>Ga0208544_10000542_pt1 | contig 29405 bp, 34 predicted proteins | sample DEB08_DNA_9_FD_184526 | JGI IMG/M metagenome (GOLD analysis project Ga0208544, IMG submission 184526) | Aqueous microbial communities from the Delaware River and Bay under freshwater to marine salinity gradient to study organic matter... | ecosystem: Environmental > Aquatic > Marine > Coastal ... | reverse complement strand
GAGTATGGTTTTTAGCGAAAGCTAACTCTTCGGGAGTAAATGAATAGAACTTGATTAGTTCAGATTCTTCAAGATGAGATTTTAATCTTGGGTAAGCCGTTTCGTGAATAGCAGCCATTTTTTAGGTTTTAGAAGCGAAAAAAGGTATCAGTTGGGCAATTTAATTGTCCATTTTTATTAGCCTGTTTTGGGAATACTGGATATAAGTATTATTAGACCAATAATTGGGGTAATAATTCCTTGAAATATATTTATATAGAACATTTTGAAATGATGCTTGATTTCAAAATGTTAATCCTATTTTTAGTCATTAAATGGTGGATTAATTACCGATATAAAAAAGTGCTCAATTTTTGTCAAATTTTCCTCTTTTGTTGGATATAATTGAAACCTGAATTTTTCTCTTATTCTTAAATTAACGGATTTTTGTAACAATTTAAAATCTTCAAGAGAAATTCTTTTTTCGTTAAGTAATTCTTGTTTAGTTTTATTGGTTAATGATTTGAGATTTGTTTTTAAGAATTTTTCCAGTTCGGATTTTAATAATTTCCGATTTAAAGAATGGCTTCGATAATCTGAAGACATTTCTCTTAGTCTTAATTTTCCAGTTCTTCCTGTTTTTCCAACGTAAATTATTTTTAAACTTTCATCGTAAACGATATAAATACATTTTCGATTAATTTCTTTAGCTAGTTTGTATTCTAATAATTCTAATTGAGCCGCATTTTCTAAATGATTGCTTAAGTTATTTATCTGTGATTTGTATTTCATTTTTTTGCTTGCTGACTTTTGGCTTTACGCCATATGGCGTAAAGCTAGGTTACCAATGAAAGTACAAAGTTAAGAAGAATTTCTCTTTCTAGTAACTCGTATCCGTTACACAATTATTTCAATTCTGCATCGTTTCGTAAACACTCTGTTTATAAACTTTACCTTTTTTACGCTATGTGCAAACAACCCCAACTTCTTACCAAAATTAATTAAAGAGGTCAATTTAACCGAAACTGAAAAGCTCATTTTGTTTGAGATTTCAGCAGGCAAAAAAGTCAGCGAAATATCTGATAGTTTAGAATTGACCACAAAAGAGGTAACAAATGCAAAATATTATCTCTTAAAGAAGTTTAGAAAGGTGGTGTTTAAAATCGTCGAGAAATAAAATTTCTTGCGGCGTCGTACACAGTACAATCGAGGTAAAATTATTTTTTAACTGTAATCATTTGAATTATGGGCAATTTAAAATCTATTCTTTTGATGATTTGGAAACATGGGACGTAATAAAGTAACTCCAGTCATATTGGATTATATCTACAGTAGTCTTCCTGATTGTCAAATTAAAAAAGTTGAAAAGGAATTATTGACGGACGAAGACCTCTATCAATTAGTAATAGAATTATTCTTATTGATAGGGGAGAAAGGATGGTCGAAGAAAGAGGCTATCCGTTTTCTTAATCAGGCAAAAAAATGGAATCCTATCATACCTGCCCTATGATGGGATTTTATTTTTGCTTAACTAGTAACTAACTATTACGTAATGAATACTTACTTATTACTTTATTGCCGCCAAATGGAATAAAGAATTAAATCTTTTGACTAGATTTAAAACGGTGGTATTCTCATGGCGGAGAGTACCACCACCTTTTAAAATTCAATACCTATGAAATTGAAGTATTATTTAATAGATTATTCTATTGGTGCTAAGGGTGAAAGAAAGCAATCTAATATGAGTTGTTCTACCGATAGTCGATATAGGCCACATGAAAAATTTTTATTAGAACAATCAATAGTTAGTAATGTGGTCTTAGCAGAACAGAAGGGTCAAATATACCGCATGAAATATGCTAGAACCTTTATGTCTATTGACTTAACAGGTTGTTTGAGACCTCCCACTTTACTACCCATTTTATAGATGCTGATTTGGGAGAAAGGAAAACGTTCCTTTGATATTACCAATCACCATAACGAAAAGGGTTAAATATTACTGCAGGATGAGCGTATAAATAGCTTGTAGGCTATAATATTATTTCAATTGGCAGTTACAGCCATAAAAAGTGATTATTTCTTAGCTGCCACTTTCATGCGGTATATTTGTACCCTTTAGGGTACTGGAGAGATTGCTGTGTAAACATACGCTAAGGAATTTTTATAATGTGACGCCTATTTTAGCCATTTTTCCATTCAAATTGAAAGCATTTAAGGTTATGAGTTTTCCATTTGCAGAATGGGTAACAAACTGGAGTTTATAACTGAGAAGAAACTTGGGAGAAGCATAATCTTTATTAAGAAAAATAGCATTGAGGTTTCCTCTCTTGGTTTTATGGAAAACTCAAAGCACTTTTAACCTCAAAAACAGCAGGACATATTATGTTTTTTTCTTAGCGTATGTTTACGCACGATTCTCTTTAATACCCTCCTTTGTTCTCCTGAGACCTAATGTAAGCAAAGAATCTATTAAAATTTTTAGCTGTATTGAATGTCCTTTAGATTTAGATATTAAGCCAATTCCAGATGAAGATATATTAAAAGACTAGTCGTTAAAAATATCTTCCAGTATTTCGTCTAACTCGCTTTCTGGAATCCCCAAATATCTACGGGTTATATCAACGGACGCATGGCGTAAATCTTTGCGTACCTCATTCAATGCTCTATAATCACCAATCTTTGCTTTCAATCCTTCAAACTTTCTTAGGGCATAGGTTTTGCGTAAAGTATGCCCTGACAACATTTCCCGTTCAATCCCTGCAAAGTTGAAACCCTTTTGAATCCTAGTTAATGCAGCCATTCGGCTAATAGGGGTATCAGAAACAAACCGAGAACGAACGAATAAATGATGGTGCTTTTTCTTCTTCAGGTGCTTGCGGCATTTCTCAACTATTCCCTTCAGTCTGGAGTATATCTTTACCGTTCTAGCTTTCCCCGTTTTCTTTTCGGCCGCAACGATTAGACTATCACTATCAAAATCAGAGTATTTAAATTTAGTCAAATCAACCAACCTATAGCCAGTATAGCATCCAACGGCAATTAATAGAAGCTCGTGCCATTGTTCTTTTTTCTCTAAATAGTCAATCGCCTTGGTTGCTTCGACCCATTTTAATGGGGATGTTGTTTTATCTACTTTTTGTTTAGTTCTATTTTTCATTACGTAAGAGTTAAGTATTATTTAATTAATACTTTGTAGAACCGCTAATAATCGGTCGTACAAAGGTTTCTTTTCAGTCGCTCCGCTCTCGATGTCAATGTATAGGCTCTCGATCAAAGCCCTTAAATCTTTAACTGATAAATCTACTTTCATTATTATTTATTTTGTTGTTGCGATAATTCTTGCATTCTCTTTATTGTAATAGATTTACTAAAAAAGGCGTATTGTAAATCATAAGCATCTTTTAGTAATTGTTCTCTTTCTTCTTTATCACAATCATAATTCAGAAGTAATGCGTTATAAAATTCTAAATTATTCAAAATCGTTAATTCCAATACTGTAGCATAATCTCGCATATTACGATTAGTTGGCTTATCTGTATTTTGTTGTTCCCATTCTTTAGCTGTCATTCCAAATACTATTTTATTCAGCATATCAGCCTCATGTGCATAAAATAAGCGGCTTTTGTATGGCTGCGGATGCGTTAGCATACGTTCATCTATTTTTGGAGTTAGTGCATTGACCATAAAAGAAAAGTTGCCAGAAGTAAGGAAACGCTTGATTTTAAAAGGGTCACCTAATCTTTTTTGTTCCTCGGTCTTTAGCCTATCAAACTCTCTAATCAGGTATAATTGAAAAGGCGGACTAAGCCAATAGCAAAAATGAAGTGCAATATCTCTTTGAGCGAATGCCCCTTTAGAATATCGTCCTGCCTTAGCAGGTATAATTCCGATAGCGTTTGTTTTATCTACCCACCTTTTAGGAGACATTACAAAAGCCCTATTTGGTGATTCTTTTTTAATAGCGTAGAATTCTACGCTATTAAAATTAGGGTTCTCTAAAGTTTCCCATAGACCTAGGTACTCAATAGTCTGATAATTCTGCATCCAGTTTTTGATAATATCTTTCGCCGTATCAGGATTATAGCCTTTAGCTATGTCCTGTAAAGAAACATAGTCGCTATCGTTGATTTTCTTTAGCCGAACCAAAACTCCATTTATATTTAGTTGGTTACTCATAATTGTAATTGAATAGTCATATTTAGAATAGGGTAGGGCCTCCCATCAGGAACGCCCTTTGATTATTTTTATAAAACTGCTGCTAAATAATTCTTTGCGGAGAATGAGCGCCATCCCATGCGCATAAAATCAAAGTACCCAATTTGTGTAGGGTTTTTCTTTCTTGGCTTTGCGCCTTCCTTTTTCTTCTTTGGGTGAAATTCTACTGGGATTAAATCTAGGTTGGTTGTTCCTGTTCGGTTGGTCATTACTAATTGACCTTTGAAGTTAGGATTTTTTGCTTTTTGGTAGAAACTGAAATTTACTTCTCTCTCCTTCATTGCCGCTTTCACTTTTACCACTTTCCATGCTTTTGTTTGTGCAGCGCCAAAACTCAAAGTATCTGATTTAAGTTTGTGTGCTAATCTCATTGCTGCTGGTCTTAAAGAATTTAAATTTTTCATTGTGACTAGATTTTTATGTTTTTAAAAGATGGTCTAAAATCAAATGGCGTTAATTTCAAACTCGTTATTTTCTAAGTGCATTACAAAGATAGTCTATTTCACTTTACGAAACAAGACTAAAATATAATTTTTGTAAAGTTAAGTAAAAAAAATAAAAACCCAATCCCTTTATTTACAATTAGTTAAGGGCGTGACTTTACATTATGTTACGAAAGGTAAAGTGAGATTTTGAAAAGAAGGTAGGATAAAGTACTGGTAGGGTAGTGGAAGGGTATAATAAGAATTATATTTGTATAAATTATTAACCTATATTTTAAAATTAGAAAATGACAGAAATCTACACCACTAAAACGGCTGCGGCTCTCCTTGACGTTGACCAAAAGACAATTCAAAGATTATGCTATAGTGAAAAATTAAAGGGCCGTAAGAAACTTGGAAAATGGTTTATTCTCCATTCTGATATTTTGGCGTACTTGAAAAGCTAATCTTTGATTTCAAAGTATTCTTTTAAAACGTCCTCAATGACCTGCGATAAACTGACATTATTATTCTGAGCAACGTTATTTAGCAAAAGCCTTAAATCTGGTCTAAGCATCATGGTAAACGGCTTTCGCTTCTTTTCCTCATTTTCTGGCTCTGGCTCTCTAGCATCTACCAAGCTATATTTTTTACCTGTTGGCTTGGGGCTATCATCTCCTGCCAATTCCATTTTAATCATATCTCTGGCTTTCTCCAGTTCTTTATCCAAATCCTCTGGCTTCATAGATTCAGATACTTTGTCAATTGCCGTTTTGAATGCCTTACGCTTTGCCATATTCTTTTATTATTTCGTCACCTAATTTTTTATAATCAATTGCCCCATTGCTAGTGGGCGCATATTCAAAAATGGTTTTATGTTCCGTTCCTGACTCTGCACTTGCTACATTGGTACGAATTGCTGTTTTAAAGGCCCTTGGGTCAGCCTGTATAGTTTCCAAGAAACTTTGGTGTAATACTTTTCTTCCATCGTACTTGGTGGCAAAAATTCTATCTATGTCCATTTCAAGTGCATCCAAAGCACGTTCCAAAACCTTTAGGCCATTAAAGGCCAGGTACTCACATTCCAATGGAACAAATATTAAATCACTTGCGAAATAGGCATTGATGGTAAATAGCCCCAAGGATGGTGGACAATCAATTAATACAAAATCAAAATCACTTTTTACTTTTCCCAATGCTTTATCTAATCGAGTTTCTCGGTGCATCATTGGGAACATGGCCAATTCACCTCTGACTAATTCCAATTCAGAAGGAATAATAAAAAGGTTCTCTCTTAATTTTACTGGCTCGATCGGCTTGCCTTCTACCAGTACCTTAAAAATATTGGTTTCTATATTCGGCGCGTTGAATAAAGTAGTTAGATTAAATTGAGGATCCAAATCTATTAATAAAGTCCTGTAGCCTTTCAAAGCAAGATAAGCTCCAATATTAGCCGTGGAGGTGGTTTTTAGTTGACCGCCTTTAAAGTTTGATATACTTATGACTTTTCCCATAAGGCACGAAATTAGGCTAAGTAAAGCCTAAATAAAAATTACGTAATGGTTAATCACAAAAAATACTTAATCATTACGTAATAATTATTTAACAATTACGTTCATCAAAACACCAGCTATTCACATAGATAATCCCAACTTTGTAACAAAATAGAATAGCGTTACAATTCTGAATAATACTAAATATCTTCTATCTAAGGTTATTTCCAAACAATTCAAGAACACTAATTTTTTGCATCAACATATAGTTTGACGTTATGTAGAGAGTTAGAATAGCAGCTTAAAAAGCTTAATCACCACCACCATTTTTAATGGTGTTTTCCAATACCACAAAAATGTATTTGGTTGAAACGAAGGTATTCCTTACTTTGTAACAAAATATAAAATTGTTACTATGCTAACTAATAAACAGCCTTTACTTATCCGCCTTACTGGAACATTTGACGACAAATTACTTTTCATGCAATTACTTCCCATACTTACGGATATAGAAGAAATAGGAGATAATCTAATAGGTAAGGTCGATTTAGAGAAAGCCCAATTTTTCGCACATTGCGCCAAACAATATGGTATAATAGAAAAGAATAGCGAGCTTAATAAATCTATGGCAGCAAAGGAAATAATAAAGTTACACTCTCAAGGAATGACTCTCCAGCAAATAGCTGATTGGCTTAATGAGAATGGATATAAAACTAGCAGAGGTAGGGAATTTAAAAAGATGCAAGTTAAACGGCTTTTGGATAATTGACATTCGTAACAAAATTGGATAATGTTATTGCAGCTAGTTATTGCGACGATAGGAGCAATATCAAAACGTAGTTTTGCAAGGTTACTTTTGGATGGACGAACAGCTTTAGCGAGTTTGTATATACAAAGGTACACCTTGCTATCATCGGTCTAGTATGATTAACGTTTCGTTAATAGCAAGGTGTACTTTTGGATACCCAAAACGAGTTTCGACTATCCAAAAGTGACCTTGCCGATTACATCGGTTAAATACTCCTATCGTCGCATTTTTTTCGCCATGGCCATTACTACCAGTATTGATGATGAGACACGGCGTTTTCTGAAGTACCACCAATATTAGGGTAAACAACCCCAAAATCGAACAAACGGAGAAAATGTTTATAAAGGGTATAAACCCCAGAATCAAGAAACAAGGATATATGTTGCTACGTTTACAAAATGAATCTTTAAAAACAAAAAATAATGAAATCATTACTTTCTCTATTAATTATCTGTTCTATTTTTCTTTTGTCCTGCCAATCCAAAATTGATGGGTCAAATTTGGAATCTTACGAAAAGTCTATAAGTCAAATAAAATCAGAATTAAATGAAAAACAAAAAATAGTTTTCAAAGACTGTTTGGGTGCGATTGGTATGAAAAATATATCACCAGAAAAACTATTAAAAGAAGCCTTTAAAAATGCCTTTAACGGTGAAGAAATGGATAAGTCAGCCTTAGAGGATATAGCTAAAGAAACGCTAAGTAAAATGGACGGTAAATCCTATGAAGATGTTATTAATGAAGGTAAACAAATCCTGTTGCCAAAATACAAAAGCATTATAGAGGAAGCTAATAGTAACAAGGTTGCTGCAAAATCAGAAATTGAAAAAGTTAAATCAGATTTAATAAACTTAGAAAAAATTCAAATAGTAGAGACTGACCTAAGAAAAGGAAGGTATTCATTCAGCCCGCCAACTATTAAAATATTAATCAAAAATAATTCAGAAATTTTACTTTCCAAAATTGGGTTCTACGGCGAATTATTTGAAAAAGGCAGAAAAATATCGAACTGCAAAGATAGTTTCACTTATCAAATCTCTGGAGGATTAGAACCAACTGAGCAAAAAAAATGGTATTTAGAACCCAATATGATGAGTGATTTGTATGATTGTAGAATTCCAAGTAAGAGGGAGTTTAAGTTAAAAGTAACATCTGTTTCTGATATAGATGATAAAGTAATCTGGAGTACCGAAAAATCAGTTGATGATATAAATTTATCAATTTCTGAATTAGAAAAAGAAATCAAATTACATGAAGGAAAGATTGATACTCTAAATTCTATTTAATGGGGTGTATATTAGTGGTACGAGCTTGCACCACCATAACCCCCAATTCTTAGAACGCCTTAAAACAACTATTTCATTAGCCTTTAGCGATATTTTTAGCCAATTCAAGAACACTATTTTTTTGACTCAACATATAGTTTGACGTTATGTAGAGAGTTAGAATAGCCCTTTAGAATGGATATAGCTGTCCGTAACTTCAACCGTTATTAACCTGGTCTTATCCATCTTTCACAATCGATACAATTGAATGGATAAACTTTCGTCCTTTCTCCGTCCAAACCATTTGCATATTGGAACAAACAGCTCCTGAACTATCCTTATAGGTATAGGTTTTAGATTTAGCATACTCCTTGCCTTGGTATTTCCGCTTTAACATCCAAGTACCCGTTTGCTTAAAAATAATGCCCTGTGATTTCAAATATTTATTTAACTCAATAGCAGTCATATCTAATTCTTTTGCGACCTGAGTAGTTGTATAGGTACTTTTTGAAGACAACACATTATTGAGGTATTCTAATTTAGGGCTATCTGCCTTTATTTTTTCTTCTAATAACTGCTTTTGCTCCAATTCTTTTGCGTACAACTTTAATGCTTCTGGCAATGACTGTGGCAACCCTAAATACCTTACCTTTTTTTCCATCGTATTAAATGCCACAATATATTCCTCTTTAAATTTCATGGCTTCTTTTCCTGTAAAACTAAATGCCACTAAAGTAAACCCGTCACGGGTCATAGTGTATTCTGGGCGCTGTTCACCTTTTTTGTCAGTATAATCAACCAGTCCAAAATTGGATTCGTTAAACTCTTTGCTACATTCCAATTCTCTAATGGCTCTTAATACTTTAGAATGTTCCTTTTGAAATTTCGCCGCTACTTTCCTACTGGTTGTAATTGGTTGTTTTTCTTGAATGATAACTAATTCTTGCATGGTTAAATTTATTTAATTGATAATTGGCACCCATTGCAACATTTTCGTTCCAAGTTGCTTTAATTGGCTGTTAATCATAGCTTTGTATAAATTAATGGTGCATTAAATCAGCCTTTTGTCCACATTAGCCACCGTTTCCACTCCTTAACTGGCATTAATTGCGGCTTATTTGACTACTTTTTAGCCCTTTTTAGCTGCTTTTTTAGTAGTATTTGGACTGTTTTTTATTCCTATTTTTTCTTAACTCTCACATATTCAGTTCTTTACAAATTTTTCATTATAGAATTACCTCTATACCCCCCCCTCTGCTAAAATATTAGGTGCCCGTTTTTCACTTCTGACTATTACCAATGCCTTTAAATATTGGGGTTTAATCGGTTTTTATCACTAACATTACACCTCCATTTTTACGACTTCCAACTTTTTTACCCCCCCCTTATTGAAAAATTTGGGTCTCACACAAACTTGGTTAGGGCGGCGTTGTTCGGAACGAACTCTTTAGAGATTATACCCCCCCTCCCTTCAGTAAAAAAAAACGGCCTTGATTTTCGTCAATGCGTGCGGCAACATAGGGCGGCGTTGTTCAGGCGCTTTGCGCTAGAAATACAAGATACCCTCCCCTATACCATTATCTATTGGGTACAGCCTCGGGTGCAGCTGCACTTTCTCTTGCTTTAATTCTTTCCTTTAGTAACTCAATCGTTTCTTCAGCTCTCACGATTGTATTAACAGAGAAGGCGAACTGCCCGAACTGTTCACTACTCGGATATACTTCTCTTGCTGGTTGCAACTTATTAAATACCATTCCTTCTTTTGCCGTTTTGATTTCGAATACCTCAAACCCATAGGCACGCTCGTCATCTGACTGCTTATAGATAGCGGTGTTATTATCACGGAAAATCTGATTTAAATGGTAGCCATACTTCTTGTAATACTTCTCTAATTTTTTCATAAAGCGATAGTTAAAGATTAATGGTTGATATGTTTTTGCAACATCGTTGCATTTGTTTTCTGGGCAAAAAAAAGGTTTCTCTTGGTCCAGCTTAATCAATTGGACATCCTTCGGTGGTATAGTTTCTGAAAAGAAAGTTTGGAGTGAGTCAATGAATAATTCCCATTCTTTATTCTTGGACGGTTCAACGCTTTCAGTTTGGGTGGATGGTGGTAATAATTCTTGGTGTACCATGATAATAGGTTTTTAATGTCCGATTACTGGACAGTTAATTATTTTCTCATAGTAGTAGCTATTTTGGTAAGTCTTCGTCTTGATAGTATAAAAAGGTAACTGGGGTATATTCTTTAGTGAAATCTGGTGGAAATAATTAGGTTTCACGGGTCACGGTTTTCTTATAATAGATGCCGTGACCCGTGGGCTTTTTCACATTAAACTGATAATCAACCAGTTGCAGCAGTTTCGTTGTCAAAAACTGCACTGTTTTTGCAGTGCAGTTTTTGACAAATGAAAACATCAATGTAGGCTTTTTCAAAGTTGGGCTTATTAGTCTCAAATTCTGGTTTTAATTCACTCAATGAAACTTCTTTATAACCACTAAATAAATTACTATTAATATTGAATAACTGGCTCAATAGGCTATCAATTGCCGAATCACTTAATGATACTATTCGTCTATCTTTTAGAGTGAAGAAGCTTCTAACTACTTTATATAAATCAGTTGAATTGATTTCTTTTTTTGCAATGAAATGCCCTACCAAATATTTAATAATAGTATTCTTCAGACGAACCTTGATTTTAATATCAATCTTGTGATTACTATCTAAGTATTTTCTTAAATGCCTTTTACTGTAAATATTGAGTTCGGTATGAGAAACCAATCGTTTCCATTTTTGATTAAATCGACGCTCTGAATAAGAAGTAATTTCCGCCTCCAATACCTCCTCCTCTAAATCTAAAAATCTAAGCTTGATATATGCGTTTATCATTTTGAGGTACCAATCTTCGCTAAAGAAGGGTTTATAGTCTTGGTAGTATTCTTTTGCCAGTTCCTTCTCTTCTTTTAGGATTATATTGGAAGTTCTAGCCAATATCTTTTTAATACCGTGACGGTTTTTAGCCGCCTGTGTTGCGATTAAATAAGAATGCACTACAATGCTGCCTTTGTTGATTAAATCATTCTTTAGAGTCTCTTTAATGGCTTTTTTTGCCTTTTGGCGTTCGCTCTCTAAATCGTCCAAGTTGGATTTTATCATACCTAATCGTTCGTTCTTTTCTTCTTCAAAGCCTTCTAGGTGTATATTTTTGTACTGGTCAATTTGAGTATAGAAATAGGCATTATTACAATACTTGATTTCACGTTCTTTAATTGCTGCAAATATTTTCAATCTGTCAATTTTAGAACCATCATCATCTGTATAGGTAAGTTTTAAGATCCTGCTCTCGTAGCCGTAGGTATCATTCACAATATCATCATAGTAAGGAAACACCCGTACCTCTTCCTCTGTACCATCTTCTACATAGAGATAATCTTCTACAAATTCATCATCTTTAGTGGAAGAGAATTTTACTTGCACCTCTGCCATTTCTGTTAGGTAATCATGTTCCCATAAACAAGTTTTACCAAACCCCTTTTTAAGGCATTTTTCGGGGTTTTTAATATCATAGACCTGAACCTCTTCCATTTTTCGGAAACGTGCAACGAACTGCCTAAACTTATCAATGGAGTAAACATTTACGGTGTAGATATTGCCAACGTTGGTATTATTTATGTTGATGCCCTCCGCAATTAAACAGCTACACAATACAAGCTTAACACCCTCTATTTTTTCTTTGGAGATTATTTGTTTATAAATTTTGTCGTCACCACCTTCTACCTTGTCTCTAGCGATTATTTTAACTTCATGTGGAGCTAAGACTTTTCTTGTAGTTAAATGCTCCCTAATGCGCTCTAAATGCTTAATTGAATCGTACAATACAAAATGCACTTTATCCTTATCATAGTCTATCTTTTCAAGTTCTGCAATTGTTGAAGCGGTTAAACTCTGATAACTATTTGCTTCTGACTCGATGGAGCGAACCTTCACTATATTATTCTCTTTGCGTTCGATTCTTACAAACTTAAAATCTAGTTTCTTGGCAAAAAGCTTGTTAGGTGTACCTGAAATTAAAACAGTTTTTTTTGCTGTATCAAAACTTTCAACTACTTTATTCAATACCGATGCTCTGAATGAAATACTAGAATAGACTTCCCCCCATTGGTTAACCAGGTTGTGAGATTCATCTACTACCAGAACACGCCGCCAAAGGTCAGCTACATGGTGTAAAGTGTCATAGGTGCAAATTATTACCTTAGAATTGATTGCTTTTAATCTAGTCTTACTAGATACAAAACCAGATAAGCCAACTACATCAAACTTTTTATATTTTCTCTCTAACTGCTTTACTAGATTTCGGGTAGGTACGGCAATAACCCCGTAGGTATCGGATGAATGAAAGAAACCTTTTATGTATTTTTTATCTTTAAAGTGCCCTAAAAAGAATGCAGTTTTGCCTATGCCTGTGACAGCCCCAAGGCTTAGCCTGTCATTATCATTTATTAGCCTTGAAATATCTTTGTAGGCTTCTGATAGGTATTTTCTCACGTCCAATACTTCCTCCTCAATGTCTACGTGAAATGGGTTAAATAACGATTTAAAAACTTTGCGCTCTTTTCCTCCAGCAAACAAATTATAGTTATTACTTCTCGTTTCTGCCTGATATTTGAACCCCATAAAGATAAAAGGTTCGTCCTTTATTATTTCAGCGTGACGGTTGTAAAAATCAACATGGTTCGTTACTCCAAAGAACTTTTTTAAATTCTTTTCATTGTTCCGGGTATTCAAAGGAAGGAAAGTAAAATAATTACCATTTTTACCTTCTTTTAATTCTGCCAATATCTCCTCCTGTTTGCCATTCATCCCATGCAAAAGGTCATCAACTCCCTTGTATGGAAGATGACTATTTACCATGCAAAATTTTAGCTTAGTTTTTAGCTTATTCTTTTTGCAGAAATTATAGAATTGCGAGGAGAAACGGTTGGCACTACGGAAAAAATCTAAGACTCTTTTACTGGATTTTATTTCACTTTCCTTTTGGGAAATATCCAAGGCATCACCATCATACATTATTATAAACTCCTTCAATTCTCTTTTAAGAAGGTATTCTTTTAATCGGTCACAAACTTTATAAGTAGATGTACCACTAAATGCAATTGATTCTATACCGCATTGAGATAATGCAGTCGCTTTAAAAAAGCCCTCAACGCCTATGCTTGAACCTCCTGTTACATCGTCTTTAAAAGCTTTTATTGCGCTATTGGTGGGCATAGGTAAAACCTCGATACCTGTTACCCATTTAGATGGGAATTTATATTTACCAACTTTCTTGGAAGAATTATTCTTATTCTCTATTTCTTGGAGCTTCTTTTGTTCATCTGGGTGCAAACGAGTAAGAGAAAGTAATTGTGTTTTATGCTGCTCTCTATTCTTTTTAATGAGCTTTCCGGAAACACTTTTATAATTGAGGTAGTTAGGCACATACTCAATCAAATCACCAGAGAAAGTTCTGATAAACTGCTTTATGTTTCCGCTCTTATCAGTAGCAAAACCATGCTTTAGTGCGTCTTCAATAGGTACTCCTATTTCTGACAACCTAGATTTATAGTAAAAGCTAATATTTGTGTGTGTGTAATTTTCTGTCATGCTCGCTTTTTAAGCGATGCAAGTTTCTTATGATAAGGCTATCAATTAAGATTGAAAAAGGAAAGCTAGATTTTTTTGTATATTTGTAGTATCAAAATAATAAGTTAAAATAACCACTTTTTTGGTATTTTACCCATTTTCGTGTACTTTTGTATATACAAATAATAGGAATACAAAGAATGAATGATTTTAGCGAAACACTTTTCTTTGATTTTCCAATAACAACAATATAGCTATTCTAAATCCTTTAATCTTTAGAGTAGTCTTAAAGAAACATAAACGTAAAGATGTCGTGATAACATCTTTACGTTTTTTTTTGCACCTAATTAAGAATGCTTTTTTATAAGTTCGTCAATAAAATCATCCAATAAACCACTCATATTTTGATTTAAGTTGGATGCAATCTTTTTAAACGATTCTTTTTTATCAGAATCTATCCTGAATTTAATGTGTGTTTTTTTCATATTTTTCAGATAAAATTACTTTTTCTGTTTGGTAAAGATAGTTTTTATGTTCCCACAGTTCCAACAAAAAAGAGCAATTAATTGAATTAAGAAAACAAGCAGTAACCTTTAAATAGGTTATTCTAACTCTCTAGGCATCTTCAAACTATACATTGAAGTAAATTTTGAAGATGCTCATTTGCTCTAAAAATGCCTATAAAGAGTATGATTCGAATAATTTAATGCCTAATACTTTAGTTGCAAACATTTGACAATTTATTAGTACGGTTCTTTGCTGTAATAACAATTGTTTCTTTTTATTTAGGTCTTTTTCTTTTTCCGCTTCAATTAATAGGCGTTGGTAAACAGACCTTGTATAGCTTATTTTTGAATTAAGCTTTTCAATAGTTGTAGTTGTAGTTGTAGCCGTAGCTGTAGCTGAAGTCATAAATTTAGAGTTTATAGTTTAAAAATTATTGTGTTAGTTTTCTCTAAACTATGTTTACCCTCTTATTATTATTCTATTTTTTCTTTCCCAAATTCCTGTCCTGTTTTTTGCTCCCAATGCTTAATTCTACAATCTGAGGAATGAAATTTATGCCTATGGTTGCGTTTAACAAAGCACTCGTTGCAGCCATCTAAAGCACACTTAATCATACCTTCTGGTATCATAGAATTCATCCTTTGATTATTATTCCCTAACAATTCGTTTGTAAGGTCGTTAGAGGGGCTAAAGTCAACATTATCCAAATCTTCCGTAGAAGTTGTATTGGCTTCTATCGTTGCGCTAATGACTTTACCGTCCTTTGCATTGGCTGAAAACTGGATATTATTATCAATGTCAATGCCCGTATTAAAAAGCAATGGTAGGTCGTGCTTTCTATTTATGGACATTGTATTTTTCTGATACTCGGATAGGGTAGGCTGGATAAAATCAAAAGTAAATGCCTTCTTTTCTACATATACTTTGTTCACCATTTTGTAGGAAACGTTGAATGCTCGATTGTTTACTCCCTGCCAAAATATCACCCATAAAGTTGGTGGCGCTTCTCCCTCGAGGTATTCAATCTCTATGCCCGAACCTTTGCGGAATATTTCAACTATGATTATGCATACCAAAGCAATGACAATCATTAGTCCAACCAAATTAGAAAATAGTCCACCCCAAAAATTGGCGGTTTCGGTTTCTGTGGTTCGGTTGGTATTGGTTATTCCTTTAGCTTCTTCTATGGCTTCTTTGTAGCGGTCGCCCTCTAAGGTCAATTCTTTGACTCTAGCATCTTCTATTGATTTAATATTCGCGTTATAGTCTGCGGTCAATAATGCAAGTACCTGGGCTTTCTCTGTCTCGATCGAGGATTTAATTTTGGTTTGCTTGTCAATATGACTTTGCGCCCATTTAACCCCATTCGCTTTATTTCGTTTATGTTGGGCTATTTGAGTAGTCACGCCCTCAATTTTCACATTGAATTCATTCTCCTTTGCTGAATAATTCGCTTTGTGGGCATCGCCAATGGTGCCAATTTGTTGGTCGAGCTTGGCGTTGATGGTAGCCGTTAAAAGTTGGTGACGGTCAAAAAAGGTACTATCATTAAATACAACAGCAGCCCGTACCGATTGCTTAAAAGTCTGGTTTGTTCCCTTGGTGGATAATTGGAACGATTGCCAGAAAAGAAAGCCTGTGATTAGTAGGATAGGAATAAACAATATCCAGTACCAAAACGATTTTAATCGCTTCCAAACGATTGCCCTAGTTAGAACCTGTACCCCTTTTCTACCTCCTAATTCAATAGCAGCTACTACTAAAAGGACGGCAATGATTGATATAAAAACAGTCAAGTATTTATTAACCTCTGATAATTCGCTTTGGCAGATAAACCAAACCGTTACGGCTTCAGTTAATGCGCTAATTACTTGGGCTATTTTTCCCGTTAAATCTAAATGGGGAATAACTGGTTGAAATAGGTTTCTGAAATTAATATCAGTAGCTTTTGAAAATAATTCTTTTATGGTAATGCGATTTTGCATAATATTGCGGTGTTAATTCACTTAACGAATTCCGCTTTAGCTTTGCCTTCAAACATTAGCTTTAGCGGTTTTTTATTTCTCGATACAGCCCAATCGAGTGGGGTAGTTACTAAACTGTTTAAATTAAGGACTGTAATTAGCTAATTTTTTCTTCGTAAGCGTTTTCAATTAGTCGCTCGATTATTGCCGAAAATTTTCGTTTTTCCTCTTTCGCCATTACTTTTAGCTTTTCAATAGTTTCAGCAGGTAGAAGGAAAGACCGTTGGACTTTTTTTTTCTTTTCCATTTTTAATTCTTTAGTTTTACTGTATTGTACAGTATTGTACAATTACGAATGTAAATGTACGATATTAATACATTATTTACGATAAAAATACCGTACAAATATTGAACACAAAACTTGACTTATTACAAATGACTGCTAGTCAAAGAATTAAACACATAATAAAAACAAAGAATATTACAATAAAAGATTTCTGCAATAGGGTAGGGATTAATAGAGACACCTTGGGACAAATGGTCAAGAATGATTCAGATCCAAAGCTCCCATTATTGCAAGCTTGTATCCGTGAATTCCCTGACTTGAATCCAATATGGTTACTTATGGGAGAGGGTGAAATGTGGAAGGATGATGAGGCAACAAGCTTGGATTTAGCTAAAGATATAAAAGAAATGAAAGAGCAATTAAATAAAATAGGTGAACGATTAGAGAATAAATTATAGCTATGACCTTTTATCATGGAAGATGTTTTAAGGCTATGGTGATAAAGCTACACACATTAATTAACCAAAAAATTATCACCAAATGGAAGATGCTTTTAGTGAATTTTCTATAAAACTAGTAGGGGTTAGCTTTGATAATGAGGATGGCACAAGCAGGCAGGATATTTTAAGGGAATGTAAAAAATATGAAAATGTATTTTTAACTCGTGAATATGATAACCAGCATGATAAATATGCTATTTCTGTAGGATTAGAAGATGGAAACATAATAGGATATATACCGAAAGGAGATATAAGATTAGCTAGACATATTGACCAGGGCTTTGGAACAGAATCATGGATAAGTAAATTGATTGGAAAGCCAAATGTCGTACAGAGATTATTTGGTTTAGGGAACGGGAAAAAGATTGGTTGTGTAATAATGATAAGAAAACTAAGTTCAGACTTAGCAATATCAAGGATGAACCAGTATCATACTGAGAATCGAGAAATAGAAGATTTGATCAGAAAAGCCAAAAAATTAGAAAAAGAAAACTTAACAAAATCAATCAATCTGTACAAAGAATCGATTGTTAAAATAATTCAATTCGATACAAAAAATAGTCATTCCAAATTTTATAGATTCAGTAAGATACCAGTTAATAGACTGACGTTACTTTTAGAAAAAAATAAAGATATTAAAGAGGCTCTTGATTTTATAGAGTGGTACGAAGAATATAACGATGCAAATGAATTGTATTCTACAGATTACAATGCACTAGAAAAAAGAAAAGTAAGGTTAGGTAAAAAAAGAAAAAAGAATAATTGATTAGTTTCTAATCATAATTTCCATAATCGTGCCTTATAAATTGCTTGTGGGTATCGTCATTGATAGGCTTAGGAGGTAGTTTGATGGCTATGAGTTTTAAAGCGCTATTCTAACTCTCTATTATGGGGTTGTTTGCACATAGCGTAAAAAAGCACTAGTTCATAAACAATGCATTTACGAAACAAGAATTTTCAGCCTATCATATCTTCTATTCAGGTACATCAATATGTCCCTCTTGAATAGCACCAGCTAAATCCTGTAATAATTTGGCAAAACCGTAAAAGCCATCATACTTCTCATAAAAAGCATCCAATTCATCTGAAGTAGAATTATCCATTACCTTCTTGAAGTCATCCATGTAAGGCTGCATGTTTATTAACAGGTCTTCATCTCCACCGCCCTTGGCGTATATATTTTTAACAAACTGGTCTATCCGCTTGACTCGTTTAAGTTGTTTATTGGTAGCGGTTTGTTTATAAGCTTTTGAGCTAGAAAAATCGACAAATTCAACCTTAGAAAAACCATCACTATCAAAACGGTCACACCAAACACGCATATAAGAATGAGTTTGCAGCCTAGTTCCTTCTTGGTGCAATTCATCTTTATTAAAGGGCATCGCACCCATTACATAATAGATACCTTCCGTTTCTACAAAATGCTTAAAAAAGCCCATCATCCGTTTTGCTCCATATTGTATTCCGTTATGCCGCTGCTGTAATTTTTGAAAGAAGGCAGTTAATAAAGCCTTCATTTCCAAATCTGTTCCTTTCTCTTTGAAGAAAAAAGTTAATTGCAAATCTTCCTTCTGACATTGTTGGTCTGTAAAAACTAAAAACCGGCCTATGGGTTTAGATTTTTCTTCAAAAGGTCTTTTCAATTTTCCTGATAAATGTAACAACGTTAATTCTTCTGGATCCATCGCTATTATTTTGTCAATGGTATAAGGCTGGATTTCGTATGCTAATTTCAGTACTTTATCGTTGACTTCCTTGAGTAAGGGGAGTCTCTCTTCCAAATCTTCTAGAACAATTAACTGATTTGACGTTAATTTTTCTTTTCGCCATAGCTTAAACTGCCGCTCATAATTTTCAATAAATTCATTCTTTTCTTCATGGAGTCGAATAATTCGGTTGACTGTTTCATCATCTAAAACAGAAGGTTTATCTTTTACGGGAAGTAAGGTTTTGTATTGGTCCCGGGCAGATGATAAATCTCCATTAAATGCCGTTGCAAATAAAGAAAGGTACGAAATGGGGCGGTCGATAGGTTGCTTTTTCATAATAGAGATAAACTTGTGTAGTTTAACAATGAGGATTTGGAGTTCCCTTAACTCTTGATTTTATTTTTAGTATACTCGGGCAGATGCCGTTCGATATAACTACTCACCGTTTTTCTATCTACTTTCATCATACGCCCAATGGCGGATACAGATACCCTATCTTTTAATAAAGAGGCTACTTGGTCATGATTAGCTGCCAATTTAGCATTAGTAGATTTTTTACCTTTTGGCCTGCCGAGAATCTTTCCGTTTGCTTTAGCTTTTTTCAAAGCCTCTTTAGTTCGCATAGAAATAAAGGTGCGTTCAATTTCTGAGGCTAATGATAAAGTGGTGGCAATTATTTTAGAGTTGAGTGAATTATCAAAAATCATTTGTTGCTTGGCCACATGAACAATTAGTTGCTTATCAGCTGCAATCTGTAAAACCTGTAAACATTGTAATGTACTTCTTGCGATTCTGGAGACCTCTGCAAAAATTAATAAATCACCAGCCTCTGCTGATTTGATGATGTCGCCTAAAGCCCGTTTTTGCCAATCCTTCGTACCCGATACTACATCTTCTACAAACTCATCAACCTTAATATTTCGAGCTGTGGCATATTCTATAATGCCCAATTTTTGGTTTTCGGTATCCTGTTTATCTGTCGAGACTCTTAAGTAGGCATAATTCATAAAAAGACGGTTTTAAACGCTAAATTTTACTATAAAAGTACTCAATTTCTTAAATTATCCAATATAAATATATTTTAATAGTTTTCTTACCCAATAGTTGGTAAAAAAATACTATTTCTATTTTTGCCCAAAACAGGTGAATAATAACGTTGGTTTAAATTACCCAGTTTCTCTGTTTTTCAACCCTCCACTACCAGTATTTTCTTTTTTAATCACATTAAAAAAATTACATAATGTCAAAACAGCTAACGATTCTATCGGATAGTGAAATTAGTAAATTGTATGACCTTCCCAAATTTGATGAGGATGCTCGGCAAACCTATTTTGAATTTAATGATGCTGAAAGAACAGCCATGAACCAGTACAGTAGGGTTTTTACAAAAATCTATTTCTCCCTTCAATTGGGGTACTTCAAAGCCAAGCAATTATTTTTTGTCGTTGAGGCGGAAAAGGTATTCAAAGATGCGGAGTATATTCGACAGCGATACTTTCCCGCTCATGTGCTTAACCTGTCAGGAAAAGCGTCCCAGACAACTCGCTTACAACAGCAAAAGGTGATTTTGAATTTATACGATTATCGGGTAGCCGATGAAAATATTCGCGCTACTTTGATAGAAAAAGCAGAAAAACTAGCTATGCTTTATTCTCGCCCTGTCTATATCTTTCGAGAGCTACTCAATTATCTGGAACAGAACAAGATAGTTTTACCTGGTTATAGCGTAATGCAAAAACATATCATTGCTCAGGCTTTGATAAAAGAGCGATTAAGGTTAGAAACGCTAGCAGACCAGTTTTTAAATCCACAAGCTATCGAGCATTTACAGCATTTACTGGAAGAAAAAGTGATGAGTAGTTATTTACTAACATGGCTACAACAAGAACCAAGTTCTTTTAAATGTTATCAAATGCGAGGTCAGGTATTACGCAAACAGCAGATGGAACAAATCTACTTATTAGCTCAACTTGTCATTCCTAAGTTGGAAATATCTAATGAAAATATTCGATACTATGCCTCTCTTGCAGAACATTATAGCGTTTTCCGGCTTAAACGAATGAAACGGAATATGGTCTATATTTATTTGCTGTGTTTTGCTTATAGCAGATTCCGACATATCAATGATATTTTGATTGAGGCCTTTAAGCATTACGTCCATACTTATGAAAAACAAGCGGAAGGTTATTCTAGAAACACCATTTATGCTTATCAGTTAGAAGGCATGTCCCAACTCATCAAAGTCCCTCAGATTTTGTCTTTATTCATTGATGAGCAAATAGTAGATGCGCTTACTTTTGGGGCGGTTCGCAAAACCGCTTTTGGCATCCTTGGCAAGAAACAATTCCCTATTGTTAACGACTATATCAATGATAATAAGCTAGATAAAAAAGAATTGAAACGAGTGTTCTATGAAAGCATCCAGCAGAAAATATCCCTCAATATTCGCCATCTGTTTGTCCATCTTACCTTCAAGGGGATGAGTGGTAATACGGATTTGATACAGGCGATTGACTTTACCAAGCCTATTTTAGCTAAAGGAAAATCATTAACTAAAGTGGCTATCGAAGAAATCCCGTGTCTATTTATTCCCAATCATCAAAAAAAATATTTTTATAAAGATGGTGTTTTATTGGTTAAGCGTTACGAATTTTATATGCTACAAACCATTCGTAATAGGATTGAAAGTGGAGATATTTTTATTCCTGACAGTTTTGTATTTAAGAGTTTTGACCAAGATTTAATTCCAAAAGAATATTGGCAACGAAATAAAACAGCAATTTTAGAAAGTATAGAGGCGCCTCGACTACGAATGCCTATCAAGGAATTACTGGCAGAATTGAAACAGGAGTTAGACGCAAAGTTCAAAAGGGTCAACGAGTCGATTTTGAAAGGAGAAAATAAGTACGTGAAAATTGATGGACAAAAGCCAGATGGTTCTACTAAGTGGACTTTGCAATATCCAAGCATTACCAACAACGTAAACCATACGCTATTCAGTCAGTTTAGGTCGAGAAACATTGCTGAGTTAATAGATATGGTTCAGAATCATACTGGATTTATGGGTGAATTTACTCATATTTTGGGCAAAGATGTGGCTGGTAATATTCCAAAACAACAACTTATTGCAGCCATATTAGCTTTGGGTACGAATCATGGCATAAAGAAAATGGCGCAAATTTCTGATATTACCGTACACGAATTAAATGCTGCGGTTAATAATTTTATCCGAAATGAAACGCTGGAAAAAGCGAATATTAAAATCGTCAATGCTACCAGTAAATTATCAATGTTTCCATACTATAATATTGAGGAAGACCAAATTCATTCCAGTAGCGATGGTCAGAAATTTGGTACTAAGTTCGATACCATCAATTCTCGATACTCGCCGAAATATTATGGTTTAGGTAAGGGGCTTAGTGACTACACGATGGTAGCCAATCATATTCCGGTTAATGCCAAAATCATTGGTACACATGAACATGAGAGTTACTTTGTCTTCGACTTACTCTACAATAATGAAACGGATATTCAACCAGAAATCCATTCAACAGATACAGATGGTACGAATCAAATCAACTTTGCTATCCTAGATTTCTTTGGGTATCAATTTGCTCCTCGTTATGCCTCCATTACCTCTAGAGCAAAAATGATACACACTTTTGAATATCCAAGTACTTATCCTGATAATTACTTGTTGTTATCCAAAGGAAAGATTGACACCAAACTAATTGAAGAGGAATGGGATAAGGGGTACGAGTATTGTTAGTGCAGAAAATGCCGTTAAGGAATTGATTATTTTAAATTTTATAGTTCTCTATTTTCTATAAATCTTTGATAATCAATAATGAAATTCACAAAACAATTCAATTTCATAGAGTTCAATAAAAGGTATAAAATTATTCAATTTTTTGAACTATGTTGCCAGTAACATTATTTTCGATAAATAAGCTCAATGCCTTATTTTTCAGTATTTGGGAGTATAATTATCGTTCAATAAAACGGTTTACTTTGCTTAAAATGAATTTTGAATAAACTAACTAGTTTATTGAACACCTAAATCAGGCAGTTATATCAAATATCTCAACACCATATCGTTCAGGCAAACGCACGTTTCTATGAACAAACCATTGATAATCAAATTGATAGGGTCTAATGATTTTTGATTTTGTGTATTCGGTCAAAACAATTTTTTTAATATTAGATAAAATCCTTAACGGCAGAAAATGTTCCAACATTACTCGTACCCCTTATTCAGAATTTTGGAATCACTAAATAATGACAAGATAGAAAAAGTTTTTAATATTAAAAATCACCCTCTAAAGGAAGTAAACCATATTGACGACAACCTTTATCAACGATTCTAATATGAGCTTTAATTTCTTCGGGTAGTTCCTTTATTTGACCAGTAGTAACCATATTAAGTAATTTAATTGCTGTCAGTCGCCCCTGCTCTCGTAATTCCCTACCATGTAAGGGGTCTAAATCCTTTTTCTGAATAGGGAAATTAAGTACATCATTTTCTTGTGAATTATCCATAGTAATTATCATAGCAGATTGCTCTCTTTCTGGTGTGAATGTTTGATGAAGATTGAAGGGAGGGCAAGCCCTCCCCTACTCTCTTAGTTAGGTTTCTTCTTAGGTAACGGACGAAGCTCTACTTTATGGGCAATGATAGAAGCTTCCTGTTTGGTTATGACCACACCATCACCATCCTGCACCTGATAAGGGCGGTAGGATAATGAACCTGTTACCTCTATCCGTGTGCCTTTCTTTAAGCTGTCCAATACCTCTATAAGGGTAGGATTAAAAGCCATCACATTATGCCAAATAGTTTCTTTATTCAGCCATTCCTCACTACCTTCTTTTTTATAGCTTTCGGTCGTAGCAACGGAAACCCCTGCAAAACGGTTAGACTCTGTTTCAATGATTCGGGCATCTGAACCCGTATTTCCTATAAGCGTTACGCTGTTATTTTTAGCCATGTTGTTTACTCCTGTTTGGGTTAAATTCTGTGTTCTATTGGTTTTAATATTCACTTGCTTTTAACTGGCATATATTCCTCGTCAGCGGTTTGGAATCCTTTATAGCCATATTTACCTGCAAGCTCCGATAAATCACCATTACTATGATAGCTCCGCTTCCAGTCTTTCGGCTTATAATACCAGCATTTGCGTTTACTGTGCCACTTCAATCCAGCAGCTTTGAGGGCTTCTTTATTCTTCTTAGTGTCACCTGTGACCCATATCCAATAGCCGATTAAAGCAATATCAAGACTACGAAGCTTTAGCAGCTCATGCAGCTTTGCCATAATCTCTTCTTCAACGTCCTGCTTATAATGATACGAATGTCCATCAGATTTTTGACCATCTTTTAATTTAAGGGCTTCATGATACTGGCGGTTAATCTCCTTCATCGCTTCGCAGTCACCTCCTAAGTCAGGGTGATTATCTTTAGCTAACTGGCGATAATGCGCCTTAATGTCCTCTACTGTTTCCCGTCCTGCAAAATATCTCTCTGCATTGTTCATTTTATTTCTCCTATATTGGGTTAAAAGGTAAAAGCACAAGTGCGCTTTAACCTTCTGCCCTTCGGCGAGGATGGGGGTGCAAACGGAAGTAAAAAATCGCCCTTATGGTTCGGGCAGGAGCGCAGCGACAACACGGTAAGGGCTATTTTTTGCGGAGTGCGCTAGGGGCAAAGCCCCAAGACTGTTATAAACGCTATCCTGCTAAACCTTTAGAAGGTTGATTAGCCATAAGTGCAGCGTTTAAATCCTGATGGGGGGCAAAGAGGCTACTTTGAGAAACCACCAGCTCCCCAAATTCCTCTTTAAATCGCTTTGTGTGCTTCTGCCCTGATTCATCATTATCGAGGAAAGTGTAAATAGTGCCATACCCTCTGCCCTTGATATATTCGGCGGCTCGACTGTAAGAGGATAAGGAATGCAGAATAATTGTATCTCCTGCAAGCTGTTGAACGCTATACATAGCGCAAAGGCTTAGAAAGTCGGTCATGCCCTCTACAATATTCAAGCTACTACGTAGCGGCTGGCTGCCCTCGATTATAGTAATATCACGAGCGATTAATGCCGATTTGAATTTATATTCATCCGTAGCGGCTCTGATTTCATAGCCATTACTGCGGTTCTTCATACCAAAAGCAAAAAGTTCTTTATCCAGTTTACGGTTAAAATAACGAACTTCTAACAGGTAGCGACTTATTAGCGGTCGGGGAATGCACCGTTTATTTATCAGGTAATAATATATAATGGGATTGGCTACGGGGGTAGCATGAAGGAACTGTAATTCCCTCTCACTCGGTTTTTGCGGCGACTGCTGCGCAGGCTGACCGTAAGAAGAAAAAAGATTTTGTTGGCTCTCCCCTACCCTCTTCGCTTTGGATAATATTTTAGGTTTTCCAGAATAGAAGCTTTCCAGATAGCGCAAAGCTTTCTTAAAATCGCTGTGTCCTTGGTAATGCATAGCAAAGTCTATTACCGTGCCACCTCGGTCGCCAAAGTCATTCCATACCCAAGGATATTTTTCACCCCTTGAGATATTGAAGGAGGGTTCTTTCTCCGTTCTAAAAGGAGAATAGTAAAATAGATGGTCACCGCCCTTCTTGATAGATACAGGCTCAAAGCCCATACGAGAAAGCAAATCTGGGAGGTCTAAATTGTTGGCTTGGGTAATATTCATTTAACATTATTATAAGGTCATTGTAACGTTAAAATAACCTTATTCACTTTTTTCTATTTTTTCTGCAATAGCTTCCATTATCCATGTATGGCGTGAAAGCTTCCCTGCTCTTTTCTTTACGAATGAGTCAATATTATTAAGTTGGTTTAAAGGAATCCTTAATTGAACTAATTTAATAATTTCTTCCTCTCCCCCATCCTCTGCGGTCGTTTCATCAGGAGAGCTACCGCCTTTTAAAATTAATTCTGTCACTTTATCAGGTGATACAGATTCCTTTTTAGGTTTTCTTGATAATGCCATAAAATACCTGCTTTTATTTATTCTATAATCTTATTTTAACGTTATAATGATTTCTTTTTAACGTCATGCCACATGCTGTAAAGGCTTCTCTGAAAGTGATATTATTTCTTTAAAAAGTGAGTCAAGCTCTGCAATAGCCTTTTTATTATAAGGTTTGTATTCACTAACGGTTAATCCCTCTGCTGCTGCATTAGCAAAGGCTTTTCTTTCATGCAGCGTATTGTCTAATACTTTGAATATTTCCGCCTCTTCTATGTAGCTTCGAGCTTCATCTATATCCTTTTGATTATAATCCACCTTATTTAGTACAGCATAGCTTTTCAAATCAGGGTTCACTATTCCCATCTCCTTTACTAATTCTGTAACTTGTTCCAACGTCCACATATCAAAAGACTTTGGAGCAAAAGGCACTAGATAAACATCTGATACCGCAATAGCTGCCCTCTGGGATGCTGTATCTCTTCCCCCTGCATCAATAACTATATGGTCATATTTCTTTTTTAATTTCTGGACTTCATTACGAACAGATACACCAGACAATTTAATAGATGTATATCCAGTTTCTCCTAAAGATTCTGTACGCCATGTTGAAAAATCAGAAGCTGTTGCTTGGTTATCTGCATCAACCAAAAGAACATCATTTGCAGTTGGCAAATGAGATAATAAAACGGTCAAAGAAACGGCTAATGTAGTTTTACCGCTTCCACCTTTAATACCACCTGTTGTAATTATCATATATTCACTTTAACGTTGAAGTAACGTTATTATAACGTCACAAAGAAATCATTTTAACCTTAATGCAAAGTTAATCTAAAGTTAGAACTATCCAAAAAGAAAAGCTGCGGATTCTTTCAAACCAGCAGCTTTTTCTCAAACGGTTGTGATATTAACGTTACTACGCTTCCACCCCATTCCGTTTATGGGGTGTAAAATTATGGTGTTCCATACGGCAAGAATCACCACAATATTTAGCCCCTTTGCGCTTGTGGCTTATATCCGTTGAACAGTTAAGGCATAAACGTTTAACGGTTCTATCGTTATTCGTAACGGTTAGAGCTATAGCTGGAGGCTTATTCGTTAAACGGTTAGCGGATAACTGATAACGTTTAAGCCAGCCTTTCCGTTGGAAATAGTTAAACGGCTGCACGATAAGCGTATAACCAATATCCAGTAAACCGTTACCAAATCGGCTGAACACATCAAAAATCAACATGAAAAAACGGGCGTTATTTTCAATCACCTGTTGCCCGTACTTCCTGCGGTGTTCCCGTAAAACGTAAGTGAGGATAAGCGATAAGATACCACAACCCAATGTCATGCAAAGCAGGATAATATTAATTTGGCTTTCTCGCTCTTTGCGTTCATGCTCTAGCTGCTCGGTGTTTTTCTTAACTGCCAGCAATAGCGAATCATTAGAAAGTTGATAGGAAAGGGTAGGGGAGAGCGAAGCCTGTAAATTGCTTTGGTGGTTTCTTGCTGTAGCTAGAATTTTATCGCCTTCCTCGATAGCACTCAATATGCCGTTTCGATAATCTTTGTAACGCTGAGGGCATCGGCGGCATGTCCAAAAGAATGCTCTGGGGTTATTTCGTCCACGCTGATAGTCTTTTTTCCAGCTCTCCGACCCCTTCTTGATAGCAGCGGCTACTAACCTGCCTTTTTGCGCTAATGCTTCTGTGGTGAGCTTATTTTGCATTTTAGGGGCATCCTTCAAAATGGCAAAGGCTTGGGATTTTAAACTGCTATCCTGCGTCATTGATTTGGCAACCATCTGATTGAATCCAGAAAGATGCGTTTTTCCTGCCAATTGGTTGCTGATAAAATAATTAGAAACCAGCGACAGGGCAAGGGTAGAAGCCAAAGCAACTATAGCAAAGACCCAGACAGGGCGTTTGCTATAGTTTTTCTTTTCACCGTCTTTGTTTTCTTCTTCCTCTTCTTCATCCACATGGGAAGCAGAAGCTAGAGCGTTAGCTAATACCCAATCAATTGCCGCCCAGCCCATTGCGACAAAGAAAATTTTTGTCAGTAATTGCAAGAGGGGTAGAGTAGGGAATAGAAGCTTTCCAATATGTGCGCCTATCATGTGAGTTACGAGAACAGAGCCAAAAGCCAGAACAGAAAGCAAGAATTTACGACCATAGACGAATGCCCATTCTTGATAGTAGGCACTCAGCAAAGTTTGCGGATTTTGCATAAGTTTGTAGTTTCAGAAATGAAATAATTCCCTGATTGAGCAGCTTAGCGGCACGGCTCTTTCAGGGTTTTTTGTTTGCGAATTTGCTTATCACAAGCAAAGGAGCGCAAAATATATCATCACAAATCTAATAAGATTCTGTAATATATGCGCATATACTCATTTACTTTAACACGCATTGGCTCATACATTGATATAATTCTATGCAAAATGGCGCAAAAAAGCAGGGGATTTATTACCTTGTGGGCATGAGAAAAGAGAAAAAAATATCAGTACGCACACCGCCCGAAATTTACACGAAGCTCATGCAACGGTCTTATGAGTTGGAACTGAACCATAGAGAATATTATTTAGCACTCGCCATGAAAGATTTTGAGAGGGCAGGGGATGGGCAAGGACTTACGGAAACAGAAGCCAAAGAACTGAAAGCACGTATCAAAGAATTAGACAAACTATGACCACTCTACTCAAAAGGTGGCATTACGACCTGAAAAAGTTGCCTTTAGTGTAATCAAATAATGAATACTAGATAGAAGAAAGTACGTGTATTATTTGTTATTGTTTTTTCTTTTTACGGTCAAAGCCCCGCAGGGTCTTAATTTTCAGTTGTTTGCGGTAGCAAACGTGATTTTTTTCCAGATAAATCTCTTTAAATGATTATAACTAATTGAAAACGAACTATTTATGATTTTGCTTGGATTTAAAGCCACTTTTTGAGTAGATTCAGCCTTATTGTTGTTTCTTCTTTTATCTTGTTTTTACCTTGTTTTGTTGCTCTATATTCTATTGATTATCAATATGTTATGAAGTTAATTGCCACCTTTTGAGTAGACAATACCACCTTTTGAGTAGTAACTGCCACTTTTTGAGTAGTAAGAAAAATTAAATGCCACCTTTTGAAAATAGGGTGGTATTTACTATATTTGTGTCTAAAATAGAATAATGCCTATTAATGAAATAGATACGAATATAACTAACCGTTATATTGTTACACAGCATAATAGCTTAGTTGAAGCCAATTACTCAACTAAGCTATCAGCCCGTGCTTTAAAGGTAGCAAGATTACTTATTTCAAGTCTTAGCCCTGATACTCAAAAGTTAGAACATATAGACGTTGATATAGCAGCCTTAAAGCGATTCTTAGGATATAAAGAAGGAGCTACTTGGGGAAGATTCCATGATGATTTAAAAGATATTGCAAAGCGTTTAAATCATGAGCCAATAGAGATTACATTAGGAAAGAAGGATACACTTGTATCATTCTTTATTTCCTCATACCGTTTAAATATTCCAGCAGGAAAAATTACTTGACCTATGGCAACTATAGCTACGAAATCCGCCGCATAGGTCAAACAAAAAGTTGAAAACCAATAATTAGAGGTGGTACTTTCTGATTCATATTCAAAGCATAGTAGCCAAAACGGTTAATATGCTCT
>Ga0208544_10000541_pt1 | contig 29532 bp, 20 predicted proteins | sample DEB08_DNA_9_FD_184526 | JGI IMG/M metagenome (GOLD analysis project Ga0208544, IMG submission 184526) | Aqueous microbial communities from the Delaware River and Bay under freshwater to marine salinity gradient to study organic matter... | ecosystem: Environmental > Aquatic > Marine > Coastal ... | reverse complement strand
TCTCCCTTTTTTTGCATTGTTTGTATTTTGTTAATTTATCCTTTTAAATTTTACAAACTTCGCAATTTTTGGGAGAATCTCTTTTTATTCTCAACTGGTTAGATAAACTTGTCGAATTACGCCTAAAAAAATCGACCTACACCAACATATTTTTGGCAAAAAGGTCGATTATAAAGACCATAAAGTTCGTTTATTATTGAGCGACTTACTAAAATTAGTAGAGCAGTTTATTAACCAACAAGACCATCAGCCAATAAACGACCAAATACCATTAGTTAAATTTTATAGAAAAAATGGCTTGGAAAAGCATTTTTACCGAATTCAAAGGAAAGCGACCCAGCAATTAGAAAAGCAACCTTATCGCAATCAGGATTATTTTGCGGCTAAAAATTTATTGGAATGGGAGCAATTTGAATTAAGTAGTTCTAAAAAAAGAGATATTCCCGTCAATCTACAGGAATTAGGTTTAAATTTTGATATCGCCTATTTCTCTGCTAAACTTCGGCAAGCTTGTTTTCTAAAAGCCCAACAAGCATTTTACAATATTGAATATGACTTTGAATGGGTCGAACAAATACTACGATATATTGACAAAAAAGAATGGAAGAATATTCCTGCAATTGCCTTGTATTATAATGCCTATCAACTTTCGGCACAACCAACCGCTGAAGGTGCCTTCAATAATTTAAAACAACAAATTTTAAAATATAGTACTTTATTTCCAGCTCAAGAAATTCAAGATATTTACCTTTTAGCGATAAATTATTGTATCAAAAAAATCAATAATGGAGAACGAAGTTATGCTGAAGAGAGCCTTAAACTCTATAAAAAAGGCTTGGAAATTGGTTGTTTTTTAGAGAAAGGGTTTCTATCCAAATTTACTTATGCCAATGTGGTAGCAGCAGGTTTGATGGCAAAAGATTTTGAGCTAACAGAGCAATTTATTCACGATTATAAAAATAAACTACAAAAAAATTCTAGAAATAGCGCCTTTGCTTTTAATATGGCTCGCCTATTATATGTGAAGGATAAGGATTATGAAAATGCTCTTAATTTTCTTCAAAAAGTGAGTGATAAAGATTTGCTCAACACGTTGAATGCTAAAATATTACAGCTCAGAATTTATTGGGAAATAAAGGAGAATAGTCTATTAGAATCACACTTAGAAGCGATGGCTAATTTTATTAGAAGGAAGGAAGTTATTGGCTATCACAAAGAAAATTTTCTCAATATTATCAGCTTCACCAAACGTTTATTAAAAGTGAATTTTTATGACCAAAAAGAAGTAATAAAACTCAAAAAAGCCATCGAAACATCAACTGTCAATAGTGAAAAAAAATGGCTTTTAGAACAGGTTGGTAGTTATGAGTGATGAGTGATAAGTGATAAGTATCGGTACTCACTCATCACTCATCATTTATAACTCATAACTCTTCTCGATCTTTCCGACGAATTGCTCTATCCTCTTGTAATTGTTTACGTTCATCTTTTTTGCGCAATTTTTCTTCATGCGCCAAATCAGCTTCTTTTTGATAAGCTTTAATGATTTCTTTCACCAATCGGTGACGCACTACATCATCCGCAGTTAAGTAAACTGCTGAAATACCTTCTAAATGCCCTAACGTATCAATCGCTTTGCGCAGGCCCGATTTTTGGCTATAAGGTAAATCAATTTGAGATAAATCTCCAGTAATAATACATTTAGCCGTTGGCCCCAAACGGGTCAAAAACATCTTTATTTGAGTGGTCGTGGTATTCTGTGCTTCATCTAAGATGATAAAAGCATTATCCAAAGTTCGACCCCGCATAAATGCCAAAGGGGCAATTTCGATGACTCTATTTTCCATGAAAAACTTTAATTTTTCAGCTGGAAACATATCTTCTAAGCCATCATATAAAGGCCTTAAATAAGGGTCAATCTTGTCTTTTAAATCGCCAGGCAAGAAACCTAAACTCTCCCCTGCTTCTACGGCTGGTCGAGTTAAAACTATCCTTTTAACAATTTTATTCTTCAAAGCTCTAACGGCTAAAGCTACTGCCGTATACGTTTTACCTGTACCTGCTGGCCCTACCGCAAAAACGACATCATTTTTATCTGCTGCCTCGACTAATTTACGTTGATTACGAGTTTTCGCCTTGATAGGTTTTCCATTCCGACCATGTACAATCGTCGCATTACTTGGCCCACTACTTAGTCTTACTTCATAAGGATTACCTCCATTTAATAAGTCAGTAACCGTATTAGTCGTTAATTCTTTATTGTCTCGAAGCATCCGCACCATGGCTTCTAGCTTCGTTTTTGCTTTTTGGGTGTATTTTTTTTCGCCAGCTAATTTCACGTTATTTCCTCTTGAAGTAATCGTAATATCTGGAAATGCTTGTCTTAACAAATTTAATTTAACATTTCCTTGGCCGTATAATTCTACTAAATCTACATCCTCAATGGTTAAAATAATTTCGCTCAATATCTTTTTTGGTTTATATTATGAATTAAGTGATTAGTCTATCTACTCTAACGCTACTAATACATGTCTAGTTCCATAAAGACAGGGGTTTATGAGTTAATGAGTTTATGCGTACATTTGCATCTCATAAACTCCTCACCTTATAAACTCATTTCTTCACAAATTACATTTTCAAAGACTGATTAATATAGTAATTTACTTTATTATAAATTCGCTTATATCGCACTTTATATTTCCGATAAAGGTAAGAATTATAAGATTCTTCTTTCTTTTTCAAAAAGCCCATATCTTCCATCCAATCATCACTATAAACTTTACCTAAATAGCGACTACCATGGTCAGAAAATAGCACGACAACTACATCATCTTCGACCAATTCTCGCTTCATTTTATGCACAGCTTGCATAGCTGCACCCGACGAATAACCGACAAAAAGACCATCTTTTTGGGCTAAATCTCTTGCTCGAATGGCACTATCTTTATCATGCACCTTTATCATTTTGTCAAACAAGCTAAAATCGACATTTCCTGGAATAATCGTTTTTCCTAATCCTTCCACTTTATAAGGATAGATTTCTTTCTCATCAAATTCTTCAGTTTCCCAATATCTTTTTAACACAGAACCGTAAGCATCTACGCCAATCACTTGAATATCTGGATTTTGCTCTTTTAAATAGCGAGCCGTTCCAGATATAGTTCCCCCTGTTCCGACACAACAAACAAAGTGCGTAATTCGCCCTTGCGTCTGTTCCCATATCTCAGGGCCCGTAGAATAATAATGCGCATCTTTATTGGCATCATCAAAATTCTGATTCAAGTAATAAGAATTCGGAATTTCAGCATGCAATTGTTTCGCCACCGAATAATAAGAATCCGCATCTTCTGGCTTTGCACTCGAAGGACAGATAAACACTTCTGCGCCCATCGCTTGTAATAAACGCAACTTCTCATCAGACGCCTTACTACTAACGGTCAAGACACATTTATAGCCTTTTATTAAACAAACCGTTGCTAAACTAAAACCTGTATTTCCACTAGTTGCTTCTATAATCGTTGCTCCTTCTTGAATTTTACCTTCTCGCTCTGCTTTTTCTACCATATAAAGTGCCACTCTATCCTTAGCAGAGTGACCAGGATTAAATCCTTCCACTTTTCCTAGCACTTCTGCTTTCACAGAACCTTGCGATCGGCGTATTCTCACTAAAGGGGTATTTCCAATGGTATCCAACACGTTATCAACTATCGCAGGGGGAGCAGTTTTTGTACTAAATGTCATTATATTATCTTTTTTGCTGTGAAGTATCTAGAAAATTAAATAAAACTATGATTTCCTATCATAATTCAGGTCAGATTAAAGTGCTTAAAAATCAAAAATAGCAGTTTGTCTCTAAAATTTGGAACTTAAATCTTATCTTTTATTCTTTTGAAGGTTCATTATTCAATTATTAATATTTATTATTTACTAATAATCAGCATTTTATTACCCAAACAATTATTATTCAATTAAATAAAAACGTCTATTCAATCGAGAAGATAAAACTATAAAAGTAAGTATCCAATTATATTTAAGATTTTATATTTTTAATAACCTAATTAAGCACGTAGTTTTTTCATGCTCAATATCTCTGCGTCCAATTTGCAAAAATATAAATTAAATAAGAAAAGTCGTCACTTTATAGCTATCTTTCTTTATTGAAGGTAATCGTTCTTTGAGTTGTAATAAATTTATTAGTTGCCATTTTTTCTACTAGTAAAACTACTTTTTAAGTGGAATTTAATTTTCATTCGTCGATTTTTTCCAAACATTTAAGCTAAAGAATTTAGAAAGACAAAACATAATAAGTAAATTAGCGTTTTAAAAGAACTCACGAAAAGAATTAAAATGGTAAATACAACCCAAAAAAAAGCTACTTTTTGGACAATGTCAATTTGTCTTTGGATGGTATTACCATTTTTAAGTGCTCAGTCTGCACTTTTATCTGTATCTAGTTTCTCTCCTTCCATTAGTGATTCTTTAGAAAGTCTAATTTTACATAGTGTCGATGGGCCCTATTTATTTAGAGAAAAAGATTATGCTAAAATAATTCAGGTAGTTAAATCTGCCAATCAATATCATATATTGGAGGAAAAGGTAGATTTAAAAGACAACATCACTTTAAATTGCACCGTCGATAATGAGGACAGAGATTTTTTTACTATTCCTATTTTAAAGAAAATTAAACCCCCTAAATCTACCTATAAGCAACCCAAAAAATTATTAGCCATTTCAGATATTGAAGGCAACTTCAATGCTTTTTATAGTCTTTTATTAGCAAATGGAGTCATGGATACAGCTTATAATTGGACCTATGGTACAGGGCATCTTGTTTTAAATGGTGATTTCATGGATAGAGGAGATAATGTGACCCAAGTATTATGGTTAATTTATAAGTTGGAACAAGCTGCACAAGAAAATGGTGGCATGGTTCATTTTATCCTAGGTAATCATGAAGTCTTGAATCTAGAAGGAAAGACAAATTATGTCGATAAAAAATATATTCATTTAGCTCAAAAATATTCTAAAAAAGAAGATGAAAAAATAGCCTATACCAGCTTGATGGCAGACAATCAAGAATTGATTAAATGGATGAAATCAAAAAATGCCATTGAAAAAATCGGCAAAACACTTTTTGTGCACGGTGGCATTAGCCCAGAATTAGTCAAAGCTGGTTTCAAAATTGACCAAATTAACACGATTATTAGAAATCGGTTGAATAATGGTCCCTCTAAAAATAAGTTAGATAGGCAAGATGAAGATTTCCTCTTTGCTAGCCATGGGCCTTTATGGTATCGAGGTTTAGCTATCCCCTATCGAAATTTTTATAAAAAATGTACGGAAAAAGAGGTTAATAAAGCCTTAAAACATTTTAAAGTCAATCATATCTCTATTGGCCATACCATTGCTCAAAAGGTTAGTTTAGATTTCAGTGGTGCGATTATCCGTACAGATGTAAGTCATAGTATCAAAAAAGGTTCTTCCCAATCCCAAGCTTTACTCATCATTAATAATCAATTCTTTAGGGTAGATGGGGAAGGAACAAAAGTTCCTCTGTAAATTTTCCATTTAGTAAAATGCTCCTCCAATTATTCCAGTTCCAAAATTCGGAAGAGTCAACTGAAATTGATTCATTCAACTAACCTAGTTTAGGAATCTATTCTTATTAAAATTCTCTACCTTTTAAAATCTTATCAATACCAATGTTGTAAATAAATATTTAAACTTTACCTTTGGTCTATTTAAATAAATAGGAGTAAGTAGTCAGACAAAAATAAGTTAACAATTCTAAATTTTAACGATACAACAATTTTGTCCGACCATTTAATTTTAATTCAAAAAATAATTATATGAAATCAGTAGCTGTAAAAAGTCCAGGGGGTTTAGAGAATCTAGTAATTACCGAAAAACCAACACCTACTCCAAATGCGGGAGAAATATTAGTCCAGTGGCACGCCACTTCTTTAAATTTTCACGATTATTTAGTCGCCATTGGTGGCATACCTGTACCAGAAGGACGTATTCCTATGTCTGATGGTGCAGGAGAAATCATCGCTCTTGGAGCAGGGGTAAAAGATTGGCAAGTAGGAGATAAAATCATGTCTTTATTTTTCCCAAATTGGATAGAAGGCAAACCAACTTTACCTAAAACAATGTTCGTAAATGGAGAAACTGTTGACGGTTTTATCACCGAACAAAGTTGTGTAGCGGCTACTTCTGTAACCGCTATTCCAAATGACTATTCTTACGCAGAAGCCGCTACCCTACCCTGTGCAGCAGCGACCGCTTGGAGAGGCTTAATGGTAGAAGGAGGTTTACAAGCTGGAGATAGCGTTTTAATAGAAGGGACTGGCGGGATGTCTATTTTTGCCTTACAATTTGCCAAGGCAGCAGGTGCAAAAGTATATGCAACGACCTCTTCTCCAGAAAAGGCAGCACGCCTAAAAACTATGGGTGTCGAAGCAGTCGTCAATTATAAAGAAGACCCTAGGTGGGGTAAAACGATTTTCAAATTAGCAGGTGGCGGTGTAGACCATGTATTAGATGTAGGTGGCGGTTCGACGATGCGCAATTCTATTGAAGCCGTTAAAATTGGCGGTCATATTTCTTCTATTGGTATCTTAGGTGGTGGCAGAAAAGGAGAAATTACTTTCCCTAAACTATTTTTCAAACATATTCGATTGATTGGCATTGCTGTGGGTAGTAAAGCTATGCAAGAAAAAATGACCGCCGCCATTAATATTAATGGTATAAAACCTATTATTGATAAAAGTTTTGGTTTTGAGCAATTAGCCGATGCTTTCAAATATCAAGCAAGTGGGCAACATTTTGGAAAGATTGTTTTGGAATGGTAAACTTGTTTGCGATGTTGCCTTATTGTGCAAAACATCGCAACACCGCAACATCGCAACACCTTAAATACTGCATCAGGGTAAAAAATAGACTTTCTGTTGAAGATTGTTTTATTGTTGAATTGTTACATTGCTTAATAATTGCAGCTTAAAATAGGGATAAAACCCTACTCAACAATATAACCATAAAACAATATAGCCATTTGGGGATATAACTTGAGCTGCTCAAGTTTTTGAAAATTTTCAAATCTTAACCTGTTAAAGTATAATTATAAAACTAAGTTATGAGCTATGTCATTGGTGTAGATTATGGGACAGATTCTGTTCGCTCGGTTATTGTCAGTACAAAAAATGGAAAAGAAATGGGTAGTGCCATTTGCTATTATCCTAGATGGAAAAAGGGCAAATACTGTAATCCAGCAACCAATCAATTTCGACAGCATCCATTAGATTATGTGGAAGGGTTAGAAAAGTCTATCAAAAAAGCCCTAAAAGCCGCACCAAAAGGAATAGCAGCAAAAATAAAAGGCATAGCGATAGATACTACAGGGTCTACTCCAGTAGCGGTAGATAAAACGGGGACGCCTCTTGCTTTAAAGGCTAAGTTTGCGGATAATCCTAATGCTATGTTTATCCTTTGGAAAGACCATACAGGCATCCAAGAAGCACAAGAAATCAATGATTTATGTGCTAACTGGCAGATTGATTATAGTAAATATGAGGGCGGCATTTATTCTTCTGAATGGTTTTGGGCTAAAATATTGCGCACGCTTCGAGTAGATAAAAGTATTCAAAAAGCCGCTTATTCGTGGGTAGAGCATTGTGATTGGATTCCTTTTTTACTAACAGGCGGCACAGATGTCCATCAAATGAAACGCAGTCGTTGTGCTGCGGGGCATAAAGCTTTGTGGCACGAAGATTTTGGCGGCTTACCTGCTAATGATTTCTTTGTAGCCTTAGACCCACTTCTGGATGGCCTTACCGAACGATTATTTACCAAAACTTATACGTCAGAAGTCCCAGCAGGAAAGCTCTCTAAAGCATGGGCAAAACAATTGGGTTTAACCACAGATATAACGGTAGCAGTAGGTGCTTTTGATGCTCACATGGGGGCAGTAGGTGGCGAAATTACCCCTTATCATCTTAGCAAAGTTATGGGTACTTCCACTTGTGATATGTTAGTTGCACCAATGGAAGAAGTCGGTGATAAACTAGTCAGAGGAATTTGTGGGCAAGTAGATGGTTCGATTATCCCTGGTATGCTTGGTTTAGAGGCAGGGCAATCTGCTTTTGGAGATGTCTATGCTTGGTTCAAAAATTTATTAGCTTATTCCTTAGAAGAAGTACTAGGAAAAAGTAAATTAATTGATAAAAAATTGAAGCAACAATTAATTGAGGAAGCTATAAATAGGTTAATCCCTCAATTAACTAAAGATGCCAAAAAGATAGAGGCTGGCACAACTGGAATCATTGCCCTCGATTGGCTCAATGGTAGAAGAACACCAGATGCCAATCAGGCTTTAAAAGGTGCTATTTTTGGTTTAAATTTAGGCAGCGATGCCCCTAAAATTTTTAGAGCCTTAGTAGAGGCTACTTGTTTTGGTGCTAAAAAAATTGTGGAACGGTTTCAGGCAGAAGGCATTCCGATTAAAGGCATTATTGGTTTAGGTGGTGTTGCTAAAAAATCGCCATTTATTATGCAAACTATGGCGGATGTCCTCAATCAACCCATTAAAATTGCAAAACGAGAACAAACTTGTGCTTTAGGGGCTGCGATGTTTGCCGCCACCGCCGCAGGTGTTTATAAAGATGTGTCTAAAGCAATGAAAAAAATGGGCGCTGGTTTTGATACCATTTATCAACCAAATCCAAAACAAGTTGCTGTTTATGAAAGGCTTTATCGGGAATATTGTCAGTTTGGTGATTTGGTGGAAGGGAAGTAGTAAACTGGTCAAAGTGTGCTAGATTTGTAGTAACACTGTAATCCTCAAAAAACTATCTAAATCCGTTGTCCTTTAATTATCCGTTGTAAAAAAACATACAGCTGATAATTAAAGAACAACAGATGGTCAATTGGGTGTCCGCCAAATCATATTTGGTCAACAACTATATCATCATCCAACAAAAACAAATGAGTTATAAAAGTATCAAAAGAGCCGCTTATGAAGCAAATATGCAACTACCAGAACTAGGCTTAGTCCTATTCACTTTTGGCAATGCAAGTGTGGTTGATAGATCAAAAGGTGTTTTTGCCATCAAACCAAGTGGTGTTCCTTATAAAGATTTACGGGCAAAAGATATGGTGATTGTAGATTTTGAAGGTAAAACCGTCAAAGGAAAAATGCGCCCTTCTTCTGACACCAAAACACATGCTGTTTTATACAAACATTGGGAAGATATTGGCGGCATCGTCCATACCCATTCAACGTATGGCACGGCGTGGGCACAAGCACAAAAGGATATACCCATTATGGGGACGACCCATGCAGACCATTTAACGGTCGATATTCCTTGTGCGCCTCCGATGTCAGATGAAATGATTAAAGGGAATTATGAACGAGCAACAGGTTTTCAAATTTTAAAGGAATTTGAAAAAAGAGGCTTGTCTTATCAAGAAGTAGAAATGATATTATTGGGCAACCATGCCCCTTTTACTTGGGGTAAAACGGTTAACAAAGCAGTTTATAATTCAGCCGTCTTAGAGGAATGTGCCAAAATGGCTTATTTATCTTTGGGCATTCGTCCACTAGCCCCACGATTGAAAGAGACATTGATTCAAAAACATTACGAACGGAAACATGGGCCAGATTCTTATTATGGGCAGGTGGAGTAAATCAAAGATAAATTTGTCAATATGAATAATTTTAAGAACTACGAGGTCTGGTTTATCACAGGTAGCCAGCATTTATACGGGGCAGATGTTTTAAAACAAGTAAAAACAAATGCTAAAATCATTGCCAAATCTTTCCATCAAGTAAAAAACATTCCTGTAAAGATTAAATTTAAGGCTTTATTAACACGTCCAGAAGAAATTAAAAAACTCTGTCAAGAGGCGAATCAGAATGACAAATGTATAGGACTAATTGCTTGGATGCACACTTTTTCTCCAGCAAAAATGTGGATTAATGGTTTAAAGATTTTGGATAAACCGATGCTACATTTGCATACGCAGTTTAATACCACTATTCCTTGGACACAGATTGATATGGATTTTATGAATTTAAATCAATCCGCTCATGGAGGCAGAGAATTTGGATTTATCAATACCAGAATGCGCTTAAATCGAAAAGTCGTGGTTGGTCATTGGCAAGACCAAGAAGTGATAGAAAGGGTGGCAATTTGGACTAGAGTTGCCCTTGGTTGGGCAAGTACCCAAACGATGAAAATTGCTCGTTTTGGGGACAATATGCGCCAAGTTGCAGTAACTGAAGGAGATAAAGTGGCTGCTCAAATCAAGTTTGGCTATTCTGTAAATGGTTTTGGGATGGGTGATTTGGTGGAACATATCGAAGCAGTTTCTAAACAAAGAATTCAGCAAACGGTCGAATCTTATTTTGCAGATTATCAAGTTTTAAAACCTTTACATAAAAAAGGAAAAAAGCACACCTCACTTCGAGCAGCTGCGAAAATTGAAATAGGTTTGCAGTCATTTTTAGAAGCAGGGGATTTTACTGCTTTCACAGATACTTTTGAAAATTTAACTGGTTTAGCTCAATTACCCGGTGTTGCCGTACAACGCTTAATGGCAAAAGGGTATGGATTTGGCGCGGAAGGAGATTGGAAAACCGCTGCTTTGGTAAGAACGATGAAAGTAATGGGTGCTGGTTTAGCTGGTGGCAATTCTTTTATGGAAGATTATACCTACCATTTTAATCCAATTAATCAAGCTGTTTTGGGGGCGCACATGTTAGAAATATGTCCTTCCATTGCTAATAAACGACCAATTTGTGCCGTTCATCCTTTAGGAATTGGTGGAAAAGCAGACCCCGTTCGCTTAATCTTTGAGGTAGCTGCTGGCCCTGCGTTAAATGCTTCTGTCATTGATTTAGGTAATCGTTTTCGCTTATTAGTGAATACGGTAGATGCCATTGAACCCGAAGCAGATTTACCCAACTTACCAGTTGCAAGGACATTGTGGAAACCGCATCCTGATTTAAAAACGGCTGCTGCTGCTTGGATTTTAGCAGGTGGCGCCCATCACACTTGTTTCAGCCAAAACCTAAGTACAGAATACTTAGCGGACTTCGCAGAAATGGCTGGTATTGAATATCTACAAATTGACAAAGACACAAAAATTCCTTCATTTAAAAAAGAGTTACGGTGGAATGAATTATATTATCACCTCGAAAATGGGGTAAAATAACTGTTTAGAATAGAGATTAGAGACCATTTCATTGAGAGAATAGAGACAAGCTAAAATATAAGCTATCAATTTCGTTTGTTAGTCCACATTTTTTGCCATTCTTTTCAATATTCTAAAAACTTAAAATCAATAAAATGAGATTAGCCAACAAAGTTGCCATTGTCACAGGTGGCGCAAGAGGAATCGGAAAAGCGATTTCCGAATTATTTGCTAAAGAAGGTGCCCAAGTGATTATTTGGGATTTATTAGATATTGGTCAACAAACCGCAGAAAGTATTCAAGCCAATGGCGGTAAAGCGACTTTTACTAAAATATCAGTGACTGATAAAGAAGCGGTAGATGCAGAAACTAAAAGAATCTTTGCCGAATATGGTCGCTTAGATATTCTTGCCAATAATGCAGGGATTGTTAAAGATAGAACGCTCTTAAAAATGAGTATGGAAGAGTGGAATGTAGTCCTTAATGTTAACCTAACAGGTGTATTTATCTGTACACAAGCTTGTGTGCCGTACATGATTGAAAATAAATATGGTCGAATTATTACCGCTGCTTCTACTTCTGGCATGCGAGGAAATTATGGGCAATCCAATTATTCTGCTACCAAAGCTGGTGTAATCGGTATGTCCAAAACTTGGACTTTAGAACTTGGAAAATATGGCATTACCGCCAATGTCATTGCGCCAGGATATACGGTAACAGAAATGACGGCAACCATCCCAGAAGAAACCGCTAAAATGTTCGCTAAACAAATTCCTGTTCGCTTTTTAGGCGACCCAATGGATATAGCACATGGGTATTTATATTTTGCTTCTCCAGAGGCTCGTTATGTATCTGGTGTTTGTTTGAATATTGATGGAGGTGCGGCTAGATAGAAAGTACTTATATTTGCCCAATCCTAAATTCTTCACATACCTTTATTCAAATGTCCTACGAAAAAAAAGCCGTCGATTTAATGAATCGATACCCAGCCATTTCAGATTTAAGAAAAAAAGGAATTAATCGAATCCCTAAAGTAGCTCGAGAATATTTAGAACAAGGCACAGATAATGATGAAACCTTAGATTTAAATAGAAGTGATTTTTCAAAAATTCGATTTTCGCCAAGATTTTTAAAGGGGGAATTAAATGTAGTGACGGAAACTGAATTATTTGGAAGGACTTATGCTTCCCCTTTTGGCGTTGCACCAGTTGGTTTGATGAGTTTAATGTGGCCTGGTATAGAGGTAAAATTGGCTAAAATGGCAAAGGAAAGAAACATTCCATTTTGCTTAAGTACCGTGGCTACAGAAACGCCAGAAGTAGTAGGCCCTCACGTTGGACAAAATGGTTGGTTTCAATTATACACCCCTAGAGAAAAAGCATTAGCTTTCAAAATATTAGATAGAGCCAAAGCATCAGGCTTTCATACGCTAGTTATCACGATTGATATACCGCAGCCTAGCAGAAGACAACGAACAAAAAGAGCGGGGATGGCGATGCCTTTAAAACTAACCCCTGATTTGATTTGGCAAGGTGTTAAAAATCCCGCTTGGTCTTTAGGTACGTTAAAAAGAGGTTTGCCTTCCTTAAAAACAATTGAGGCCTATTCAGATTTTAATGATATGATGTCCGTCGGCAGTTTTGTCGCACATCAAGTTGGCGGAAATCTTTCTTGGGAATATGTAAAAGCCTTAAAAGACTATTGGGATGGGCCCGTTTTGTTAAAAGGAATTATGCACAAAGGGGATGCGTTAAAAGCAGTGGAATATGGTTTTGATGGCATTGTTGTCTCCAATCATGGTGGTCGCCAATTCGATGCTGCCTTATCGTCGATTGCCGTTTTACCTGAGATTGTTGCTGCCGTTAAAGGTCAAACTAAAATCATTTTTGATAGTGGCGTCCGTTCAGGATTAGACATTATTCGAGCAATCGCCTTAGGCGCTGATTTTGTGTTATTAGGACGGGCTTTTGTTTATGGTGTTTGTGCTTTAGGAGATAATGGCGCTTATCATGCTTTCCAGATTTTGCAAGAGGAATTAATTAATAATATGAAGCAATTAGGGTTGACTCAATTATCGGAATTACGGGAATTGGAGCGAGTGATTATATAAAAAAACGATGAGTAAGTTCTCAAAACGCTAAAAAGGACACAGAGCGCACAAAGGAGACACGGAGTACACAAAGTTCATTTTTAGGTAATTCTCTGTGCAACTCTGTGTCTTCTCCGAGTTCTCTGTGTCCAAAATTTAAGTATATTGAGCATTTACAACGATGAAATATAAATGATGAACGATAAACTTGTTAAACATTTATTTATACCCTAACACTTCTTTATTCACCTCATTACTGCCAACTTCCCCAAAAGAAAACCCGACCCCTACCCTAGCATTTATCGTTCGATTATCCTTTAAATCAAACAACCCAAAAACATTATCTGTTAAAGCAAATAATTGTAACGGACCGATTTCTAATGCAGCATTTACGCCTACAACTAAAGAGGCTTCATTCATTAATCCTACGGTCGCACCAATATTTAAGCTTTCATGGATTTGGTAGTTAGTCCCTAAAGAAAGTGCGGTAAAATCATCGTCTTGAAAAGAAGTATAATAAAAGGTGCTATTAAAATGCCATTTATCATTCAGCGTATATCCCAAACCGAGATAAAACTGAGCAGGTAAAGTGGTAGAAAAAGCTTGATTTACGCCTACAAAATCCACAATATCTAAAGAATCTTCTACACTATCAAAGGAAATTACTTCTTCCCCATCAAAAGTCAATTGTCCTAAACTAAGTCCGTCAAATTCAAAGATCTGATTCGCAGTATAATTTTTAGCATTATCTTTCCAATTAATTTTCCCTATATCCAATGCGCTCGCCGTCAATTGTAATTGCTCGCTAATATGCCAATCAATGCCTAAATCGAATGCAAAACCATGATTATCAGAAAAATTAAATAAATCATCATTTAAATTAAAAAGCAAAGAAGGTGCTTGAATAAGTACCGCTTCATCATCCGTAAAATTTAAGCCAATTGGACCAAAGTTAAAAGCGCTTAAATCGCCATTTTCACCAGCTATATCTACTTCTACATCCATATCCAAAGAGAGTTGATAAATATCATCATCTGTCAGTAAAGAAATATTGGATTGTCGAGTAATCGCAGCAGAATGCCCTGAAAGATATTTTAGTCGTCCGCCAATTTGGAATTGATTAAATTTTATAGCCCCGCCAATTCCTAATTCTTCGTAAGAAAAAGCCGAGAAATCAGTATTTAAAGACAAGTTCTGACCAATAAACGGTGCATTTCCTTGAATAGCGACCGCCAATAAAGCACCTGAATAATTCAGATTCCCTTTCGTTCTAGCAGCATGATGCAAAGAAATAGACCAATTCTTTTGGTTATAAATAAATCGAAAAGTCTCTATGTCAGAACCAATGTTTAGTATATTAGTTTGTCCAAAAGATAGGGCTTCTTCTGGATAACGAAGTACGTTATCCGATACCCGGTTTCCTATGAAATCCTGATACGTAGGGCCATTAGAATAAATATTGGAAGTTATTGGAAATAAAGTAAATTCAAATTGATTATATCCAATATAAGATGGATTAATAGCACTTTGGTCAACCAAATGATTCAATCCAAACAAAGTCAGGGAAGATTGACCAAAACAAGTTAGACAACTAAATAGGCCGCAAAAAAGAAGTAGATGTTTATTCAATTCAATAGATTGAGAAGGTGATAAATATTAGTGATGAGTTATAAGTGATGTCAAATACTCATCATTCATCACTTATAACTCATCACTAATAAGCCCACTTCAAATAAATCGCGCCCCAAGTATATCCTCCACCAAAAGAAGTTAAAATAATATTATCTCCTTTTTTTAATTGGTCTTCATAATCCCAAAGACAAAGTGGAATCGTACCTGCTGTGGTATTGCCATATTTATGAATATTCATCATAACCCGTTCCATTGGGTAATCTGCCATTTTTGCCACCGTTTCAATAATACGTCGATTTGCCTGATGTGGTACTAACCATCTAACGTCTGAAACCGTTAAATTATTCCGAGAAATAACCGTTTTGACAGCATTTGACATATTTGAAACCGCCGCCTTAAAAACAGGCCGCCCATTTTGTACGACAAATTGTTCTCTTGCAATTACGTGATCTATGGTAATAGGGTGAGCCGAACCTCCTGCTTTAATATATAGGTTTTCTTTTCCAGAACCGTCAGATTTTAATAAGGCATCTTTGATGCCCACTTCCTCTTCTGTAGGCTCTAATAATACCGCCCCTGCTCCATCGCCAAAAATAATACAAGTTGCTCTATCTTTATAATCAATAATAGAAGACATTTTATCTGCTCCTACTATTATCACTTTTTTATAAGCACCCGTTTCTATAAACTTAGAACCAGTTGTCAAGGCAAATAAAAAGCCAGAACAAGCAGCATTTATATCATAAGTGAAAGCATTCTTGCAGCCCGTATTTAAGGCAATGATATTGGCCGTATCTACTACTCTCATATCTGGCGTAACCGTCGCACAAATCACTAAATCTATTTCTCCAGCATCAGTATTCGTTTTCTCTAATAATAATTTAACCGCTTCCGTCCCCATTACGGAGGTCCCATTACCTTTCCCTTTTAGAATTCTACGCTCTTCAATACCCGTCCGAGATTTTATCCATTCGTCATTGGTATCCACCATTGTCTCCAATTCCTTATTTGTTAAAACATAATCAGGGACGTAACCAGCAACACCAGTAATAGCAGCATTCACTTTCAACATATTATATATTTTAAAATATTTTATGCGTTTTAAACAATACGCTAAATAAATGGTCGTTTAATAATTGACATCTCTGAAAATACTTACCTGCATTTATCAAAAAATTAAACAAACATACTTAGGAAAAAAATAGTGATTTTTTCAAATCAAGGTGCGAAGATATTAACACCTTAGGCATTTTTTGAATTTTTACTATTATATTTTACTTTCCTTTCCTTGCTTTTACATTCTTCAAAATAGAAAATCATTATAAGGACGTTCTTAAAAAATGCATAATTGACTACAAATCAATCTATTATTAAATTTAATTTTGTAGTCATTGATTTAATTTCCTACTATTTGCATTAGTTAAAATTTTGACCATTATAATTACAAGGATTTTTGAATAGCTAAATTTTTTAATAATTTTTGGCAATCAATTCTAGGAAAAGTGAAATTTATCGTTAAAAATTTAATTTTCTTATCTACAAATTATATTTTTTTATAATATGTGGCATGGAATTTGAAATATTTAACGCAACGAACAAAGCAGTCATACTCACTTACCACAAAAAAAAATCTAATAAATTGTATGCATATCATGCATCCTAATTTAAAAGATATAATCAATTAATTTACTAAGCCAAAAGATTAAAACTACTCTTAGACTTTTTTACCACAACAATTAAGGCATTACAAACGACATCAATCACACGCTAAAATATAGGCAAACCTATTGAATAGTAGCATTTTGTTTTAACAAAAGCTATACAGGTCTTCGGTTTGCCCTAACAAATTATTGCTATTGACTTTGGTTTTACCAGAATGAGTTATAGTATCCTTATGTTCAAATTTAAAAACAAAAAAATAAAGCCATGACATTCAGATGTACCCCCGTTATTATTTTTATTCTATTTTCTGCTAATTTACTATTAGCCAATACAACTGTCAAAATTGCATTTATTGAAAATGATTTAGAAGTCGCTAAACAACAAGCAAGAGCCGAAGGAAAGTTAATTATGGTAGATTTTTGGGCAGATTGGTGTAGCCCTTGCAAATGGATGGACGAACAAACTTTTAACCGTCCAGAAGTTGCTAATTACCTGAACAACAACTACATATCAGTTAGAGTAAATATAGACAACCTAGATGGTATTGCTTTAAAAACGCAATACGATATTCGATTTTTACCAACAATCATGATTTTAGATGGCAATGGAAAAGTGGTTCGAAAGTATGAAGAATCAATGGCGCCATCTAAATTATTAAAAATCCTAAAAGATCATAATGAAAACAAAGTGTTACCTCCTTATGTGAACAGAAATATGGTTCAAGCAGTTAGTCGCCCTGTTGTCTCAAAAGAAAGAGAAGTAAGAACTGCCCCTAAATTTAAGCCAGTTACTACCGGAAATAGTAAAACTGAGCTGACTAATAACACTAGAAAAAGCAAAATCTATAATAGCAGTCCTTCAAAGGAAGCAAAAATTGTTAGTGTGACTAACCGCCCTAATTCTACTAATCATTATGAAGACAATACAACGGCAAGTGCTGTTTTTACAGGTAATATTTATAAAGCTTCCGAGCCAGGAAAAGTATCTAATACGCCCAATAAGAATTTTAGTGTAGCTAATAATGAGGCAGTTAGTGACATTGGCTTATATCAATTAAATGTCAAAAAGGCGCCAAGATATGGATATAGTGTACAGGTTGGTGCCTATTATGATTATAAAAACGTTTTAACGGAAGTCGCTAAATTTCAGCAAGCATTTGCAGAAGAAGTATTGGTTCATATCTCTGAATTGAATGGTTCAACTTGCTATAAAGTAATGTTAGGTCATTATACGAATCATGAAGAAGCTACTAAAGATAAAGTAATTTTAAAGGAAGCAGGCGCAAAGGATTCCTTTGTAAAAGATTTGGCTGCTTTATAAAATACTGATTGATAGATAGTTCTATTTGTAATTATTAATCTAAAACCGTATTAGTAAAATACTATTTATTACTTCCAACATCAGATACTACTATTTTACAACTATACTAAGTGAAGTACCTTTAGGGGGCTTCATTTTTTTTCCATCCTATTATTTTTTTGTATCTTGGCGCTCGCACAGGGAAATGAGCCAAGCTACCCTCAACTATTGAGCAAACGAAAGATCTTGATATGCACTTTGAGAGGCGTTAAGAATTTTAATTGACTGCAAAACAAGTAGTGATTTTTAACTGCTTTTGCATGCAGGCTTGTTTCCCTGATTTTCATAAGTACCTACTACCAAATAGCTACCATATCAGCAGACAATCCATCATCCAATAAGGGTTGATTTTTCAACAAATCCAGTAATAGTACATAAAAATAGAAGCAATTTTTATAAGTTGCAGAAGCACCTATCTTAAAGTATTTTTGTTGCATTGTTTTCTGCGTAATATTAATTAAGTCCGCAGTTATTGCTTTGTCAAAAGATTGAGCGCCTTCTTTTTGGTTGAGTGCAAAAATGTTTTGAATTGTTTTTTCATTTAAAATTACTAATAAGCCGCTATTTAATACCGCCACTAAATCAGGTGGATGTAGTTCTGCTAATAAACGGTCTTCTAAATCATTCAGAGATAGAAATGGTGCCAAATCTGTAGCCAACCAAATATTTAATGGTTTTCTATCTAGCTGATGATGAGTATTTTGCCCTTCGTATACTTTATTAAGTAGTTCATTCTGTTGTAATCCATTTTCTAAACTTTCTTGGTTAATTATTGGAAAAAAAGATAGGGAACCATAAGCATAATTGGCAGGAATAATCTTTTTAGCGCTTGGTAAGTCCGTAATTAATTGAGGACAATTTAGGGAATCATAAAATATAAAATTATCTACCGCAATTTCTTTTTTTCTATTAACTAAGACTCCCTGCTCAAAGCCATATTTTAAAGGTAATTTCTTTTGTAGAAAATCTAAAAAATCCACCGAATTTTGATAGTCTTGAAATAGCTTCAAAGCTACTTCTTCAAATAATTGGTCAAAATTCGATATTTGCATTTTGAAAATTGAAATTGAAGTTAATTTTAAGTAAGTAGTCTGATAGAATTATGTTGACAACTTGAAAACATTGTGCGATTGTATGATTGTGTGCGTTCCGTATACAATCACACAATTTTGCAATCATACAATCAAAAATAAGCAATTAAGCTTTTTTGGCAGACTACTTATTTTATATTTAAAGTAAGTTCTCAAAACGAGCGTCATCAGGAGACGACGAGATAGCTATTCCTAGTCTGGAGACTAGAAATATCGGCGCTCGATGTGTCTAGTCTCCAGACTAGACACGACTATCCGCTGGTCTCCTGACCAGCATTGAGAATTTACTATTTAAACACCTAAAGCCTTACCAACTAAGACTTTAGCCTCCTCAGACAAAGGTAATTCCAAAGCTGCTGCTTGCCCTTGTTCAGACATTTTACGCCAAGTTTTTCGCAAAATATCAATCACTTTCTCTTCGGTATGTTTTGTAGCAAATTTAGCAAAATAGAATGCTAAGAAAACCAAACAAATCACATCTTCTAAGGTCTGCGTTTCTACATCTTTTTTTAATTGCTTTTTTAATACTAAAAATTGCACTCGTTCAATTTTATCATCAGCATATCCAATCCCTTTTAAAACATCCTTTGCCTTTTGGGCATGCAATTTTTTTAAACTATTTCTCCATTGGTTATACCCCACTCTACCTGTTGGATATTCGCTTCGAGCAATTTCCCAACGACATAAATGTTGACATCTAGCTGCCAATTGTAAAACCTCAGAAGCATTCGGTTCAAACGCTAAAAGGCTATCGCTCATTCGCTGTGCATAAAGCACTTCTTTTGCATACTCTTTTCCTTCAAACACTTCAATATTAGGATCCTTACCATTTAAGGCATCAAATTGGGCTATTGCTTGCCTAAATTTTGCTATATCTATAATCATTCGTAATATCTAGTTTGTCTCGCTTGCAATCAATGAAAAAAATTAATCACTTCTTGAAAAAATTTCAAAGGTCTTAAAAATTGCCAAAAATACCCAAATTATTTTGCTTCCCAAAGTCACGACGTTTTGTTAAACATTTTTTAAAAATAAGGTCTTTTTTTATTAAAATTTTAATTTCAAAAAAATAATTAAGCTTCTATTACTTTTTCAATAATAGCTAATTAAAATAGTTTATTTTGTTTTAACAAAATTAAATATGGCATATCATTAATAAAAAAAACTAAAATTCCAAATCACTATACACACAAACCCAGTATGAATAATTTAAGCATTTAGTGAAATTCAATTTCCTTGCCCTTTTTATTGTAAAACTCTTAAAAAAGTCCGATTTTTATGTTCCTTTTATACTAACCTTACCAAATTAATACCCGTTCTAAATAAGGTCGGGTGAATTTTTTTAGAATTATTTTTTCTTTTTTTTGAGGAAAATATTACCCTATATCCACCAATACTTAAAACAAGTTTCAATTTAATTTACATAGTGTAATTTAGTATATTTTTGTAAGCTAATGCTTTGTAATAGGTACTCACTAGCCTTTTGAATGTTCCTAACTTAGCTTACAAATTTCATTTTTGCATATTTATTTTATGTCCATTTTTTCTATAAAAGGAAAATGGTCGTCAAACGAGTTTAATTTAATTTATATGAAGCAGCAGCAAAAAGGATTGTATGTTCCAAGCATGGAGAAAGACTCTTGTGGAACTGGGTTTATAGCAAACTTGAACGGCATAAAATCACATAAAGTCATTGAAGACGCTTTGACTATGTTACAAAACATGGAACATAGAGGGGCTTGTGGTTGCGAGGAAAATACAGGAGATGGCGCAGGAATATTGATACAAATTCCACACGACTTCTTTAAGAAAAAAGCAAAGGGAATCGGTTTTGTCTTGCCAGAATTTGGTAAATATGGTGTTGGTATGGTCTTCTTTCCACAAGATAAGATTTTGAGAGAACAATGCAGATTTTTATTAAATGATTATATCGACGAATTAGGTTTTGAACTTTTAGGATATAGAAAAGTGCCTACACATAATGAAGAAATTGGGCCATCTGCTTTAGCGGTAGAACCTAAAATGGAGCAAGTTTTTGTGGCACCTAAAACAGCAATGGATCCTAAAAAATTGGAACGAACGCTTTATATTTTAAGAAAATTTGCTACCCATAAAATCTTTACGACTTATCCTGAAGTAAAGAACGATTTTTACATTACTTCTTTTTCTTATAAAACAATTGTTTATAAAGGTCAGATGACTACTTGGCAAGTTAGACCTTATTATTCAGATTTGCATGATGAGGATTGTACCTCAGCCATCGCCTTAATCCACTCTCGTTTTTCTACGAATACCGTTCCGCGCTGGAAATTGGCTCAGCCATTTAGATATGTGGCACATAATGGAGAAATCAATACCATTATGGGGAATTTGAATTGGTGGAAATCAAAAGCAGATTTATTAGAATCTTCCTTATTTTCGAAAGATGAACTAGAAAAACTAGACCCTATTTGCGGAGAAAACCTTTCCGATTCAGGTAATTTTGATAACGTTTTAGAATTTTTAGTATTAGGCGGTCGCTCTATTCCAGAAGCTTTGATGATGATGATTCCAGAAGCTTGGCAGAATGACGAAGATATGCCAGATTATAAAAAAGCATTTTATGAGTACCATAAAACACTAATGGAGCCTTGGGATGGACCAGCTTCTATTTGTTTTACAGATGGTATTTTAGTCGGTGCTACTTTAGATAGAAATGGATTGAGGCCTTCTCGATTTACCCTTTTAGATGATGGGACATTGATTGTAGCTTCTGAAGCAGGTGCTTTAGAAATTGACCAATCAAAAGTGGTGCAAAAAGGACGGCTGCAACCAGGTAGAATGTTGATTGCTGATTTAGAGGAACACAGAATTATTACGGATGAAGAATTAAAAGAAACAATATGCAAAAGAAAACCTTATAGAGAATGGTTGGACCAAAATAGGTTAACTTTGGAAGACTTACCTAGCCCGCAAGAAAAGGTTCGGAGAAGTATGGATAAAGCCTCTTTATACCGTGGGCATCAATTATATGGTTATACGAAAGAAGATATGACCATGATTTTGGGACCAATGGTCTCCCTAAAAAAAGACCCAATTGGGTCAATGGGAACAGATACGCCATTAGCAGCTTTATCCAATCAAGCTCAACATTTAGCCAATTATTTCAAACAATTATTTGCACAAGTAACCAATCCACCGATTGACCCAATCCGAGAACGTCCAGTCATGTCTCTATTTGCTATGTTGGGTGGTGCAAGAAACATCTTAGAGCCAGGGCCAGATAATGCAAAATTCATTCACTTAGACCATCCTGTTTTAACAAATGAATCCATCGCTAAAATCAAGCATATTTATCACAAAGACTTTAAAGCAACAACTATTAATGCAGTTTTTGAAGCGGATGGACAAGCGGGAAGATTAGAAGCAGCGATTAAACATATTTGTGGGTCAGCAGAAGCTTTGGTTAGAAAAGGACATAATATATTAGTTATCTCTGATAGAGCAGCAAATAGTAAATTTGCACCAATCCCATCTTTATTAGCTACAGGTGCTATTCATCATCATTTGATTAAAACAGGATTAAGAGGATCTACTTCTTTGGTCATTGAATCGGGAGATACTAGAGAAACGCATCATTTTGCTACTCTAATTGGTTTTGGTGCAAGTGCCGTTAATCCATATATGGCTTATGCTTCTATTTCTAATTTATTGCAAAAAGGAGCTATAGATAAGCAATATACTTTAGATGATTGTATTGCCATTTATCAAAAAGCAATTGGAAAAGGACTATTAAAAATCATGTCTAAGATTGGTATTTCTACCTTACAATCTTATCAAGGCGCACAGATTTTTGAAGCCCTTGGAATTAATAAAGAAGTAATCTTTGCATGTTTTAAAGGTACGGTTTCTCGTATTGAAGGAATGGGATTTGATGGCATTGCCAAAGAAACAATCATCAAGCATAGTTTAGCTTATCCGAGCGCACCAGTTCCTAATCCAAGATTAGAAGTTGGCGGCGTTTTCCAATGGAAAAGACGAGGCGAGTACCATTTGTTTAATCCACAAACCATTCATTTATTACAACATGCTACTAGCAAGAATAATTACGAGACCTATAAAAAATTTGCCGTACTAATTAATGACCAATTAGAGCAAGCTTGTACCTTAAGAGGACTGATGGACTTCCGAAAAGGCAGCCCAGTTTCTATTGATGAAGTTGAATCTGTAGAGAATATCATGAAGCGGTTCGTAACAGGCGCTATGTCTTTTGGTTCGATTTCTCATGAAGCCCACTCCACCCTAGCCATTGCGATGAATAGAATTGGTGGAAAGAGTAATTCAGGAGAAGGTGGAGAAGATGCCATTCGTTTTGAGAAAAAAGAGAATGGAGATTGGGAACGTTCGGCAACTAAACAAGTCGCTTCTGGTCGATTTGGGGTAACTAGTTATTATCTCGCCAATGCCGAAGAATTACAAATTAAAATGGCACAAGGTGCAAAACCTGGAGAAGGTGGGCAATTACCAGGTCATAAAGTGGATGAATGGATTGGTCGAGTAAGACACTCTACCCCAGGCGTTGGTTTAATTTCGCCACCACCTCACCACGATATTTATTCTATTGAAGATTTAGCCCAATTAATTTTTGATTTAAAAAATGCCAATCGTGCGGCTAGAATCAATGTTAAACTGGTTTCTAAAGCAGGAGTTGGCATTATTGCCTCTGGCGTTGCGAAGGCACATGCTGATGCTATCTTAATTTCTGGTCACGATGGCGGAACAGGTGCTTCCCCTTTATCTTCTATTCGACACGCTGGTTTGCCATGGGAATTAGGATTGGCAGAGAGTCATCAAACTTTGGTCAAAAATAAATTAAGAGACCGAGTTACGTTACAAACAGACGGTCAAATTAGAACAGGTAAAGATATTGCCATTGCCACTTTATTGGGCGCTGAAGAATGGGGAATTGCAACGGCTGCGTTGGTGGTAGAAGGCTGCATTTTGATGCGTAAATGTCATTTAAATACTTGTCCAGTTGGAATTGCCACCCAAAATCCTGAGTTAAGAAAGTTGTATAATGGTAAAGTAGAGCATGTCATTAATTATTTCCGTTTCTTAGCCATGGATATGCGAGAAATCATGGCAAATCTTGGTTTCAAGACAGTGAATGAAATGGTCGGAAAAGTGGAATCACTAAAAATGAAATCAAATATCAATAATTGGAAATACAAGCAATTAGATTTAAGTCCAATTTTATATAAAGAATCAGTTGATGAGACAGTTGGTTTATTCAAAAAAGTAGCCCAAGACCATGGTATTGACGAAATATTGGACAGAAAATTAATAAATTATGCCAAACCTGCTTTAGAAGAAGGGCAATCCGTTAGTAGTATATTCAAGATTATCAATACAGACAGAGCAGTTGGCACCATGTTGTCCAACGAAATTTCTAAGAAATATAAAGGCGTCGGATTACCAAAAGGCACAATAGAATTTAGATTCAGAGGTTCTGCTGGTCAAAGTTTTGGTGCTTTTGGAGCTAAAGGAATCGAATTCACTTTAGAAGGAGAAGCCAATGATTACTTTGGTAAGGGTTTATCTGGAGGAACGCTTATTGTTGTTCCAGACCGAAACGCCACCTTTGTCCCTAATGAAAATATTATTGTTGGAAATGTAGCTTTTTATGGCGCAACTTCAGGAGAAGCCTATATTAAAGGTATGGCTGGGGAACGATTTGCCGTTAGAAATTCTGGTGTCAAAGCAGTAGTAGAAGGCATTGGCGACCACGGTTGCGAATATATGACAGGTGGATTAATAGTAGTCTTAGGAGATACTGGTAAAAACTTTGCCGCAGGTATGAGTGGAGGTACTGCTTATGTTTATGATGCAAAAAAAGACTTCAAGGATAAGTGCAATATGGAAATGGTAGAATTTGATAAAATATCCAAAGAAAATTATAAAACATTACAAACTTTGGTTAGAAATCATTTTTCTTGTACCAGTAGTAATGTAGCTTTAGACATTTTAAATGATTGGGAAAAAGCCAAAAAACGCTTTATCAAAGTAATGCCTACCGATTATAAGCGAGTGCTAGAGCAGAACAAAAGTAATAAGAAGAGTGCCATTAAAAAAACGGTAGTTGCAGCATCGATAAAGTGGTCATAGGGTATTTGGCGAATTCATTCGCCATTTAATTATTTCAAAAATAAGCGGCGAAAGAATTCGCTGATACAAAAATAAAGATATGGCAGATCCAAAAGGATTTTTAAATATAACTAGAGAATTACCAGGTAAGCGAGATATCAAAGAAAGAGTAGCAGATTATCAAGAATTATATGTAGAGTTCTCAGAAGAAAAGACGATCAAACAAGCTGCTCGGTGTATGGATTGTGGCATTCCGTTTTGCCATAATGGTTGTCCATTAGGCAATATTATTCCAGAATTTAATGATGCGGTTTATGAAGAAGATTGGGTAACTGCTTATGATATATTAAGCAGTACCAATAATTTTCCAGAATTTACAGGAAGAATTTGCCCTGCCCCTTGTGAATCGGCTTGTGTATTAGGCATCAATCAACCTCCAGTCGCCATTGAGCATATAGAAAAATCTATAGCGGAAACGGCTTTTGAAAAAGGATTTATTCGCCCTGAACCACCAACTACTAGAACAGGTAAAAAGATAGCCATTGTTGGTTCTGGTCCTGCTGGATTAGCCGCAGCGGCACAGTTAAATAAAGCAGGTCATTTTGTGACTGTATTTGAGCGGAATACTAGAATTGGTGGTTTATTAAGATATGGTATTCCAGATTTTAAATTAGAAAAATGGGTCGTGGAAAGAAGGGTGGCTTTGATGGAAGCAGAGGGCATTAAATTTAAGGTTAACTCGAATGTTGGCGAAAATGTAGATGCCAAAAAATTAGTACAAGATTTTGATGCGGTAGTTTTGACTGGCGGTTCTACTGTTCCAAGAGATCTACCTATCAAAGGAAGGGAATTAAATGGTGTTCATTTTGCTATGGACTTTTTAGACCAAAATAATAAGCGAGTTGCGGGCGATAGAATCCTTAAAGAAGCAGCTATTCTGGCGACCGATAAAAATGTCCTAGTAATTGGCGGTGGAGATACAGGTTCAGATTGTGTGGGTACTTCTAATCGACATAAAGCAACTTCTGTTACTCAGATTGAGCTATTGTCTAAACCACCAGAAAGTCGTTCAGAAGAAACACCTTGGCCTTTGTGGCCGATGATGTTACGTACCTCTACTTCACACGAAGAAGGTTGTGAAAGAGAATGGGCTATTTTAACAGAAGAATTTATTGGTGATGAAAACGGCAATCTAAAAGCCGTCAAACTAGTCAATATTGAATGGAAGAAAGACCAAACTACAGGTAGAAATTCCTTTGTCAAACAAGCAGGGTCAGAAAGAGAAATTCCTTGTGAATTGGCTTTATTGGCAATTGGTTTTGTTCATCCACAACATAAAGGGATGTTGGAACAATTGGGCGTTGAGTTAACGGACAGAGGCAACGTAAAAGACAATAAATATCAAACTAATCTGGATAATGTTTTTGTAGCAGGGGATATGCGAAGAGGACAATCTTTAGTCGTTTGGGCGATTTCAGAGGGTAGAGAAGCAGCTAAAGCAGTCGATGAATATTTGATGGGCGAATCCATGCTAGAGGGTAAGAATGACTCTAAATTGATACATGCTTAAACCGAGTTACCTGTTACCAATTGCGGGTTACCAATTGAATTTTACGTAACTGGTAACCCGCAACTGGCAACTGCTTTTTCAAAATATTTTACTTTTTTTGAAAAGGAAGGAACTAAAATTGAAAAAACATTGTTTATTAATTCGAAGTCGAAGCGTCGATTTCTTCTCTTTTGGATTAATTTTTGACTAACATAATCTATGATTTTCCTTGAAAATCGCTTTTTTTATGCTAAATTTGCGCCTCTCCATTTTTTTCGGGAGCTTGGGTAGGCGGTTTTGCAGGTTGTTTGCCAAATAGTTTAACTCCAAAAGTGGATAATTTTTAAACTAAAACAAAAATATGGCTAAATCGCAGCAATCGTTTAACAAAAAAGAAAAAGAAAAAAAGCGACTAAAAAAGAAAAAAGAAAAGTTAGAACGTCGTGAACAAAGAAAAATTGAAAAAGCAGAAAGAGGCAAAGTAGAATTTGAAGATATGTTGGCCTACGTAGATGAAAATGGAAATCTATCCGATACTCCACCAGACCCTTCCAAAAGAAAAGAAATTAAAGCAGAAGATATTTTATTGGGTGCTTCTCCAATTGACCGTTCAGATGAAATTGGTGAGCGAAGAGGAAAGATTAATTTCTTTAATGAAGAAAAAGGTTACGGATTTATCGTTGACTCTAAGAGTAAAGCGAGTGTTTTTGTCCATGTTAACCAATTAGAAGAACCTGTTAAGCAAGGATATAAAGTTACTTTCGAAATTGAGATGGGACCTAAAGGGCCTAATGCAGTGAATGTAAAGATTGCTCGATAGTACTTTCATTAAATAAATCAACAGCATATTAATTGCTAAAAAATAGGCACTTTCTTTATGGAGAGTGCCTATTTTTTGTTTAGAGCTTGTTGGAAATTTATCCTTCGGGCTAAAAAAGCGCCTTTTTTATCTCCAAAAACAAATCCCCAACAAGCTCTTATAAATTTTCTCCCTAAAATTGTTAACTGTTCTAGATTTTAATTACTATTGGGTTTTGTTATTTCAACCATAAAATCAAATTGTAACTAAAAATGGAAGACAAAATCAAGGTAGTAGAGCTTTTTGCTGGCGTTGGAGGATTTAGAATTGGGTTGGAAGGATGGAATGGTCAATCCGCTAGTTCTGGCTACAAAAACAAATTAATCACTCCTTTTAATGTAGTTTGGAGCAATCAGTGGGAACCTTCTACTAAATTACAACATGCCTCCTTAGTTTATGAAAACCATTGGGGAAAGGCAAATCATTCCAATCGTGATATAGCCACAGTTGAAGTTGTTGATATTCCCGACCACGATTTATTAGTCGGCGGTTTTCCTTGCCAAGATTATTCTGTTGCGACTACTTTAAAAAATTCTAAAGGACTTATCGGAAAAAAAGGAGTGCTTTGGTGGTCTATTCATCGAATATTAACTCAAAAAAAGCATAAACCAAGTTATCTCTTTCTAGAAAATGTCGATCGCTTATTAATTTCTCCATCCAAACAAAGAGGCAGAGATTTTGCTATTATTCTACAGAGTTTAAATGAATTAGGCTATGCCGTAGAATGGCGCGTCATTAATGCAGCAGAGTATGGGATGCCACAAAGAAGAAGACGTGTTTTTATTCTCGCTTATCTTAAAGATACCCCAATTTATAAACAGTTAATAAAAAAAGCGCCATTGGATTGGCTTTGTAAATCTGGAACTATAGCTAGTATTTTCCCTGTTCTCCAAGAAAGCGATATAATCCCTAGAATCGTACAATTAAAAGGAAATATAGTAACAATTACGAAAAATTTTAATAAAGAGGGCGCTAAAAAGGTTTTTGAAAATACAGGTGTAATGATTAATGGAAAAATTACGACCCTAAAAACAATCCCTAGTTATGCGGGTTCTTATCTCCTCCTAAAGGACTTATTACAAAAAGAAGTCATTCCTGCTGAATTTTTTATTAATAAAGCAGATTTAGAGCGGTGGCAATATTTAAAAGGAGCTAAACGAGAAATACGAAAAAAGGCAAGTGGTTTTGAATATTTTTATACGGAGGGTGCTATGATTTTCCCAGACCCTTTAGCAAAAGCTTCCCGAACCATTATTACTGGAGAAGGTGGAAAATCTCCTTCTCGTTTCAAACATGTGATTCAAACTAAAGATGGACTCAGAAGGTTAACCCCAATTGAATTGGAACGATTGAATATGTTTCCTGACAATCACACCCAATTAGAAAAAATAACCGCTGCTAAACGAGCTTTTTTTATGGGCAATGCCTTGGTAGTTGGTGTGATTGAAAAGATTGGCTTGGCTTTATATCAGAAAATTAAGGAAAACTAAAAAATAAATAGGCGCATCTCAAAATATCGTATTTTATATTTTTTGAACGCTTAACCGTAGCTTAAGTACTCGAAACAAATCTACCATTTGAATGAATTACAAAATTTGTTGTGTCTTCTTTTTATGCTTTTGTTGGTCATTTACCATAGTCATCGGGCAAGAAAAAGAAACCATTATTATGGAATCCGATACGGCTGCCACCTTTCATTGGGGCGCAGTAACCGTCCCCTTGGTGAATATGTCTATTAGAGGACCTAAAGGAAAAATCACAGAGATTAAACCTTTGCCAGCAACTGTTATTTCAATTAACGAATTGATTATCTCTTTAAAGGAAAGAATGTTTCTTTATAAAGACCAGGGCTACCCTTCTAGCGTTGTAAAATATTGCCTTTCAAAGATTTATCTTTCCTTCTTCGGGGTTCTTTAAACCCTGTCACGTTTTCGCATAAAAACTCGAAAAGATCAGGGAAGTCTTGCTTAAATAA
>Ga0208544_10000539_pt1 | contig 29586 bp, 28 predicted proteins | sample DEB08_DNA_9_FD_184526 | JGI IMG/M metagenome (GOLD analysis project Ga0208544, IMG submission 184526) | Aqueous microbial communities from the Delaware River and Bay under freshwater to marine salinity gradient to study organic matter... | ecosystem: Environmental > Aquatic > Marine > Coastal ... | reverse complement strand
GACATTTCAATCAGTTGAGTTTTTCTGACATATTAGTTTGGCAACCTTTTTGACGAAAATCAATAACTAATTGAAAATCAATGAAATAAATGACATATTTTATTTTTTAATAAGTTTAATTTAGTTCAGCAATTAAATTTAATCCAGCTACAACAATATTTCTTCTAGTCAAAAATGGACTAATAGATGTTTCTTGTTGTAGCATTCCTGCCATAGCTTGCAGATGTTCCGCTTGAATTAAAGTAACCTGTCGCTTTCCTTTTTTGGAAGTATAATGATCATCCACTAAACCATCTTCTAGCGTAATTTCAGCTTCCGTTACTTCCACTAAATCCGCTCTACGTTTTGGACGTATGCCAATCCAATCCACTTGCCCAACTTGTGGAATCGACTTTAATAATTTTGACATATCTGAAGTAGCCATAAATAAATATTAGTGAATTTTAGGTAGAGAGGTTTGGAGTATCTATATAAAAGAGTTATCTGGTATTCATTACCAATCACAAAATCCTCCTATTTCTGATACAACTGCATATACTTCGTAATGTATTTTCCAATCATATCAAATTCTAAATTAACGATAGTCCCAACTTCAATCGTCTTAAAAATCGTATTTTCAAAAGTATAAGGAATAATTGCTACCGAAAAAGTATCGCCTTTAGGTTCTACTACGGTCAAACTAACACCATTAATCGTTATAGACCCTTTATCCACTAGCATCCATTCCGGTTTAATGGCATATTGAAAAGAGAAATACCAGCTACCAGCTACCGTTTCTACAGCAATACATTTAGCCGTTGTATCTACATGTCCTTGCACAAAATGCCCATCAAATCGAGCAGACGCAGACATTGCTCGCTCAATATTAATAATATCGCCTACTTTAAGTGCGCCGATACTAGTTCGATTAAGCGTCTCTTCAATAGCCGTAACGGTATGTTGTCCTTCTGACAAGGCAATGACGGTTAAACAAACACCATTATGAGAGACACTTTGGTCTATTTTTAATTCATTAGACAATGGGCAACTAATCGTGTAATGCACATTAGTTCCTTCTTTTTCAATTTGTTCTACTTTACCTAAAACTTCAATAATACCTGTAAACATTCAAAATAATTATGTGATTGTAAAATTGTGTGAATGTGTTTATTGTCGCCCTCGAATCAAATGTATTGGTCCTTCTAGCAAGGCTGCTTGTTCAATCACACCTGTAACTCTAGCTTCAAAAACACGACAAACATAAAAATACACACCTTCTTTAAGGTCTTTGCCTCCTAGGTTAGTCCCATCCCAATTAATATCAGGATCATTTGTTTCGTAAACCAAGCCTCCCCAGCGATTAAATATTTTCAGTTCTATTCTATCAATAAAACGATAAGGAAAAGGTTTAAATAATTCGTTAGTTCCGTCTCCATTTGGCGTAAAAGTATTTGGTAAAGTATAAGAAGGACAATTATCGACACAGACAATATTACTAAAAGGGCTTTCATTTCGACTAGAATCAATGGCTGTTACGACATAACATCCAGCTATGCCTACATCTGGTTGATGTTCGTAAGTCGTTTCTTCTGCGAAAGTAATTGTTTCTATTAAAGAAAAATCGCCGCCCTTGGTAGGAGTATAATAAATATTGTATTGTTCAACATCTATTACATTTTCACAAACTTCATTCGGGTTTGTCCAAGAAAGATTATTAATAAAAAAGTCAGGATTGATTTCTCCTGTTACGTTATCGCAAATATTACTAACTGTTAGTGTTGGTGGACAAGGGGGGACATCATCATTAGGCGCTGTACAAATCTCTTGAGAAAAATTAAGCAAAGGAGAAATGATTCCACCGATACCATAAGTCCCAATACTTTGAATTTTATAGCAATATTCCTGTCCATTCGATAAGCTATTATCTTGAAAAGATAGCGCATTAGTCGTCCCAATAGAATCGAATAGGCCTTGGTCATTTTGTCTAAAAATGGTGTATTGAAAATTATCCCAAGGTATCATTTCTTCCCAACTAAGATTTACGGCTTCATCCGTTGGGCTTGCGCCTAAGAAAACCGAAGCGGCGGCATTTGTTTCTCCTAATGGTTGATTTCCTCCATTTACATAAAATTCCACCTTATAAGTATAGGCATTATTCACCGTATTTAGTCCTTCATCAAGAAAAGTGGTATCATTAGCCGTATTGAAAAACGGGCTCTCAAAATCAGCACCCACCACTGGTTGAAAATTAGTCCCCATCAAACCTTCTGCTCTCAATAATCTGTATCTATAGGGACCGGGATTCAAAATAGTATCTAAATCTGAGGCAGTTGGTTTAGTCCATGCTATCTCCATACTGCCTGTATTGGTGTTTGTACTCGCAACACTCACTTTGGTAATTAGCGGAACATCTCGATTCAACTGCACACAGGCTTCTCCTGAAGGCAAACTTTCTACTGGATTAAAAGGATTATTAGCGGCCGATAATCGAGCAAAATTAGCCACAATACGATAGCAATAAGTTCTACCTCGCTCAACATCTTGATCAATAAAAATATATCGACCATCTTCCATGTCATTGATAACTCCTAAGGTAAGTCTAGTATATCCTTTTCCTCCTAAACCTGGGCTACAAGTGTCCAACGGAAATTGGTTACTGCCAAATCTTCTCCACACAGAAAAACCTTGAAAGTAATTATCTGCTGCATCTTCACAGCTATAAGGTTTCTCCCAAGATACTCTAATTTCCTCTGGCAACGCAACAGCTTGCACATCTTCGGGAGGAGGTCCAACAACTCTAATCAATACGGTTTCTAAAGTAGACACAAAGCTAATTCTTCCTCTATTATCTACAATTTCTTGATTATCCGTTGCTCTAAAGACCACTTGATATTCTTGGTCAGAAATATGTTCACAAGCGGTATCCCAAATAAATTTTCCTCTAAGTGGCTGAGGTTGGTATCCTTGAGCTACTTCTAGTCTAGCAGGGCTAGTTTCAACTTCAAAAGGGCCGCCTCTTCCTGTTAATTCAACTAATTGCAAGGGCATATCTGGATCCGTTACGACGACATCTAGTTCTAGAGTCTCTCCTGCAATGACACATATTTCCCGAACTACTTCAATTTCTGGTGGTTTATTATCACAATCGCCTTCAATCAATATCTGCATATCTCTCATCATGGTATCAATTGGCACACCTTGGCGATATTCCACAATGATAAAGGCAATATTATATTCTCCTGCCCTTTGAGGTGTCCGCCAAACAAATTCTCCTGTTACAGGGTCTAAAGAATGGTCATTATTAGCACCAGGGCTAATGGCTTCAGGAAAAAGATAATTTGGTACAGGAATACTTGCCCCAGACTCTTCATCAATTCCTCTTAATGGTATGATTAAATGATAAGATAAACTATCTCCATCTGCATCATAAGCATTGGGGTTATGAATAAAGGTCTCTCCTACACAACCAATATCGACAGGTGGTTGCAATAATCGTGGCGTACTATTACTACCTTGAAATTGCGGATTCAATAAAGTGTAAACCGTTTCTAAATGAAATTCCACCATATCAGAATTAGGTGGATTGACATTCAGAATTTGAGCATTTCTATTGGGATCCGTCATAGACAATTTATAGGTACCAATGCCAGGATAGACATGAAATGCCATATAAATATTGACTTTTGTATCATTAGGCAGGATTTCACCAGAAGGGATACCACTATTGCCTACAGGGCCATTAATTCTAACCAAAAGTTCACAATTACCATCCCCCCAACAGAGGGTTAAACTATCTCGGTCCGCTTGAATACTAGAGGCTTTGGTATAAGTAGTAATCATTGCTTTGATAGTCAATGCATCAATTTGTTCTACGGTAATTTCTCCTGCCCGATTATGAGTTGCAGCCAGATCAGAAGCTCCAAAAAGACATAACCAAAAGGTTAGTAAAATAGGAAAGTACGAAGCATATTGTCGAAGCATAGCATTTATTTTAATAAAAATAGGGAAGTTCCTATATATATTATATCCTAAAAATGAATTTCAGTAAATTGTTTTATATTATTAATAGAGTATCCAAAAACATAAAACAGTTGTAAAACTATGAAATCTAAGAAGGATAGTGGTTTTTTTCCAAAAAAAGTTGGTCATAGTCATAGCTAAAACGAAAAAAAGGGAAGCTTAGTTTTAGAAAAAAATCAAGAAGCATTTAAATTCTAAAATTGTCGTGTAAAATTAGTATTTTTCGGTTTTTTTTCTTTCCTGCAAATTTGCCGACTAAGTTTGCCTTTTATTTAGGATATTTCTAAGCAAAATGAGTAGGTATAAAATTAATATTTAGCTTTTCCTCAAATGGGATTTTTTGATAGATTTTTTGGGTCAACAATAGAAAGCATACCTCAACCAGCTATTGGCTTTGGTCGATACAGTGATTCCTATAAAAGTAAGGAACAGTATGCGGCGTGGGAAGAATCTTTAGACTTATTCGAAAAGCAAGAATACTTAGCTTCTTTTAATGCTTTTTTCACTTACCTAAGAGATACCAAAGAAAAGAATGTATCCTTCGTGGAAGAGAAAGGGGAAATACGATTTGAATTAATACAAGGATCTAAAAAGATAGTCGGTTTTGCCAATAGAAAAAAAGTGAAAGCAGAAGCCAAAATAGCGATTACAGAAAATTTGAATATTGGCTTCATGCGGCGCTTAATGGAAGAGAATTTTAAGATGCGCTATAGTTGTTTCGCATTGGATGCGGATAATGACATTACGATTGTTTTTGAAACAAATATACTAGATGCCTCTCCCTACAAATTATATTATGCGTTAAAAGAAGTAGCCACAAAAGCAGATAAATTAGATGATTTATTAATTGATGAATTTGAGGCCTTACATCATACGGATGAATCCTTAATCGAGCATGCTACTATTTCCGAAAAAGAAACGAAATATCAATTCGTTATTAGCGAAATTAAAGATGTTTTGGAAGAGATAGAAAATGGCAAGCTAAATACACATCAATACCCCGGTGGAATTGCTTATCTTTTGTTGAATTTAAGTTATAAATTAGATTATTTGACTGTACCAGAAGGCATGCTCATGGAAACATTAGAGCGCATTCATCGCCTTTATTTCACAAAAGATACGAAGACGAATCTACAAAAAAACGCCATCCTACAAAAAGAATATCAGCAATTAGTCAACCAACCTAAAGCAGATTTCTTTAAGGGCATGTATCGGGTAAAAACTTCTTTTGGAATAACTAAACCTGTTACCCATGACCGAGTAGTGAGCTTCATTGATGGAGAACTCCATCAAATGGATTGGTATAATGATAATGGCCACCACAAAGTGGCATTGGCTATTCCTGGCTATATTATAGGTTATTGCTTATTCAACTATGCCATTCCTAAACCTGATAAGGATTTATTTTATCTATATTATCAAATTATTTATGGTTCTTTTTTCGAAAAATTAGGATTTAAATTAGATTTAGTCGATTTCGAACAACAGGCTTTTAACAAAAAAGGGATAAAAAGAGCGATTAAAGAAATAGTAGATGCGAATAAGGAAAAATACCCCCATTTAGCGCCAAATACTAATAAATTGTCTTTTGATGGGCAAGTAAAATTTACTAAGTCGTATCTCATAATGATTAGAAATTTAGATTTGACTAAAGTAGAGTAAACTAGTAACTAGTTGCTGGTTAGTCCTAAGAAAGATGACCAGCAACTAGTAACTAGCAACCTGTAAGCACTCGCAACACTTATAATGTGAAAGAAATAATAGAATTATACCGAGATGTGGTCATTCAGATTGCTACTCCTTATAGTAAAGGAACGGGATTCTATGTAAAAGCGCACAATTTAATAATAACCAACGAACATGTCGTTAGAGGGAATAGGGAAGTAGTAATAGACAGTAGTCGATTTGAGAGACAATTAGCCGAGGTCTTGTTCGTTGATGCGATGCATGATTTAGCCTTTCTATCTGTTCCCAAAGTAGTCGAGATACCATCCATCACATTAGGAGGAATAAAAACGGTAAAAGAAGGAGATTACGCCATAGCCATTGGGCATCCTTTTGGATTAAAATACACGACGACTAAAGGAATCATTTCAAGTACGCAACATCAACAAAACGACATTACTTATTTGCAACATGATGCTGCACTTAATCCTGGTAATAGTGGAGGTCCACTACTAAATCTAACAGGAGAAGTAATCGGGGTCAATACGTTTATGATTCGAGATGGAGAAAATATAGGATTCTCACTCCCAGTTAGTTATTTAAAAGAAACCATAGGTAGTTATTTAAAAGGACAAGGGAAATCTGGTGCTCGCTGTCTCGCCTGTTCGAATATGGTATTTGATACAGGCAAGGCGCAAAAATACTGTCCACATTGTGGCGCAAAATTAACCTTACCAGCCTATGAAGAAGATTATGAACCGTTAGGCGTCAGTAAAACAATAGAAGAATTATTATCAGAAACAGGGCATGATGTAAAATTATCTAGAAGAGGACCTAATAACTGGGAAATTCACCAAGGGAGTGCTAAAATTAATATTACCTATCATGAAAAAACTGGCTTGATTATTGGGGATGCCTTCTTATGCAACCTCCCAAAAGAGAATATCGGACCTCTCTATGAATACCTCCTAAAGCAAAATTACCTCATCGAAGGACTAACTTTTAGTGTTAATCCCAAAGGGCACGATATTATATTATCCTTACTTATTTATGATCGCTATCTTAATGTAGATACAGGCATTCAATTATTTAAACATTTATTTGAAAAAGCCGACCATTACGACGATATACTCGTAGACGAATTTGGTGCGATTTGGAAACAAGAAGAGTAGTAATTATTAGCTATTTGGTTTTATCCAATACTTTCAACCGAAACCCCGCTATTTATAGCTTTGACAAACGAAAGGCATAAAATTAATTAATTAAAAATTAATAAAATATGCTTCTTAGAAATGACGTTAAATGTTCGGTTTGGTGATTTTTCAGTATTGAAAATGATCTTAAAGTCTTGATTCGTCAAGAATCTTGCACAATCAACCACTTATGGCTATTGCCAAATTCCTTTGAAATATATATCCTTGTATAAATTTTTAGGTTGTTCCTTATTAATGTTTGGATAAGCTTACATTTTAATACAAGTATAAAGATGTATTTTATATAAATATTAAATTTAGAATTTTCTAATCTCAACCAGAAATAAAGTCGTTTTAAATAATATATCTTACATGAAACAACTTAAGACCTTTTTACTCCTTTGTGCTATCACTTTTAGCTATCTGTCCGTTCAGGCACAAGATATTCACTTTTCTCAATTCTATATGTCTCCCTTAAATCTGAATCCTGCATTAACAGGAGTGATGAATAGTGAAGTGAGAGTCGTGGGAAATTATAGAAATCAATGGGCGAGTGTTTTAAAATCGAATGCCTTTTCTACTTATTCCGCTTCTTATGATCAGAAGATTCCCGTTGGTAGATATGATTATTTTGGTATTGGTGGTACTTTTTGGGGCGATAAGGCAGGTCAATTAGATTTTAAAACCTTACAAGCTAAAATGTCCGCTTCTTATAGCAAGAGAATGGGTGGCTATAGAAGTAAATCTCATTATTTAGTCGTGGGGGTAGAAGGGGGCATTGCACAGCGCAGCATTGACTTTGAGAGAGCACAGTGGGCCTCTCAACACGATGGAGAAGGAGGATTTGATGGTAGCTTAAGTAGTGGGGAAAATTTTGCCAATGATAATTTTATCTTCCCTGATTTTTCTGCTGGCTTATTATGGTTTACTGTTTTCAATGAAAGAAGTAATTTTTATATAGGTAGTGCATTTAGTCACCTTAATAGAGCTGGTCAATCATTTGATCCTGAAACAGATTTACCTTTATACAGTAAATTCACCGTACATGCAGGTGGTGAATTTATGGGCGGTGGAAAAATTGGATTAGTACCTGGTGTAGTCGCTTTATTTCAAGGACCTTCGTTCGAGTTGAACGCAGGAGCTAGTTTGAAGTTTTTGTTAAGCAATGGCAAAAGAGGCGATCATCAATCTTTCCAATTAGGGCTTTGGACTCGATTGGCTAATAGAGCTAGTCCTTTTGATCAAGATAATGCGACCGATGCAAATACGACAATTTGGGCAGATGCAGTAATTGTTTCTACTAGATTTGATTATAATAATTTTGGACTTGGATTTAGTTACGATTTAAACGTATCTGATTTAAGTCAAGCAAGTAATGGAAATGGTGCTTTTGAATTCTCTATTATTTATCATATAAAAGGAGAAGAAAAAAGAGATGTTTATTGTCCTAATTTTTAATTAGGCAGCTATCCAATAAGCAAAATTATATACATAAAAAAGAAATACCCTACTTTTAACACTTTAAAGTAGGGTATTTTTGTATATTTACCTTTAAATTGTGAATTACAACAATTAGAACGTACACAGGAATCGACATCCTGATAAGAGTTAGTATGAAAATTCCCTAAAAAAAATTTGTAATGCTGATTAGTAACCTATAAAAAAATAAATGAAATTTACTACTCGGCGTACCCCCAGACATTATCCATTTAGACGCATTAACTCACCAAGCTCTTAGTGAGAAAACTGTAAAAGACATCTTAATTTACGACTTTGGTTTTGTCGATAAACCAAGCAGAGAAAGTTATCTTTTATCAAAAAATTTAAACGAGATTTTAATTATGTTTGGAAGTAAAAAAAATAAAGAGGCTAATACAAATAAGGAGATTAGTTCAACAGGATCAAAAAGTGGTTCTTTAAATACACTAGTAAAAGGAACAAGTATCAAAGGAGATATCAAGACAGAAAGTGATATTCGGGTTGATGGAAAAATTAATGGTACTTTGACTTGTAATGCAAAAGTGATTATAGGCCAAACAGGTATTGTTGAAGGTGAAATCACTTGTGTCAATGCAGTAATAGAAGGTCGTTTTGATGGCAATTTAGTCGTCAAAGAAACCTTATCCTTAAAAGAAACAGCTATTATTAATGGAGATGCATCTTACGATAAATTGATTGTTCAGCAAGGTGCAGTTATCAATGCTGCTATTAAGCGAAATAGCCCTTCAGGAAATAATGGCACTACTAATAATTTAAAAGCATCTAAAGATATTGTCAAAAAAACAAACGGAAAAGTCACCGCATAAAAAAGAAAATCCTAATGAGATTTTAAAGTACTCGGGAATGGTTTTTCAAATATTTATAGCCCTAGCCATCGCCGTTTTTATCGGTCAAAAGTTAGATGTCTATTTTGCATTAGAAAAACCACTCCTGACTGCTGCTTGTGCAATACTAGCCTTGCCGCTAGTCCTTTATTCCATCCTAAAAGATATATTGTAATTGGAATCTACTGCTTTTTATAAATACTTTACCATTACCTCTATTGGTTCCGCTATACTTTTGCTTGCCTTATGTCAATTTCCGTTACTACAACCTTATTTATTATTTTCCTTTATCAGCTTGGCGCTATTTATGCTATTAACATTAGCAATGTTTTTAGTGGGCGATATTACGGCAAAGAGCAGCAATAAAAATTTATTTACAACAGTAATTCTAGGATTTACTTTCGGAAAAATTTTCCTTTCTCTTTTTGTCGTTTTGGGCTATTTTCAAGTAGCACAACCTTCCTCCAAAATATTTTTACTTCCTTTCTTTATTGTTTATCTAATTTTCACCATTTTTGAGACTTATTTGATGATGCAGATTGGGCAACATAGTAAACCTGCTGTCAAATAAATTTAAAAGTCAAAATCTAAAATCTAAAATTCAAAAGTAGGCATAGAAGCATATCCCACTTTTATATTTTTAATTTTAGATTTTCAATTCATTATAAGTATGGGACCATTATGGGGCATCGACCTAGGCGGAACTAAAATAGAAGGGGTCGTACTAGAAGATAGAGATACACCAAATGTATTAAAAAGACTTCGAGTACCAACCGAACGGGAAAAAGGTTATGATCATATCATTGAACAAATTATCAAAGTTGTCGAGGTATTATCAAGCGAAGTGGGGATTCGACCCCAAAAGATTGGTATTGGGCATCCTGGTTCTTTAGAGCCTTCTTCTCAATTAATTAAAAATAGCAATACCATCGTCATTAATAATATGCCATTAAAAGCCGATTTAGAGAAAGCTTTAAATATACCTGTCGTCTTAGCCAATGATGCAAATTGTTTTGCCATTGCAGAAACAGAAATGGGGGCAGTCAAAAATGCTGTTCCCAATGCAGAAGTTGTCTTTGGGGTAATTATGGGCACAGGTGTTGGCGGCGGATTAGTCATTAATGGAAAAGTAAGAAATGGCAAACAAGGCATCGCAGGCGAATGGGGACATAATTTTTTAGATGAATCTGGTGGTAAATGCTATTGCGGACTAACAGGTTGTAATGAAACAATTTTTTCAGGCATCGCCTTAGAAAAATATTATGAGTCTATTACAGATAAATCGCTTAAATTAAAGGAAATCGTCGCCTTACATTTAACTAATAAAGATGAAGTGGCTACGATGACCGTCAGACGCTTATTGCATTTCTTTGGTAAAGCCATGTCTAGTGTTATCAACATAGTAGATCCTGATGCCATTGTCTTAGGTGGCGGTGTTGGAAATATCGACTTATTGTACACGGAAGGCTTAAAAGAGGTGGAAAAAAATATTTTTAATGATCGTTTGGAAACGCCTTTCTTGAAGCCGAAATTGGGAGATAGTGCTGGGGTTTTTGGAGCTGCTTTTTTGTAGACTTAATACGATTTAGGCGTATCCTCCTCCCCCAAATTATTAACTCTCCTATAAATATCTTTAAGTTGAATGCTACAATCAATAGAATGTAAGTGAATCGTTTTATCTAAGCCAAAAGCACTAGAAATCCGCCATAAATCTTCTGCCTCTTTATACCACGATTGTACTTTAGGAATCGTCTGCCAAATCAAAACATATTCTTTAAAAGAAGGAAGGCTTCGATACCCTTCAAATTTCTCGCTTTTGTCATAATCCTTTGTGGATTGTGATAAAACTTCAATGATTAAAGAGGGATTAGTAATTACGGCATCACTCTCTTCATAAAATTCTTCTTCTCCACAAATCACCATACAATCGGGGTAGACTCCACGATTAAATTTCGGTATGAAAATCTTTTGGTCACTACTATAAGTCGAACAGTTCTTATTTTTTTTTCTGATTTCAATATTAATACTTGTAATTATATTAGCTCCAATTTTATTATGATTGGGAAATCCCCCTGCCATAGCTTCAATTGCCTCATTCCTAGGTACAATAATGCCATTCCAGAACTCACTCTTTTCTGTAGCTAATTCCTCTAGCGCTAAATATTCTTCAAATGTATATTTTCTATCTTCTAATTTTTCTATTGCACCCATAAGTTTAAAATTAAAAAGTTCTTAACAAATATAATATTTATTAAGAACTTTTACAAAACCTAGTACAGTAGGCAGTAAACAACTAAACTGTAGCTACTGCAAACTGCCTACTGTATTTTATTCCTCTCCTCCCAAATCACCCAACATATTAGCTAAGTAATCATGGAAAGTAAACTGAGATTCGATATAATCTTTATTGATGACGCTAAATTCTGCTAGACCATGTAACACCAATTCCATATAAGTATAAACATCTTCTTTCGCCACATCTTCATGTTCGACAAGCTTTCTCAAACCTGCTACTTTATCTAAGGCTTTTTTATAATTGACATCTTTTTCGTCATTTAATATATTAACTCCATTACTACCCGAAAACCAAGCACGAATAGTCCCATAGGGGTCTTTTTCTCGGCCTCTTTTTAATTTTTCTGGATTAGGGAATAATTCTAAAAACTCCTTCTTAATCGCACTTCCTATAAGATTCATAGCGACACTATAAGGACCTTCTTGCTCTCCTTCATACACCAATTCCACTTTACCTGTAATAGCAGGTACAATCCCCCAAAAATCTGTAATTCTTGCTGTTGTTTTCTTTTCTCCATTGATGAGCATTCGACGTTCTGCGGCAGATAACAAATTTTCGTACGCAGAAATACTCAAACGGGCAGATACCCCACTCTTTTCATCAATAAACTCACTATCTCTAGCTTCAAAGGAAATTCTTTCTAATAAGATTTTTAATAATTCTGGTACTCGAATCGCCTGTTGTCCTTTAGTAATTGCTGCTTCTTGATCGGTAATGATTCTTGCGGTGGGAATATCTTTAGGATAATGGGTCAAAATTTGACTTTCAATTCTATCTTTTAAAGGCGTGATAATACTTCCTCTATTCGTATAATCTTCAGGATTAGCAGTGAAGACAAATTGGATTTCTAAAGGCAATCTCAATTTAAAGCCTCTAATTTGCATATCACCTTCTTGTAGAATATTAAAAAGAGATACTTGAATTCTGGCTTGTAAATCGGGTAATTCGTTAATGACAAAAATACAACGGTGAGAACGTGGAATCAAACCGAAGTGAATTACTCGTTCATCTGAATAAGGCAATTTTAAAGTAGCTGCCTTAATCGGGTCAACATCTCCTACCAAATCCGCAATACTCACATCAGGCGTTGCTAATTTTTCTACATATCTTTCATCTCTATGTATCCAAGCAACGGGCGTCTCATCTCCATGTTCTGCAATTAGATCTATCGCAACTCTAGAAATTGGATTTAAAGGGTCATCGTTTAATTCACTGCCAGCGACAATCGGCATATATTCATCTAATAATTGTACCATTAATCGAGCTAAACGAGTCTTTGCTTGTCCTCTTAGTCCTAATAAAAGCACATTATGTCTGGATAAAATAGCTCTTTCTAAATCGGGAATAACGGTATCATCAAAACCAATAATACCCTTGAATACTTTTTCTTTTTTAGTAATCTTCTTGATTAGATTTTCTCGTAATTCTTCTTTGATAGAACGAGATTGATAACCGGACGCTTTTAATTCTCCAAGTGTTTTGGGTTGGCTCATATGTTTACGCTTGCAACTGATTTAATAAATGGAACTGCTAGTTTACTGACAAAGATGCATTTTTAAATCACCTTCGTCTAATAATTTGACAGATAAAGCAATTAAAACAGTTACAAGTATATAAAGTTTATGCAAATTTATCTACGAATACTTTTTACTTTTAGTCAACGCACTAAAATAATTTAGTTTCTCCCTATTTTTGTAGCAATAATAACTAAATACGTCTTACTGTTGATACTTTTTTAAAACACAGCTGATGTGTCAATTCAAAATAGTATCCTATAAATCACCTAACTAAAAAAGAAATATGGTAAAGCTTTTTAAAAAGCGAACAAACCGAAAATTTAAATTAAAACCAATTAAAAAACGACCACCCAGCACCAAATTTGGCAGACGAATCAAAGACCCTTTCGGTAACCTTATCTTACTCAAAAGAGCTTTAACAAGTATTATCGGTATTGCTACTTATCGCCGATTAAATATTGTCAATAAAATGAAAGTGGAAGGCATGGATGTATTGCGAGATTTACCTCAGCAAAATGTACTCTTTGTCTCTAATCATCAAACTTATTTTGCAGATGTTTTTGCGTTAAATCACATTTTTAGCAGTGATAAATGGCGCATGAAAAACATCAATTTTCCCATTTATCTGATGATGCCAAGAGTGCGCTCTTATTATATTGCCGCAGAAGAAACCATGAAGAACGATGGGTTATTACCCAAACTGTTTTCTTATGCAGGAGCAGTTACCGTCAAACGAGCATGGAGAAGTAATGGAAAGGATGTAAAAAGAAATTCAGATTTTCGAGCACCCGCTAAAATTAAAGCTGCTTTAAACCACGGTTGGGTAATTAATTTTCCGCAAGGAACAACCACTGCTAATGCGCCCGTCAGAAAAGGCTCTGCTAGTTTAATCAAGTCCTTTAATCCGATAGTTGTCCCTGTTAAAATTGATGGTTTTAGAGAAGCTTTTGATAAAAAAGGGCTAAAGTTTAGGGAAAGGGGTGTTGAATTATCCGTTAAATTTGGTCAACCTGTTCAATTTGATAAAACAGCTACCAAAGAAGAAATTCATGCTTTTCTCGAAGCAAAAATAAAATAAAACAATGACCAATAGACTTTACTTAAAGTAGCTAATTCCTAATTTTATTAAAAAAATAAACCCTTGAAACTGTTATAATTCCAAGGGTTTATTTTTTTAGTACTCTGAACAGTAAATCATCAATCGTTTACTATTCTTAAGCATGCAAACTCTCATTCAATTCAATCACTTTTGTATTCGGTCGAGCCGTTAATTTACCAGTTTGAGAATCATTAAAATAGAGCATATATTTCTTACCATTTAAATCCATTCCTTTCACTATATTCTCGCCTTCTTTTACAACTGTTCCAGCTAAGTTGACAGGTTGCTTTTCTTTATTATACAAGGATACTTTAGAAGCAGCGGTAATATAAACACCAGCAGCTACCGTACAACCATCACCTAAAGAAATACCTGTTCCAGCATTCGCTCCTAATAAACATTGCTCACCTATAGAAATAACGTTTTTGTTACCACCAGAAAGCGTACCCATAATGGATGCACCACCGCCAATATCAGATTTATTACCAACGACAACCCCTCCAGAAACACGCCCTTCAATCATCGCACTACCTAAAGTACCTGCATTGAAATTAACATAACCAGCGGGCATAATCGTTGTCCCAGGGCTTAAATGTGCGCCTAATCTTGCTTGCGAACCAGAAACAACTCTTACGCCATTTGGTACACCAAAACTAACTAAATAAGGGAATTTATCAACATGACTAACGACTAATTCTTCGCCTCTAAAAGTGGCTTTGATACGTTCTTCTGCCAAATCTTCTGGCAAAATTGGGCCATTACTCGTCCATGCAATATTATTCATCTTTCCAAAGATGCCACTACAATTAATCCCATGTGGTTTTACATGTAATTGAGATAAACATTGAATCTTAAAGTATCCCTCTATGGCATTTTCCACTGCTTGGTCTTTATCAAATAAGAAATAAACGACCACTTCCGTTTTATGGTAACCACTAACCTTTTTATAGTTGGTTAATAATTGTTGGATAAGGGTGATATTTGGATGTTTTTCTATTTCTCCATGAAATGCTTCAAATTTATCGAAAGCATTTTGTAAGCTTTTTTTGGTTAAGACAGCATGTCCATTTTCGTTACCCTTAAACTTGGCAACATCTTGTAAAACTGCTGCTGTTCCAAAAGCTGTATTATAATTTATACCAGGAAAAAAGACTTCTAAGGTCTTATCTCCTTTTGATTTTCTAATCCCTAAACCAAAAGCTAAAGGTCGAGTATAACCTTTCTTTGCTTCTACTGTTTCTACATATTTTTTAAAATCTGCTACGGTAGCCATGTATCCTAATTTTTGTCGGTTATTATTAATTAAATATCCATTTCCTGTTTTGGAAAGCGCAAAAGTACCAAATTTCTGTAGAAATCAATAAGAATAAAAAAGGCACTTATTTAGAAACGACAAAAAGATAATTCCATGTTTTTCAAATGTGAGCAAACGCAGTTTGTGAACTGAAAAATGAGGGCTTTTTAATGGGTTGAAAACCTATGGGGAAAAGAATGAATTGAAAAATTTTAATACGGAAGTTATTTTTTTGTCAAAACTTAAATGTAAAAAAAAAGAGGTGAACTAGGTTTTTTAAGATACTTTCTGCTATATTTGTATTATATAACCATGTCACAAATATTAATTTTTAGTTAATTTGTAAAGCCCCAATAAAAAGATATTCAACAACTGCTGGAAAACGGGAGAAGCTTCACAAGTAAACCTGTCTACTACTTTTGGTTCTAGCCCGAACACTACAGTCTGCATTGTTTAATTCTTGGCGTTTGAAAGTGGTTGTTTGAATTAATAGTTGTAAGCTTGTATTTTTTTCACAAGTTTTAGTTAAAATGTCTTTTATATTACTCATTTTTTTCGCTCTTTTATTATTATCATTTGTCATTGCAGTTATTGGTGCTTTGGCTTTTGGTCTTGCTCATTTTTTGGCCTATATCTCTGATAGTCTAATTTTTCCTGATACCTTCCTTCCTGCTATTTTATTAATATTTGTGGCAATATATTTTCTTTTTGAGATGGTGAAACTTAGTAGATACGAGCAAGAAGAAGATGAATTAGCAGAAGAACCTGTAATTGTTTTTCCTAGTCGGCGACAATTCCGAAGAAAATCAAATCGTAAAAAGAAGACTTAATTATTCAGAATGGAGAGCAGAGATTATAGAAAGGAGACCTAAATTGAATTTCTACCAAACCATAGAATACTCTTCACCCATTTTGGAATTATCTCTATTCGCTCAATGAAATGGTCTCTAATCTCTCTTCTATCAAATATTGATCCCCATTTCCTTCATTAAAATAGTCGCATTGAAACTTTTACTTACGCCTTTCTCTAAAGTATAATCAAAACGCAACTTTCCATTTTCTACTGCGACTTCCATACATAAATTTTCGATAGCTCCATCCGAACCAGCTTCCATATTTCCTAATTCTAAATCATGGGTTGCAATAATTCCTGCACCTTTACTCTTTATCATTTGCTCAATTAAAGCCCTTGACCCTGTGTGTCTATCTTTAGAATTTGTGCCTTTTAGAATTTCATCTAGTAGAAAGTAAATATTATTTTCTTTTTCTACAGCTTCGATAATGACTTTGAGTCGCTTTAATTCTGCATAAAACGAAGACGTACTTTCGTGCAAAGCATCTTGTGTCCGCATACTGGTATAAACCTGCAACAGCGGCAAGGATAATTCCTTCGCACAAACAGCAGAACCCGACATAGCTAAAATAATATTAATACCAACTGTTCTTAAAAAAGTACTTTTTCCTGCCATATTAGACCCTGTTATCAACTTAATATGTGCTTCGGTCGGTGTATTAAAATCATTAGCGACTCGCTTAGAACGGTGAATTAAAGGATGTCCTAGTTGGTTTCCTTTTAATGGGCTGTTTTCTGTAATTGTAGGGAAAATCCAATCTTGATTATTATAATATAAAGTAGCCAAACTATTTAAAGCTTCAAATTCTTGTAAGGCAGCAAACCATTTTGGTAATTCTTTTTTATTAATGGCTTTCCATTTTTCCAATTTATTCACATAATGTAAATCCCACAAACCCGCTAAATTAAAGAGTACCGCAAAGGCATTATACCGAACATTTAGTTGTCCAATAATATAAGACAACCGCTGTATTTGTGTAGAAGCTTTTTGGTTATTACTCGTAAAATTAGCTTTTAGAGTATTTAATTTATCTGCTTCAAAAGGCTCATTTTCTATATGTAGGATCAATTTAGCATAAAAGGAAAGCATCGCTTCTGCGTGGGTTGTTCGATTATGCGTTTCATTAACTTTTTCTGTCGTTTTGCTTAAAATAATTCCTGGTAATAAGACAAAGAATAGTGCAATGGGCCAAGATAAATAATAAAAGGCAATAGACATGCCGACCAACATCCAAATTGGTACAAAAACCAAGGCAATCTTCAACCATTTATTCGTACTAACAAAGGGTTCATCTTTTAGCCAAGTATTTAATAGCCGAAGATGGTCGGCATTATCTTCGGTAACTCGACCGAGTGCTTGAAAATTATGACGCCAATCTAATTTTGGAAAAAGTTCTTTAATAGCAGTTTGACGAGCTAGAATTTCTGTTTTGGCAGCAGTCGTACTCAAAAAATTAGCTAAAGCTTGTTGACCAATAGCCGTAGAAGTTCGATTGCAATATTGGAAAAGGGAGTACGCTCCAAAAATATCCATATCTACCGTATTCGGATGCATGGGGTCAATGAAATCTTGCCCACCATCAAATTGTTGGTACTCATGGGCTAAAGCGGCTACTTCTTCAGCATTAATTTCGGATAAAAATTGATGATGATTGGCCTGTTGTAAAATAGTTCGATGCCAGAAGACAAACTTGCTAAAACCAAATAGGGCAAGTAGTAAAAAGACAATGCCTGCAAAAGCATTAAATTTAGCAAAAATAAAAACAGCGACGAAAGCAGCAGCAAAAAACACAAGCAACCGTATAATAGAAAAGCGGTTGTATTTTTCTTTTAAATCTTTGGCAATAGTGGCAAATTGGGTCGCTCGTTCTTGGTAAATACTATTTATATCTGTCATTCTATTTAATAAATCTTGCGATAGCTTAAATTTAAGTGTATTTTTGAAATGCAAAAATCAACAAATAATTATAGTTATGATTGTTTTTGGCGTATTTTTTAGGAATACTAAAAAACACTTGCTTTAAAACAATTTATCATCTCCAATAACTTTTAAATAATTCCTGTGAAAAAATTACTCTTCTTTTTTGTATTAGCACTATCCTTCTCTGCTTGTCAACAAAATCAACCAGCCAAAATAGAAACAGCTAAAGCGTCTTTAGTTGTTCAAAAAGAGATACAACCTGTACAAGGTTATTTGCCTCCTGGTTATCCTTTAGAATTACCAATCAAGACAGATTATCCTTATAGTATTGACTTGAAAACGCCAGATGGTGAAGTGATTAACTCTTCAAAAATATTTAAGCAAAATGGCAAACCTTCGGTAGTGATGTTTTGGTTAACGACTTGCTACCCTTGTGGTTTGGAATTAGCAGCAATCACCAAGAAGTTTCCACAATGGCAAGAAGAAGCAGACTTTAATCTATATGCGATTTCTACAGATTTCCCTAAAAATGCAGAAAAGTTTACTAAAAGGGTAAAGGCTGGAAAATGGACTTTTGAAGCGTATCACGATTATACTCGACAATTCATGAAGGTAATGCCTGCGGGCTTAAATGGCTTGCCACAAGTTTTCGTTTTTGATAAAGATGGAACAATTGTTTACCACAAAAGAAAATATAAGCCAGGAGATGAGGATGTTCTATTTGCTAAGGTGAAGGAGTTGGCGAAGTAAGCCTAACTACTTAGTACTTCCAGAACTCAAAGTTCTGGAAGTACTTTATTATAAAATCAATTCTACATCATATTCCCGTCCAAATTTCTCTCCTAAACTGACCAATACATAGCCCGCTTCTTGTTCGGCACAAACATTTTCTATCAACTGAAAAGCTACTGCTGTATTTGCTTCATCTAAATGACTAAAAGGTTCATCCAAAAACAAGAAATCAAAAGGCTGACATAAAGCACGAATAATGGCTACTCTTTGCCTTTGCCCATAAGAAAGTGTTTCGCAACTTTGATTTAATAACTGGTCAATGCCTAATTGTTGAGCCATTGCTTGAATATCTTCAGTTGTTTTAGTTGAATGTAAATTGGCTTTAATTAAAATATTATCCATTGCACTCAATTTTGGAAAGAGTCGCAAATCTTGAAAAATAATCGATAAATTATCTTTCCGCAAATCTGCCCAAGTATTAATGGTTAAATCTCCAAGTGTTTTGCCATCCAATTCAACCGTTCCTGAATAATCTTTTCGCAAGCCATATAGAATATGCAAAAAAGTAGACTTCCCTTTTCCAGAAGGTGCGGTCACCAAATAGTTTTTACCTTTTTCTAAATGACAGGTCGTTTCCCAAATATTGGAAGTATGGGTTCGCTTTTGTTCTTTTAGTGGATTGGGTAAAATATGTTGAAGCTGATATTGCATGGTTGTGAGTTAATGAAATTTATGAGGATAATGAGTTAATGAAATTATTAGGCTGTTGGTTAATCTTGGAAATTAATAAACAATAAATAATCAAAAAAGTCATAGCGCCCACCTGAAAATTTAACGGTGCATCAAATAGAAAAATGAGACTATAAAAAACAATAAAAGAGCTACCTAATAATTTGAGTGCAAAAGATTGTTGCCGAAAAAAGACAAAAAAAGTATAGCCTAATAAGCTGATAAAAATCAATAAACTGATTAAACCAGCCGCCGTCCAATAATACAAAAATTGACTCTGCGTATTCACAGGAAAACCTAATTCATCTTTTGCATATTCTTTGTCCATTGCCATTTGATAGTCACCAATGCCTACACCTAAAATAAGATTTTCTTGAATAATCCTCCAACTATTTTTCCAAGACAATAATCGGCGAATACTTGTAAAATGAATGTATTCATAGTTTTTAAAAGTACCATCTTGGAACGTTCCAATTTCCCAACGCATTTGGTCATATCTAACTTTAACGGCAGGAATCTTTTTATAGGCAAAAAATGGCGCAATGATTAGAAAAAAAGTAAGTCCAACTAATAAAAAAGCATACGCAAAAAAAGCATTTACTTTTTTTAATAATTTAGGATAAATAAAATAAAAATAGCCGCCAATTATCCAGGTAATACTGGCAACTAAAAAGCTTAATTGCGCACCTCTTGCACCGAGAATTAATAGCGTTATAAAGAGTACCATTATTTTTATCAACCCAGCTATTTTTTGATGACCAAGCGTCTTCAAGACCTTGGAGCGTCTAAAAAATGAAACTATACTATTTTCTTTACTAAGATATAGATTTGCACTATCTTTCTCCCCCTCTGGAGTCTCGATAGCTATCGGGAGGGGGCAGGAACTAGGATGACTTCCGAACCTTTCAAAAAACACCCATAATTGCAAAAAAATAGCAACCCCAATCAAATAACTAAACTGCAACCGCTCAGTAAACGGACTATAAACCCCAAAAGCTAATGCCTTTTCATGAACGATATAATCTTTTAATAAAGGTACATTCGCAGCTATATACTGTGTCAAATCTATAGGCAATAAAAAGAAGATAAAAGTAATAAAAGCAGCTATGACTGTTGCATTAATTAATAATTGAGTATAATCTTGAAATCGTTTGGTAACAAGCGATTGGTTAATCCAAAAAATAAAAGGAATCGCTAAAAATTCTATTTGACTCAGTAGTATATCTAAGCCTTTTGTAAAATCACTAGAATAAAATAGGCTTATGGCTAAAGAGAAAAATAGAGCTACAGGAAAGATAAATAGTCGACTGGTAAAAGAAAACAGTTTTCTATTTTGAAAAAAAGAAAAAATTGACAGAATGATAAGTCCAACAAAAGCAATAGACACCAATGCTTTAGAAAATGGTAAACCTATTAATAAAAGGCAAAAAAGAAAGTGGAATATTTGAGATAGGTTTTTCAGACGCTTTTAGATTGGATTAAAGTTATCCAACAAAAGTAATTATTATACAGTTAACTATTAGGAGAAAAAAAATCAATCTCCCATCCGTGGTATTTTTCATCCGTGGTAAAAGAATATCCGTTTCATTCACCAAGCAGAGCTTGGCGCTACAGGAATATCTGAGTTATGAGAAATCAAGCAATCGCTTTCCGCCCAACCGCCATTTTAATAATATCCCAATATCCCTGTTCCAATAAGCCTTCTTTATAAAAGCCTCGTTCTTTTAATAAGCGATGCATTTTAGGCAGGTTATAAGGCGGAACGCTCATTAATAAATGGTGTTCGACATGGTAATTCACATTATGAGGAGCGAATAGTATTCGTTCCAACCAATTGGCATAAGTCGTTCGAGTGTTTCGTAAAGTATCTTCCGAATCTTCCACCATCGAATGTTCTGCGATTGACCGAATGCGAATGGAAAAGGTAAAAGTCGTCAGTAAAGCAACTACCCAGAATAAATACAACCAAGGGGAAGCTACTATCGTTAAGATGCTGAATAAGATAAGTTGGGCTACAATAGGACCTGATAAATTGGTGAAAGCGGTTTGGAAAAACTCGCCCCAAGTGCGGTCTTTTTGACTTATTTTTTGAATGTCTTTGCTTAAGCTATATTTTAAATAGCCTAACTGCATATAAATCATACCTAATTGAGACTTAATCCCTGTTGCACCTGATAAATCTCGAAAGAATTTTCGGAACATACTCGCAATAGTGGTCGGATAACCTTTGGTGAGAGAAATGTCAGGATCTTCTGCTGTTCCTGTCGTCAAATGATGTCCAATATGGCAGTCTCGATATTTTAGCAAATCATTTAAAATAATATAACTGCCAAACCATTTACCAACAAAATCATTTAATTTTTTATTATTAAATAAAGCAAAATGACCTGCGTCATGCATAATAATAGAACAAGCCAATTGTCTGCCACCCATGACAAAAAGTGCTACTAAAATAACCAATGGATGCGGATAGAAATAGACCACCGCAAAAGTAATCGCAATAGTAATCCAAGTTTCAAGAACAACATAGGCTGCCTTCCAATCGTTTTTCATATTGAGTTCTTTCCGTTCTTGTGGGCTTAAATACTTCGCAACGATAGATGGTGTCATATGAAAAGGAAATAGAAATGAGTAATAAATATCTATTGATAAAGTTACCAGATATGTATTAAAAAAACTAATTCTAGCAACTTTTTCCTCGAATCACCTTATACATAGATACTTAATGTAAAAGATACAATAAGCTAGTAGCTTTTGTACCTGTTTTATAGTAACTTTGCCTTTCTTTTTTAAAGTAGATTCAAATAATCAATAATTTTCAAATATAAATTTATGGAACAGGAGCAAGAATTGAAGACGCTTTTTGATAACAAAGGACGATTAATTAGTCCAGTATTACCTGATGGAGTAAAGAATTTTTTAGTAGATATAGATGGGACAGTTTGTGATGATATTCCAAACGAAGAACCAGAAAGAATGGGGACTTGTTTACCTTACCCTGATGCACTAGACATTATCAACAAGTGGTATGCAGAAGGACACATTATTACCTTCTTTACTTCTCGAACAGAAGAGCATAGAGAAATCACAGAAATGTGGTTAAAAAAGCATAATTTTAAATATCAAGGCTTATTAATGGGCAAACCAAGAGGTGGGAACTACCATTGGATTGATAACCATATTGTGAAAGCTACTCGTTTCAAGGGTAAATTCACAGATCTAGTAGTTAAGACAAAAGAAATCGAAGTATTCATTGACGGAAGCGGAGAATAAATATTTCTTTGACTATAAAATATATCGAAGGGTCAGTAGTGCATGCTACTGACCTTTTGTGCTTTATATACCAAAAACTCTGTTAAGCAAATGTCAAACAAGTCCAATAAGATTGATATTGCTGAAAGAAATAGTGAATTTTGAATGCATTAAGGAATTATGCAGCGTTTTAGTGAATTAGTACACCTTAGTTTGTACTCATAATCTTTGAAATTATATAAAAATTAGAATAGAGAACATAGAGGAGAGAATAGAGATAAAAATCGAATATTTATTTGATGATAGTTAGCCGAAATATTTGTTTTAGCTACAAATTAAAGTCTCTAATCTCTACTCTCGCTTCTTTTTTCTCAAAAAGGTCCAAACCCGTGAATGATGAAAAAACTACTTTTTTTACTCTTTTCTTTTGCCTTTCTGCAAACGGTAACTGCTGTTGAAGATTACCATATAGAAGTAACCGTAAAAAATTATGAGCAAGACAAATTAATCTTAGCCCATTATTTAGGCAGTACTATTTTGGTCGATGATACTGCCACGGTTTCTAAAACTGGTTCTTTTATTTTTAATGGGGATAAAAACTTACCCGCAGGTGTTTATCTATTAGTCGTGCCACCCGATAATCAATATGTTGAAATTTTTATTACCGAAGCAGAAAAAAAGTATAGCCTGACTTTTGATGCGACTACTTTAACTAAAGAGATGGTTTTTGAAAATGCACCAGATAATACCATTTTCTATGATTATGTGAAATTTTCTGCTGAAAATCGTGCTGAAATGGAGGGGTTAATTCAAACCATTCAAGAAGGTAGGGCAGCAGAAAAAGACGTGAAAAAAGCCGAAGCAGCCTTAGAAAAACTACAACAAGCCTCAGAGGCATATAAGGAAAATATTATTCAAAAGTATCCTAATAAGTTAGCAACGACTATTATCAAATCTAATAAAAAATTAGTTATTCCTGCCTTCGAAGGAGATGAAGAATTCATAAGATTACAAGAATATTTATATCGAAGAGCGCATTTTTTTGACTACGTAAGAGCCGATGCCCGTTTTTTCAGGTCAAAGATTTGCAACGATATGATTAATTTTTATATGGATAATCTAACCGTACCGCATCCCGACTCGATTATTCAATCAGTTGATGAAGTATTGGGTTTAATAGCGCCAGATTCTATCGTTTTTAGAAAGTATTTTTTCGATTATTTAAACAAATACTATGCTTCAGAATATATAGGGATGGATGCTGTTTTTGTCCATTTGGTGAAAGAATATGCCATGAAGGGCAAAACAGATTTTTTACAGGAAGAAACGAGGGCTAAAATTACTAAGGATGCCTTACTGTGGGATAAAACGTTGATTGGTAAGACTTCTCCAAATTTAGAAAATTATGAATTAAAAATAGAAGAAAGTATTAAGATCAAAGACGCAGCAGATGAAAACAGACGTTTTGTAATAGGGGAGAAAAGTGAACTGAATGATATTAATAAACCTTATACCGTAGTGATTTTTTGGGCACCAGATTGTAGCCATTGTAAAAAATCTATGCCTGTATTAGTAGATTTCTATGAAAAGCATGTGGACTCTGTAGAAGTATTTGCGGTTTGCCATACCAGTTTCCAACAATTTGGCGATTGCGCCCAAGCGCTCAAAGACTATAAAGCGATTAATTGGATTAATACGGTCGATCCATATTATAAATATATTAAAAACTATAGCATAGAAACAACCCCTTTAATTCTGTTGTTGGATGAAGAGAAGAAGGTGTTTCTGAAGAAAATTGCTGCGGAGAAATTGGAAGTGGCAATAGAGCAAATGAATTTACAGAAACAGAAAAAAGTAGGCAGTAAACAGTAGCAGTAGACAGACTAGATATAGGCTATCTACTAATTAAAATCAATTATTTTCTAATCTCAAAAACATATAATAGCATGTATTTCTCTCCTAAAATGAAGTATGTATTTTTGTTAGCTATTTCCCTTAATTTTGTGGCTTGTGCGCAAAAAAATGTAGCACCAGTTATAGAAAAAACAGTTCCAAAGGAAGCACTTGCAAAAATGTCAAAATCAGGTATGACTTTTGAGCAATCGTCTATTGATATAGGAACAATTAAAAGAGGGGAGTTTAAGGAAATGGAATATACTTTTACGAATACAGGGACAGAAGATATTGAGATTTCTCAAATCTCTACTTGTGATTGTACAGAAGTGTTAAAAAGACCTTATTTACCTGTTAAACCGGGGGCAAAAGGAACGATTAAAGTTAAATTTGATAGTAGCAAAAAAGATTTAGGCGATGATGTAGATCCTATAGAAATTCAGATTTGGTTAGAAAAAGAAGACCCAAAAACGGGAATGCCCGTATTAGAAGAAATAGAATACATTTTTAAATTTGAATCTTAATTTAGTGATGAATTATGAGTTATAAGTGATGCGTTTTACTCAATTCATAACTCATCACTTATCACTCATAACTCCAATAAATGGATATTTTAGAACGAATTATTGCTTATAAATACATTGAGGTTGGCGGCAGAAAGCAATTAGTGTCCACCAAAAGTTTAGAAAGAAGTCGATTTTTTAATCGCCCTACCTTATCGCTCAAAGCTGCTTTATTAAATCCCGAAAAATCGGGTATTATAGCAGAATTCAAGCGGCATTCTCCTTCCAAAAAAGATATTAATATTACGGCTAAAGTAGCAGATGTAACGACTGGATATACCAAGGCAGGTGTATCAGGAATATCCTGTTTGACGGATACTAAATTTTTCAAAGGCACAAGTGAAGATTTAAAAATAGCTCGCTTGCATAATCCGCAAACGCCGATTCTAAGGAAAGAATTTATAGTTGATGAATATCAATTAATAGAAGCGAAGTCCATGGGGGCAGATGTGATTTTATTGATTGGGGAATGTTTAACTAAAAAGCGATTGGCGGAATTAGCCAAATTTGCTAAGTCTTTAGGTTTAGAAGTATTAACAGAAATTCACTCGGCAGAACAATTACCTAAACTAACTGCGGACATAGATATTGTTGGTGTCAATAACCGAAACCTTAAAACCTTTAAGGTCGATATTCAACATTCCAAAGAGTTATTCCATCAGATACCGAATAATTTCATCAAGATTTCTGAAAGTGGCATTAGCCATCCAGATACAATAGTAGAATTGAAAGAACACGGTTTTCAAGGATTTTTAATTGGCGAAAATTTTATGAAAACGGATAATCCTGGGGCATCTTGTATGGAATTTACGAATGCTGTTAAAGCAGGATTAGCAAAAAGTATGACTATTTAATCGCATTAAGTAATAATTCAAATAAAGTGAACGCCTATTATTCGTGGAGTATTTAAATTCGTGGGGCAATTATCTACTAGCTATCTAAGTTATCTTTTATCCGTTACAAAAAGTTTTGAAAATTGAAAATTAAAAATTCTAAATTGAAAATTACCAAAGTTTGCGGGATGCGTAATCCTAACAACATCAAGGATTTACTAAGCTTACCTGTCGATTGGATGGGCTTAATTTTCTATGAAAAATCAAGTCGAAACGTACCTAATAGTGCAGCGAAAGATATTTTAGCAGCAAGCGAAGGAAAAGTAAAACGAGTGGGGGTATTTGTCGATGAGGATATAGAAACAATCGTTCAAAAAGTAGCTAAATTCAAGTTAACATATGTGCAATTACATGGCAAAGAAAGTCCAGATTACTGCTACGATTTATTAGCGAAAAGCGCGAAAACCTTTGGTTGTGGGGATGAATTGCAAATTATCAAAGCTTTTTCTGTAGATGAAAATTTTGATTTTGCTACCACCAAAGGCTATGAGCCATACATCAATTATTTTTTATTTGACACCAAAGGCAAAAATCCAGGCGGCAATGGTTTTACTTTTGATTGGACGTTATTAAAAGAATATAACGGGTCTTTACCTTTTTTATTAAGCGGTGGATTGGATGAATTTTCTGCAGTAGCTATTCAATCTTTAGATTTACCAAAGTTAGTAGGGGTAGATGTAAATAGTAAATTTGAGATTGAACCTGCTTTAAAGGATGTTGAAATGCTTCGTCGATTTACTCAGACTTTAGCTAAAGAAATACCTGTTTAGGGAATTAATTTATGGAGATCATGGTTTTCTTGTTTTCATTAAGCATTTTCTACATGATACATAAAGACCAAATAGATGGCTACAAAGGTAGCCCAGCAGATTTAGCAGCAGCCATTGGTGATTTGAAATACGATGCATTAGCGGATTTTTTAACGTTACTAGCTACTAAGATAGCGAAAGATGGTACAAAAGACCGCAATCGTGGCAGAATCCAGTTAGCTACTAGTTTAGAAACATCCGCGCAACATTTATTATCTGCCAAATCAAGTATGGACATCGCGTGGAAAATAAGTGCACCATACATGAAATAAAATATTTACTTCGCTATTAAGCCTTGCTATCAATTTTTATTTTATGTAATTTTGCCGTCCAATTTTATCTAATGAGATAGAGTTAGTTCAATTGGGTCTCATAGCTCAGTTGGTTAGAGCATCTGACTCATCAAGTAGTAGTTCTTTGTATATCGAATATTTTACCATAAATACCTAGATTTACCTAGGTGCTTTATAAATAGTTCTGGAACAACACAATCTAGATTCAACTATAAAATATTCTAAGAATTACTAAGGTGCCTCCTAACGGAAACGTTAGGATGAGCAAGGGGTTAATTCAGGGAAACCTTACCTTTTCTGAGTGTAAAGAAAAGCTGGCAATCCTGAGCCAAGCCTAGTGAAAGTCATAAAAGTAACTAGGAAGGTGCAGAGACTAGAAGGTGAGTAGACTAAACAATAAGCCTTCAATAACGCCCCTCGCCTAAGTTTTGATTTTTTCAAAATACGGTGGTGATATAGTCCTACCCCATGGCGAAAGCTGCGGAAGGTGAATCAGAGGGTCCAAGGTTCGAGCCCTTGTGGGACCACTAAAACCGTTCATAATCAGCGTATTATGGACGGTTTTTTTATTTTTTCTACTATTTTTTCTTACCTTTAAGCTTATTCTAATTCCTTTAAATAAGCAACCCTTATGAAAACTTGTACGATTTGTTCCAATACCCTACAAGGACAACAACAAAAATATTGCAGTAATAAATGCAAGCAAAAAGACCACTACCATAGAGTAAAAGAACAAACAAATACTTACCATTCTCAAACTACTAGAGCATTAAGAAGAAAATTAAAACTTATTGCAATGATGGGTGGTGGTTGTGCCAACTGTAGTTATTCTACTAATATTTCTGCCTTGCATTTTCATCATACATAAGGTCTTATTTTTTATGTTAGGGCGAATAGGTAAGCGTTCTGCGTAGGTCGAGGTTTAGGAAGGAAAAATAACAGTATTATAAAAAGAGTTTTCATTTTTGGCTATTGAGTTGAACAATAACTTAAAAATAAGGATATTTATTTTTTATCCTATTTTTCTATTTATCGAAGTCAACAATCTTACTATCCTATTACATCAGAAGGCTTTTTCATTGTAAATCGAGTCATCAATATAACGTGAAATCCTGCTGCGGTAATTAAGATTGTAGAAATATTAGATTTATCAGAAACACCACTACATATAATAATTGTAATAGCCCAAATTAACGCACTTAATATCTGTGCATTTGATAAAAATCGAAATATCTTTGTTGAATTATTCATTTTTTTTAAGATTTATAAAATAATTTAGTAATTATGTTTTAGGCCTTATTTTTTATAAAGTAAGCCAGACATCAATTCACTAATATCCCTATTTAAAATTTCATAGGTTCTTTTTATTCGACTAATCTTACAAAATTATTGCTTTAATCTCTGGCCCTACTAATAAGATGTTTCTCTACTCAACCCGAAAATCAGAAGGAGAAACGCCATACTCCCTCTGAAAAGTCTTAGAAAAATGGGCTAAATCTACAAACCCACAATCATAACAAATTTGAGAAACTCGCAAGGTGGTATTTTTCAATAACTTAGCAGCTTTTTCAAGTTTTCTACTCCGAATATATTTAGCAGGAGAAGTTACATAATGTTTGGTAAATGCTCGCTTAAAAGAAGAGAGACTTAAATTAGCGAGGGTGGCTAATTCTTCAGTACTCAAATTATTAAAAATATTAGCCTCTATAACTTCTTTAAAATCAATTTCCATGGGGGTAAATAGCCGAGTTATTAAGGTTTTAACAACCGCCTCATTATCAGTTTTTACCAATAATAACAATAATTCTTTTATCTTTAGTTTTAATAATTCTTCACTGACTAAAACAGGATTTGCAAAATAGAATTCTAAACTGTCAATGTAATTTTTTAATAATTCTGAGGCTTTATGCTTTTCCATGACTAATGGTTTGACCTTTTCCATTCGCATTAAAAAGTCAGGAAATTCTTTATCATAAATCATCTTAAGCGTCTCAGGGTACAAATGAATAGCAATCACGCTACAATATTCAGATTGCTTATCCGTGGTAAACATTTCTGACAGATAATTCCCACATTGCAATACCACACCTTCATTTGTTGAAATCATAGCATTTTCTGAAGGCGAAAATAAGTTACTACTGGTTTGCGCAAGAAGTTAGCGGCAGTTAATATTCTTCAATTTCTTTCCTTTGTCGAACCCTTTGAACTTCCATTTTAAAGGTTTTACTAAGCACCGATTGTAGAACTCTATATAAGCTCTA
>Ga0208544_10000533_pt1 | contig 29725 bp, 25 predicted proteins | sample DEB08_DNA_9_FD_184526 | JGI IMG/M metagenome (GOLD analysis project Ga0208544, IMG submission 184526) | Aqueous microbial communities from the Delaware River and Bay under freshwater to marine salinity gradient to study organic matter... | ecosystem: Environmental > Aquatic > Marine > Coastal ... | reverse complement strand
GTAAACAGACTACTGAACAAAATAAAAAGCAAAAAACTGAAAAACTTGAATAGAAATATTAAAAAATATTGTCATGTTTTGCTTTGTAACCTTTGGTTACCTAAAGTTTTATTGTCCAAAGTCTAAAATTAATGACCTTCGGATTTTAGTACGTTCATCCGTTGTTGATTTAATCCGTTGTTAAAAATAATAAAAACAACGGATTAAATCAACAACGGATTTTTCATGTGCTTAATTCAATGGTCTATCAAAACTAAACGTGTCAGATACCAATATATATTATCAAACGAAAATCAATCAAGCCTTAAGTTTATATCAATAAAAATGTAGCTACTGGCAGTTGCCAGTTTGACGCATTAACTGACAACTCACAACCGACTAAAAACAGCGAAGCCCCGATGACAAATCATCGAGGCATTCACCTTTTATTGAGAGAATATATGTTTGGGTAGAATACTTATTTCATAAAAAGGTTCTGGTATATTAGAGCGTCCGCTAAAAAAATGATATTAAAATAATATTTAAAATCTCGGCTAGCTCGTCAAATCCGTTGTCTTCATTCATCCGTTGGGCTATTTTCTACCAACGGATGAATGAAGACAACGGATGATTATCAATTTTTCACCTGACTATATAATATAGTTGTATAGACATCAAAATTACGGTTTTGTCACGTATTTTATAAAGTCTTGTCGTTTTTTCTACTAGATTTATCGGGTAAAGTGGTCATTTTCGGACAATTCCGCCTATATTTAGGTAAAATAATTTTCTAACTAAACCCAACTAATGAAATTTTTTGATCGTTTAAGCAATGGCTGGCAATTAGCAAAAACAAGTTTAGCCATTATTGAAGAAGAAAAATCCTTATTATTATTCCCCGTATTATCCACTTTAGCACTCATTATGGTCTGTGCGACTTTCTTTGGTGGTGGATATTTTATTTTTGGAGAGGAATTATTAGCAGCCGCAGATACCGCAGAAACTGGTTCCGCCACTAGCCCTTTTGCTTATGTACTCGCTTTTCTTTATTACTTTGTCACCTATTTTGTGATTATCTTTTTTAACTCGGCTTTGGTGCATTGCGCCGTACAAGTTTTAAATGGAGAAGAGACGAGTTTATCAGCAGGCTTGGAATTTGCCACTTCTAAATTGGATAAAATATTGGCTTGGACCAGTATTGCCGCAACGGTTGGCTTATTCTTAAAAATATTACAAAGCAATGAAAAAATTGGACAAATAGCGGCAATGATTATCGGGGCAGGTTGGTCTATTTTAACCTTTTTTGTCGTGCCTGTTATTTTATACGAAGACAAAGATGTCATCGGTTCAGTTAAAAGGTCTGGTAGTATTATGCGGGAAAAATGGGGCGAATCGCTGGGTGCTAATTTTGGTTTTGGCTTTATTAATTTTATAGGGATTCTACTAATTGGTGTACTTGCCGTTGTTTTAGCGCAAATCAATATCATCCTTGCAATTATAGTCGGTATTTTTTCTTTGCTTTTATTAGGAACAGTAATGTCTGCCGCCCAAACGGTCTTCTTAGCCGCTATCTACCAGCATGTCAATAACAAACCTACTGGAAGATTTGACGAAAATGTATTAGATGATGCTTTTATGACGAAATAAATAGAGAAGCCAGATGTCAGACCGAAAAATAAATTTTTCTGTCAGAAGTCAGACTTGTGACGTGGGCAATGTCACGCATCTGACTTCTGACAGTTTTAGTAATAAACGGTCTGACTTCTGTCTTCTAACTTCTAAAATTAGAATTCCCTTCTGCTGCACTAAATAACCAATATTTTCTTACCTTTACGCTCTATTTGTTTGACGACCACAACCTATAAATATGAAGCGTTTTTCCCTAATTTTCAGTTTAATTCCCCTTTTTTTTTCTAGTTTAAGTGCCCAAGATGTTCCCGTAACGGATGTTTATGCCTTTTCTATGAAAAAGCTAAACGATACCACCTATAATTTTAGCAATCCTAGGTTTCTGACCAATTTCAATATGGACGGCTATAATAATCAACCTCATTTTTTCAAAGAAAATGAATTATACCTCACCGTGCAATTTCCTGATGCAACGCAAACGGACATTTTCTCCTTGAATTTGGACAATAATGAATTGACCCAAGTTACGGCGACGGTAGAAGGCGAATATTCTCCAACTATTATGCCTGATAGAAATGAATTTTCTGCAGTGCGCGTAGAAGCAGATGGTCAAAATACGCAACGACTTTGGAAATTCCCTCTTGATAGAAGTACGATGGGAGAACCTGCTTTTAAGCATATCACAGGCGTTGGTTATCATCATTGGATTAGTCCATATAAAGCCGCTTTATTTGTAGTAGGTCAACCAACTAAACTTGTTTTAGCCAATACTTTAACAGGTTCTACTATCGAATTGATGGATAATATTGGTCGAGGGATGCAACGACTACCTGGCGATAACTTAGCATTTATTCATAAAATAACTGCTAATAATTGGATGTTAAAAGAAATGGATACTTATACTTACCGCTCTAAAGATGTTGTCAAGACTTTACCGAATAGTGAAGATTTTCTCTATTTAGATGATGGTACTTTTATCATGGGCAATGGTAGTAAATTGTATAAATTCAATAAGTATAGCGACCAAAATTGGAAGGAGATTGCTGATTTTCGATATTTTGGGGTGAAGAATATTACTCGGTTGGCGCTTAGTTCAAATGGGACGATTGCGATTGTAGACAGAGTGAAATAAAAAGGTAACAAGGTTGCGAGGTATCAAGGTTACAAGAAGGTAAAAGCAATATTACAGATACAATTTTGAACTACACAACATCATTTTTTAACTAATTAAAAACAAAAACTATGGGAAATTTTAAAGATTTATGGGTTTGGAAAGAGGGGATAGAATTAGCCGCAAATATCTATGAAATCACTAAACAAAAGCCTTTTTCTAATGATTATGGGCTACGAAATCAAATACAACGAGCAGTAGTATCGGTTTCCTCCAATATTGCTGAAGGAGATGAAAGAGACTCTAACAGACAATCTGCTCATTTTTTCAAAATAGCAAAAGCTTCTAATGCAGAGGTCATTACTCAATTACATATTGCTTATAGAGTTGGTTATATTGATAAATCAACACTTGATAAATTAGAATTACAAGCTAAAAAAATTAGCTCAGGATTATATAAATTAATTGAAAGAAGAGGTGGTTACGACGCTAAGAACATGCTAAAATGGTTTATCCTTTCTATTTTTGTTCCAATTTAACCAAGGTCTACTACTCTACAACCTTGTAACCTCGTAACCCTTTCACCTTGTAACCTTTAACAATAATGAATCACTTAATAGCGCCATCGCTACTTGCAGCCAACTTCGCAAACCTAACGCCCGACCTTGAGTTGGTCAATAACAGTCAAGCTGATTGGCTACATTTTGATGTCATGGATGGCAAATTTGTCCCCAATATTTCTTTTGGATTTCCTTTGTTAAAAGCTTGCAAAAGTGTTTGTACCAAGCCAATTGACGTCCATTTAATGATAGTCGAACCCGAAAAATACATCGAGCAATTTGCAGAAGCGGGCGCAGATATCATTACCGTACATTACGAAGCTTGTCCACATTTACATCGAACGATTCAGCAAATTAAGGAAACAGGGGCAAAAGCGGGGGTGGCTATAAATCCACATACGCCCATTAGTTTATTGGAAAACGTGTTGGAAGATGCCGATTTATTTTGTTTGATGTCGGTAAATCCAGGATTTGGTGGACAGAAATTTATTTATAATACGATTCCGAAAGTACGGCAATTAAAGCAGATGTTAATTGAAAAAAATACGCAGGCACATATCGAAATTGACGGCGGTGTTGGTTTGCAAAATGCGGAGGCTTTATTAAAAGCAGGAGCAACCGTCTTGGTTGCAGGAAGTGCCGTTTTTAAATCGAAAGACCCTACGGATACTATTCGGCGTATGAAGTCAATTGGAGAAGATTTGTATATGGTGTAAAATTGCTTGTAAATATCCGCCTACCGACCAATAAAATATCAATAATTAAGTTATTAATTGATGTAACTACCCTTTCTAGAAAGAGTAAAACCAGAACAGAGGATTTATGCAGTAATGTTCAATTTGTTCTAAAATTTTCATTTTGAAAATTGAAAATTATAAATTGAAAATTGAAAATTGAAAATTATAACGACGGATTAATGAGATATATTTACGCCCTTGTCTTTGTCTTATCGACCATTTCCCTATTCGCACAAGACAGAGATGCTTCTGTTTACGGTACAATTAAAGATGCGGACTCTGGAGAAAACATTGATATTGTTACGGTTTATATTAAGAATACCAATTTTGCCGTAGAAACCAATCTATCTGGTTTTTATCGAATCAAAGTGCCTTCCAACCAGCCTTTTACCATCGCTTTTTCTAGAATTGGCTATAAACCAACTTCCGTAGACATTACGGGAATGAGTACTGGAAAGTCTAAAAAATTGGATATTGGGATGGTGTCTACCACTTCGGATTTAGAAGTTATTGTCACCGAAAGTAAAATCGAAGAGGCGGGAATTATTCGGGAAGAAATGACGGAATTAAAATTATTACCAACGACAACAGGTAATTTAGAGAGTGTTTTGCCTTCGATTGCCTTAGGAACAAGTAGTGGAACGGGTGGCGAATTAAGTTCACAATATAATGTACGAGGTGGTAATTACGATGAGAATTTGGTGTATGTCAACGATTTTGAAATCTATCGACCGCAGTTAATTCGTTCTGGGCAACAAGAAGGATTAACTTTTCCGAATATTGATTTAATTAGCAATTTATCTTTTTCTTCTGGCGGTTTCCAAGCTAAATATGGAGATAAATTATCCTCTGTTTTGGATGTGCAATACAAACGACCAGAAGAGTTTAAAGCCTCTATAGGCGCAAGTTTTTTGGGTGGTTCGGCGCATATTGAAGGAAGTACGGATATTGGCAAGGGTAATTATCGAAAGCTTCGGTATTTGGTTGGCGCACGCTATAAAACAACCCGATATTTATTAGGCAGTTTAGATACCAAAGGAGAATACACGCCTAATTTTGGAGATATTCAAGCTTATATTACTTATGATATTAGTCGAGATTTGCAATTAGGAATTATTGGTAATTATAATCGAAGTGAGTATAATTTTATTCCAACCGAACGAAGTACAGCTTTAGGATTAATTGACTTTACACTAGAATTATTCTCTGTTTTTGAAGGCCAAGAAGTAGATGATTTTACGACAGGAATGGGTGGGCTTTCTTTGACTTATTTACCAGATAGACAAAAAAATCCTATTTATTTAAAATTACTAACTTCTTCTTATCAAAGTAATGAAAATGAACGGTTTGATATTTTAGGATTTTATCGTTTAGGCGAAATCAATACAGATATTAGTAGTGATAATTTTGGCGAAGTCGTCAACACTTTAGGCACAGGAACACAGCATCAATTTGTGCGTAATTCCTTGACTTCCAATGTGTCTAATATCCAACATAAAGGAGGTATTGAATTCCAATTAACCGACCCGAATGCACCGAAAACAGTCAGTCATTTTGTACAATGGAGCGCTCGGTACCAACGAGAAACCATTAGTGATCAATTGAATGAATGGGAACGATTGGATTCCGCAGGCTATTCCCTCCCCTTCGACCCTAATTCGGTACAAGTTGCCAATGTCCTAAAAACGACCAATGATTTAGCGTCTAATCGCTTGACGGGTTCCATACAAAATACTTATACGGTTAGAGAGGAAGGCAAAAGCGAAATGCAAATTACAGCTGGTTTAAGAACCGCTTATTGGGATTTAAACAAAGAGTTTTTTGTCACGCCAAGGGTACAGTTTTTATTCAAGCCTTTAGACCGTAAAAAAGATATTTCTTATCGTTTAGCGGCTGGTTTATATTATCAATCTCCTTTTTATCGAGAATTAAGAAGATTAGATGGGTCGATTAATCGAGATTTAAAATCTCAAAAGTCGCTGCATATTGTCGGTGGATTCACCCAAGATTTCTTTATGAAGAAGGTGAGTAAAAAACCTTTCCGTTTAATATTAGAAGCTTATTATAAAAAATTATGGGATGTCGTTTCCTATGAAGTGGACAATGTACGAATCCGTTATTCTGGCGAAAATGATGCAACGGGTTATGTCGCAGGTTTGGATATGCGGATTAATGGAGAATTTGTGCCTGGGGCAGAATCTTGGATTAATTTATCTTTATTAAGGGCTAGAGAAAGTTTGGACGGTGTGCAACATCAAGTACGAGAAATTGGAGATGCAGAAGGGCAAAATGTTACCGACGCACCTCGACCGACAGACCAATTTTTGACTTTAGCCATGTTTTTTCAAGATTATTTGCCCGGTCGAGAGAACTTTAAAATGCATTTAAATTTTACAGTTGGAACTGGCTTGCCTTATGGTTTAAGAGGTAATAATACCGTTTTTAGAAACACTTACCGTTATCGACCTTATCACCGAGTAGATTTAGGGTTTTCGATTGGACTTTGGGACAAAAGGAATCTGGCTAAAAAGCCTAAACATTTCTTGCGCTCTACAGATAAGGCTTGGTTAAGTTTGGAAGTCTTTAATTTGATGGATGTGCAGAATGTAGCGTCTAATACTTGGATAAAGACAGTATTTTCTCAGCAATATGCCGTTCCTAATTTTTTGAGTTCTCGACGGATTAATTTGCGGTTGAAGGTGGATTTTTAAAAGAAACATTGTAACAATTCAGCATGTTGGATAGTTATCTATATTGTTACCATTTCAGACATTTAAGTTCATTTAAGGAAAAAGACAAACTAAACTATATGAACTTAAATAACTAAATGGTAAAAAGACGCACTTATTCTATTTTTGGTGAATAATTACGAAGTATTAAATACCCCATCCCAAAATTTATATTTAGAATTCAATATATTTTCAGTTGTATGAGCGAAGAAAAAAAAATCCTCTCTAAATTTGAATGGTTTCTACTTTCCGTTGCACTAGGACTATTAGCACTTGTTTTATTACAAAATCAAGGCATTCATCCAGTAGAAACGGTAGAGCATACAGAAATTTCAGATGCACAAGAAGTATCTAAAAAGGAAGTCATTCGCAAAAAAGAGCGGTCCAAAGAATTAAAAGAGTTAGCCAATTATTTTGCAGAAAATCGAGCCAATGCCAAAAAAGAAGGAAAAGACGTAGGGTTTAATTGGAATAACTTAAAAATTGCGAAAGATGAAGAAAATTATTTAAAAAATAAATACGGAGAGGCAGTTAAAGAAAGTCCATCGAGAGATTGGCTATCCACCATTAGCGAATCTTATAAAACTTATAAGTCGGTTAAATCGACCTTTGAAGAATTAGGCATTGATGCTAGTAAAATTATCAATGCAGAAAATGCAGCTAAGGCTTTGTCTAATCCAGTAATTGCTAATTCTGTTTTTAAAAAAATGGAGTCCGATTTTGGTATTCCTGCGGAAAGAAGTCGAGCTTTTGCTGAAAAAAATCAGCAGAATTTAGAAAAATGGGCAAGTTTTGTTGAAAAGGAAATTAGTAAAAAATGAGCAGTAGGCTGACTGCCTACTGCCCATTACTGACTGTTTTATAGACTTAAATCAATATTCCAACCTCTAATTCGTCCTGAATCTCTAGGTGCATAATCTGCTACTTCTAAAGACCATTCTCCTTTAGCTTTCGTACCGATAAAAGCTGCTAAAGCTTTTTTATAGCTTTTCTTTAAATCCTTCTTACTACCCGCTTCTCTATCGTGTAAAACAACAGATGCGCCTGGTCCTTTTAAGGTAACCACCAAATCGCCAATATAACTATGCTCAATATCTACAGAAGCTTCGATTCCTTTAATCGTTCCTGCTTCCGTGCAACTTTGTTTACTGACCAATGATTTACCTTCCCCTTCTGGAATATAAATTTCAGAAGTTTTATCCGTACAGTCCATTCTAAGGCTCCAATTATTTAAGGTTCCTTCATCTCTAGGCGCAAAATCTTTGACGGTTATCGTCCATTTTCCCTTCGCTTTTTCTCCTGCAAAGTCTTTCACCACGGCTCCATCAAAAACTAATTCAATATTGTCTTTACTACCGCCTGCTCTCCCATGTAAAACTGCAGATTTACCGGAAGGCGCAGTTAAACTTATTTCTAAGTCCCCACTATAAGAATGCGTAATATTAACTCGAACAGATAAGCTATCTACTGTTCCTTTTTTAAATACTTTAATACTATCCTGTAATCCATTATCATCATTATCAGGAATGACCGTATTAATAACTCTTTGTTTAATTATAAAAGCCATGATTTTTGTTATTTGAAGCTGTCTGGTTTACAATAAAACAAACAAGACAGCGATAATTTGAAAATTTAAATTGAAAATTATCTCCCTCCATCTAATTCGTCTTGCCACTTTTTTAAGTCTTCCCAGCGACCATCTGCTGCCATCCCAGCTTGTTCTGGCCAAGTTGCAGGGTTATGCATTTGATATCGTTTACCTGCTTTTTGTAAAATAGCAGCGATCGTACCAACAGAACTTTCGCTTAATTGGCGGAAAGTGTAAATTCCCGCATCATTTAATAAACCATTAATTTTGGGGCCAATACCTTCTACCTTAGTTAAATTATCTTTTCGGTCAATCCCCGCTCGAAAACCTTGTGTCTCCGTTTCTATTATTTTCCCTGAGGCTCGTTCGTCCCCTTCTCGGATATAACTCTCTCCCGTTACTTCTGTCATACGAGCTTCGCCTGTAATTTCTCGACGCTCTACTACTTTTGCGTCTCCAGCAGTTCTAGTTTCCCCAACTACATTTTTGGACACTTCTACCGTTGCCATATTCGTCATCATTTTTTGTAGCATCTCAAAGTCAATACCTTTTACGACCTCTACTTCTCTAACAATCTCAATCGGTATTTCTTTAATAATTTCTACTTCCTTGATGACTTCAATTATCTGGTAAGATTCCATGCCTACTTCAACAGGTACTTCTTTAGTTACTTCAATTTCTTTTACCACTTCATTTACCATTTCCACTGCCACTTCTCTTACTAATTCTACCTCTACAGGTACTTCTACTGTATTGGTAGTTGTGACAGGTACTTCTCTAGTCACCTCAATTTCTTTCACAACCTCTTGCACCATAGGAACAGGCACTTCGATTTCTTTCGTGATATTAATCACTTTTTCTACCTCAATTGGTATTTCTTTTGTAACTTCTACTTGCTCTATTTTTGCTACCTCTTTCACGACCTCTACCGCTTTTTCTCTAACAACTTCTACTTCTATCACTTTCGCCACTTCCACAGAACGGTCAATGGGTGTTGTGACTTCACGGGTTACATGAATAGATTTCACCATTTCTACAGGAACTGCTTTAGTCGTCACAATCGCCTTTTCTTTAGTGACTTCAACAACTTTAGCTTTCTCTATTGTTTCTTTACTCGTTACTGCTTTTTCTTGAATGACTTCTATTGGTTTAGCCATTTCTACAAAGACTTCTCTAATGACTTCTACTTCTTTAATGACTTCTTTTTCAACAGGCACTTCTACAATCACTTCTTTAATCACTTCTACCGCTTTCAAGACCTCTTTAATCACTTCTACTGGTTTTTCAACCTCCCGCACAACATTCATGGATTTCACCATTTCAACGGTTACTTCCTTAATTGATTCCACTGGCACTTCTCGAATCACTTCCACTTCTTTGATAATCTCTACCTCTTTAATTACCTCTACAGGTACTTCAACAATTACCTCTACCTCTTTAATCACTTCTACAGGTACTTCTCGAATCACTTCTACTTCTTTAATCACCTCTACAGGAACTTCTTTAATGACCGTAATTTCCCTAATGGTTTCAACAGGAACTTCTACAATCACTTCTTTAATCACTTCCACAGGCACCTCTCGAATTACTTCCACGGCTACTTCCTTAATCACTTCTTGGTGCAAAGTATTATCCTTTATTATCTCCCTAACGATTTCTACCTCTTTAATTACCTCTACAGGTACTTCTTTAATAATCGTAACCGACACCTCTTTAATTACCTCTACCGCTTTTGCTACTTCAATGGTTTCTTTAGTAACAACTGCTTTTTCTCTCAGCAACTCTACTGATTGCAAAGCACCAGGTGTTCTCAATTCTACAACTTTCTCCGTAATCGTATTTATTTCGTTGATGCCTCCAGTTGTAAAAATACTATCCGTATCAAACAAACAATTCAGGACAATAGCCGCTTGTTTTTGCGAGATATTTGCCTCCTCTGTAATTTTTTTAAGTAATTGACGCTTGTCAATAGATTTGTTATTAGCCATATTTCAATGTTTTAGTTAATTCGATTATCTTTTAAGATTTGGTGTTTAATTTGTATAATGATAGTTATATCCTAAATATTCCAATCAATTGAATATAAAGTCTTTAGCACAAAATATACCTTGCCCTTATTATCAACAAAGAAAAATTAAGTGATAGTGTTCCTTTAATTAGAAGATGGGGCATTTCTATAAAATAGGTTGTGTAACTAGTCTCTTGAGTATGAGTATGAGTAAGATTAATCTTTAAGTTTTCCAAGTGGTAAGGTAAGAAATTCCTTTGTTAACTGAAAACAAAAATGGTAAAAGATTTTAATAATTCCTAATATCCAAAAACATAAATTGTTTTCATATTAGACAATAGATTAATGCAAAGGTTTCGCTTTTACTTTCTTCGAAAAACAATAATTTACTTATTTTGAATTTCCTATTCCATAAGACTTAACTAAAAGGAAAGAAGTAACGAAAATCGTTATTTTTTAATATTTTTTTTTGTTCCCCACGAATTTTGTTTCAGGGTTTTACGCCCTACATGCCACTGCCTTCTATCTCCTAGTCATTCCCTTATTCTGTTAATCATAAGATATCTTGTCATCCTGTAGATTGTTAGGTGGCTTGCATTTTAGTCATCGCCTTAAAAAGTAGGTTAGGAAAAAACCGCCGTAAATAGACCGCCATTTTCGTTTTTCCATCAGCAATCAATAATTCTGAAGTATTATTTTTGATGCCATTCACAATTTTACGAGTACATACTTCTACAGGAATACCATTCGCAATTAAGGGGTCGGTCACATTATGTTTTTTGCCATCTCCTTCTAGTGCATTCACCGAAATATTTGTTTTAACTGAACCAGGTGTAACGACTAGCACTTTGATATTATCTGCATGAGATTCGGCTCTCAAACTATCCATAAACCCAATAACCGCATGTTTTGCGCCACAATAAGCACTTCTCATCGGTGGACCCATTTTTCCTGCTACACTACTAATTGTTACAATATGTCCACTTTTTCTAGCTAACATTTGTGGTAACACTTGCTTCGTCAAAGCAATCACCGCAAAATAGTCTAATTCCATAATTTTTCTGTCCACTTCTAAAGCCGTATCTTTTGCTAAAGAGCGTTGAGAAATCCCTGCATTATTGATTAAAATATCAACTTTCCCTGCTTGCTCAAATACTTCTTTTGCTGCTGCTGGAATAGCGGCTACCTTTAGTAAATCCATTGGATAAACAAGATGCCCTGCTCCCTTTAAATTAGCTTTGACCGCATTCAATTTCTCTGTATTCCTAGCCGTCAAAATAATTTTTGCCCCTTGCTCCGCCATTTGTATGGCTAACTCCTCTCCAATTCCATCCGATGCACCCGTTATCCAAACTGTTTTATTTGTAAAATCTTTCATAAAAAAGGTCGATTGCTTATTGTGAAATTTATCGCACAAGGTTACAAAAAAAAACGGAGGCATTTGAATAATGCCTCCGTTTTTTCTTTGCTACCGATTCTTATTGATTAGATAGATTCATAATAATTACAAATGTTACTAACCTTAAGTCGGCTCTTCTTCTGATTTTTTACCTGTAAAGAAATTCTTAATACCTGCACCAACTAGACCACGGGGCAAGATTTAATTTAACGGGTATGAGCCTAAATGAAAATGGTAGAAAAGGCTTAACCATTTATAATAAGCAATTAACAAGAAATACACTACTCGTATTTTTTTAAAAATAACGGGTGTACTCATAGACTTATTTGAGTGAAACTGGAGCAATTCAGTTCTACTTTTTTATTCAATTCTTCTTTTTTTCCCTAGCTTTGCCAAAATTTTTCCTTTTACTCAATTTTAATTCATGTCAATTTCCAAGCAACCTTTCGGAAAGCTTCCTAATAATTCACTTGTTGATTTATTTACCTTAACCAATAAACAGGGCATGCAAGTGAAAATTACGAATTATGGTGGCATCGTAACGTCTATCCAAGTCCCCGATAAAAATGGGGTTTTAGGAGAGGTTAATTTAGGATTTGATAATCTAGCGGATTACTTACAAAAGGAACAACCTTATTTTGGCGCAATTATAGGCAGATTTGGTAATAGAATTGCGAATGGACAATTTACGATTGATAACACCACCTATACTTTAGCGACCAATGATACGCCTAATCATTTACACGGCGGTAATAAAGGGTTTGATAAAGCAGTTTGGACTGCTAAAATGCTTGAAAAAGGAGGGTTTCCTAGCCTGATATTGGCTTATACAAGTCCAGATGGGGAAGAAGGCTATCCAGGGAATCTAGCCTGTATGATTACTTATAGTCTAACGAACAAAAACGAGTTACGCATTGATTATCAAGCGACTACAGACAAGTTAACTGTTTTAAATTTAACCAATCATTGCTATTTTAATTTAAAAGATGGCGGGGCCACTTCTTGTCTTAATCATGAATTACGTATTTTTGCGGATGCTTTTACCCCTGTTGATAAAAACACTATTCCAACAGGAGAAATTAAGTCGATTAAACGAACACCTTTTAATTTTTTAAAAACTAAGAAAATAGGTGATCGTATTGAACAAAATAATCCACAATTAAAAATTGGCAATGGTTATGACCATAATTTTGTTTTAAAAACAGGGAAAGGATTAAAAAAAGCAGCTAAAGTAGTTGAACCCGAAAGCGGTCGAGTTTTAGAAGTTTTTACAACTGAACCAGGGCTACAATTTTATACAGCTAATTGGTTAGATGGTAGCATGGTTGGGCATCAAAGCATAGCTTATCAAAAACGCTCTGCTTTTTGTTTGGAAACTCAGCATTTTCCTGATTCACCGAATCAGCCTGGTTTTCCTTCTACTGTTTTGCGACCAGGGGAATCCTATCAATCTACGACTATTTATAAATTTTCTGCTAACGGATAGTTTTTATTTCCTAACGGATTTTTATTCTGTTTTGAAGTTGAGATTGAGGTTTAAGTTGTTGTTTTTATTTTGTTTTTGAAGTTGATTTCTCCTCTATTTCCAGCCTTTCCAGCCTGGTCCACGCACTACTCTTCCTCCAAATTGTCCAGTGGCCTCTCCGTCTTCTAAGACCTGAATGCCATTGACAAAAACATGGGCTACACCTTCCGCATATTGATGTGGATTTTCAAAAGTGGCTTTATCTTGAATTCTTGCAGGATCAAAAATGACAATATCAGCAAAATAGCCTTGTTTTAAAAAACCTCTATTTCTAATTTTTAAATGTTCGGCAGGCAAAGAAGTTAGTTTTTTAATGGCTTCTTCTAAAGAGATAACTTGTTCGGCTCGGACATATTTCCCTAATAAGCGAGCTACATTACCATAGGCTCTCGGGTGTGTACTAGATTTGATAAAAGCGCCTTCTGTCGCTAATGCACCTGCATCTGAACCAAAAGTAATATAGGGTAATTGTATTTGTTTTTTAATATTTTCTTCAGACATCAAAAAATAGACCGTTCCTACTCTACTCCCATCTTGAATGACCAAATCTATAGCCGTATCTTCTGGATCCGTTCCTCTGATAGTGGCTACTTCCGCTAAAGATTTTCCGGTATATTTTTTTAAACTATCACTTTTAAAACCTACCAATAATAAATTAGCTGCCGAGCCCGCAGAAAAATAAAGATTCTCCCAATCCGTCGCATCTTTTTTCATTTCTGCTTTTACTTTCGCCCTAATTTTAGCATCCTTCAAACGGTCTACCCAAGCTTTATACCCGCCTTCTTGTACCCAAGGTGGCATAGCAGCATCCAAACCCGTTGCACCTGCTACGTAATTATACATATTGGTCGTAATATCTAAACCTGCCTGCTGAGCACTATCAATTTTGGCAATCATTAAATCCATTTTTGGCCAATTATTTTGACCACCAGCTTTCATGTGATATATTTCTGCACCAATATTTGCTTCTTTAGCAATTGTTAGCACTTCATCTACCCCTTCTAATAATTTATTGCCTTCACTTCTCATGTGCGTAATGTATCGACCTCCGTATTCTCCCGCAACTTGGCAGAGCGCAACCAGTTCTTCGGTTTTAGCATAAAAAGCAGGAGCATAAATTAAAGAAGAGCCAATCCCCATCGCACCTTCTTCCATTGCTTGGCGAACTAAGGCTTGCATACGTGTTAACTCTTCTTCGGTCGGTGGTCGGTCTTCATAACCTAATTCATGAATTCTTGCTGTTGTTGCCCCCATAAAAGAAGCTACATTTGGTGCAATGCCCTTCTTTTCTAAAAATTCTAAATATTCGCCTAAAGTTGTCCAGGGAATATCATATTTGATATCTCCTTGGCTTTTAATGCTATTGGCTTTCATCGCTTCATTTATTGGTCCCATAGACCAACCTTCACCCATTACTTCCAAAGTAACGCCTTGCTTAATATCGCTCATTCCCCGTCCATCTTCGATTAAACTTTCTGTCGCCCAACTTAGCATATTGATAAAACCTGGACTTACTGCCATCCCTTTGGCATCTATCTCTTTTTTACCACTGATATTTTCTAGGTTACCAAGGTCTGCTATTTTATCTCCATTAATAGCTATTGAACCAATGATAGGTTTTTCACCACTACCATCATAAATAGTGGCATTGGTAATTAAAATATCATATTGTGTAGCAGGATTGCCACAAGCAACTAGTAAGCAAATAAAGCTTAGGATTATAATTCGGTACTGCATTTTTCTATGTTTTCTTTATTATACAGCGATAAAGATAAGGGCTGTAAAATCAATTCAAAATTTTCTAGCTTTAATTTTTAAAAAATAAGTAACCACCAACAGTAACAAAGGAGCGACAAAAAATATAAACAAAAGGAATTTTTATACACAAGGATGGGTTAATTAAATCGTTCATTAATCATAAAAATTATCTTCAAATAAAATAAACCATGCAAGACTACATTCAAACCAATAAAATTCTCTGGAATAAAAAAACAGCCATCCATATCCACTCCGATTTCTATGATAATGAAAATTTCTTGAAAGGAAAAACTTCCCTCAAAGACATTGAATTAGCGCTGTTAGGAAATATAAAAGGAAAAAAGATATTACATCTACAATGTCATTTTGGGCAAGATACTTTATCCTTAGCACGAATGGGCGCACAAGTAACAGGCGTAGATTTATCAGATGCAGCAATTCTGGAAGCCCAAAAACTGGCAACACAATTAAAGCTGTCCCAGCAAGTTCAATTTATTTGTTGCGATATCAATGAATTAGATAAACATTTAGACGAGCAATTTGATATAATATTCACCTCTTATGGTACAATTGGTTGGTTACCCAAAATAGATAAATGGGGACAGTTAATTGCGCATTTTTTAAAACCTAAAGGGCAATTTATTTTTGTAGAATTTCATCCTGTTCTTTGGATGTTAGATGATGGATTCCAACAACTAGCATATCCCTATTTTAATACACAAGTCTTTCATGAAGAATATACTACTAGTTATACAGATGGTACTGCACACAATCCTTTAATGGGATATAGCTGGAATCACCCTTTATCAGAAGTGTTTAGCACTTTATTGAGCAATCAATTATGCATAGAAAAATTTCAAGAATATGACTATTCTCCGTATGCTTGTTTTCCCAATATTATAAAAATTAAAGAAGGCTATCAGATAAAGAATTTGGAAGGAAAGCTACCAATGGTCTATTCTATAGTAGCTAAAAAAGAAGGAAGATTATATAAATCTCCAATAGAGGCCGTTAATCTAAAAGAAAAACGACCTCATACATAGAGAGAATCATTAAAGGCAATACAAATAAACGTCTTATTTCGGAGAATTCAAAACATCTCTTATCAATTCTTTATCCTAGCAGTAATAAATAGGTTTTTGTTTAACAATACTTCCAAGCCTACTAAACAACTGATTAACACTAAGATATCGTCTTTTGTAAAGAGGTCGTCGTTATATAATAGAATATAGAATTCTTTTTTATTTAAGATCAATATTTACTTGGCTACATTAAAATGTAGCATATAATGTTTTTTAGACTCAAAGTAATTTAGGTGGGTTAAACGTAGCTTAGACCCAAATCATTTTGAGCCTTAAATGCTAGGATTTAGGGGAAAGTCGTCTAGCAGAAGATAATAAAATATCCAAGCTATATTTGAGGATTTTAAAATTCATTCAACCTATACAATTAAAATTAGGAGCATATGAAAATCTAAATTTTGTGTTCTTTCTGGCCTCAGAGAGGTCGAATATTTTTAGGAAATCAACTACAAAAAGTCGAATGTTAAAAAATGAATAAACTTATTACGTGCGACCTCTCTGAGGTCGTAAAAGTTGTCTTTTCTAACATTTTCTAAAGACTTTTGACCTCTCTGAGGTCATTTGATAGTAGGATTTTTAAACCTTTTATTTAATTGTACCCGTCTAATTCATTCATTATAATTCCTATGCTTGTCCTAAAGTACTCGTTTCAATAGGGGTACCAAGCATATTGTCAATAAATAATTTTGCTTCTTCACAATTTGCATAAGCTATCATTCCTACAACTACTGTTGTTATCAATAAAGCAATAGTTAAAATAGCGACAGGTTTAATAATTTCTTTTATGTTTTTCATAATCCTATTATTTTTTGACTGAATGATAATGCCTTTTAGACGGAGAAAAATGATAAAAATCACTTTTAGGAATGATTTATATACATTTTTTTTACTCAAGACGATAAAAAACACTTGTTCCCCTAGCATACAACCAAAAAAATAACCTCGACATTATAAAACGCCGAGGTTAATCTAAGACAATGTCTTAAAAGGAACTACTTTTTAGTTATTTCCTAAAATCATTGGCAAGCCACCACTTTCGCTACTTCCTACAATCACTATTTTGGAATTTGGAGAATTAGCCAATTCCAAAGTTGCTTCAATCCCTTTATCTTTTAAGATATTGGATGTTAAACTTGAACTTATAATTTTATTCGCTTCTGCTTTTGCTTTTGCTGCAATGATAATTCTTTCTGCTTCTTGTTGTTCTTGCTGAAGGATATACTTATATTTTAAAGCGGATTGTTCTGCTTCAATCTTTACCTCAATGGCATTCTTTACTTTATCAGGTAATTCAATATCTCGAATTAAAGTGGCTTTTAAATCCAAGAAATTGTCATCTAAGGACTTTTCTAAATCTTCTTGAATCAATTGCTGTACTTCATCTCTTTTAGAAGAATATAATTCTTCAGGCTCAAATCGACCAATAATATTTCTTACAGCAGAACGAATTTCTGGTCGAACTAAAGTATTAATATAATCTCGGCCAAATTTTTCGTGTAAATCTCCTATCTTATTGTATTTAGGATTTACCCGAACAGTCACATCCACTTCAATTTTTAATCCATTATTGGATAAGACACTCATTTGTTCGTCTAATTGTTGCTCTCTTACAGGATAGACAAACAAATCGTTCCAAGGTGCGACAACATGAAATCCAGGTGTATAGATATTTTCTTTATCCAAACCCGCTCCAAATCGTTCAAATAAGACCCCTCTTTCTCCTGGTTGTAGGGTAATAAAAGTACTATTAGAAAAGGTTAATAATGCGATAAAAGCAAAAAATCCCATCACGGCATAACTAATAAATTTACTTTGCATGATTTACTTATTTACGTTTTTGAATTTGATAAATATTTATCAAATCGCTTAATATTAATGAAATGTAGCTTTCGGGCATGAAATTAACAAAACTTTGGAACATAGAGTTGTGAAATTTAGATAAATTACTACAGATAGCCGATGAAGTGTAAGATTACTACTTATTAGGCGTTCCAGAACTGTTGTCAATCATTAAGCGTTATTATATTTTTGCAAAAAATTGATTAATCCTTAAGGGGCTAATTGTCGATAAATTAGAAAAACACTAACGGCTATTGCCTCAAAATAAATAATAATAATAAATGGAGACTTGGAAATTAAATTTTGAATGGTTAAGAATTCAACATTTTGTAAAAGATACTTTTAAAAAAGATGCCTTACCTGATCTTAATGCCGTATTATATTTAGTCGGGATGCAGGAACTAGCCTTATCTAAAACCAAATTTAGTAAAGAAGAAAAACAGGATCTCATGCATATTGCTATATGTCGACTGCTAATACCTGATGGTTATTACGAATTTGAAGGCTTAGATCAAGATGGTTGGCCGCATTATAAAGTGCTAAAAGCCATACCTGTAAATGGCGTAGCAGCGCAAAGTGAATTTTTAAAAGAAAAAGTGGTACAATATTTTGAGGAGGAAGGATTATTAGAGCAGGAAAAGAGTGGTGAGTTATAAATGATGAGTGGTGAGTAATGAGTTTGCCTTGCTCTCCAAAAAAATCAACGCTCTAAAATCAGGAAAGTATTACTGATATTACAAAATCTCCTGATTATTGCTTAATAATAGTTGACATCAATCTTTTATCTGACGCTCTATTTAATCTCAACTAAGTATAAATTACTAACTTATAACTCATAATTAATTTACATCATGAAACAATTATTAAATGTTTGTTTAGGATTATGCCTTTGTGCCCTAATTAGCAGTTGTGGCAATCAAAATTCTTATGTACTAATCGAAACGGAATATGGTAATATGAAAGTCTTATTATACAACGAAACCCCTATTCATAAAGAAAATTTCCTAAAATTAGCAGGAGAAGGTTTTTATGATGGTTTATTATTCCATAGAGTCATGAGAGGATTTATGATTCAAGGAGGTGACCCTAATTCTCGGGATGCCGCACCAGGAAGGTCTTTAGGTAATGGTGGTCCAGGATATGAGCTTACCGCAGAAATTGGTTCGCCTCATTTTAAGGGTTCCTTAGCAGCAGCAAGAACACCTGATGCTGGTAATCCAGAAAAAAAATCTTCAGGTTCTCAATTTTACGTTGTCCAAGGCAATAAAGTATCCGACCAACGACTAGATCAATTCGAACGAATGAAAGGCATTAAATATACAGAAGCACAAAGAGCATTGTATAAAGAAGTTGGAGGTCGTCCAGATTTAGATATGGAATACACCGTTTTTGGAGAAGTAGTAGAAGGGTTAGAGGTAATTGATAAAATTGCGGTAGTAGAAGGAGACAGAGCCAATCGACCAGTAAAGGATATTAAGATGAAAATTCGAGTGCTTTAAAATCAAAAATTGTTAATATTGTTATATTGCTATATTGTTGACGAACAGACATTTAGGCTTATTTAGAGCGTCAGCTAAAAAAATGATATTAAAATAATATTTAAAATGTCCTCTAGCTCGTCAAATCCGTTGTCTTCATTCATCCGTTGGTAAAAAACAGGCCAACGGATGAATGAAGACAACGGATGATTATCAATTACACATTTTAAACAACAATAAAACAATATAGCAATCTAACCATCACGCAGTTTATCCTTCCATTAATATTTAACGAAATCATGACTAAAAATTATTTTTTTCTATTACTTACAATTATTGGTTTAGCGTCTTGTGCTCGACCAATCGCTAATTTCACCATTCAAGGAGCAGATAGAACCGCACCTGCGGAAATTCAATTTGAGAACGACTCTAAAAATGCCGAAACCTATGAATGGGATTTTGGGGATGGCAAAACATCTACAGATTCTACTCCAAGTCATAGATTTGGGTCTTCTGGTAATTATCTAGTTGTTTTAAAAGCTAAAAAAGGAAAAAAGACGAGGAAAGTAGAAAAACGAGTAAAAATTGATGCTCCAGAAAATTGCCTAATAGAAATTGAAACAGAATTCGGTATTATGATTGCCGAATTATCTGATGAAACACCTTTGCATAGGGATAATTTTTCTAAACTAGCAGAAGAAAGTTATTATGACGGGCTACTCTTCCACAGAGTCATGCAAAATTTCATGATTCAAGGAGGCGATCCTAAATCTAAGAATGCTCCTCCAGGAACATCGCTAGGAAATGGAGGGCCTGGTTATGAAATTCCTGCGGAATTCAGACCGACCTTAACGCATGTGAAAGGTGCATTAGCTGCGGCTAGGACGCCAGATCAAGTAAATCCTGAGAAAAAATCTTCTGGTTCTCAATTTTATATCATCCATGGAAAATCTTTGAGTGATAGTGAATTGGACAGAATCGAAGGACAAAAAGATATTCGATATACGCCTGAGCAAAGGAAAGCTTATTTAGAAAACGGTGGTTATCCTTTACTAGATCAAAATTACACTGTTTTTGGCCAAGTTATTTCTGGTTTAGAAGTAATAGATAAAATTGCTGAAGCCAAAAGAGATGGAAGAAATCGACCAGAATCAGATATAAAGATGAAGGTTAGGTTGATTCGGTAATTAGATGGGAGGTGATTCGAAGTTATTAATAGCTTCTAATACCTTTCGTTAAAAATATATTAAATAAATAATAATTCGTACTGTCCTATTTATTAAAGTCGTTATATTTGTAAAATAAATAATATGAGACAATATAATATGAAAAAGGCAGAAAAAGTTACCCGAACAAAAGCTATTATAGCCACCTTATTGGTGCATTTTGGCTTACTTTATGGATTATTTTACATGAATAGTGACCAACCGAGTGATTTAGTACCCGAATTTGTAAAAGAATGGGTTAATAGTAAGGAATCAAAAGAAGTGGTTGCAACTTACGGCAAAAGGCCATAAAACTAATTTAAACTGTCAGATTGTCCCCAATCGAAAGAGTATTTAATTCTATTTCCATTACCGAAATGCAATAAATCAATCTGGCAGTTTAAATTGGAATCAAAGTGTTAATCAATCATTTTATTGAAATAAACCATGCAATTCTCCTTGGACGAGATTAATGACCGTGCCCAAGTCTTCTTTATTATTAAAGAAGTCAATTTCATCTGCGTTAATAATTAGTAAATTCCCCTTATCATAACCTTCTACCCAAGTTTCATATCGTTCATTCAATCGTTTTAGGTAATCTATGCTAATACTACCTTCGTAATCTCTTCCTCTTTTTTCAATATGAGAAACCAAGGTTGGGATACTAGCTTTCAGGTAAATTAATAAATCTGGAGGTTGAATTTGAGAAGACATAGTATCAAATAACGAAAAGTAGTTCTCAAAATCTCTAGTAGTCATCAAGCCCATATCGTGCAAATTGGGCGCAAAGATATAAGCATCTTCGTAAATAGTACGATCTTGAATAACCGTCTTATTTCCTCCTAATATTTCCAAGACTTGACGGTATCGACTATTAAGAAAGTAAATTTGCAGGTTAAATGACCAACGATGCATATCCATATAAAAGTCACTCAAATAAGGATTATCTTCGGTTGATTCATAATGCACCTCCCAACCAAAATGCTTCCCTAATTGGGTAGTTAGGGTTGTTTTTCCAGCGCCGATATTTCCGGCAATTGCGACGTGCTTAATTTTTTGTGGTAAGAGTTCCTTAGCATCCATTCCTCAGTTTTTTGTGTAGTTTGATAAGAAAGTTATCCAATATTAATAGGCTTAGATTGATTATTTAAAGTCGGATAGTGGTAAACAGCATAAATCATTCACTCAAAATTCTTGTAACATCCTACTCCGTCAATAATAACCTTCTAAGCATTTTAATAATTTCAATAACTATTCACAACTGCTAAGTTACTATTCTGAATGACATTTACAAAAAGATAATTAAAACTTACTAGCAACCTTTAGTTTCAATTTTCTAGTATAGTCTTCTTTCGCCCAATCTCTAAAATTTTTAGTGCTATTACAAATACAGTAGCAATATCTACGAATACGGTCTGAGATATTCTCACTCAACAATCGAATCAATTCTAATGCCTCTCCATAATCCACACTATTTTCGTAAATCATTGCAGCATGTTGTTCAATCGCACGATCTAAGACAACTGAAGTTCTCGACCCTTCTTTTACTACTCTTTTGTTTTCTTCTTTTATATCAAAATAGGGATTTTCCGTCTTGCTGAATCGAACTTTCAATTCCACAGGCATGATGTATTTGAAATTTCGTTCAATTTCATCATCTGTAATGATATTCTGTAAAAAGTATTGCGGAGAACGGAAAATCTTTTGCCAATCTATCTCTGCTGACCAAAGACCAAATCGAGCTGCATTATTACCTAAATCAACTACCTGAAAAATAGATTTACCAGGAATCACCCGAGAGCCTCGACCTATCATTTGGTAATATAGCGCCAAAGAACGAGTTGCTCTATTTAGCATAATCCCGTCAATAGTAGGTTCATCAAAACCAGTTGTTAAAATACCTACAGAAGTTAATACTGCATTAGGCGTCACTTTAAACCAAGCTAGAATATCTTTCCGTTGATTTTTGGTCATCGTACTATCCAAATGCCTTACAGGTACTTTTGCATCTTTGAAGGTCTCATAGACATTTTTTGAAGTCACAATACCTGCATTAAAAATCAACACTTTCTTTCCTTTCAGTCGCTGATTATAAGCATATAAAAGTTTATTCTGCATGATCGTGCTAGAATATAACTCTTCGGAAGATTTAATGGTATAATCCCCATTGATTCCGACTTTTAAAGACCCCAATCGCACATCATAAGTAAAGGTTGTTGCTTTTGCTAAAAATCCTTTCTTTACTAAAGAAGAAATATCGTTTCCGACAATTAATTCCTTATAAATATCCTTCATCGGAAGATTGATGTTAGAACTCAATGGTGTAGCCGTGACCCCTAAAATAAAGCATTGCTCAAAATATTTGAACAATTTACGAAAAGAATTATAATGCGCTTCATCAATAATGACTAGACCAATTTTCTCTACTTTAAATAATTCATCTTGTAAGCGATTTTTTAAGGTTTCCACCATTGCCACAAAACACATAAAATCATCTTGATCCGACAATTCTTTGACTTTGCTATCAATAATTTTATTCTTCACCCCAAATTCTGTCAACATTCGACTCGTTTGGCCACATAATTCTATTCTATGCGTCAAAATCAACACTTTCTTTCCAGTCTGCTCTAAATATCGTCGAGAAATTTCAGAAAAGACAACTGTTTTTCCGCCACCTGTTGGTAATTGATACAATAAATTATAATCAGCAGGGCAATTTTTTAGCCTTTCAAAAATAAGGCTTAAATCTTCTTCCTGGTAATCATATAGCTTCTTTCCAACCTTTTTATCCGAGATACTATCCGTCAAAATAATGGTATTAATGCTTTAAAAATGAGGGCGTAAAAATACACCTATTTTTGACTTGTCGAAACCCTTTTGTACAATTAAAAAAAAAATAATTTAAATAGCTGAAACTTTCAACTGATTATCAGCAGTTTACAGAATGTCTTGATTGTACAAAATACACTTTCTCGCTTAAATAGTCCTTAGAAAGACTTACCTAATGAATATTTAAATAAATTTCAATTTCAAATGCAACCTACACTTCAAGTCTAAACCATCTTTGGCGGGAATTTTGAATTTGACTTTGATATTTTCGCTTGAACTGAAAAATTATCGATTCCGATTTGTATCGGAATTAGTTTTAAAATTAAATGCTCCCGTTAAAATTTAGTAAAGTCGATTAATTATCAATTTTTTTGTTGCTCCTTTCCTACCATCTGGTTGGATTTGCAAAAAATAAATGCCATTCTGAAAAGCATGCAAATCTATCCTTTCAGGTAAACTACCCACTTTTGCAATATAACGTTGCCATACTTCTTGACCAAATTGATTCACCAAACGCAATTGAACGGATTGATTTTTCAAGGTTTTTAAATTCAAAAAAGTCGATTCTAAGGCAGGATTAGGCGACAGCACAGCATAAGCTGCCTCTATTTCTTTTAGTGTATTATTCCTATCACTAAAAGATACCCCAACGTCGGCTTCATTTAAATTCACTGTAATGATTGTTTCACAAATAGGAATCCAATTTTGATTGTAGAAATTAACATAAATTCGATAAATTCCTGTTGGTAAATCCAATAATTTTATCTCGGCTTCACAATTTCCAAAGCAATTGAATAGTATGTTATAATTTTCATCAAAAACTTTAATAATCTCATTGGAAGCTGTGAGTCCTGAAATACTGATTTTATCAGTAGTCGCATTAATCATAATATCGGCACAAGTAGGCGTATTTGTTAGACAGGTTGCTAGCACATTAGCTGTAGAGTTGCAAACAAATGGATTATAGTTGAACGTAAAGTTGGCATTATTACTACCAAAAAATGGGTCATCATCTAATAAATGCGATAATCCACAACAGTCAGATAAAGAGACGTTATTTTTGATAATTACCCGCCCTTCAATATAACTAACGGACTCTAAAAAATCCAAATTTTCCAATTGCGCATTATTTTCTAAGGTTAAGCCAAATATAGAATCGACTATTAATTCAGGTAATTCGCTTAATTGATTATGTCCTTGTATAGAAAGTTGCTGAAGATTAGTAATTTGGGTTAATTCAGCTATTTTTTCTAACTGGCTATTATTTTGTAAATCAATCTTTTTTGCTTTAGTCCAGCGGTCGAGCCCATTGAGATTTTCCATGTTAGGATTATCTTTTAGCTGAAATTCATTACCTATACTGACCAAATTATTAAGTCCTTGTCCATTTTTCAAAAATTGATTAGCCCTAATAATAAAATCTCTTCCTATTATCCCTAAGTTGCCTAAATCATTTAGATTTTCAAGTCCTGTATTCAAAATAGATACCGTACCGTTTACTTGTTCAATCTTCTGCAAACTAGCCAAAGAATTAATATCACTATTTCTTGTTAAGTCACCAATTTTCAAATCTCCTTCAATAATTGGACAGGCACAAAGCGCATCAACGGCAGCTTGTGTAGTAAGCGTGATATTCCCAAGACAAACGCTATCATCGCATGGCTCAGCATCTAATTCCACCTTTACCTCTTCTTGCCTATTGCATATAAATTGCCAATTAGCCGTATACAATTGAATATCGACGTGATAAATACCAGATAATAGATTAGGAATTACTTTCGTTCTTGGGCAATTGAAAAAACAAACATCAATTAAATTATAAAAAACATCAAAGACCTTAACAATCTGATTAGGTGCATCTAAACCAGAAATAATTAATTCATTTCCTTCAATTTCTATCTCAATCTCAGAACAGTCAGACACCAAATCCCCATCAATAATTATCGTTTCTTTTTGGTCACAGATAAAACGCCAATTATTGGTATAAGACTGAATATCAATATAGTACGTTCCTTTAGATAAATTATCTAGTTTTATTTTCTCCGAACAATTACCATTACATTGATAAACTAAGTTATAAGACGCATTAAATATTTTCACGATTGATATAGGCGCAGTTAAATTATCTATTTCTAATTCGTCCTCGGCTACTTCTATTGTTACCTCAGGGCAATCAAAGAAATTATTCGCCAATACAAGTGAATACGGAGTTGCCGTTAAAGCTAACATCCAAATTATCTTTCTCATAGCTATTGCTAATTTTAGAATAAAAAATAAGGATGGGATTTATACGGTAATAAAGTGTACAAACAAGTTAAACAACTTGCACTTTATTTGACCATTTCTTAATTAGTAGGTAATATTTTTATTAGTGGTTACAGCAATTAAAATAATACTAATACAAAACTGTATAGGGGAAAGTTAATTAGTATAAAATGTAGGAAATAATAAAATGGAAGGAGGAACTATAAAATAAAATATACCTTAAAGATAAGTATTTTTTCTAAAAAACAAAATTTATAGCTGATTAGGAAACGGAATAATTTAAGAAGATATTGCTAAGTTGCAATGTTTTTGTATCAATCACACCGCAACTCAGTAACGTGTACAGAATAAGGTCGTAAAATTAGGGTAGTTTATTTTGTTCTTAGTTTTTGCTTTGCAACTAGGAGTTATGTTGATATAATAATTATTTGCAAAGTAAAAAATAAGGATGAGCAAACACCACTTGCGGACGGGATGCCAAGAAACAGTCTAAATTATGAAGTTATTTCGTACACGTTCCTAAGCTAAGAGAAACGATTCAATCGTCAAATTATTTAGTCAACATAGCACTAGCTTCTTTACTTTTAATATAAATTTCTTCGTCTTTATATTTAGAAGGGCACTTCATTAGCATATCTGACGCTAAAAAGTCTTCACCTTGCATTTTTCCAGTCAAAACAATAGATTCAGAACGTTCAAAATCTTGTGGTTTGGCAGAAAGTAAGATAACTTTCCGCTCTTTATTTTGACTATCTTTTAAATAGAAAGTAAAGTAATTCGGATCCTTTTGAGGATTATAGTACATCTCTTTATCCTTACTCAATTGTCCTGAAATTTTCACTGTTTTCCCAGAGGCAATCGCTTCTGAAAAAGTAGTAAAAGTACTAACATCATTAGATAAAGACATCAAAATAGCGATAGCCGTAGCAATCAAGACGATACCAATAATATGTATTTTTTTCATTGTATTATAATTTTAGACCATTCAATTTCTAGAAATTAGAAGACTAATTAATTTAAAACTTTCCACAAATTTACTTTTTTTTCTATTCCTAAGCCTGACAAAAATCATCAATCAGTAGATTTCTAGGAATTATTTGTAAATTTGACAATTGACTGATTAATATAGTTAGTTATAGTTGAGGTCAAGACAAAATTACTACACCGAAGTGCGTATCTAAATGGAAGAAAATTTAATTGTAACATTAAAGGAGGCGAGTGTTTTTCAACAAAAAACACTAATACTAGATAAAGTTAATCTAAAAATACATAAAGGCGAATTTGCGTACCTAATTGGTAAAACGGGAAGCGGTAAATCAAGTTTATTAAAGACTTTATATGGCGCACTTCCGTTACAAAAAGGTAAAGGCAACATAGCAGGATTTGATTTAAAAACCTTAAACAGAAAAACCATTCCTCTATTGCGTAGGAAATTAGGCATCGTCTTTCAAGATTTTAATTTACTAACAGACAGAAATATTCAAGACAATTTACATTTTGTATTAGATGCTACAGGTTGGAAAGATAAAATGGCTAAAAAAAATAAAATCAAGGAAGTATTAGAAAAGGTAAATTTGAGCGATAAAAGTTTAAAAATGCCTTATGAACTTTCTGGTGGGGAACAACAACGAATCATCTTTGCGAGAGCCTTATTAAATAATCCAGCTATTATTATTGCAGATGAACCAACAGGAAATCTAGACCCGGATACTTCTGATGACATCCTTATATTACTCAAACAATTAGCCGAAGCACAAAATACGGCCGTTTTATTTGCTACACACGATTATCGAATTCTGGAAAATTTTCCCGCTAGAATTATTCGTTGCCAAAATGGTCGAATTTTAGATGAAGAAAATTTTTTAGTTTAAAACTACTTATTTGAGACCTTTCATCCTGTCTATCTTACGGAGTATCTGCTTACTCCTTTTAATGACGAGTTGTCATCAAAACAACGCTATTCAAGAAATTTCTACGCCTTGCAAACTCGGAGGCGAACCCAATTTACACATTTCCAAAGATGGTCAAGCTTTTCTTTCGTGGGTAGAATATCTAAATGATACGACAGATGTGCTGGCATTTGCCAACTTAGTATCGAATGAATGGTCTGCTCCTCAAATAATAGCTCAAGGCAATAATTGGTTTGTTAACTGGGCAGATTTTCCATCGCTGGTCACTTATAATAATGATAGCAATCAATTAGCCGCTCATTGGTTACAAAAAAGTGCCGTTGGGACTTATGATTATGATGTTCAAATTGCCCAATCTTCGGATGGTGGTGAAAAATGGACAAAATCTTTTGTGCCACACACCGATGGAATAGCTGCCGAACATGGTTTTGTTAGTATGCTACCTGTGGGAAAAGACCAAATATTTGCTACGTGGTTAGATGGTCGCTTTACCAAAACAGAAAACCATTCTGATGGACATGATCATGAGGGACAAGGAGGCGCTATGACTTTAAGAGGCGCTTTTTTTAATGCACAAGGTAAATTATCCGGAGATATAGAATTAGATAATAAGGTCTGTGATTGTTGTTCGACGACTGCTGCGTTGACTAAAAATGGAGTAATCGTTGCTTATAGAGACCGTTCCGAAGAAGAAATCAGAGATATTTCTATTGTTAGACAAATTGGAAAAGATTGGACACAGCCAAGAAATTTATATGCAGATAATTGGGAAATAGCAGGTTGCCCAGTCAATGGACCAAAAATTATTGCAGATGGCGCCAATAAAGTAGCTGTTGCTTGGTATACCATGTCCAATGACCAACCACAAGTTAATCTTGCTTTATCTTCGGACGCAGGCGCTAATTTTAGCGAACCAATACAAATAGATGACGGCAACCCGTTAGGAAGAGTAGATTTAGTTTTTGATAATAAGGAGATAATTGTCAGTTGGTTGGAAAACTTAGGCAATGAAAAAGCAGCTATTAGATTAGCCAAAGTTCAATCAAATGGACAAATAGAACAACGAATGACTGTAACTCAAACCAATCCAGCTAGAAGCAGTGGTTTTCCAGTTATGGAACGTTTAGGCAATCAATTGTTAATTGCTTGGACAGAAATACTTGATGAAGATGAAAATACGACAGTTAGAACAGCGCTGGTTAATTTTTAAAGTTGCAATAAGACAATTTAATAGTTAATTCAAGTTGCAAAAAGTCCAAAATGGTTATATTGTTTTATGGTTATATTACTGACAGCAGTCAAAAACATTGATTATAGCCCTAGAACAATATATCAATTTAACAATACAACAATTTTGCGCAACTTACTAGTAAGACAAATAAATATTTACCCCGCAAATCTTGGTTCTTCTCGTCCTTTAACATTGGTTTCCAACATAAATAGACGACCATTTAAAGGCAACTCTTGCATTTGTTTTTTGGATAAGCCTCTCTTAGCAGAAGTAATAAATAGCGTCGTCATATCTGAACCACCAAAACAACAACTAGTAGGCTGTAGCGCAGGCACTGGAATATCGGCTATTCGTTTTCCACCCGCATCAAAATGCCCTATTTTAGCCGCTCCCCAGAAAGCTATCCAAAAACCTCCTTCACTATCTATCGTCATACCGTCAGGATATTCATTGCTAGAGAATTGTATGAAAGTTCTTTTATTGGCAATATTTCCAGTGATTAAATCATAATCATAGGCTGCGACACAATGTGTTAGGGTATCAATATAAAAAAAGGTTTGGTTATCTAAACTCCAGCCCATTCCATTAGAAATATGGATATTTTCTTCGAGTTGATGAAGCGTAAGGTTTTTATCTAGCCGATAGAGTTTACCCAAAGGCGCTTGCTCTTTCATGTCCATCGTACCTGCAAAGAATCTTCCTAGCGGGTCTACTGCACCATCATTGAATCGTATGCTAGTGGTTTGCGCAAGAAGTTAGCGGCAGTTAATATTCTTCAATTTCTTTCCTTTGTCGAACCCTTTGAACTTCCATTTTAAAGGTTTTACTAAGCACCGATTGTAGAACTCTATATAAGCTCTAAT
>Ga0208544_10000531_pt1 | contig 29828 bp, 26 predicted proteins | sample DEB08_DNA_9_FD_184526 | JGI IMG/M metagenome (GOLD analysis project Ga0208544, IMG submission 184526) | Aqueous microbial communities from the Delaware River and Bay under freshwater to marine salinity gradient to study organic matter... | ecosystem: Environmental > Aquatic > Marine > Coastal ... | reverse complement strand
TAACGAGTTGCTTTAGGGGATCAGCGTTGAGTGGTGAATAGACACTTGTGACGTACTTGTGGCGTGGTCAGGGGTGCAAGTCCATAAGCCAGCGTTTGCGAGACACGCGGAGACGGTCGGAAGGTGTGTCATGGCGGAAGTAGTCGGGTAGGTTTACACATAAATAGTCATGAGGGTACGCGCCTAGATTACAAGTAAGCTCGTAGGTGTTTCATACTGTGTCCCATACCACTTTAAAAAGGATGTAGGTTGTATTTATTATCATCTCGAAAATAATGCCCTTGAGCTCCTTTAGCTGAGTTTCTGAGGCAGGTGAGTTATCTACAATATTTAAATGTTGGAGTGTGGTGGACAAAAATACTGTGCACGCGAGACGCGACTGTTGCAACAAGTGTAGGGTGAGAAGAAGAGGTTAGTAGAGGTAAATTGGGGGTGTCACTCTAGCGCTTTACCACCTTACACGACTCCGTAAGGTCTTAGTTACGGACAGACCAGTAATTCATACCTAGCGAGGAGGGTTGTTAAGAAAGAATAGACGCGCAGCTTCGTCTTCGGCTCGAAAATTGTCGAGCACTTCTGGCGGAATCCAACTGTCTGGAAGATCAAACTTAATGACGGTTTGTCTTAGGGGATTAGTGTGGAGTACAAAGTAAGAATCTTCGGCTCGAAAATTATCTAAGCAGTAAGTAAAAAGGAACAGGAAAAGTTCAAACATTTTTGCGATCTGCGCGGAATTGAACCACGTGCCGTTAGAGTATGGGTCTAAGGTACCAACCAGGAACAGGTCGTTAATTAATAACTGATAAGATACATACATTAACCCTAAAGGGCAGGATTGGGGGCTTTAAGTGTAGTATAAACTTTAGTTTGGGGGCAATTAGTGCCTGTAATAGACAATTGGCGAATATACCGGCTGAGTCCAGGAATATCGCCGGTCAAACAGGGCAAAGCGGCCGTTAAACTCGCGTACCACAAAGCGGGCACGGGTGTTGTAGAAGGGTTGGCGCTCTCTGAAAAGTGGCTCATACATAACCTCAAGGATCATCCTTTTCCGTCATCGTTGATTATAAAGCCTGGCTCTCGCTTCCATTCTTGCGTCTGCCCTAAAACTGTCAAGAATTGATTCTGGGATTCAGCTGTCTGGAAGATGGAACCGAATAACGAGTTGCTTTAGGGGATCAGCGTTGAGTGGTGAATAGACACTTGTGACGTACTTGTGGCGTGGTCAGGGGTGCAAGTCCATAAGCCAGCGTTTGCGAGACACGCGGAGACGGTCGGAAGGTGTATCATGGCGAAAGTAGTCGGGTAGGTTTACACATAAATAGTCATGAGGGTACGCGCCTAGATTACAGGTAAGCTCGTAGGTGTTTCATACTGTGTCCCATACTACTTTAAAAAGGATGTAGGTTGTATTTATTATCATCTCGAAAATAATGCCCTTGAGCTCTTTTAGCTGAGTTTCTGAGGCAGGTGAGTTATCTACAATATTTAAATGTTGGAGTGTGGTGGACAAAAATACTGTGCACGCGAGACGCGACTGTTGCAACAAGTGTGGGGTGAGAAGAAGAGGTTAGTAGAGGTAAATTGAGGGTGCCACTCTAGCGCTTTACTATCTTACACGACTCCGTAAGGTCTTAATTACGGATAGACCAGTAATTCATATCTAGTGGGATTAGAAATTTCAGGGGTCGAGTAAACTTCAGTTTTGGGAGGACGGTTAGGTCTTGTAATAGAAGATCGGGGCATACACTGGCTGAGTCAGAGAGTGTGTGCGGTCGTATAAAGCAACACGGCCGTTGACTTCACCCACGAAAAAGCGAGGAGGGTTGTTAAGAAAGAATAGACGCGCAGCTTCGTCTTCGGCTCGAAAATTGTCGAGCACTTCTGGCGGAATGCAACTGTCTGGAAGATCAAACCTAATGACGGCTTGTCTTAGGGGGTTAGTGTTGAGTAAAGAGCAAAGACCTTCGACGTGGGCGGGACCAGGTAAGACGATCAACTCATCAATCTTTTCTTGATAAAACGCTCGGCGGTCAGCGTTAGCTGAGCAGAAATTATCGTGATAGATGTGAGATGATAAGTTATAGCATAGGTAATCGTTCACGTAGCAGGCTGACTCAAAAAGAAGTTGAGTTAAGTGCATTATCATGTATGTCTCAGGTTGGGTTCGAACCAACGACCTCAGAGTTTTCAGCCCTGCGCTCTGCCAACTGAGCTACTGAGACTTATGTGCCTAAGTATTAGGCCATATAGGTCAGGCTCATAATGACTCTAGTGGCGTATTAAGAAGCAATACAAGGCCTAGAGTTCCCGAAATATTAAGGATATTCCCGCTACAGACGCTCCCTACAGCTACAATATGAGCCGTATCCGCTAATTTATGTTTCAAGACAAGCAGCTTGACTAAGGTAGTGGCGGACGTTATCTAGTTAAGAGTGGCAATTAAAATAGTTGTTCAGGGGCGTAGGCGGGTTTTTTATCCCAAAAGCTAGTCGCACCTCTTCTGAGATGCAGCCGGCTGAGGGATTGGGTCTGGTAGCCGAATAATACTATGCTAGTAAAAGTGACGCTAGACACGGTAGTCAGAGCGGAATCACTTTCAGCAGAATACAGACAAGCATGTATGGCATAGATAGTATTTACACGGCAAGTTAAAGTTGTAGTAAATCTCGAGTAGTAAATTAGGAGGGCTCGAAACTCGGTAACCCAAAGTACCAATTCAATGCCTTACTAGTCAAGCTGGCGAGCTTGATTACTTAAGGCTGGGGATTAAGGATAGATGCGGTAGTTACAGGTAAGCTTACAAAATAATACCGATAGATAATAGCATTACTACAGAAATTAAGACTATATCCATTAAGCGGCGAAATTTTGAGGCAGGAACTTGTCAACTAACGTATGAGAATAATGCAGTGTAGCCTCGTCTAAGAAAATGTTTTACGAAAGTGAACATTATGTTTCTCTATTTGATATCAAGGCTCGTAGCCTGAGTTTTCACATGAGAGCTACTAAGGTGTAGATAACTAGGGTGTGTGTATAAGCTGCACTGGCACTTGAGTAGGTTGAGGGTGAGGTAAAAATTACCTCCGAAAAAACTCTAAAACGGGGGGCTTGCTCCGATGAGTCTAGCATTACTATTAAAAGCTTGGTTGAGGCGTGTAATAGACGATGGGAAATACATTAAATTACGTTGAAAAAATTAACTGGTAAGGGTAAGGTCACTTTTGAAGTAGAAAAAGGGGGTGTAGTTAGAGAAGGTGGAGGGGGTAGTGATTGGAGCTAAATTCACAGTAATTAGGACGCACATTACTGAACTTATACCCGAAGAGGGGTTATAAAAGCTTACTGGTCGGCGAAATTTTAAGGCGGGGACTCTAGCGGTGAAGTGAGTTTCAATTCGATAGGTGTAGTGAGTATCTGGACGAACTTGACTGGACTTTTATGTGGAAAAGTCAGCGGAGAAAATAATATTGACTGATATTAGAATCAGCAAATGTTGGTATGGGGTAAGAAACTTGCCAAGGTGAATAGTTTATGGGTACTAAACCTACTGTATACATGCTGTAACTTCGCAGATACTGGAGCATCTTCTTATGGTTTCTCAAATCGACTAAAATTGTGAAATCTAACTTCTGTAAGAGGACTAGGAAAATGCTTGAATGAATAGTCGCACCGTGAGTTACGTCTTTAAAGGAAAAGAAAGGTTGCAAGAATCTGAACAACTTATAGTCTTTTACGCTCAGATGTCAATTGAACACGAGAGCCTCCTCAATAAAAGTTTTATTTGTTAAGAGCTGTACATTAGGATCTACGTAGAATAGATTAAACATGAGATTGTAGGAATCTAATCATCTCGCAAAATACCTCTTCGAGCTTATTAAAGTAGCGTGAGACTTTTCAGGCGATCCTGCAAGGAAAAAAAGCCTAAAGTTTCGGTTTGTTGAGTACATGGGATTTCCTTTAGGTCTGAAAGTGGATCAGCTTTGCAAGAAGAATGGTCACAGGTGCTGATGAGAATTTAACTGGATTTTTAAATTTTTTTTGATGGAGGTTGTAGGGTTTCCAACACGCCTCGAATGTACACGGGAAAGTGGGCTATTTCGGGAGCCGATGCCCCGAGTAATTCACCCCACTGATCGAGTTTTTTGGGTGTAAAGTAGGCCTCATAGCGAAGCGTTGGCGCTAGTAAAATTTAACAGCTGCGCAGTACCCCCAAGTAATATCTTTACGTATCACAAAAAAGAGGCACGTGACGTAGTTAATTTTTTTTCTGAAAGGGTTGTAATTTGTCAATACTGGGCGTTATTCATACTTATGAGGGTAGCAAGATTCGAACCTACAACCGTTTGATTAAAAGTCAAATGCTCTACCATTGAGCTATACCCCCTTCCATAAAAAATGAATTTGTTAGAGAAAGGTTAAGCAATGTATGAATTTAAGCTCCTAAGCTCGCACTTATCTCACTTAAATAATACTAGATACTCATGTTCTTTGAGTTGCTTATACGAAAAACTTGCAGATGAGCTTCCCGCTTTAAATTGGTTTCAGCGGTTATCTCGTCCTAATGTAGCTTTGCAACGTGCTATGAATTAACAATTGCTGAACCAGTGATTAGTCTATCCCAGTCCTCTCGTACTAAGGCAAGGGTCTACATTTTTTCTTCTTAACAGCAGATAGGGACCAAACTGTCTCACGACGTTCTAAACCCAGCTCACGTACCATTTTAACGGTAGAACAGACCGACCCTTGGAAGATTATTCTCAACCAGGATATGATGAGCCGACATCGAGGTGCCAACCAACTCCGTCGATGGGAACTCTTGGGAGTTATTAGCCTGTTATCCCTAGCGTACCTTTTATCCGTTAATCGATAGCTCTATCAATAGATGTTAACTATCGGGTCACTATGGCAGGCGAAATACTTCGCCCTTTTAGAATCGGTAAATTCTAAAATCAAGCTTAGTTTGATTCATTACAATACTCGCATACACGTATGCTTTACTAAACCATTGCGCACCCCCGTTACTTTTTAGGAGGTCACCGCCCCAGTGAAACTAGCATCCTTGCAATATAATGAATATAGGTATAAAATACCTAATCGACGTTTGCGAATCATTAAGTGATAAGTTTTAACGCATACGGTTAAAGGCGTTAGCCTACCGTACAGCATTGAAGCTTAGCACAATACAAGGTTCTAGTAAAGGTGCATAGGGTCTTTCCGTCCCGCTGTTCATATTAGGCATTTTCACCTAGTTTTCAATTTCACTGGACTATAGCTGGAGACAGTGAGGCAGTCGTTACGCCATTCATGCAGGACGGAACTTACCCGCCAATGAATTTCGCTACCTTCGGACCGTCAGGGTTACAGCCGCCGTTTACTGGGACTTATATCAACAAGCAGAACTCGTAATATTTTATCTTGCAGCACTGGGCAGGCGTCAGACTCTATACATCATTTTACAATTTAGCAGAGTCCTGTGTTTTTAGTAAACAGTCGCCACCTCCTCTTTTTTGTTGCAACGCAATAAGCATGGAAATTCACTAAAGTCACTGACCTCGTGTAGCGTATCGAGATACTCTACAGCTGGGTCAGGCAGGAAAAGTGGCAGCCTAAATAGTGACAAACGTTCCTATAAATAGGGACAGACACGACGCAAACGCGTGTCACTAATAGTGCCCGAGATCCATAACTCATATTGCTGCCCTCCTTATCCCGAAGTTACAGAGTCATTTTGCCGAGTTCCTTCAACTATATTCTTCCATCGCCTTAGTATATTCTACCCGTCCACCAGTGTCAGATTTCATACGGTCCGCCGCAAAGCCATAACACTTTAACTACGCCGAGAGAGAATACCGAAATAGACCCTAACTAAATAAATCTAGTTGCGTAATTAAGCACTACCAACCTATAAGGCGCTTCGTGGCAAAGTCTCGAGTGTGCACATCCCATTACAGGCAATGCTAAGGCTTAACCGGTACTACGTCTCTAAATGCTCGCCGGGTGAGGCTTGTCTGCTTTATCAACTTGTACCGCTCCCTCTCAGTTATGCATATCTCGAGTAGTAACTTTTTTTCTCGTTTAGGCTACAATACTTAAGACTCTTGTATAGCCTTTTCGTAGCATAAACCTAAAGTTAAGTTATATCTTATTGACTACCCTTCAAACTTACGACATTCGTCTATTTTTCAGGGACCGATCTACTCAACTAGGTACTCCCTTTTGTTGAAACTTTAGGACTTTCGGCGATAGTGAGTCACACACTATTTAACGTTACTCATACTAGTATAATTAATTTCGATCTTTCCAAGAAATTTAACAACTTCTCTTCAACAAGCTACGAAACACTCCGCTACCAAGTATTACCTTTCACCGCTTCGGTTGACTTTTTAATTGTCTCTACATTATCGAAATAAACCTAACATTTCTATTTTTAATCAGTATAGAGTGTTAACTTAGTAAGCTGTTACTCTTTTTTTAATGAATGGCTGCTTCCAAGCCTATCCCCTAAGTAACGTATTAGATTTGCTTCTTTCAAATTACAAGTCATTAAACACCTTAGCGTGTGATCTGGGCTGTTTCCCTCTTGACATATCACCTTTGCGCGAGTATGTCTGACTAAAAGAATTAGTTAATCTACATTTAGAGTTTCTAGAAACGTCGCTCAATATTCTATTGCAGAGTTCCAAGATTACTTTACCTTAAACTAACATCCTCTTCCGTACTACTAAAATAATTTTCGCGGAGAACCAGCTATCACTAGCCTTGATTGGCCTTTCACCCCTAACTACAAGTCTTCTCAGAATTTTGCAACATTCACGAGTTCGGCCCTCCAGTGTCTACCTTCAGCCTGCTCATAGTTAGATCGACTAGTTTCGGGTCTAATAACAGAAACTTTTGATGGTTTCACTACGCCTATTAAGAATTAAGCTTGCTTCTACTATTAACTCACTAGCCCATTATGCAAAAGGTACGCTATTGCTTAAGCTTTAACAGTTTCAACATTAAGTTTCAAGGTTTTTTCAACCCATTCTAAAGAATTGGTATAGTTATTAATCTTTTCACCTTTTGTTCACACTACTGTACTCTATCGATATTAGGTCTAATAACCTTAGAAATTGATTTTCCTATGTTCAGCCGCAGAATTACATTTTACGACCTACTCATAAAAATAGTCACCAAACACTATGGTGCGACGTTGCCAGCTTTAGAGGCTTTGGCTCAAGTTACGTTGTCAAATTAACAAACGTGCAAGGATGACACTACACCAGAAGAGGGTGTTTAATGTTCCGATTAATGGGAGCTCTAACCATAAGTACGCATTTACATAAACTAAACTTAAGTAGTAGTAGTTGTCGAAAAACGAATGGCTAAACCCCAAGGTAAAGAAGTTGACGGAAGGTGAGTTCGCGGATGCTATTAAATTCCAGCTGGCAGAATTCATTGATATGAACGACGTTCATGTCTTTACAGTTTCAACAGCAGTGCTGTCTAAAGAGTAGAGGTTTGACTGTTCTACAACTAAATTTCCGTGAGAAAGTAAGTAGCTGTGCGTAGAGTCGCAAAGTCAAGAAGTACAGGTCAAATCATATAAAGATATGTTCAAGACCGATAGCACTAGCAGGCTTGAATGGAGGAGGTTAAACTTGGAGGACATGCTTAAGGGCAATAGTAGCGCCCATAGTCAATTCCCGAGGACTAATGCTAGGGCCACGAATATGGCGACAATAGCTGACGTAAGTCGGGTAACCCATAACCACAGTAGGATTAAGGCTATAAAGTTAGCTGGCTGTAGAGAGAGTTCAAAATTGACGACGTTAACGCTTGCAAAGTTTCACAAAAAATAATTTATGAGTGGTCTGTAGCTCCATACAACCCAAAATAAGGCTAAGGCAGGAGCTACCAGCTTCACAAAACGTAAGGTAAGAGGAGAGTAAGTAGTTAACCTCAAATTAAAGAGGTGGACTTTTCATGAGTTTCAATTTAAGAGCATTACGTTAGTAACGATTAGTACTAGTGCTAAAGCTAACGCCTCTAAAAAGAAGAGGTTGTTGTTGAAGAAAAAGAAAAACTTGGCTCCGAAATTATGTGAAGTGAGATCGAAGTTTAACTGTATAAAATAGTAGCTTAACGTCACAAAATACAGACTTAAGGTAGATTTAATTGCGAGTGGCGAGCGGTTTGAGATTGATGACCTTGAGTGCGTAGTCCATAGGATTAGCAGGGATATAGTTAAACCAAACGTTTCTGAGGCGTCTCAATTCCATCATCCTCCCCATGTACCCTCCTGCAGCGCTCATCAACTACCCATTCAGAGGGCTGAGAGATTAACAATAAGCGCTAGTCAGCCTATTTTAATGCTTAGGGTGAGGGAAGCAGGGTGAATAAAGGGGACGAAATTACCTCGAAGGACATAGGCAAACGATATAGCTAGTGCCAAAAGGCTGGTACTTACATAAAATATAAGAGGATGGTACCTATTCATAGTGTTTGTTAACAGGGTATTCAGCGCGTAGGCCCCATAGGTAGTCGTACCATAGTGCGCGTTTAACGCCAAGTAGTCTACAAGTTCTAAGGGGTAGAGTGTATATGCGAGTACAGTCAGTAAGCAGTACGCGCGAAAATAGGGACGGCTACAACACAAAAGGAGTAGCAGTACGATTGCGAAGAAGAATAACGGTAGGTAAGTAAGGTTTGTTCACCAGAAATAGTAAGTACCGGCGTAAGCGTCGTTTGGACTTATCCGAGTGTTAAAATCGAGTAGGATACTGTAACCGGTGAGCGAGGCTAACGGGGTGAGCAAGAAGTGTAGGAGTAAGAATGATCATACGAGATTCATTAAGGCGTGGGAGAGTCTCTCTGGGAGCATAATCGATAGGGAGTGCAGCTGCTAGTGTTATACCGACTTACGGTTATGTACATTAGATATAGAAGTTGAGCAGCGGCATATATCACGCAACTAAATGGTCGTAAGCCATAAATAGCGAGTCTGGTAATGAGTAGTGAAGCGGCATTTCCATAGAAAGTAGTATTAAATAACTCATAGCGGTGTACGCCTAAGGAATTTAACAGCTTTACAGCAGAGAGTACACTATCTCTAATCAATAGAAGTTGTCATGGGGTGCTAGAAAAGCCGCGGGCAGAAATCATAAGTACTCGAGAGCAAATCATCCTCCCATAAAAAAAAGTATGAAGTGCATAGAGGCAATTAGGAGGTGGAAATACTCACAAAGGTATATAAGTAGTAATGACCCACCACTATACTCTGTTGCGTACCCAGCGACTACTTCTGCTTCGGTTTCCGAATGATCAAAAGGCGTCCTCTTAGATTCAAGGATAAAAATTATCACGAATCCTGATGCGGCAGGTGCGTAAAGGAAGAAAAATCAATACAGATTTTGGGCTAGCACGAAGTCGTGGAAATTCGCAGACTGTGCGCTAAAAACCAGGAGGCTATATACAATTGTGATAAATATGTCTAAAGATATAACATGAACCAGTGCGCGCACAATTGATAGTATGGCGTACCGAGATTGGCTGAGTAAGCCGACTACTGAAAAAAATATGTCTGCAAATAGAATAAGTATTAAATGGTATAAAATCATAGAATCAACGCTTTCAAAAATAAACATTGAGGGCCCCCATACAAAATTTTGAGTAAATCAGAGTTGTGAGGTCCATAAAAGCGTTATGAAGATTGGGGCAAGCGCAGTCGTGGGTCTAGGTACAAAGAAAATCTCCTTGGTTAAGAATTTTATTAGGTCCACAGCGATTTGAAATGCACCATTTCGGCCCATTAGTACAGGACCGATTCGACGCATTACATAAGCAAAGACTTTACGCTCGGTTAAGGCTATAAAAAGTAGGAAGAGTATTGATAGGAGACATGCAAGTAGACCTGTTTCGCTCATAGTCTTAGATTAGTATTACGTAAAGATAATTTAAGTTGAAAAGTGTTAATAGGAATAGAATAGATATTAGGATTGCCATTAACATTGATGCTACGTTAGATAGCTCGAAGATAGACGAGGAGGTAGAGGGTCATACTACAAAATCGATATAAAACCTTACAACGAACTTGAACAATACCCTCTCACTAAATAGGTAAGAAGAGGAGACGAGAAAACGCCGTATTCATTTGTCTGCTACTTTTTTTTGTAAAAAGTCTATCAATAACCCGTCTTGTCACATTAGATCATTGACGCGATAGTAAGTAGGCATGAACGAAATACCAGGTACAAACCTTGATAACGAGGCTCTACTTGAATTCTTGACTCGTTCGGTAAGGGCGTTAAGTCTTGTTATTGTGCTAATAATCATAAGAGAGCTGGACTTTCGGCTAAACAGAGGTGTCAATTAGCACTCGGATGTTTGAAAAAGTAGCCGTGCGGGCCACTTTCAACGTTAAACTACAGCTCAAGTAAAAAGAGAGTTAGTATTGCCACACAAGGGCATGCCTATTAAAATCGATTACTAAACTAATTAAAAGGGCCAGAAAAAAGAATAGCACAAGACTGACATCGTAAAGACCGAGGAAGGTCGATGCAGAAACTAGAGGAAAAAGGAATACTAGCTCAATGTCATATAACAGGAAGAATATACAAATTAGTAGGAATTGCATAGGCACTCGAATGGGGCGTTGCGACGTAGGCCTAAATCCACATTCGTAGAAATCTCGCCTAGCAACTTTTAGAAACCCAAATCGCTTTAATAGGTCTCTAAAACTTACGGCGTTGATTACGTTATATATTAAAAAGCCTAAGATGGTTAATGAAAATGTTGAGAAAAAGATTTCGAAGTCTCCCATCCTTGTAGCTTGTAGAAATTTTTAACGATAAGCTCCGACTTTACCCGTTTTCTTGTATATCACCTGCCTGGCGAATCGCACACCACGGCCTGTGAAAATGTTTACGGGTTTAACAGCCAACAGGCCATATCCAGTTGACATAACATCCCTCTTTGATAAGCCAAAAAGTAGTATTTTTGTCTTAGAGAGGAATTTTACTGAGGTCGCGCTTGAGTAGACATAGACGCGGTGGGCATATCCCATTTGGGGAGCTATAGTGTTTCGACTATTTTTATACATATAATAGCCTTTACCTTTAAATCTGATCTTTAAAAAAAATGGTCGTATGAGTCGGGTAAATATATCTCCTAAAGATTTGAGATACGCGTAGTAATTGTATGGCGTTCCAATTATGTGAAAACTGATAGTATTGGTTTGGGTGTCGTATTGGTAAGGTACGGGGTTGCCAAAAAGTGAAAAGTTAATGAAGTAGGTACCTGAGTAGGCGTAATACACGCTAGCGTTTGAGCTGATCACGCTCTTTTGCAAAAGTATTAGCTGTCAGTTCATCGGTATTTGAAAATTGAACGAGGAGCGGGGGTAGGTGTTAGATCGCGGTAAGGGGCTTCCGAACTTACGATCCTTTAGGTTGAGGCGATAAGACTTATTCTTAAGCATTTTCTGGATGTTAGGATTTTTTTTATAACCATATCACATGTAAGGGGGGGGGGTAATGGTAGCGAAGCTAAAGAGCGGACTTTAGGGTTCGTAGCAGTGTCTTCTTGTAGTTTTGGAAGACAAACTTATGAACAAAATTCCTTAGCTGGTATACTAGGTGTGATGGCTTGTCAAATAACAAGTTTTCGAATGACTTTAGGATTCGATTATTTAGAGTTTTCGACTTTTGGAACCGAATATCTCGAACTAGTCAACGTAGCACGATTAAAAGCCGTTTATACTTAGGTATAAATTTTCATCCTATAGAATATTTACCGCTTTTACCGCGGGAATGCTTACGTTTCATCTTGTCGACTTTAGTGACATAGAAGCTGAATACGGGGGTGTACTGAATGAGTTCGAGGAATAGTAGTTCCTGAAATCAGTTATCAGTTCGAGCTAGCACGTTAGGTGATTGGTACTCCTGCGCGTAGGTGTCGGTAAAGTCAAGTGGCAGCGGTGACGTAGAATACACGTGCTCTTGATTAGGGGTAGAAACTATTGACAGATGAGAAAGAGCACTATAATGAAGCTGCCAAGAGCTAGCACCGGCTACAAGTCTTGAGCTGTTCTGCCGCAAACTTGATAAATGATGTAGTGAGTTCGCGTAGTGCTTAGAAACGTACGAGCGTCGACCATGACGCATTATCATGGTTATTAAGCGCAGTTCTGGAGTTGACATCGTTGCCGAATAAAGGGACTTAACGTTTTTTAAGCAGAGAGGTATGTCAATCATTTGTGAGGCGAAAAAAGACGTTAGCGTTAATGACTGATTTAAGAAGAAGTCTTCTAACGGCGAATCGGCATCTCCAGTGATAACGTCAAGGCGCATGAAATCTAACATCTCTAAATCGTGGTCATCCCAGTCTTCGGGTACCTCGTCTTGGGTTAGGATGTCAGCCTTGTACATTGGTTTATTGAATAGGTGGTTATTAATTGACAACGAGGCGAAGTCGTAAGAAGGTGAAACTGCAAAGAGCGATGTTTGGTAACTCTGTGAAATTAGGTTAGCGTAGGATAAGTCTTTGCTCATAATCTTTACTTAAAATTCGTACCCGCCTACGTGTGGATACGAGGCAGTACCGGCAACTAATTTTATGGCCGAATTAAATTTGGTGACATAAGATTTAGACATATAAGACCCACTAACTACACTCGTCTTGCGGCGAATTTTAGCTCTTCGAGATCTTTTAAGTTTGTCCTTGTCAGGCTGAAATCAGTACACGTTGACGACAAATCAAGAGCTGAACTTTAAAATGTTTATTCGAGTTCGAAAAGTCTCCTCACTCTCCTCCCTTAGCCTATAAATGCTGGTAGTTCTCAGGGTATCATTATAAACCGTGGCCCATCGATAGTAGCGATTTAAATTTTGTGGTTGTAACTTAGCGGCTGTTTTGTATCAAAATGAATTTAGGAACATGGGGGAGGACACATCCGTTCCATAGTTTAAATAGGTTGTTAGTAGCTCTAGTACTAGGTTGTCGTGCTGGACGTTCTGGTAATATCTCGAGTCAGAATACCAATAGTGGTGTCAAAATGAATTTAGGCCTCATCTGTTTATACATGGATTACTCATATTTCCCAAATTTTTAAGTTCAAAGTGCGTTTATTATAAAACTAGAATAGTTAGAGCTGCTCCAATTAGAATGAAGGCAAAAGTTTCAACGAAAGCGAAACCTAAAGAGGCGTAATTGAACATAGTTTCTTCTTGTTCGGGAGCATAAGCACATCCACGAACTAGAGCTGAGTAGATAATCCCAGTTCCGATAGCACAACCGGCAAGGGGGGTGAAAACCGATGCGAAAGCAATGATTTTAGCTGCTTTTACGAATAACAATTAATTGGGAAGGCTAATTAAGGAGGCTTGTTATAAGAAATTTGGGGTAGTTAAGGAGGTTAAGTTTAAATGTCTCTGCGATAGGAGCGACGTTAGGCACATACCCGTACTCAATCGGTAGTCGTCAATACTGCACTACGAAGCTAAACACCACCAGCAAGTAGAGTAGCATAAAATAGTAAAAGAACTGACGTAGAGCAGAAACACAGTACGTGGTGTATGTAAAGGTAATTTCTCTGGTCGTGTACACTCGTCTAAAGAGGGTTAACCAGTATATGTATAGTGCAAATAAGCACAGGAAAAACATAATATGGAAAAGTAGGAATGCAGAAGCAAAAGGCCCGTCGTTCTTAAACCAGAAAACGGTGGTTGAGCGATGGTAGGAAAAATGATCACGCTTAGAAGTTCCCCAAGATCACTTATTCGGCTCGTGGCTTAAGTGGATGTAGTCGACTAACCGAGTTTTATGGTATCAGTTTGGATCAGTAAAATAAGCAAAGAAACTCATAAGAAAGTGCGTGTATAATAGGTATGAGAGAAAAATATTTATTATAAGAATTAGGAGCAGCGACTTGCGTCAATGAAATATACCTAAGTTCAGTTGTAGGTAGTAAGATATGTAGAGAATTAAGGCGTAGGTACCGATGAATTTGAAGAAGAACACCCTGGAGTACCAATTCCATCAGGACACAACAAGAGGTAACGTGTATGAAATTTCATGGTAGAAGGGGGTTATAACAAACAGGGCCGCAGCGCCTAGTGATAGTACATATCAACCCTCGATTAATCAAAAAGTTTTGTACCAAGCAACTCAGACTCTTTTGTCACGTCCAGTGTAACTCCCAAATCGACTTGTTATTAAGTTTTCGGCAATTCACGCAAATGCGAAAATAAAGAGGATTCATGACTGAACTAGGCTCCACTCTACAGGTTCCCAAAGGGGCTCGTCGTCAGTTAGCATTGCATCAAAAAAAAATAGTATGAATAATCCCCTAAGATAGATAGCCCCGTCTCCGATAGACCGGCGAAAAAGGTTTAAAGATCACGAGCAGAGGTTATTGAGGTATGTCCAAACAATCAGTAATCAGCTAAGGCTAAAGGCTTGTGCATTAAACCCAAGGGCAGTTCGGGCGTAATCGTTACCGGTAAAGTTGTTTTGCAGTTTAGAGACTGTAGAGTTGACTGTACTTGACGACTTTGAGATCTCTTTGTCTGCGTAGTTGGGGAAAAATGTCTGATTTCACAAGTTGTTTGAAGAAAACTCACCCCTAGGACCCCTTAAATGTTGTCACGAGAGGGAGAGAAACCTCTTTTTTAGGTCGAATTTTTTTAAAGTGAGCTGGGTCTTTAGCTTAGAAATTAATGCTATTATGAACAAATTGCTGCCATAGTTATTGCGTAAACGGGGGTGAGGTTCCTTGTCTAACTAAGAAGTTGTGCATACTCTGCTAAGTGGACCGTTTTACTTAAAGTTTGTAATAGCTTATGGAGGTGTTAGGATCCAGTAACTCGGAGTTTATAGAATTGTGAAGAGGATTACGAATATCATAAAGAAGAAGTAGAGAAGAAAATGTACCCGTTTTCGAAACGCGAATAGGATGGATTCGGGCATTGAGTAATAATTTAGGCTCTTAAAGTGCTGTTTGAACTTAATAGGGCTTTTCATAGTGCTTATCGAATTATAAGAAGTAACAAACCGCCTTGGCGAGCTCGAAGAGCCTCCTTGTGTGTCATTAGTCCCCTACTAGTTTCTATAACATAGTAGCTATGTGGAGAGTTAAAATTAAGTAGCTTTAATGACCTAAGACTAAGGCGTATTCGACCATTGACTCGGGCGTAAAGCGATATTGTACGGGGAGATTTTCTATACCGAGAGTAAGTTGGGAAAACGCGATATAGGCCATTGTTTAATTTGTGGAATCGGCGTAGCATATTCAAGCTCTGTAATAAGCTTGCTAAGGGTTTGACTGAGGAACTAATCTTGGTATCGAAGTACAGTTGTCGTTTAGACGAACCTATCTTAAGCTGGTTGAGGAAATGTGAACGTTGATTTGACACCATGTCGTGTTGGAAACACGGGACTCGAACCCGTACTATCTAGACCCAAAATCTAGCGCTTTACCGATTAAGCTAGTTTCCAGAAACAAGTTGTTTACTTTTGGAGGTGGCGTTCTGTGTAGTAAGTAACCTTTGCACTGTATAGAAACCAATAAGAGTCCGCGTAGGGGGCCTTCCTAAGGCGCGTAAAAGGCTCTACAAGAACATATTGGAGTAGTAATGATGAGATCTCAACTAGTAAAGTTAGGGTTGAGTAGGGCGAGTAGGCGCTGAAAGGTCGTAAAGGTCACGTAAGTTCATATAGATTTTTCATAGGGCTTATAGGTGAACTATCAGATAATAAAGAGGACAAATGCGGTCAAGAAGGCAGCTAGTACGAGCCCTAAAAACTTTACTCACCCCATTTTTGTTAAGAAGTCGTATCTGTATCGAGGGACTCCGCCCCTAATAGCAGATAGGAATACAAGGCAAACCGCTAGCTTAAGGGTAAATACGAAAGTGTAGTTAGTCGCGTATGAGTAATAAAATGAGTCTTTAGTGAAAGAGAACAGCGTCTCAGTAAGGAATAAGAGGCTGTTAGTCAACCTAGAGTCTAATAGCACAGTAGAGAGTGTCATATATAGATTAAAAAGATTATCTCCCATTTTCATGGATACTATCGCCGTAGTCTAGACCTAAAGCTACCCAATTGAGGGGTTAGAGTTAGCTTAAGATGAGATCAGAGAGAAGAGCTCGGGGTAAGTACTTTAACTTTGTTTGGGAGTTGGGATTCTGACCCAGCTGAAGTCGTGATTGAGGCGGATTTGGGGGAGAGTGAAAAAATTGAGAACATAAAGTTTCGGGAAAAAAGTTGAGAAGATAAGAAAAGCACACCTAGGCAAACAAGACCGAACGTATCCGCAGTTTCCTGAACAATAAGTAACATGTTAAGACTGTATAAGTGCTGTCAAAGGGTTAAAGATAAAGGCGTTTTAACTGCCACTCAAGCGTAGGTAGAAGAATAGGTTAGTCAAGCTCATAAGCTCATATAGTTTTCCCATTAGCGGATGTCAGCCGTTATCAGCTGGCGCGGCGAATACCGGGCAGGTAAGAGAAGTAAGATTTGTGTCTAAAAACAAACCTAGAATACTGGGCGCGCTTTAGCACGTTTCAGTTTCGACCCGAAACGACGCACCTATTTTGGATCTTATTTCGAGACGATTGCCTTGGAAGATGCACAAGGCTGAATTGGGCGCTATAGCGCTGAGCCAGGGGCGTAGTTTGGGATTTAGTAACAGTACGTAAGAGATGGCGACGTAACTCACTCTTGATAAAGCTTTTTCTGCGTAAATTATCTAGGAACTTTCATTGGTTTTGTCGTGTCATTAAGTTTGTGCTTACCGGTCAACGTCACCAAATACGATGTCAGTTGACCCTAAGATGGTAACTAGATCGGCGAAATAATGACCTTGGGCCATTCTTGACATAATCTGCATATGATGATAAGATGGTGTTCTTATTTTACACCTATAAGGCTTTGAAGTGCCGTCAGAAACTAGAGAAACACCAAATTCGCCCTTAGGAGCTTCGACAGCTTTATAAACAAACCCCCGCGGCACGCGAATACCCTCACTGTAGTGTTTGAAGTGATTAATCAAACTTTCCATTGAAGTATATTTTGTATTATGGTTGAGTTTCGAGGATTTTTCAGCGTAAAGAGTGTCGAAAAATGAAAAAAAGTTTACAGAAGAAGTGGAGGTAGAAGAGGTGTTGTCTGCGGAGAGGGTGGTTAAATTTGTTAATATTTGGAATACGATGTTTAAACTTTCATACATTTCTCGTATCCTAATTAGGAATCGATCATAGCTATCACCTCTTTTTCCGAGGTATCCTTGGATTGATAAAAATCAATAGTGGGCGTAAGTTTCCGATCTTAAGAATCTCATATCCTTTTTAATACCAGCACTCCGGGCTATTGGACCAGTTGAGCCAGTCGAAAGAACATCATTAGGACTTAGCCCACCGACATTAACTAGTCTAGATTTCCAAATTCTATTTGTTGTCATAGTGGTAAATATTTCTGTTAGCGTTTTAAAGCAGTCGCGGCCAAAAAGGGCGACGTCTAAGAAGAATTGATGATTTAGGCCGGTCCAATCAATGTCGTTCGGCCTGTAGAAGGCAGCATGCATACGAGCCCCTGAAACCCTTTCATAGAATTCCATTAAGCGCTCACGCTCTTCAAAAGCCCAGAAAACTGGTGAGAGGTTTCCAACGTCCATAGAGTGGCATGAGAGACATAACAGGTGATTCATTATTCGAGTAAGCTCGTCAAATAAAACCCTGATCTGTACATACAGGGCTGTGTGCGAGATTGTTTTAGATAGGGATTCGATGGCGATGCAAAAAGCGTGCTCCTGTGTCATCATTGAAACGTAGTCGAGGCGGTCAAAGTAAGGTAAAGACTTTAGGTAAGTTCTGTACTCAATAAGTTTTTCAGTTCCTCGGTGTAAAAACCCGACATGGGGATCGGCTCGCTCAACTAGCTCACCATTAAGCTGAACTACAAGGCGTAAAACACCGTGAGCTGCGGGATGTTGCGGACCGAAATTTAGAACGAAGCTCTTTACTCGACGCTCGGATAGGGAGTTTTGTGAGAATACTGGTTGCCAAAAATTAAATACATTAGATTGCATAGACAGGTTGTTGCCTATAAATAGGTTCTGGTTACCTGGTTAAGTTATATATTTTCAATTATACATGTTTATGAAGGAGTAGTTCATCTGGTCAGCTCGATTGGGAAGTCAGCGTTCCTGTGAAATGTTATCGTGAATTAAAAAAATTGAGAGCGTGAAGTAATCCACCTCAAAGTACTTAGGGATGTCTGTGTAGGTGTACTGTAGGTCATAGAACCAATCCGGTAATCGCCTAACCAGTTTGATGTTTTTATTAAACGTAGAGGGCTTAAATTTACGGTAAAAGGTTTTACTAACGCGTCCTTTCTTTTGGGTTGACCAACTAGTAAGTCAACGTGACATCGCATAGTACTGTAAGCCAACTACTAACTGCAGGAAGTCGCTACAGAATAAACGTAACTTAGGGTTAACGCAAGATCTACCATTTAAGAAAACGTTATGGGAGTTTAGGATCTCCTTTAGAGATCAGTGGTCAGGAATAAAGTTAGCTGTTAGTAAAGCGAATTCCACGGTTAAGGACAATTTGATGTCCGGTGAGAGTCGATTTTGGTAATACTCCCGTTGAATTTTTGGTGTAAGTCTATACTGATATCGAGATGTAATGCCCAGAAGCTCACGAGCTGAAGTTCTAGCTAAACGCCAAATTCTGTTGTAACCAGGCTTAAATCGGATTCTTCTAATTCGTGGAGACTTGTTAGCTGGAGGAGCTATTGACTCAATAAGCCTTCTCGCCGTTCAATTTTTTGTAAATGATAGAGTCGCAGCTGTTGTAATCTTAGTACGCCTGTTGGTTGGAATTGAAGGGGCACTTGGTCAATACGCAGAGCCCTGTACAAAACGCGTAGATGTGCCTCCAACGACTGATTGGTGGTAGAGGGAGCTCCTTGCAGATGATAAAAATTTTTGCCTGTTTAAGCGCCTAAAAATAGAAGTTTTTACGGCATTGGCGTCTGGAAATACTAAGTAGTTTACGGAAGGCGAGTAGTTTACTGTGGACCTTAATACATCCATAATTTTTAGGGGGGAGGTGAGGATGTAACCTAGAAAACCGAATGGACTCAATGCAAATAGGGGCGAATAGGACGGCTCTAAGATTAAGTCAGATTTGCTGGGCAAGTTAGACTTTAGGAACAGACTGTTCCCATATTCTACGCACTTGAGAACGGGTAATGAGAGGTGTTGAGACCCTTTAGTAGAGCTTATAATGTTTGATAAGTGGCTTGGGCGTGTAAAACATTGGATTGCTGGGAGGAGCTTACGTTGGGGTGTAGATTCTGGGGTGGCTAAGGGTACAGTAGTGCGTAAGTTTACGGCAACAGCAGTGAGCTTGCTAAGGAGTTTGTGGGATCGCAGTGTCCTTGTTCGGCGTAGTCAGTAAGGAGTGTAGGACCTCGTAGTTTTGTTCAGAGAGCGCTTTAACTTCTTCTGAGCTAAGCGGCGAGTCTTAATAGACTTAAGGCGTAATCGAAAGTCAGATAAGCTTAGTTTAAGGAGAGTAGGTCGCCTTAGTTGGCGTGAATTTAGGCTAGGTCGAATGTCGTTTTGATATAGAGTTGTTAGCGTAAGGTGATTTACTAGAGCACTACACGCAGTGTTCTCCTTTAGCGATTGGGTGTAAAGTGAGGGTGACCGTGGTAAAAGTAAGCTTAGTGCCCAACTTCTATTCAAGGAGCTCCTACTACGATTTAAAGTTTTTGAAATTTTTGTGCCTAAAAAATACCTCACTGAACGGGCAGTAGCTGGGGTTTTGTTCTTAGAGGAGCGTTTCGAGTATGTTGGTTTTTGAAACTTACGGAAACTGCGTCAGAATGCTCTTAGGGGCGATGAAAACGTAAGTACAGGGGGTCGACGTAATCCCACGAACAGGTAAGCCGTAATTCTAGGCCTACGGGACTTGGGTAAAAGTAAGCGGGCAAATGTTATGGGGGCGAGGTTCGTATGTCGCAACTTAAGATAATTACTGAATACCTTTAGGCGTGAAAATGTGTCGAGTTGGCGCTTAGAACTTGCCCCGTTAAGTATAGCGGTGAGCAATGATTGCCTCGACTCATGCTTAAAGCCGTCGAAGTTTTGAGCCTCTACGGTAGCGGTAGGTGTTGTGTGACGGGGATGTAACGAAGGGCCTAAAAGCTTAAAGGAGCGCTGAGTCGCTAGGAAATTAGGGGTCCATTGAGGTGAGCGATGTATTATATGACGCTGAGGAGATTGTGGCAGACTAATCTTAGGCGACGCGGATATCCGGTTTAGAGACCCCTGACGTAACGGTTGACTAGAGGCAAACTTCGTCTTTACGAAACGACTAGATCGTGTGCAGAAGATTGAACTAGTGCCCTTCCTGATTCTCTTAGAAAACATTAAGTGTTGTCAGCAGTCTGAAAGCTTTGCTGATAGTATGTGAGCACAACGGATATTAGGATTGGAGTAAAAGTTGTTAATCGGTAACCAAACTCGTGGACGGGCACACCGCATGAGGAATTGGACGCTACCGCTGCTAGACGTTGGGATGAGTGCTGTAGATAAATTAATTGTAGTTTTCACTTAAAATCTTAATCGAGGGTTAAAACCAGTTATTAACTCTGATTCTTACTTTTGTAACCGTTTCTTTTTTCTTTTTACGAAGAGATTTTTTTTTTATTAGCCTGTAGTTTATTTTTTCTTCTTTGTGATTTTCTCTTTCGAGCTTCTGGTATGCCCCGATGAACGCCCTGGTTACCTTGTTGACATTATATGCAGTTCAAGCGTTCGATCAAGTTCGCTGCCCTCGAGAAGGTTTTCCTAAGGCGTGGGCCCGACCTCGTGTAGTCTTTATAAGATATAAACGTAGTAAACTATAACGTGTTAGGTCGAAAACAGAGTTATTGACGCTTGTCAACTGAGAAAACATAGCGTTGATACTCGCTAAGAAGGTTGGACTTACTTGTGAAATGGGTAGGTTAGTATGGCGTAAAAGCTTGTACAACTCAAAACGGCGGATTAGCGCGTTTTTAGTAGGCCAAGCGAAGCCACCAGTTAAGTTGAACATAGTGTTGAAGTCGACTTGAAAACTTTGGAGTTTACCGTTTATCAAGAAACCTTTTGCTCAGTAAATCTGTAGGACGTGTTCAAATTTCATTATTTTTTTTTCTTTTTGAGTTGTTTAGCTTTGTAAAGTGCGAGTTTACGAGTTCACGAGAACTCGCCAAATTTGTATCCCACCATTCAACGATTGATAATACGTGAGTGGAACCTAGACCCGGCGTATATACGAACTCTGGAGCCAACAAACATGGAAGGTATGGTAGAGTGGCGGTCATAAATGACTTTGTTTTTTGGCCTGAAAACCTCGTTATCATGTATCAAGAAGATCTTTCGCCAAGTGCTCGGTGCGACATGGTTAAGTTTATAAGTTTTTTTCAAGAAATTAAAATTTGCCATTTTTACTAAGCGCTATTTAAACTTTGTGGTTTTACCTCAAGGAGTTCTAGGGTACTTAATAGATTTTGTTCGCCCCCCATGAGGATGGTCAACTGGATTACGTGCGACTCCCCTAACTTTGGGTTTTAAGCCGTAGGAACGCCAAAATCCACTCTTAGTGTTAGCCGACTTTCGTTTTAGCTTAAGAGCCGAAGGTCCCATAGCTAGGACGGAATAAGTCGAGAAAAACTTCCGTACCCCTGAGGGTAATTTAACAAGGGATACGTGGTTTTCGCGGTCAAACTTGGTAATTTTAGCGAAACAACCAGCACTACGCACGTATTGGATCCCTTTACCGGGCGTTAATTCTAGGTTTGAGACTTTACGAAAAGCTTTCGTTAAATGCATTAAGGCGAAGTGGGATGTTTTACGCGTGACCCCATAAGAAGATTTACGACTTCTGAAAGACAAGAAGCTAAATATTTTTGTTGAGTCGATTGCAGGTATGTAAGTGTAAGCTCCTGAAGGAAAAATTACTAACGCTAAGAGTTTGCTAGAGAAGGGCGTAACGCTAAGCGTAGACACGAAACTTGATTCTGCGGAGCGAAATCCGTAATTAATGTTTAGTAAAAGGACGCGCTTTAGTAAAGATTTCTTCGTTCATACTATTGTCCGACCAGTTAATGACGAACGACCGGCTCGGGATTTTTTTCGGAACGAAAGACTAGGGTGTTTCTGCTTTGAGTACCACTTCGAGGTGATGTACCGTACGTTACGGGTGGCGTTAGAAGTTGTGTTTATTCGCTTTAAGAACAAAATTATTTTTTAAAGCTCGTCAAATCGACTAAGCGTTAGAAGTATGAGGACACGGTAAATTACCTTAGTGCTAAAGTAGAACTGATTCGATAACGCGCTCATTACGGGTGAGAACGGCAGTCGAGAGAGGGCGACTTTATCGCCAAGTAGGTTGGTTTCCTCAACTGTATGATGTACCAGGGGTGTTATGAAGGGGTAGTCAATTACCTTCTCCAGCGCCGAATAAAGTGGGTCATAGGAGACTACGGATAGATTTACGTTCTTAAATGACGCAAAAAGCTTAAAACGGGGGCTGCTAAGATAGTTAAAGTACCGTAACACTTTACGTGAAAATGTACTTACAATGAGAAGTTCTGAGTTTTTATAAGCGCTTGGTATTGAATTCTTAGCGCTGATTAGGTTGAATGCTAAGAACGAGTTAGGGGTTAAGTACTGATTCATTACCGCCTTATTATAATTACGGTAAAACCGGTAGGTATGAGCCCAATCCTTAATTATGTTCGCTAAGTGTAACCATCCGTAAGAGTGCTTTCGGCGTGATCAGCGTCTTCGAGTTAGGAACGTGGGGTGAGAATAAGACTTGCGTAAGTACATAGTAGTCGTAATTGTGACGTTGAAGGCAGCTCTTCTCATGTTTCGGAACTTGTCCGGTTTCGTAGTGTTAATTGAATTTATATATGATCACCTCCGTACCATTCGTTAGCTACGTTTAATTCAGATAATACAAACCCTATTTTCCCTTGTAATTGAATAAGACCAAAGAGGAGTGCTTCGGCGGTTGGTGGACATCCTGGCACATAAATATCAACTGGCATGACCCTATCACAACCCCGCACTACGGCGTAGGAGTAGTGGTAGTAGCCTCCCCCATTTGCGCAGCTTCCCATGGATAAGATTCATCTAGGTTCGGGCATCTGCTCGTAAAGTCGGCGTAGGGTAGGTGCCATTTTGTTCGTTAAGGTACCGGCTACTAGTATAATATCTGAGTGGCGGGGAGACGCTCGCATAACAATACCGAATCGATCCATGTCATAACGACTCATAGCCGCGTGCATCATTTCGACAGCACAGCAAGCTAAGCCGAATGTAAGTGGTCAAAGGGATCCAGCCCTTGCTCATGAGATTACTGAAGTTAATTTAGTTGAGATTCATTCAAGTTTCATTAAGCATAAAGAGACTAGGAGATTGTGGACTACATTGAAATTCGAAGGGACTTCTTGACGTACTTAGTGTACCCGTCGGGGCGGGGAGTTCCATAAACAGACCTTCTTTTTTTCTTCATAATCACCGGTGAGAAGTCGTAAACGGATCGTATCAGAGTGTAACCTACTCCAGGTAGATCATTAGCACGGCCGCCAGTTACCAAGACTCTATTGTATTTAGAACAGATATAACCTACCCCAGGTATTCGTGCTGTTACTCGTAAACCGTTGGTTAGTGCTACTTTAGCAACATGACGTACAGCCGAGTTAGGTTTCTTAGGTGACATGGTAGTTACTTTAGTAACAATTCCTTTGACTTGGGGTCTTTTTTGTAATGCAGGTGTCCGAGACGCGTGTTTTTTAGTGTAGTTGTTTTTTCTAAAATTACATTGTTTTAAAGTGGCCATTTTATCTTAAACTATGAAAGCTTGTCAAGAAACCCCTAATCAGAACATGAGGACTATCAAACCGCCGTAGGTGAAGAGCTCCTTAGAAGTTAAATCTAGGGGAAGCGTACGAAGTAACTGTACCGAAGATCCGAAGAGGGCGTTCATTCAACTCCTGAAAAAAACTGTGGGAGCTAAAAAGTAAAGCAATACAATAAATATTAAGCATAGTAGAGGGTAGAGGTCGAAAAAAAAACTGAAGAACAGAATTTCAGCTACAAACATAATTGAACCTGGGAACCCCAGAAAAATTAATAGATTTACTAAGCTGACGATAAAAAGTTTGGGGCAAAGGAAGTTTACCCCGTTAATTTCTGTTATTAGTCGTGTCTTGAATCGGCGACCAATAGCATCAACCAGTAAAAACGAGTTAGTAGACAGTAGTGCGTGGCTGATTAGCATACAGAAGCTAGCCAACATTAAAGATGATTGGCCACTTACTACGCAAATTGTTAGTCAGTGCATCTCAACCACGGTTGAGTAGGCCACGAGCTTTTTTAGATCGATCTGGTAAAAGAGCTTAAAAACAGCATCAGTAATACCAATAGCCAAAAATGGGTATACGAAGTAAAAAGTGGGCTCTAACTGTAGAGTAATTAGGCACTTGAGGAAACCAAAAAAGGCGAACTTTACGAGAACGCCACTTAGGAAAATTGAAAAGTTAGTGGAGGCTTCGACATGAGCTTTAGGTAACCAACCATAAAATGGCCAAATTGGTAACTTAACTCCGAACCCGAAGAGTAGGCAAAAGAATATAAAATTAAGCTCGTACGTAGAGAGGTAAGTAGTGCTGATTACCTCAAAAGAGTGGGAACCGGAAACGACTAGTAAGTAGAGGAAGCCGAATATCAAAAATAGAGCTCCAAATTGAGTTCAGAAGAACATTAAGTAAGCTGCCTCTACACATTTACGAGTTTTTGCGAAGTTGTACAGTATGAAAAAAGAGGGAATTAAAAGCATTTCGTAAGACAAGAAAAAGACTAGAAGGGAGGAAGTGAAGAACATAGTATATCCCGCGCACAGGATGATCGTACAGTAGAGTACAAATGTTGTGACCTCATTGACGTTGTATGAAAGACAAAAAAGTATGGAAAGGACAGTAATTAGTACAAAAATATAAATAAAGGGGAAGTAGTAAACTGCGATCGGATGTAAACCTAACGCTTGCTGATCAAGGAGAAAACACTGCGATGAGTTTGTTAAGTAAAGGGCTTCTCCGGGAATAGCCGTAGTTACGAAGTCAAAACTTGAGTGGTTGTCGAAAAGGTAGTACATTAGGGTGAGCATCAGGATTGCGAGTAATATAAAAGTTGAGATTACGAGGCTTAAAAGTCTGCTTGCAATAAATAAGCGATTAACCGAGGGTAGAAATGACATGCGTAAGGTTGAAATTAAACTTACTAACAAAAGGGCGAAGAACAGGAAATAGTAGATGTAACCATATCACAACATTAGATATCGTTAAGGCGCGGATCCCCTACCAAAACATATATAAGTTAGGGTTGGTACGTCGGCTCCCAACAAGCTTTAGGTTTCTTGTAGTTTGTTGATAGAAAGTGGATGGTACAGGAAGTTTATGGGCAACTTGTTTGCTGAAATGAGCAGCACGGCCGGGCCGTAGGTTCTTAAATTCAACTAGGCTCTTACCTCCGCGAAGTTGAGTGTATCATGTGGAAAGTTTTCCTGCCCCTTTTCCCATCCGCATACCTTTAGGCTTACGTGATAGGGGAAGGTGTGGAAATATCGCGACCCAAAAAGATCGCTTCGTTCAGTCTGATTTTCGCGAAGATCGCTTTAAGAAAAGCTTTAGGCGGAAAATTCGTTTTGCGGAAATCCTAAAGGGCTTTAATAAAACTAGCGCTAAATTACCGTAGCTGAGTTTAAATGGGCTTGGGGTAGCAGTTGATCGGCGCTTTTGACGCGTTTTATATTTAAACTTACGGGGTTGTAACATCATTTTTATAAAAAGCCTATAAGAGGATCCAGGATAAAACAATAAATATGTCGTCGACGTAGCAAAAACCGAATATAATTAAGAAGGCGATGGGCAGGGCGAAGGAGAGGAAGAGGGGGTGAGTTCGCAACGAGAGCTCGGACATTAGGACGAGGGTAGGCGAGTTGGTCGCATTTAGAAATCTAAGGTTTTGAGTGTAAAAGTAAAGTCCGATAAACAGCAGTATGAAGAAGGTTGGGAAAAGTACGAACAGGGCTGAATTTGAAATAAGTACAAAGACGAAAATTTTTGAAAAGAAGCCTAATAGGGGAGGTACTCCTGCTAAAGAGAGGATTGCTAGGCTTAGCAATTTTGTTAAGATGTTCGAAGCACCGAAGTTTGAGAGGGAGAAAAGAGTTTTGATATCCGCAGTTACGGCTTGCATAAGTGTAAAAAAAAGTAAGAAAGAGGTCACGTTGTAGATAACCATGTAGGTAAGCACTAGGAGCATAACTTGAATGTAATCGTAGTTTAACAGCATTGTTACGGACTTAAAAACTGTGGAAATTGTCGGCGTTAAGGGCTAGCATCAGGCGCTCGCGGTTAATCCGTACGCGAAGGTGCCGCCTCATTATTGCTGGGTGGGTAGTTGAGGAGTCAAATGTATTAGTACCATATCTGATAATATGAGTTTGTCGGATTTTAGGTTTTGTCGATTCTTCGCGCATTGGGATACGGTGAATTGATGATTTCAAGCTTACCCAATGGGCTGAGTCCCTTAAGAAGGTTTGTAACTGGTGGATTACCCTCGGGTGACGCCGCTCATTAAAAGTTTTCGATTGAATTGAATGGCCAGTTTGGTATTTAAGGGCTCAGAATTTTTTTTTTCGCGTATTTCTCGGGCTTTTTAAAACTGCCATTATTACTTAAATTGGGACGTTAGAGTATGAAAATAAAGTCGGAAGCTTGGTAACTGCATAGGGCGTAGAATATCAAAACAGAATTTAGTACACTACTTAGAGCTAAGAACGACTTTACGTAAAAAGACTCGAATAGTATAGGGAAAAGGGTAATTGTGGCCATAACTAAAAGGCCTATTACGAGGTATAGGTTTGTGAAGAACAGCTCGTTCAAGTAAAAGAAGATAACGTAGGTAAAAAATAAGAAGATTGAGAAGTAGTAGACGTAGACGTAGAAGAAAAGAGAGACAATAGTCATACCCTTAAAAAACATGGGTTTTCACAGATAAAAGGGAGCTATTCCACACTTTATAAAGACACAAATTAAGAGGAGTAGTCAAGAAAAAGAAAGGGCAAAAATTGATTTAATAGATGAGGTTGCCGTTAAATAGTTGAACACCGAATCAACTAAATTCCAGTCGAACGTTAGAAACTTAAAGTAAAAAACGATTAGGAAGAGGAACAACATAAGAGAAGAGACTAACGTTACCCAAAAGAAGAATAACAGCGTCTGTAGTAATGCTGTTGGTGTAGACGATTGAAAATAGTTATGCTTACTGTACGAAAGCGGACTGTAGAAGTGCGCTGAAGTAAACGTTGAGGTTACGAGAAGGAGTGTTATAGAAGCTGATAAAAGTTCCAAGAAAAAAATGAACGTAAAGAGGTTGTTTGAAAAGAATACTAGCCAAACTCAAATGAAAAAGTTGAACGTAGCTAAAGTGTAGTCGTAGATATTTGTTGAGGAGTAATACGTGGAAGCTAAAAAAGCCGTCATGTATGACGTAAAGAAGAAAAACAATAGGTACGTCACCTTAAATTGGTACTGCGAAAACACAATATGACCAAATCAGGCAGTAAGTGACGGGCCTGATCACGTAACGTGAACGAGGAAAATCAGAAGTATGGGAGTTAACATCAACTTAATGAGGTCTAAACCGTCTTGGGAGGTAAAAGTTGAGTTCTTGGAAAAGCCGCTTGCTCCAGTAAAAAGCGTTAGGTTGGGCAATACGTAGAGGGTTGTAGAGAGAATTAGCAGAGAGTAGGTAAAATGTGAGAAATAACAGAGGGACCAAACGGTGTTCTGGTAAACAGGTTGGCAATTCGAATGTCCCACAGTGGTGAATAAAAAGTGTAGGACCCCTAACACAACCGTGAGGGTAATGGTCAGAAACAATTTTTGAGGAAAAGCTAACTTGTGTTGTGGGTTTAATAACAAAATTATTTTAAGTAGCTTCATGCATATAAATGTAGCTAGCGCCAATACCAAGTAAAAAAAGAATAAGTGGGAGACTTGGGGAGCCCAGTTAAATAATGGGGGGAGATTAACTGTAATTCAAGAGACCGCAGTCGTGAATATGCCAGTATGTCAGGGTTGGGAAGCTGTAAAGGGCCCATACAGGAGCGTTGGGATGAGGATAATAACCAACAACGCACGAATTTTCAAGTGTACCCACGCCTGGAATCGAACCAGGACCCTTAAAGGACGTGGTTTTAAGCCACGCATGTCTACCAATTCCATCACGCGGGCTTAATGCGCTGATAGGCACCAAATTAGACTAAATGTTGGAAAAAATCCTTGTCCCTAATCGAGTAAGAAACATTGTAATACTTTAAGAAAAGGAGGTTTGTCTCAAAAACCGGAAACAGCTCCTTGGTTAAAACCATTGAGTACGCGCCCTGGTTAATGGTTGAGGGGGCTGCCTTTAGAGGCAGCTTCAATTCTGTGGAAAACTTAAAGTTGTAATACTTAAACAAAAACTGCTCTTTAGAGTTCGTTTTGTGAGCCATGGGGGCCTTAGTGAGGGTGTATACAATCTGACTGGAGGGCAAAATAGCGATCCGCGGGGTCGACTTAGCGATATTCGACGTCGGCTTGTGTGACAAATATAACAGTCAAGAGGCTAATAAGTAGGATTTTTTTAAAAAGGCTCGTCTGGTAAGCAGGGGATTTAAGAGTTTCCCGTCATTGGCTATGAAAGAGGGGGTATGGGGGGCAACTAGCGAAGTAAACCTAAACGAGTAGCGAATAGTCGGCTGTCTAAACTTTTTCTTAGTTAGGACGCGATTGTTAGAGTATAAATTGGTGTTTGATAATCACATTTTCAGGCTAGCAGGAATCGAACCTACATTATTAGAGTGAAAAACTAATGTCCTAACCATTAGACGATAGCCCGGTAAAAGTTTACTTAAATTTGTATTGAGACAGGAACTTGAACAAGGGTGTCCGTAACCGAGTCGAAAACTACTTCTTTTACCCCAATTGAGGGGTAAGACTTCCTAAATGGGGAGCTTGCATCACCATACTGCAACATCAAATTCCGTAGGTCCTTCTTACCCTCGAAACAGATCCCATGCATCTCTCCAGCTTCCCGCTCAAGTCAACTTGCAGTACTAAAAAGTTCGCTTAGTGATTTGGGGGAAGCCCATTGCGTAAGCTTTAGGCTAGTCGCAAAAATAAAAAGGCGCTCTTGGGAAAAGAGGTTGTGGAATTGGTAAACAACTACAGGATTGGAGGGATTAGAATAGGAGCAGTCTAAAGTGGATGTAACCGGATTCTCGTACGCGAAAATCTCAATTAGTTGGGTTGACCTAGCTGATGTGGCTAGCTTGACATGCAAAGCTAAATAGTAGAGGAGGTAGTCGGGTAACATTAATGTTAAGCCTTTCGCCCTAAAATTCTTGTTTGACATGAACACGTGTGGAGCTCCTTGGAGTATTTTTGTAAAAAAAAGTTTCGTCATTTTATGCCCCAGGTTGGATTCGAACCAACAACACCAGAGACTCTAACCCTGTGCTCCTCCAGCTGAGCTTCTGGGACAGGTGAATTATCTATAGTATTTAAATATTATCTATATTATCTATATTATCTATAGTATTTAAATATTATCTATAGTATTTAAATATTATCTATATTATCTATAGTATTTAAATATTATCTATATTATCTATATTATCTATAGTATTTAAATATTATCTATATTATCTATATTATCTATAGTATTTAAATATTAT
>Ga0208544_10000529_pt1 | contig 29896 bp, 25 predicted proteins | sample DEB08_DNA_9_FD_184526 | JGI IMG/M metagenome (GOLD analysis project Ga0208544, IMG submission 184526) | Aqueous microbial communities from the Delaware River and Bay under freshwater to marine salinity gradient to study organic matter... | ecosystem: Environmental > Aquatic > Marine > Coastal ... | reverse complement strand
AGAAATCTTATGGTGCTATGATTAATAAACAATCATATAGAGATGATCTAGGAGTAGATCCAAGCTTTAAAGGATTTGAAATAAAAAGAGGTGAAGAAAATATATCAGCATCTAAAGTTAGGAATGCCTTAAAGATAGATGATGAAAAGTCTTTTAAGAAAATGACTCCTAAAAGTATACATAAGTTTTATAAACCATTACAAACTATAATGCAACCAATAAAAGAAAATACAGATATGAAAAATTTAAAATCACTAACAGACTTTAGTGTTAATGAAGCAAAATTCAACAAGAAGTCATTAATGAAGAAAATGAAAAAAGATGATGGTATGATTCAACTAGGTAATGGTGAAGAATATGTCATTTATGCATTTGGTAATGGTAATGATGATAATGATTCAATGTGGGGAGATAAAACTATTTTTGCATTAGACCAAGACGGTGGAGAACATGAAATTAAATATTCTGATATCGTTAGTTATAATGAAAGTAAACTTAATGAAGAGTATATCGAACTTATGCGTGGTCTTGAAGAAGGATTAGAAGAAATAGTAGAAGGTTGGATAGAATGGAAAAGTGGACCTGCAACAGAAAAGAGTGACATTGCTCCAGCAAGAAAAGAATTATTAAACTTTTGTACAACATTCTTAAAAAAGAATATTAAATAATGCCAGCTCAATCAAAAGCGCAAAGAAGATTTTTTGCATTAGCATTACAATATAAGAAAGGAGAACTTAAATCCTCTGATGTTTCAGATGAGGTTAAAGAGTTGTCAAAATTGCCAGTTAAAACATTAGAAGATTTTGTTAAAACTGACGAAAAAGAAATACCTAACAAGATAGGAGAAAACGAGTCCGGTACGGTAAACCTTAATCCGAACATGAATGTTCAGAGTATGGGTAATGCTACACTTCCTGGAAATCCAGGTTCTGCAAATTCTTTTAGTAGCCAACAAACCGGAAGCGGTGATTTATTGGAGCCTATAAAAAAGAAGAAAAAGAAAAAGAAGAAAAAGCACCTAGTATCATTTGACAAGTTTTTAAATATCATGAAGGGTTGATAAATAAAACAAAGACTATTAACTGCTATGGCTGTATTACCTAAGTTTCAATTAAAGCTATTATTCGAATCAGGAGATTTAATCACACAAACAACATTGTATGATTTAATTGATGCTACATACAACCCAACATTAGTTGCAGGTACAAATATAACTCTTAATAGTGTAGTAACTCCATCAGGAACTACTATTACAGTTAATGCACAAGGCGGTGGTTCTGGTGTAGTAACTAGCTTAACAACAACAGGAACTAGTGGTGCAGCAACATTAAATGCTGGAATTTTAAATATTCCAATTTATAGTGCAGGTGCAGGTAGTACATATACAAATGCAACACCAACACCACAGCCATTCCCTGGAAATTCACCCTTTGATAATATAGCAGCAGGGTCGACGTTTACAAATCAAACATTTGAAGAAATGATGAATAAGATGTTATATCCAACATTAAATCCAACATTAACTAACCCTTCTTCTGCCTTCGTATTGTCACAATCAGGATTTAGAGAGATAAATGAAACTACTGCTTTAAGTTTTAGTTCCACATTTAATCAAGGATCAATTAATCCACAATATACATCCGCGAGTAACAAGAGAAGTGGATTACCTAATACTTATAATTATACAGGTACTGGTGTATCAAATAATGCAAGTACAAGTTTATCTGATTCTGAAACTGTTGCGGCATATACAGTATTACAAGGTTCTCAAAGTTGGACTGGGTCTGTTTCATACGATGCAGGTGTTCAACCTAAAGATAGTGTAGGAGGTAATTTTAATTCTCCTTTACCGGCAGGAACTACTTCTGCAATTACAAGAACTATAACAGGAGTATATCCTGCTTTTGCAACCACATTTAGTTTAGGTGTTATGACTAAGCAAAGTTTACAATTAATGACTACTTATGTACAAGTACCAATGGTTACTGAATCTGGTGGAGGTGGCGCAAAACAAAAAATAGATATTCCAAATGCATGGTCAACTATTACAGGTTTACAACAATTTAATACATTAAGTCAGACATGGGATACTATTAATTTATCAACATTTACACAGTCAGCAGTTCAACAAACTATACAGGGCCTATCTGTTAATTATACAAGATATACACACAATGGTGCTACTATAGGTGCAAGACAATTAAGATTTACAACATAATAATATAAAATGGCAGGAAATAGAACAAATGGAATTTTAGGAATATCGGCAAATTTTGAACCGCAAGTAGCTGGTGCATTTGATGCAAGAGCTGTTGTACCTACTCAAGCTGATTTACTTTTAGCTACAACATGGGAAGCCAATGACGGTGGTACTTATATTTATGTAGGTATGACTGTAACTGTTGCAGAAGATTCTACACCTGCAAATAATGGCGTTTATATTTTATTAAATGTTGCAGGTTATACAAATATTAATAATTGGAAGTTTGTAGGTAGCGGTGGTGCTGGTAATCCAGGTGCAACTGGGGCTCAAGGTGCTGCTGGTGAAATAGGTGCAAGTGGTGCTCAAGGTGCAGCCGGTGGAATTGGTGCAACTGGTGCTCAAGGTGCTGCAGGTGGAATTGGTGCAAGTGGTGCACAGGGTGCTGCTGGTGGAATTGGTGCAACTGGTGTTGGTGCAACTGGAGCTCAAGGTTCTGCTGGTGAAATAGGTGCAAGTGGTGCACAAGGTGCTGCTGGTGAAATAGGTGCTAGTGGAGCTCAAGGTTCTGCTGGTGAAATAGGTGCTAGTGGAGCAACGGGTGTTGGTGAAATAGGTGCAAGTGGTGCACAAGGTGCTGCTGGTGAAATAGGTGCTAGTGGAGCTCAAGGTTCTATAGGATTAACTGGTGCAACAGGTTCTTCTGCAGGTGGTGGAAGTCTTATAGTAAAAGATGAAGGTGTACAAGTAGGTGCAACTGGATATACCACAATGAACTTTGTTGGTACCGATGTATTGGCAGAAGATAGTGGAACTCCTGGCCAAGTAAATGTTTATATACCAACGCCAACTTTCTTATCTCACTTTAATACAACAGATGGGACTAATGATGCTAGTGTGGATGGAAATAAATCTTTTACTTCTCCTAGAATTAGTTCTCCAACAGCTGAAGGTAATCCGTTCCAAACTGGTAGTGGAGGCAATACTCCGTGGGCAGGTTCAAATAAAGCTACATATGATACTCCCGTAACAACAGGAAGAATCATATACAATACTTTAAATCCATGTACAGGTTTTAGTGCAGATGCAACAGGTGATGCCAAAATTATAGTTAGAGTATATCAAGCAGATGGTATTAATATTTTAACGGGTGGTACTTTAGATACTTCTGCAACTAATGCATTATATCAAAATCAAACATTTACAAACGGTACAGGTATAACACTTCAAGTTTCAAATTACGGAGCCGATTTACCAACTAAATTTAAAGCTAGTGTTACAATCACAGTAGATGCTGGAACTATTCTTGCTGCAAATGGTTTTACTGGTGGGCGTTATCATGTTTCTTTTCAAATGACAACAGATACTACAACTGATGGTGGTAATACATACACATATTTTGGACCAAACGGAAATTCATCAACATCTTATAATGGTGAAACTAACGATGTATTTTTTGATACAGACCCATCTACGCCAAATATTAATGGTACTACAGCTATAATAGAATCTACTACACCAACTAGTATATTAACAAAACATTTAAGTGGAGTAGAATATTATATACTTAATTCACAATTTGAATTAGATGTTACTGATATTGATAATTTTAATGCTAATACTCAAGGTCGAAGTACAGCTGCTGTTTGGAATTTTAGAATACAAGGACAAGATTATGGTTTACCTACTAGACAATTAGAGGCATGGAATTTAGCTTATGGTAGTATGCCAGCATGGACAAATCAATTTGATGTGCAAAATGTAGCTTTCATATATGATACATGGGCTATAAATAATACTAACTATAGATTTAGAAATACTGATGCATTTGCGCAGGCTAATGTTTATGACCCATGGGACGTTGGTAATACAGTAAACTCTACTGGAGCTAGCATTCTAGTTGATACTTATTCTACAACAGGGAATTCAAATACTTTAAGAGAAAGGTTTGATGATGAGCAATATAGATTAGAAAGAACAGGTAGTTATTCAGCATTTAATCCAGCGGCAACATTAACTGCAACAGGATTAGCAAACCAAACAGGTTCTTCTTCTCCATTCTGCCAAGCATGTACAGTAGGAAGTAATGTTGTTCAACCACATAAATTCTTTAAAGATAACGGTGATAGTCCATCTTATGGTCAATTAACTGGTTCATTAGCTTCATATAAACCAGATAAATCAGGAACTAATCCTGACTATAGTGGTGCAGGGTATCAAGTAACTTCTACTTATCATAGGTTATTTCATACAACAGGAAGTTTAACAGATCCTATTGCATCTTTTGAATTTGAATTTAATGGTGATTTTGTTGGTGCATCTGCATATGAAGATTTAGTTAATGAAAATATTAAGATTTACATAAGAAAAGAAAATCAATCAGGTGGTGGTGGAAATACTGGTTATAGTGCAGTTCCTTTATCATTACATGGTTCGGCACCTTTTACTACAATATTGGATCCACCTAGTGGTGTTGATACAGCTTCAGCTGCATGTAGAACAACTGTATCTGGTCCAAATAATACAATCTCCGGTACATTTGGAGGATTTAACGCAACGGAAGGTTTTTATATGGAATTACAAATTGTTAATGCAGCGGTTCGTATTAACCAAATAATTATAAAATTAATTTATGCTAACGGAACTGTTGTTCAAGGTTAAGAATAAATATAAAAAGAGAATAAAGACAAATGGGATTTAGTACTACAGAAGTAAATAAGTTAACCTTTAAGGTACAGGCAGGTGGTGTTATTGATGCTGACTCAGGATCAAGATGGTATGAAGCTAGACTAGCCTTTAGTCCTAAGGTCTTACCTTCTAGAATATTAACAAATTATAATTTAATTCCTACTGCAAATGTTTTATCTGATGCTGTAGCTAATGCGGCTGCCGATCCTACTAATATAGAGAATCTTTCTGCTGCAACAAGTGCAGTGCGATTAAGTAGAGTTACAAGTGGAGCTGATAATACATGGATAGCTTATAATACTTTAGATACACCATCTTCCGGTGTTAAACAAAATTGGATTGCTCCACCGTCAGTCCCACAAGCATCTGGTGCAGGATCAGGTGGTTATGGTATTATATTATGGAGTGGTGATCCAAATGGTGCAGCTGGAACATTCAATCAAATATTTACTTCTGCTGAACAAGATAATAATCCAGGTTATGTCGGTTGGGTATGGAATTATGATATGGGAGTTTTATTCCTAGCAAATGATTTAGTAAGTGCAATATCATCAAATGCCGGCGGTAATTATAGTGGAGGATTTGAATTATATGTAACAGGATTTAGATATGTAGGTACAACCGGTGGCGGTGGTGGTGCTGGTTCTGCTGGTGCTACTGGTGCTCAGGGTGCAAGCGGATCACAAGGTGCAATTGGATTACAAGGAGCAACTGGTGAAGGCGGTACAATTGGTTCTACTGGATCACAAGGATCTATAGGTTTACAAGGAGCAACAGGAGAAGGAGGTACAATTGGTTCTACTGGATCACAAGGAGCTGCAGGTGAACAAGGAGCTGTAGGTTTACAAGGTGCTACTGGAGAAGGTGGTGCAATAGGTTCTACTGGATCACAGGGGGCTGCGGGTGAACAAGGAGCTGTAGGTTTACAAGGTGCTACTGGAGAAGGCGGTGCAATAGGTTCTACTGGATCACAAGGAGCTGCAGGTTTACAAGGTGCTACTGGGGAAGGTGGTACAATTGGTTCTACTGGGTCACAAGGAGCTGCAGGTGAACAAGGAGCAATTGGATTACAAGGAGCAACAGGAGAAGTAGGTAAAACAGGAACACAAGGAGCTGCAGGTGAACAAGGAGCAATTGGATTACAAGGTGCTACTGGAGAAGGTGGTACAATTGGTTCTACTGGGTCACAAGGAGCTGCAGGTGAACAAGGAGCAATTGGATTACAAGGAGCAACTGGTGAAGGTGGTGTAATTGGTAACCAAGGAGCAACTGGGGATATTGGTAAACAAGGTGCTATAGGTTTACAAGGAGCAACTGGTGAAGGCGGAGCAATAGGTTCTACTGGATCACAAGGAGCAATTGGTTTACAAGGTGCTACAGGAGAAGCCGGTGAAATTGGTTTACAAGGAGCAACTGGAGATAAAGGTGTAACTGGAACCCAAGGAGCAACAGGAACACAAGGAGAAGGTGGTACAATTGGTTCTACTGGAACACAAGGAGCTGCAGGTACACAAGGAGCTATAGGTTTACAAGGAGCAACTGGAGAAGGAGGTACAATTGGTTCTACTGGATCACAAGGAGCTTCAGGTAAACAAGGTGAAGTTGGTTTACAAGGAGCAAGCGGATCACAAGGGGCTGCAGGTACCCAAGGAGCTATAGGTTTACAAGGTGCAACAGGAGAAGTTGGTAAAACAGGATTACAAGGAGCAACTGGTGATAAAGGACTGGTTGGAACTCAAGGAGCAACAGGAGAACAGGGTGAAGGTGGCGCAATCGGATCAACTGGATCTCAGGGTGCTGCAGGTACCCAAGGAGCTATAGGTTTACAAGGAGCAACTGGAGAAGGTGGTGCAATAGGTACACAAGGAGCAACTGGAGATATTGGTAAACAAGGAGCAATTGGTTTACAAGGTGCAAGTGGATCACAAGGAGCTGATGGTGAACAAGGAGCTATAGGTTTACAAGGAGCAACTGGAGAAGGTGGTGCAATTGGTAACCAAGGAGCAACGGGAGATATTGGTAAACAAGGAGCAATCGGTTTACAAGGTGCAACGGGAGAAGCAGGTAAAACTGGAGGCCAAGGTGCAAGCGGATCACAAGGATCTATAGGTTTACAAGGTGCTACTGGAGAAGGTGGTGCAATAGGTAACCAAGGAGCAACTGGAGATATTGGTAAACAAGGAGCAATCGGTTTACAAGGTGCAACAGGAGAAGTTGGAAAAACAGGAACACAAGGTGCAGATGGTAACCAAGGAGCAATTGGATTACAAGGTGCAACAGGAGAAGGTGGTGCTATAGGTGAACAAGGAGCAACAGGAACACAAGGTAAGATTGGTGCTGATGGTAACCAAGGTGCAATAGGTAATCAAGGAGCAATTGGTAATCAAGGTGCAATTGGTTTACAGGGTGCAACTGGAGAAGGTGGTGTAATTGGTAACCAAGGAGCAACTGGAGCAATAGGTAAACAAGGTGCAATTGGATTACAAGGTGCAACAGGAGAAGTTGGAAAAACAGGAACACAAGGTGCAATTGGATTACAAGGTTCTACTGGATCACAAGGTGCTGATGGTGAACAAGGAGCTATAGGTTTACAAGGATCAACTGGTACACAAGGTAAGATTGGTGCAATTGGATTACAAGGTTCTACTGGATCACAAGGTGCTGATGGTAACCAAGGTGCAATCGGTTTACAAGGAGCAACTGGAGAAGGCGGTGTAATTGGTAACCAAGGAGCAACTGGAGATATTGGTAAACAAGGAGCAATCGGTTTACAAGGAGCAACAGGAGAAGTTGGAAAAACAGGAACACAAGGTGCAATTGGATTACAAGGTTCTACTGGATCACAAGGTGATAGAGGATTTACTGGTTCTACTGGATCTCAGGGTGCTGACGGCGAACAAGGAGCTATAGGTTTACAAGGTGCAACAGGAGAAGTTGGTAAAACAGGAACACAAGGTGCAGATGGTAACCAAGGTGCAATCGGTTTACAAGGAGCAACTGGAGAAGGTGGTGTAATTGGTAATCAAGGAGCAACTGGTGCAATAGGTAAACAAGGTGCTATAGGTTTACAAGGTGCAACAGGAGAAGTTGGAAAAACAGGAACACAAGGTGCAATTGGATTACAGGGTGCAAGCGGATCACAAGGTGCTGATGGTGAACAAGGAGCTATAGGTTTACAAGGATCAACTGGTACACAAGGTAAGATTGGTGCTGATGGTAACCAAGGTGCAATTGGTAATCAAGGTGCTGATGGTAACCAAGGTGCAATCGGTTTACAAGGAGCAACTGGAGAAGTAGGCAAACAAGGTTCTGCAGGTGAACAAGGAGCAACTGGTACACAAGGTAAGATTGGTGCTGATGGTAACCAAGGTGCAATAGGTAACCAAGGTGCAATAGGTAATCAAGGATCAATCGGTTTACAAGGTGCAACAGGAGAAATTGGTGCAGTAGGTAAACAAGGAGCTGCAGGTGAACAAGGAGCAATAGGTAATCAAGGTGCAATTGGATTACAGGGTTCTACTGGATCACAAGGTGCAGCAGGTGAACAAGGAGCAATCGGTTTACAAGGTGCAACAGGAGAAGTTGGAAAAACAGGAACACAAGGTGCTGTAGGTAATCAAGGTGCTATCGGTTTACAAGGAGCTACTGGTGAAGTTGGCAAACAAGGATCAGTTGGAACTCAAGGAGCAACAGGAACACAAGGTAAGATTGGTGCTGACGGTAACCAAGGTGCTGTAGGTAATCAAGGTGCTGTCGGTTTACAAGGTTCTACTGGTGCAATAGGTAACCAAGGTGCTATAGGATTACAAGGAGCAACTGGAGATAAAGGTGTAACTGGAACTCAAGGAGCAACAGGAACGCAAGGTGAAGATGGTGCTGTAGGTAATCAAGGAGCAACTGGTGCAATAGGTAATCAAGGAGCAATCGGTTTACAAGGTGCAACAGGAGAAGTAGGCAAACAAGGTTCTGCAGGTGAACAAGGAGCAACAGGAACACAAGGTAAGATTGGTGCTGTAGGTAATCAAGGTGCAATTGGTAATCAAGGAGCCGTTGGTAATCAAGGTGCAATCGGTTTACAAGGAGCAACTGGTGAAGTTGGTAAAACAGGAACACAAGGAGCTGCAGGTAATCAAGGTGCTGTAGGTAATCAAGGTGCAATTGGATTACAGGGTTCTACTGGATCACAAGGTGATAGAGGATTTACTGGTTCTACTGGTACACAAGGTGCAGCAGGTGAACAAGGTGCTGTAGGTAATCAAGGAGCACAAGGTAATCAAGGTGCAATCGGTTTACAAGGAGCAACTGGTGAAGTTGGTAAACAAGGTTCTGCAGGTGAACAAGGAGCAACAGGTACACAAGGTAAGATTGGTGCATTAGGTAATCAAGGAGCAATTGGTGAACAAGGAGCAACTGGTGCAATTGGTAATCAAGGTGCAATAGGTAATCAAGGAGCAATTGGTTTACAAGGATCTACTGGTGCTGTAGGTAAACAAGGTGCAACGGGATTAAGAGGAGCTGCTGGTTTACAAGGAGCTACAGGTACACAAGGTGCTACAGGTAACCAAGGAGCAATCGGTTTACAAGGTGCAACTGGTGAAGTTGGTAAACAAGGTGCAGTTGGAACTCAAGGAGCAACAGGTCAACAAGGTAAAACTGGAGGCCAAGGTGCAGCAGGAGAACAAGGTGCAATAGGTAATCAAGGTGCAATTGGATTACAAGGTGCAACAGGAGAAATTGGTGCAGTAGGTAAACAAGGAGCTATAGGTGAACAAGGAGCAACTGGTACACAAGGTAAAACTGGAGGCCAAGGTGCTATAGGTTTACAAGGAGCTACAGGTAATCAAGGTGCAATTGGATTACAAGGTGCAACAGGAGAAATCGGTGCAGTAGGTAAACAAGGAGCTATAGGTGAACAAGGAGCAACAGGAACACAAGGTAAGATTGGTGCCGATGGTAATCAAGGTGCCGTTGGTAATCAAGGTGCAATTGGTAATCAAGGTGCAATTGGATTGCAAGGTGCAACAGGAGAAGTTGGTAAACAAGGTTCTGCAGGTGAACAAGGAGCAACTGGTACACAAGGTAAAACTGGAGGCCAAGGTGCTGTAGGTTTACAAGGAGCAACTGGTGCTGTAGGTGAACAAGGTGCAGCAGGTGAACAAGGTGCAGCAGGTGAACAAGGTGCTGTAGGTAATCAAGGTGCAATTGGTAATCAAGGATCAATCGGTTTACAAGGTGCAACAGGAGAAGTAGGCAAACAAGGAGCTGTAGGAACTCAAGGAGCAACAGGTCAACAAGGTAAAACTGGAGGCCAAGGAGCAGTAGGTTTACAAGGAGCAACTGGTGCTGTAGGTGAACAAGGTGCAGCAGGTGAACAAGGTGCTGTAGGTGAACAAGGTGCTGTAGGTAATCAAGGTGCAATTGGTAATCAAGGTGCAATCGGTTTACAAGGAGCAACTGGTGAAGTTGGTAAACAAGGTTCTGCAGGTGAACAAGGAGCAACAGGTACACAAGGTAAGATTGGTGCATTAGGTAATCAAGGTGCTGTAGGTAATCAAGGTGCAATAGGTAATCAAGGAGCAATTGGTTTACAAGGTGCAACTGGTGAAGTTGGTAAACAAGGTGCAGTTGGAACTCAAGGAGCAACAGGCCAACAAGGTAAAACTGGAGGCCAAGGTGCTGTAGGTTTACAAGGTTCTACTGGATCACAAGGTGATAGAGGATTTACTGGTTCTACTGGTACACAAGGTGCAGCAGGTGAACAAGGTGCTGTAGGTAATCAAGGAGCAATTGGTAATCAAGGTGCAATTGGATTACAAGGTGCAACAGGAGAAGTTGGTAAACAAGGTGCAGTTGGAACTCAAGGAGCAACAGGTCAACAAGGTAAAACTGGAGGCCAAGGTGCAGCAGGTAATCAAGGTGCAATAGGTAATCAAGGATCAATCGGTTTACAAGGTGCAACAGGAGAAATTGGTGCAGTAGGTAAACAAGGAGCTATAGGTGAACAAGGTGCTGTAGGTTTACAAGGATCTACTGGTGCTATAGGTAATCAAGGTGCAATTGGTAATCAAGGTGCTGTAGGTAATCAAGGATCAATCGGTTTACAAGGTGCAACAGGAGAAGTTGGTAAACAAGGAGCGGTTGGAACTCAAGGAGCAACAGGAACACAAGGTAAGATTGGTGCACTAGGTAATCAAGGAGCAATTGGTGAACAAGGAGCAACTGGTGCAATAGGTAATCAAGGTGCTGTCGGTTTACAAGGTGCAACAGGTGAAGTTGGTAAACAAGGAGCTATAGGTAATCAAGGAGCAACGGGATTAAGAGGAGCTGCTGGTTTACAAGGAGCTACAGGTACACAAGGTGTAGCAGGTAATCAAGGTGCAATTGGATTGCAAGGCGCAACTGGAGAAGTCGGTAAACAAGGAGCTATAGGTAATCAAGGTGCTGCAGGTAATCAAGGAGCAGCAGGTGAACAAGGTGCTATAGGTTTACAAGGAGCTACAGGTACACAAGGAGCAATTGGTTTACAAGGAGCAACTGGTGATAGAGGAGAAGTTGGTAAACAAGGAGCCATAGGTAATCAAGGTGCAGTTGGAACTCAAGGTGCAGCAGGTAATCAAGGTGCAGTAGGCGAACAAGGTGCTGTAGGTTTACAAGGAGCTACAGGTACACAAGGTAAGATTGGTGCTTTAGGTAATCAAGGTGCTGTAGGTAATCAAGGAGCCGTTGGTCAACAAGGAGCAATCGGTTTACAAGGAGCAACTGGTGAAGTTGGTAAACAAGGAGCCATAGGTAATCAAGGAGCAACAGGTCAACAAGGTAAAACTGGAGGCCAAGGAGCAGCAGGTAATCAAGGAGCAGTAGGTGAACAAGGTGCAATTGGTAATCAAGGTGCAATTGGATTGCAAGGTGCAACTGGAGAAGTCGGTAAACAAGGAGCCATAGGTAATCAAGGTGCAAGAGGTAATCAAGGAGCCGTTGGTTTACAAGGAGCAACTGGTGCAATTGGTAATCAAGGAGCTGCAGGTAATCAAGGTGCAGCTGGAACTCAAGGTGCAGCTGGTGAACAAGGTAAAACTGGTAATCAAGGTGCTGTAGGTTTACAAGGAGCAACTGGTGCAATTGGTAATCAAGGTGCTGTAGGTAATCAAGGTGCTGCAGGTAATCAAGGTGCAATTGGTTTACAGGGTGCAACAGGAGAAGTAGGTAAACAAGGAGCTGTAGGAACTCAAGGAGCAACTGGAACACAAGGTAAGATTGGTGCTGATGGTAATCAAGGTGCTGTAGGTAACCAAGGAGCCGTAGGTCAACAAGGTGCAATTGGTTTACAGGGTGCAACAGGAGAAGTAGGTAAACAAGGAGCTATAGGTAATCAAGGAGCAACAGGTCAACAAGGTAAAACTGGAGGCCAAGGTGCTGTAGGTTTACAAGGAGCAACTGGTGCTGTAGGTAATCAAGGAGCTGCAGGTAATCAAGGTGCAACAGGAGAAGTAGGTAAACAAGGAGCTATAGGTAATCAAGGAGCAATTGGTGAACAAGGTAAAACTGGAGGCCAAGGTGCTGTAGGTTTACAAGGAGCAACTGGTGCTGTAGGTAATCAAGGAGCAATTGGTTTACAAGGAGCAACTGGTGATAGAGGAGAAGTTGGTAAACAAGGAGCCGTTGGTAATCAAGGTGCAATTGGTTTACAGGGTGCAGCAGGTAATCAAGGTGCAGTAGGCGAACAAGGTGCTGTAGGTTTACAAGGAGCTACAGGTACACAAGGTAAGATTGGTGCTGATGGTAACCAAGGAGCCATAGGTAATCAAGGTGCTGCAGGTAATCAAGGTGCAATTGGTTTACAAGGAGCAACTGGTGAAGTAGGTAAACAAGGAGCTGTAGGAACTCAAGGAGCAACTGGTACACAAGGTAAGATTGGTGCCGTTGGTAATCAAGGTGCAGTTGGCGAACAAGGTGCTACTGGTGCAATAGGTAAACAAGGAGCTATAGGTAATCAAGGTGCTGCAGGTAATCAAGGAGCAGCAGGTGAACAAGGTAGAGTTGGTAATCAAGGTGCTGTAGGTAATCAAGGTGCAATAGGTGAAGTAGGTAAACAAGGAGCAATTGGTGAACAAGGAGCCACAGGAATACAAGGTAAACAAGGATCTGTAGGTAATCAAGGTGCAATTGGATTCCAAGGAGCAACAGGAGCAATAGGTAAACAAGGAGCAATAGGTAAACAAGGTGCTACCGGTGAAAAAGGTGGTAAAGGTGACACAGGTCTTGAAGGATTTAGAGGATCAACAGGGGTTACTGGTAATCAAGGTGTTGTTGGAGAGAAAGGATCTACAGGTACAACAGGTTCAGTTGGTAATAGGGGTGTTGTTGGTAATCAAGGTGCACTAGGTAATCAAGGAGCAATTGGTGAACAAGGAGCTGTAGGTACACAAGGTAAAGAAGGAGCAGTTGGAACTCAAGGAGCTATAGGTTTACAAGGTGCTGTAGGTAATAAAGGTGCTATAGGTAATCAAGGTGCTGCAGGTAATCAAGGTGCACAAGGTGCAGTTGGTAATCAAGGTGCACAAGGTGCAGTTGGTAATCAAGGTGCAGTTGGAACTCAAGGGCTAGCAGGTAATATAGGTGCAACAGGTAATCAAGGAGCTGCAGGTACACAAGGTAAAGAAGGAGCAGTTGGTAATCAAGGAGCACAAGGTAATATTGGTAATCAAGGTAACCAAGGAGCCGTTGGTAATCAAGGTGCACAAGGTGCAGTTGGTAATCAAGGTGCTGTAGGTAAACAAGGTAATCAAGGTAATATAGGTGCAACAGGTAACCAAGGTGCACAAGGTAATATTGGTAATCAAGGTAACCAAGGAGCCGTTGGTAATCAAGGAGCACAAGGTGCAGTCGGTTTACAAGGTGCAGCCGGTGAACAAGGTAAAATTGGTAATATAGGTGCAACAGGTAACCAAGGTGCACAAGGTAATATTGGTAATCAAGGTAACCAAGGAGCCGTTGGTAACCAAGGTGCACAAGGTGCAGTTGGTAATGGAGGTGCAACAGGTAATCAAGGTGCAGTCGGTTTACAAGGTGCAGCCGGTGAACAAGGTAAAATTGGTAATCAAGGAGCAGCAGGTAATCAAGGAGCAGTAGGTAAACAAGGTAATCAAGGTAATATAGGTGCAACAGGTAACCAAGGTGCACAAGGTGCAGTTGGTAATCAAGGTGCTGTAGGTAATCAAGGAGCAACTGGAAATAAAGGATTAGATGGAACTCAAGGAGCCGTTGGTAATCAAGGAGCACAAGGTGCCGTAGGTAATGCCGGTGCCGTAGGTAATCAAGGTGCACAAGGTAAAACTGGTGCAACGGGTAATGCCGGTGCCGTAGGTAATCAAGGAGCACAAGGTAATATTGGTAATCAAGGTAATCAAGGTGCTGTAGGTAATCAAGGAGCACAAGGTGCAACAGGTGGTGTTGGTAAACAAGGTGCAACAGGTAATCAAGGTGCAACTGGTACTACAAGCCAATTCCCAGTAACAATTAATGGTGGTAGTTCAACTACGATTAAATCAGTAAATGTTGATACTAAAGCACAATGTGTTACATATACATTAGTTAATGGAAGTTCTTATTCTGTACAAATGTGTGGATAATATATGAAAGTAATTAGATTTATAATAGCATTAACTAAATACATTATTTGGGGAGATCAAGTAACAACTGATAAATATAACAATAGAATGGCTATATGTGAACAGTGTACTTCTAAATGCGGTAATAAATGTTGTATATGTGGTTGTTATTTAAAGAAAAAAGCTAAATGGTCAACTGAAAGTTGTCCACAAAATAAATGGTAAACTATGGGATGCGGTTGCGGTAAAGCTAAAGAGAAAAACACAGAGAGGCAAACAACGGTAGCTAGAATAAGAAATACTGTTAAAAAGGTTTGGGAATCAACACAACCAGATCAACCAACTCATGTTATTAAAAGAATAAATAAAAAATAAATTAAGATGGACTCATTAACATCAAAGCCTTCGTGCATAGAAGATTTAAAAGAATTGGTTAATAACTTAACTGATCGTGATGTTAATATTAAAAACCATCTTCAATGTATTAAATCAATCTTAGAAGATAAAAGAATTAAGAATGATGCAACTAAAATAAAGAAGATTAAACAAATTCTTAAAAATGGCTAACGGAGAACAGAATGGTTGGAATGAATATTCTAAACTTGTAATTGCAGAATTAGAAAGGCTTAATGACGGTATAACAAATCTTAATGTTGAGATCCAAGATCTTAAAAGAGAGATAGCTGAACTTAAAGTAAAGGAAGACTTTGCTAAAGAACTTTGGAAATGGAAACAAGCAGTTGATGAGGTTGCTTCACCTAGTCAATTAAAATCTACAGTTAAAGATGTAGCTGAATTAAAAACCTTCAAAACACAGGCTATAACTATATGGGCTGTAGTTCAATTAATAACAACCGCTATCTTTGCATACTTTAAATTTATTAAATAAGATATATAAAACAAATAACAAGTAATTATGATAGCAACACTAAATGTTTTTGGAAAAGGCGAATGGTCAACAAAAATAACTTCTCTATTAAGCCCAGGGGAATGGATTGATTATGATGAATCAAATTATGATTTAGCCACTGCTTCATTAGAGTGGATTATTGCCGAAGAAGACGGTGAAAAAAGATCTAAAATAGCATCTACATATTTAAGTGATGTAACATATAAAACTTTATTTAAGGGGTTAGATGATTTAGAAGGTGTAACTGTTGGTGATGGTTTAGTAGTTGGACCAGGTTCGCTAATTAGACCAAGTACAGTCATTGGAAATCAAGTTTATATTGGTGCTGGTACTATTATTGATATAAACTGTATCATTGAAGATGATGTAACTATTGGCGATAATGTAACTATTACATCAGGCTCTTTAATAGAAAAAGGATCTACTGTAAAAAGTGGTTCTATAATTTAATTCTACTATATCTTTCAATTCTTAACTTTTTTTGTTATATTTTATTTAAATAAATAAACTATAAAAACAACAATATGATAGACGATTGGTTAAACCAAAACCCGGACGATGGCTTTGATCCTAATGATCATGGTATTGAAATGGATGAAATCGCAAAATTACACGCAATGGCAGATATGAAAGAAGATCAGGAAATATGGGCAAGGGAACAGGCTAATAAATTTTATAATGATTTTGAAACATTAGACATTAAAGAATCTATATTAGCTGTAACTAGTTTAATTAAAACAAAGGTCTTAAATATTAATCAAGTAAATACTATGTTAGATAATATGATAGAAGTATTTTCTCAAGATGAGGAATACGAAAAATGTCATACTGTTAATGAAATAAAAAAAGGTTTAAACTAATGTTATATTTTGAAGCAACAAATATCGAAGAATTAGAAATAGAAGCTCAAAAAAGAGCTCATGAAGTTTCTGTATTTACAACAACTGCAATTATTGAGGCATTAAATAAAGGTGCAGATAAAGTAGTTGTAGGTGTTCTTTCTACATTAAATTTAGATTTGTCAGTAGAAAAATCTGGATATTTAGATGCATTGGAAACTAATTTAGTTAGATGTGAAGAAGCCGAAGAATATGAATTATGTAAAGAATCTATTAAATGGATTAATAAACTAAGAGAATAACACACTTTATTATATACCTTATATAATATAACTAAAGAACTTTAAACCTCTTTAATGAAATGCTAGCTTATGCTAGCTTTTTCTATTTATAGATATAGTATTATATGTATTATTCTAGTCTTAAAATTTATTAAGAAAATTTTAGGTTCTTAGAATAAATAATAAAAATATCTTAAAAGATTATGAAGAATTTTTTCCTTTCATTACTACTTTTATGTAGTACATTAACTTATGGACAAAATAGTTGGTTTAATTTAGATGTTCAATTTGATCAATATGGTCCATCTGAATCATTTACTTTATTTACACAAGCAGGTGATACATTAGTAAATTATACACCAACAGTTCCTAATGAATTATATCAAACATTAATACTTGCAGACTCAGGTGCTGTAGATATTTCATTATATGATTCCTTTGGTGATGGTTGGGGCCCTACTCAACCAGGACAGGCTGTAGCTAATATTACAATGTCAAATGCTTGCCAAGGTATAATATTAGATTTAGATGCTGATTTTGCATTTACACAATTTGATACGACAGTTAACTTATTACCATGTCCACCACCAGTGTCAGGTTGTATGGACCCAAATTCAGCTTCTTATGATCCATTAGCTACGGTTAATAATCCTGCTATGTGTACATATGCTGTTGAGTTTTCATTAAATATGAATAATTATTCAGGTACATTTACCACACCGGGGGTTACTGGTGAATTTGATAATTGGTCAGGAAATATTCCTATGTTAGATCCAGATGGTGATAATATATGGACACAAACTGTTTATACCTCACCAGGTGTATATAAGTGGAAATTTATTTTAGATAATTTTGCTCAACAAGAATTACCACAAAATGTACAAAATGATCCTTTAACAAATTGTTTTGTATTAGATCAATATGGATTTACCAATAGAACTTTAGATGTAACTACTGATTCCTTACAAACACTGCCTACTTATTGTTGGGAAAGTTGTTATGATTGTGGAACTATTTTAGGTTGTACAGATTCTACATCAAATCTATATAATCCTTGGGCAACTGATGATGATGGTTCATGTTCAGTAAGTGGTCCAAGTGGTTGTGATTATGATCAAACATATATCGAATTGGTATTCACTCCTGACAACTGGCCTAGTGAAACAAGTATAATTGTTTATGATGATAACGGGGCAGTATTTACAGCACCACAAGGAACATATAGTGGGCAGCCGGGTGGTGTTCCAATTTCAGAATTCATCTGTGTAGATTCAAATGTACTAATTGATTTTGTAATTGAAGATTCTTATGGAGATGGTTTAGGAGGTTCAGCAACAGGTGGTGTAGTAGATGGAAATTTAGAAATATTTGATTGTGATGGAATTGAATTATTTGATTTAGTAGATTCAGTAGGTGCTAATTTTGGATATCAGTATACATCTCCACAAATTAATACAGGTGATATTTGTAGTACATCAGGTCCAACCGATATACCTGGTTGTATGGATCCATTTTCAACAACATACGATTCATCTGCAACAATTGATGATGGGAGTTGTGGACCAACAAGAGTATTAGGTTGTACGGATCCTACTGCATTTAATTATGATCCTAATGCTGACCAAACAGAGGTTATGACAGGTGATTATACACTAGAAATTTTTGACGGTGCATCTGATGGTTGGTCAGGTACTTGGTTAGGTTTAAAACAAGGTGATTGGTTATCTCCACAATATAAACTAGGACCTAATGATGGAAATAGTCTTACATTTCAAGTTCCTTTAAATATCTTTCAAAATGTAGAAGCTTATTTATTTACAACATCACAATCTCAAAATACAATTAATCAAATAGGTTATACTTTAACAGGACCAGAAGGAGATACTATAATTGATGTAGCTTATTGGGATGCAATACCATTTCCTTTTATAGTAGAGGCAAATGCATTACCAACATTTGGTGATGTATGTATTCCAGTAATTTTAGGATGTATGGATTCAACTGCATTTAATTATATTCAACCAACAGGAGATCCTTTAATTGATGTTAACACTGATGACGGAAGCTGTATTCCTGTAGTTGAAGGTTGTACTAATCCATTAGCATTTAATTATGATCCTGCTGCAAATGTAGATGATGGCAGTTGTGTAGCTATAGTTCAAGGTTGTATGGATCCAAATGCATATAACTATAATCCTAACGCCAACGTTGATGATGGAAGTTGCATTTATTTAGGATGTACCGATTCTACTGCATGTAATTTTGATCCTAATGCAAATGTAGATAATGGAGGTTGTACATTCCCTGCTCAATATTATGATTGCTATGGCGCATGTATAAATGATACAGACGGAGATGGTGTTTGTGACGAGTTAGAAATACTTGGATGTACAGATCCTCTTTCTATAAACTTTAATCCACAAGCTACTGATGATGATGGAAGTTGTATTCCTATAATTTATGGGTGTACAGATTCTACTGCATATAATTATAATCCTCAGGCTAATACAGATGATGGAAGTTGTATTGCTGTTGTATTAGGTTGTACAGATCCTACTGCATTTAATTATGATCCTAATGCAAACACTGATGACGGAACATGTATACCTGTAATATTTGGTTGTACAGATCCAACATCTTTTAATTATGATCCTAATGCAAATACAGATAACGGAAGTTGTGTTCCTGTAATTCTAGGTTGTACTGATACTTCAGCATTTAATTATAATCCTTTAGCAAATACAGATGACGGAACATGTTATGGAGAAATTTTAGGATGTACAAATCCTTTAGCTTATAATTATAATGATTATGATGGAGACGGTGTAGGAAATATACTTTCAGGAAATCCACAATTAGATGTTAATACAGATGATGGTAGTTGTGTATTTGATGCAGGTTGTATTACAGGTCCAGGTAATCCTTATTGGTTAAATGATCAATGTTATGCATGGGTAATTGATGTAGATGATTACTGTTGCCAAAATGAATGGGATCCTATTTGCCAAGAGATGTATAACTATTGTGAAAATGGTTGGCCTGATGGAATGGACATCTGGGAAACACGAAGGTTAACAACTCAGATAGCAGTTTATCCTAATCCTGTAAAGAACATATTAAATATAGCAACTGAATTGGATATAACTTATTCTGTGTATGATTTGACTGGAAAGGTTATTATTTTAAATTCAAAAACTAAACAGGTTGATTTAACCGACGTATCTAATGGAATTTATCTTTTGGAGATAGATTATGAAGGTACTAAATATCGTAATAAAATAATTAAAGAATAATGAAAAAGTTATTAATCTTATTTTTTCTTGCTCCACTTTTAGTATTTGGACAAGATAAAGAACCTTCTAAATTTAAAAAAGATTTTAAAAAGGTTTTTAAATACTCTACTTTTTATGCAGCAGTAAATGGAGGAAATTCATTATCTGATGTAGATGTATTTTCAGTAACAAATGGTTTACAAACAACAACATCTGAAACTCCTTTTGATTATTCTCTTGCTGTTGGTGTTAGAAAAATTGCAAGATTTGGATATGAAAACCGAGCGGATGTATTCTATGATGGTACTGAAAATTCAATAGGTGATGATGCTACTATTGGTAAAGTAAATGGTTTTGAATTTTTATTTGAAGCTGATTGGAAAAGAGAACAAGGAAAATCATTTTTTAATCAACATCACTTTTTAAGGTATGTAGCAGATGATTGGATTATTAAGACAGAATATCTTACTGATGGTTTTGCAGATATTGAATTCTTTGAAGCATCACAAAGATACAGACATAAATTTGGTAGAAAGTTTTCTTTAAATATTGGAGCAGTAGAAAGGTTTTCGCAACCTTATGGATATGATCCACTACAGCAATGGTTATTATCAAATGGAAATTTACACTATACTTATTTGGCTTTACAAGAAGGGTACACTGTAGAATTTGATGGTATGGGTGGTGAATCATATTTTAATCCAAGTGGAAACTTAGTAGCAGAAAATACACAAATATGGGAAGGTGTTGTTATACCTCAAGTATTAGCTGATTATGTAGAAAAGAAAAGAGATGCTGCACCTGTTCAATGGAATTATTCTGTAGTATTAGGTTTTGATTATTATCATTACACTAAAGATTTTTGGATACATGGATTTGGTAGTGTTATGCCATATCATTATGATACTAAAAGTGAATTTTCTTTTCATGAATATAATGGTGGACAGTGGGTAGATTATTCAGGAGGTGTTATATTTGGTCTTAAGCTTACAAAAAGTTTAGGTATGTTTGCTGAAGGTACATATAATAAGTATTGGAATAGACGATGGCATGATTTTTCTATAGGAATTAATTATATCATACTTTGATAAATAAAACAAAAGAATTATTAAACCCTTATGTCAAAAGAGTTAAACGAAGACACTAGTTTTAAGATAAGTATTAAAACTTTAATAGGTATCGGTTTTGGAATGGCCACTATTATTAGTATGTGGTTTATTTTACAGGCTGATATAGAGGAAGCTAAAAATTTACCTGAGCCATTACCGCCAGATGTTACTAGGATGGAGTATGATATGAAAGATCAACTTATACGACAAACCATTATGACTACACAAGAGGATGTAAAAGAGTTGAAAGAGCGTATGATTAGAATGGAAGAAAAGCTCGATAAACTTAGATAAGATATGAAAATATTTAAAATATTATTACTGCCTATATTTCTACTTATTAGTAGTAATGTATTTGCTCAAAATATTGGAGATGGTGTAGTCTTAGCTCATTTTAATGCAGGTTGGAATGTTGCTAATGAAGTTAAATGGTTAAGTGAAATTGATGAATGTAATATAATAAAGGTTGATATTACAACAAGTCCTAAAATTCAAACTAAACATAAAATAGTTGTTGTACCAACTATGATTCTTTTTAAAGACGGCGAAGAAGTTAAAAGATGGCAAGCTGGAATTGACTTTAAAATTGCAGAAGAAAAGAAATTAATCCAAGAAGAAGTAGATGAGCAAAACCTCAGCGACTTCTAAAAACTCCTACACTATTCTGAAACATCTCTGATTTATTCCATATAATAATAAATCAATCTATGAGTGATTCCGTAAGTAAGTATTATGAACAACAAGAAGAACTGCAAATTTCTAAACGCAGGGCAGCAATCCGAGCAGAGCTTTCTGCTATCCGAAAAGAAGTAGGACTAATTGGAGATCCGAGCCTTTCAAATCTAGAATGGTTCTTAAGAAACAGAGAAAAGATAGTTAATAATCAAAAGATTATAGATCTTATTGGTTAATAGTGAAAGTTATTAACAATTTCTTAAATAATTCTTGAAATCCTGTAAATTCTCCTGAAAGTATGTAATTATATTAATATAACAATATCAATATAACATACTATGAACAAAATTAAAACTCCATTAAAAGAACTTATACAAGAATTAGAATCCGAGTTGTGTCATAAAAGTACACGAGAAGGATTAAAATATGCAATCGCAATTGCAAAGCGAATGCTAAAAAGAGAAAAAGAAATAATGTGCTGGTTTGCAGATGAATGGCACGAAATAAAAATAAATAAAAATTTTTAAAAAAAACAAGAAATCTTGGTACGAATCCCAATTAAATTGATTATATTTATAATATAATTAAAAAACTAAAAACCATGAATAGTACACAACTAATAATGATCGCAAAAAAACTATATCCAAATAAATCTGTATTTGATCTTACTAAAACTGAAAGAGAAAAGGTTATGGATATTTATTATGACTATAATTAAAATTGTTAATAACTTTTTCTAAATTAACAAGAATTTATGGCCAGAATCGCGAAAAATTGATTATATTTATATATTAATAATAAAACAAAAAACGGAACTTATATGAACACATTACTTTACAAAGACATTCAAAAAAACATTAACTCAGCTGATCCTGTATTATCTAATATGAGATTAGTTGTACATCTTGCTAAAAAATATCAAGGTATGGGATTATCCTTAGAAGATCTAATCCACGAAGGTACAATCGGATTATGTAGAGCAAGAGATAAATTTGATTCTACAAAAGGTGCTAAATTTTCTACATATGCTGCTCAATGGATTAAAGCTACAATCCGACAAGCTCTAAATAATAAGAGTAGAACAATTAGAGTACCTGCTCATAAAACTCATATTCCTGATATTGGTCCTAAAGTATCTGAATTGGATCCAACATATCAAGGTACTTATGAATCTCATATTGAACAATCCCACGAAGAATCTCACCTTAAGCATAAGATAGAAAAACTGATGGGAAAACTTAAACCAAGACAACAAGAAATTATTAAAATGAAATTCGGTATTGATTGTAATGAAATGAAAACTATTGAAATTGCAAAGCAATTAAATATTACTGTTCAATCTGTAAATGGAACTATTCGTAATGCAATCAAAATTATGAAAGGTTAATATGATAGAGAAAATAATTTTATATGCAAAAACATTACAACCTTTATTGAAATGGATTAAAGATAATCCTGATGATAAAGAGATTAAGTACACTGTAACAAGACTTATTAGGTTTTACAGTAATACCCCTAAAGAATTAGGTCTCCCTTATATGTATTCGAGCGCCGCTCTACAAGAAGCTATTAAACTAGATATAGATGATCCTGAGGAAAAGCTAAAGTGGATTACATGGAGAGAACAAACAAATAAAAGCGGTCTAAAAGATATTGGTAGAAAAAATGGTATATTTCATTTAGAGCATATTGTTCCTATATCTCAAATAGCAAAAAAGCTTTATGAACTAGATAATCTTGATCTTGTATTACCTATCTATAAAATACTGGTGGATAATTTTAAGATAGCATGGATTTTAAAATCAGAGCAAAAAATACTAGATAGCATCAACCGTAGTGGGGTAAGAACTCCTGAACTTTTAACAAACCTAGATATTCATATTAAAGGATTTAATAATTAACATATGCCAGAATTAGCAGAACTTAGATTAACAGCAGATTATATAAATGAATGCAGCCAAGGTAAAGGTCCTATGATTCATTATATAAAAATTGAAAAAAACCCAGCTCATAAAGGAACTCATTGTATAACACCCGAAAGCCCTAAAGATTATTTTAGTTTATCTGCTGAGAGTAGAGGAAAAGAATTAATCTTGTATATTAAGGAAGGTAATAAAACAACCCCTCTTAGAATGTCAATGGGAATGAGTGGTCATTTTAAATTAACAAATACTGGCCAAGAATCTAAGCATGCTCATTTAAAATTTTATCGAAAGGACGGCACTACATTATCATTTGTTGATGTACGGAGATTTGGTAAATGGAAAGCCGGTGAAACGTGGAGTACGAATCGTGGACCAGATCCTACAACTGAAGCAGATGAATTTAAATATAATGTATTAAAAAATTTAGATAAAAGAGTATTTGGCCAACCTATTCATTTAGTATTAATGAATCAAAAATATTTTAATGGTATAGGCAATTATTTAAGAGCAGAAATACTTTACAGATTACCTGAAGTAAATCCTTTTATGGATGCTAGAGAAGTTATAGACAATTGCCCAAAGGTATTAGAACTATGTACAACTATACCAAGAAAAGCTTATTCATTAGGTGGTGGCCAACTAAAAGACTGGGAAAATCCGTGGCAATCAGATAAAGAAAAATTTGAAAGATTCATCAAATGTTATAACAATAAAAACATGGGGCATATCATGGATAAGAATGGAAGAAGGTTTTGGTTTGATCCTAAATGGAATATTCAAATGTTAGAATATATCTCTAAACAAAAATAAAACAAACTTACACTTTAGCTATATAAAAATAAATTAAAAAGAGTATGGCAAACACTGATAATAAATGTAAGGATCTCGATGTTAGAGATTATTGGAAAGAGAAAGAATATGATGTTAAAGTTAATTCATTAGAAGAACTTTATTCTCTACAAGCTAAAACTCAAAATATGTATTTTGAAAAGCAAGGTAGAAAACCTTTCTCAGAGTTCACTATAGGTGATGTTATAGATTTTTTAATGGTTACTAATCATGCAATCATTGATGAGCTACATGAAATGGTAGATGCGGTTGGAGGAATCGAAGACGGTGTTGGTAATGCTGCATGGAAACCTTGGAAATCTAAAAATCCTGAAATCAGAAAACAAAAATTATCTGATTTAACACCAGGTGATTTAAAGGAATTAAAAATGGAATGGATTGATGTAATGCATTTTGTATTTAATGCAGGTTTAGCTATCGGCGTTTCTCCAAAAGAGTTCTATAATTATTATCTTTCTAAGAATGAAGAGAATTGGAACAGACAAGAAAACAATTATTAATCATTACCTATAAAAAATAAAATATGCTATTAGACATAACTCAAGAAGATCGCCAATTATGGGTTTCTTATTTTAATCTTGATGGAAAAACTAGATTTAAGACTTATGATCTTCAACCAGAAGATATGTTTAACTGGGAAGTTTGTGATGGTGGTGATACTAAAGCAGATCCTAAAATTAAAAACTGGGATGGGCGTTCAGTTAAAAAAGTAAAATCACGATGGCTTAATAAGTATAGAATTATTGAATATATGGATAAACTATCTTTTTCTGATAGAGAACTTATATTTGGCTATCATTTTCCAAAAACATTTTTTGTAGATATTGAAGTTGAAGTAACTGATTCATTTCCTGAACCAAGCAAGGCGCCTAATCCAGTAACTGCTATATGTATAGTAACACCAGATAAACAATGTATAGTTTTAGCTACAAAAGATTTAGAAAGATCAGTACAATCTAAAATACAAAAACAAATTGATGAACATTTTAAAGGTATAGGTGAAGAGTTTTCATTTATCTTTAAATGTTTTAAGAATGAATATGATATGCTATATACATTTATGGATTCTTTTGTTAAAAAGTTTTCTATGATGACAGGCTGGAATTATGTTCAATTTGATTGGCAATACATTATAAATCGATGTAAGAAGTTAGGTATTGATCCTTCTATAGCATCACCTATAGGAAGAACCTTTGGTAAACATGAATTTCCATGCCATGTAGGCGTAATGGATTATTTAGATATTTATGCAAAGTGGGATAGGACTGTTGATATTAAAGAAGATTTTAAATTAGATACAGTAGGTGAAGCCGTGGTAGGAATTCGAAAAATTAAATATGAAGGAACTATACAAGATATGTATGAAAAGGATTATCCTAAATATATTTTCTACAATGCTGTTGATACTGCATTGGTTTATTTAATCCATGAAAAAATTAAAACAATGGAGATTGCTTTAACTATTGCTCATATGACTCAGATTAGTATATTTAAAGCAGCATCACCTGTAGCAATTACTGAAGCATTATTAGCCAGAGAATTTTTAACCAGAGATTTAGTAATGGCAAAAGATCCTAAAGCACCTCCAACTAAAAGGCAACAATTTGAAGGAGCCTTTGTAAAAGAACCTAAAACAGGAATGCATAACGCTGTAGCTGCATTTGATTTTGCTTCACTATATCCTTCTATTATGAGACAATTAAATGTTTCTCCAGAGAGTTTTATTAGAAAAGTGAAACCTGAAATTAGAGATAGGGAAATAGGTGATGATAGGATTGTGTCTGTAACAGGTGCCGTTTATAGTACAGATAGATCAATCTTAAAAGATGTATTAACTAGATTATATGACCAAAGAAAGACTTATAAGAAGGAATCATTTAGACTTCAACAAAAAGCATATGATTTAGAACAAGAGTTAAAAAAACAAGACAATGACTAAAACTTATGTCTTAAGTAGAATAAATAAAAAACAATACTAATTAACGACATGCAACCAATTATTCTGAGTTGCATGTTTTGTTTAAAATAATAAAATAACTATGAGCAAACTTTTCACTAATCGCGTCGAATACAAACCGTTTGAATATCCTGAATATTATTTGGATGGTTGGTTACCACAAGCACAAGCATTTTGGTTACATACTGAAATATCAATGCAAGGAGATTTAAAAGATTGGAATGAAAATATTAAACCTCACGAAAAAAACTTAGTAGGAAATATTCTTTTAGGCTTTGCACAAACTGAATGTGCAGTATCAGATTATTGGACTGGGATGGTTACAAAATGGTTTCCTAAACATGAGATAAGACAAATGGCAATGATGTTTGGTTCACAAGAAACAATTCATGCAGTTGCTTATAGTTATTTAAATGAAACATTAGGTCTTGAAGATTATACTGCATTTTTACATGAACCTTCAATGGCTGATAAATTTGATTTCTTAATGTCAACTAAAGCTGATTATACAGATAAAGATTTATTAGAAAGTAAAGATGCAAGAAAAGAAGTAGCAAGGAGTCTTGCAATATTCTCTGCATTTGCCGAAGGTGTATCTCTTTATAGTTCTTTCGCAGTTTTATATAGTTTTCAAATGAGAAATCTTTTAAAAGGAATAGGACAACAAATGAAATGGTCTGTGAGAGATGAATCTTTACATTCTAAAATGGGATGTAGATTATTTAATCATATGTGTTCTGAGGATGAAACATTAAGAGATGATGTTAAAGAATCTATTTATGAAGCTGCAAAGTTAATGGTAGATATGGAGCATGATTATATTGATAAGATTTTTGAAATGGGTGATATTGAAAACTTAAAGGCATATGACTTAAAGAATTTTATTTATAGAAGAACAAACGAAAAATTACAAGAATTAGGATTAGATCCAATATTTGAATATGATGAAAAATCAGCTGATGCATTAGATTGGTTTTATCATTTAACAGGTGGGCATACTCATACTGACTTTTTTGCAATCAGACCAACTGATTATGCTAAGGCAGGTGAAGGTGATGATTGGGATGATATTTGGTAATAATTAAAATATAAAAAGAATGACAGCAGATCAAATAGAAAAAGAATTAGGTTGGGAAAGAGGCGTTGATTATCCTGAATGGGGACATACTGATGTTTACTTAAATACAATATCAAGAGGATATTGCTTACCAGGAGAAACACCAAAAGATGCATACTGGAGAGTAGCAACAACTGTAGCTAATAGGCTTAAGAAACCAGAAATGGCAGATAAGTTTATGAAGTACATTTGGAAGGGATGGTTGAATTTAGCATCACCTGTATTAAGCAACACTGGATCTGAAAGAGGTTTACCTATTAGTTGTTTTGGTATAGATGTAGCTGATAGTATTAATGATATAGGCCAAAAGAATCTAGAACTTATGTTATTAGCAAAGCATGGTGGTGGTGTAGGAGTAGGTCATAATCAAATAAGACCAGCAGGATCCAATATAACTGATAATGGAACAAGTGATGGTGTAGTACCCTTTATTAAAATTAATGATTCTACAATTCTTGCAACTAATCAAGGAGCAGTAAGAAGAGGTGCAGCAAGCACTAACTTAAGCATTGAGCATGGAGACTTTTGGGAATGGTTAGAAATTAGAGAACCTAAAGGTGATATTAATAGACAATGTTTAAATACAAATCAATGTGTGGTTATTGGTGATAAGTTTATGAGAAATGTTTTAGAAGGTGATGCTGAATCCAGAAAAAGGTATGCAGCAGTACAAAGAAAACGCAGACAAACTGGGCAACCTTATATAATGTATAGAGGAAATGTTAATAAACAAAATCCTGAAGCATACAAGAGAAATGGATTAAAAGTATTTATGACCAACATTTGTTCTGAAATTGTTTTACATACTGATGAAAATCACTCTTTTGTATGTTGTTTAAGTTCTCTTAATCTTTCTAAGTATGATGAATGGAAAAATACAAATCTTATTTATGATGCAACTTGGTTTTTAGATGGTGTACTTGAAGAATTTATACAAAAGGCTAAATATAGAAAAGGTTTTGAAAACTCAGTAAGAACGGCAGAAAAAGGTAGAGCAGTAGGTTTAGGTGTATTAGGATGGCATACTTATTTGCAACAAAGAGGTATTGCATTTGAAGGGTTAGAAGCTCAATATGAAACTCGTAATATATTTTCTCAAATAAAAGTAGAAAGTGAAAGGGCAAGCCGAGATCTTGCTGAGGAGTACGGAGAACCTTTATGGTGTAGGGATACTGGATTTAGAAACACTCATTTAAGGGCAGTAGCACCAACAGTATCTAACTCAAAATTAGCAGGTGGTATATCTGCTGGTATTGAACCGGTACCTGCTAATATATGGACAGATCAATCTGCTAAAGGAACTTTTATTAGAAAGAATCAACAACTCTTAGGTTACTTAGAAAAAATGGGGCATGATAATAAAAAAGTATGGGATAAAATTATGGCTGATGGCGGTTCTGTACAAGGCCTTAAATTTTTAGATGACTGGTGTTTTGTAAAAGGTATGTTAATTAAATGTAAAGATGTTCCAGAATTTCAAGATGGTATTCCTTTTAAAGATGTATTTAAAACATTTAAAGAAATCAATCAATTAGATTTAATAAGACAAGGTGGTATAAGACAACAATACGTAGATCAAGCAGTTTCTTTAAATCTTGCTTTTCCTAAAGAAGCTACTCCTAAATGGATTAACCAAGTTCATTTAGAGGCATGGAAACAAGGAATTAAAACTTTATATTATATGAGAACTGAATCTGTACTAAGAGGTGATATTGCAAAGGCTGCAATGGAAGAATGTTTAAGCTGTGATGGATAATGAGCAAATATACTTACATACTCGGTCCTTGTAGTATTGAAAACGAGGACAATTTTTTAGAAGTAGCAAAAACATTAGATGGCTATATGGGAACCAGAGAATGGTATCTCAAAGGATCTTTTGATAAAGCAAATAGAACTTCAATACATTCAGATAGAGGTCCTGGTTTAGAAGAAGGGATGGAAATTATGAGAACCATTAAACACCATTATCCTAATATTAAAATTGTAACTGATATTCATGAACCTAATCAAGCATTGCCACTATCCGAGGTAGTGGATGTTATTCAAATACCAGCATTTTTATGTAGGCAAACAGATCTATTAGTTGCATGTGCAAAACATTTTAATGTTATTAATATTAAAAAAGGTCAATGGTTATCTGCTAATGTAATGGAACATGCAGTTAATAAGATAAAAGAAGTAGATCCTAACTGCGAAGTATGGGTAACAGAAAGAGGATCTAATTTTGGTTATGACAGGCTTATTGTTGATTTTAGAGGAGTTGATGTAATGAAAGGATTTGCAGATAAGGTTATTTTAGATTGTACTCATTCTACTCAAATGGCAGGTGATGGTATTACCGGCGGTAGTCGTAAGTTAGCAAAACAATATGCACAAGCAGCTAAGATATTTGAATATGATGGAGTATTTATTGAAACTCACCCAGATCCTGAGAATGCTATTTCTGATTCTGCTAGTCAAGTAGAA
>Ga0208544_10000528_pt1 | contig 29970 bp, 22 predicted proteins | sample DEB08_DNA_9_FD_184526 | JGI IMG/M metagenome (GOLD analysis project Ga0208544, IMG submission 184526) | Aqueous microbial communities from the Delaware River and Bay under freshwater to marine salinity gradient to study organic matter... | ecosystem: Environmental > Aquatic > Marine > Coastal ... | reverse complement strand
GGTCGCCCCGCCTTTCCAGAACGGGTCTGCCGAAACAAGACCGGGCGCCCCATTGTGATCGCGATTGCAGTCGCGACGATGATGAGAACGCCCGAGAGCAGCAGCAGACCTGTCACTGATCCAATGATATCCAGAGTGCGTTTCATGCTAGTTTTCCACCGTTTGGGTTGTCCATTCGACCCATCGTTGCGACAAATCACGCCGATCAAACGCTCGTTCCGCCAAGGCAGCCCCGTTTTGGCCCATTTGCTGGAGGCGGCTTTTGTCATCTGCTGCCTGCTGTAAGGCGCTTGCTAACAAAGGGGCATTGTCTGGGGGCACCGCGAAGCCGCAATCATTCTGGACAATCATTTCGGCCAGCCAGCCGGGGTAGTTGTTCAGGACCGGCAAGCCGGCAGCAATATAATCAAAGAATTTGTTGGGCGATGTGCCAAAATAGAAAGCGGGCACATTGGCAAGACACTGGATGCCAAGATCGGCAGCCGCCATTAGCCCGGCAAGCTGTGCTTTGGGGATGGGGTCGTGAAAGATCACGTTAGTCAGGCTTTCTTTGTCAGCGCGCGCGATAAGGTGGTTCTTTAGTTTTCCCGCGCCGACCAGCACTAGTTTGATGTCCTGTCGTTGCCGGGATTTCAGAACCGCTGCCGCGTCCAGCAAGGCGTCAAGACCGTTGGCTAGTCCATGTGTGCCGGTGAAGATGGCCATTAGGTCAGCTGGTGATACGTCTGCAGGGCGCCATGGCGTGACATTCGGTGCATTGAACAACGTGATGTCACAGCCGTTCGGGATTAGCGCAATTTGATCAGGTTTGACGCCGCGCCTTTCGATGCCCTTGGCAATGCCCGGCGACAACGCAATGCAGCGATGCGCGGATCGGTAGGACGCCCATTCCAGCAGGGATAGCGCGGCCAGAACAAGCGGGTTCTTGATCACGCCCATTTCCCGGGGCAGTTCTGGCCAAAGATCGCGCACTTCAAACACAAATGGTTTGCGCCGGAGCCAGCGTGCGCAAATGCCCGGGATGCCTGCGGTCAGCGGGGTCGTCGTTGCAAATACCAGATCGTATTTTTCGCGCATCACAAGACCGATGCTGCCCCATGCGAATTTGGCGAATGTCCCGGATCGTTTCACAAGACTGTCGGTATTTGCATAGCGCAGGTTGAATTCAATCACATCAATCCCGTCCACAAAGCCGCGTCGACGTCCCGAGACAAAAGGCCTATCCAGCCCGGTTGCCCCAACCCCATAGCTGCCACAGACCATCGTTACATGATGACCATACTGAATGGCCCGGCGCGCCATCTCGTAAGACCTTGTGCCGGTGGCACCTCCGGGGGTGGAAAAGTGTTGATGGAAATAAAGGATATGCATGTCAAAATTCTACTTTGGTCGTCAGAACGCCTGGCCGATCAACAGCGATTTCCAGAACGGGCACGGGCGTTTTTGATGAATAGTACCGCGACTCCCAGCCTTCGACGAATACGAGCCGGGTAATTGGCGTTGTTGCGGATACCGACAACGTGATGCTTTGGCTGCGGGCAGCGTGGCCTGATAATTCCCATGCACCGGGGCGCAGGCGCCACCGTAAGATAGCGTTTTGTTGGAAGCCCGAGATTGTGTCCCTGACGACAAGGCAATTGCTGTGCAGCGTCAAATGGCGGGCATGATAGGCGCCTTTTCGGTCTTGGTATGCGGCTGCGGCGCTGTTGTCGGTTATCAGTTCAACATCTTGTGCCTGTAGCCAGTTACCAAACAGAAACCGACCAAGCCGCGGCATCTGATCGCGATTATCGAAGGTGATGGTGTTATGGGCGAACGCGCCGTTGAAGTAAGTCATGTCTGCGGCCGAGGTATTGTAACTGAATGTGCCCGCATCACGCAGGATGTTTTGGCCCCGCACCCACAGATCACAGTGCATTGCATCGGCCTGCGACGGGCGGAACCGAAACCGGGGATACCGTAGATATGCGATGGCGGCACCTGCGCGCAGGACATGAAAGCCACCGTCGTCAAAGCTTTTGCTTTGGGGCGCGGCGGTGGTTTGTGCGGGTCGGTCAATGCCCAGCCAAAACAGCTGCTGATCCCATGGGCCGGTTGGGTAGGGTGCCGCATTTTTGAACAGCGTTGACGCGAGTTGGACAGACGGGCGAAAGTCGCGGTAGCCACAATCGGTCAACCTGATCAGATGGGCACCATCATTGGCCCCGATAACGGGCGCGTCGCCGCTTTCTGGATCGGTCATTTGCACCAACCAAACGGTGGCAGCGGTCAAGCGTTTGGTCAGTGACATGGAAAAGGCCGGTAGCTGATGCCGTTTGCGCCAAAGTTCGGCCATGGCGTAAGTATCGAGCATGACCCGATGATATGTGACGGAATACTGACTGAAAGTCCCGTCTTTTGCGATCAGATGCCGTGCCCGGTTTTCAAGCCATTTGCGGCCCAGTGCTGACCAGCGTTGACCCGCAATGCCGCCAAGGAAGCTGCCGCCCACGAAAAGCGCGGCTGCTTCGGATGTGCCATGATTGTTGGTTTGCCCGATGGCATAGCCGATCGTTGGCGCGATGCGTTGCAAGTGTACCTTCACAAAGTCGCGCAGGCCCCTTTGGGGGGTGCTGTCCTGTCCAAGCATCACAGCGGCAAGTATCGCGTGAAGCAGCCGGATCGACGCTTCTTGGCCGCATTTCCAGTTGCAGCCCATATAGGGCGGATTGGTGGCGCACCAATTGGCCATCCATTGGTTCAGGCGCTGCAATTCGGCGTCATCACCACAAGCCGCGCGTTGCGCCATGGCCAGCAGCCAGTCAAAGCGGGACCTTTCCCAGATTGCTTTGATGTCGCCCGCACCCGACGCGAAATCCGGGATTTTCCACCACGGCCCTTTTGACGATATCCGTGCGGTCCCGTCGGCAGAGGCGAACCAATCTGGCGGGTCAGTTGCGCCATCCAGACGCGGTTGCGATTGTCCAAAGACCAGTTCTTCGTCGCGGATCCAGCCCTTGCGTGGCCAAAGATGCGGTGCGGCAGGCAACAGTGGGGGCGAAAAAAACGGCCCTGAAGGGGCGTTCGCATGGATGGTCAGACGAGGGTGCAGCCCGGTCGCAAGACCCGCGCGGTACAGCAGGACGCGCGCGACGTTGTGCGGTCCCAAGGCCAGAATGGTGCGCAGGCGCATCAGGTTTGCGCACGCAAAAGATCGGACACCTCAATCGTGACCTGCGCCACCTCGAATAGTTGTTCTGGGGGAATCGGTGGCGCACTGCCGTTTTTGATGGCACCCAAGAACGCCGCGACGCAGGCGGTCTGGCCTTTGTCCTGCCGCCAGAGATTGTGTTTTTTGAAGCTGCGCCAGCCAAAGCCGCGCAATTTCAAAAAATTATCGAGTTGCAGTGTGGCACCGCCTGCAAAGACTTCAATCCGCTCTTTTGGGAAGGCGGCACCGCCGTTGGCAAGATAGTGAATGGTGCCGAACGACCCATCCGCAAAGCCAAGCGTGATCGCCGCTTTGTCTTCGGTCACGCCTGTACCTGCGGCGTCACCCATACGACGGGCCTGCACAGACACAATTTCCGCGTCGGCAAGAAACCGCATTAAGTCAATGTAGTGGCACGCCTCGCCGATAATACGCCCACCGCCAATTTCCCGATCTTGCGTCCAATGATCGGCCGAGATTGCCCCAGCGTTCATAACCATGACAAAGCTTTTCGGCACGGCAACCTGACCAATCAGCCGCTTGATCGTCTGTATCTGAGGCGCAAAACGTCGATTGAAGCCAACCATCAAGAGCCGCCCGGCATGGGCATGGGCGTCTTTGACGCCGGCTAGTTCCGCGTGGGTCATCGCAAGCGGTTTTTCAACGAACACATGTTTGCCTGCGCGCAGCCCATCGCTCGCGAGCTGCGCGTGGGTGTCGTGGCGGGTGACAATCGCAATTGCAGTGATATCAGGGTTCGATATCAGGCCTGCAGTGTCGGAGGTTGCGTGTGCGAACCCCGCACGACGGCCATGTGTCACGCCGTTGGTGCCGCCCGACGACGCAATAGTGTGCAGATGCGCACCACCGGCCTTGAAAGCCGGGATCAACATCCGTGCGGCGTAATTACCTGCCCCTATGAAGCCGACAATCGCCGTATCGCTGCGGGGCAGCGCCGGTGCGGCAATCGACAAATTTCGCATGTGACGGGGTGTGATTGGGTGATCGTATTGCAGAACAATCCCCAGAGCACCCTTGTCATCCGACAGGGTTTTGTACGCCTCTGGGGCATCTGAGAAGGCAAAGCGATGCGTGACAAGACCGCTGACATCCAATGCGTCACTTGCCATCAAATCCAGCACGGCAACGAAATTTCGCTGCTCTGTCCAGCGGACGAAGCCGATTGGATAGTCGTGCCCGCCCTGTTCGTAAGCCGGATCATAACGCCCCGGTCCGTAAGAGCAGGACACCTGAAACGACAATTCTTTTTCATAGAAATCCGCACGGTTCAGGTCCAAGCCAGTCACCCCAACCAGAACAATCCGCCCGCGTTGCCGACACATGCGCGCGGCTTGACTGATCGGGTCGCTGGATTCCGTCGAAGCAGTGATAATCACGCCATCAACGCCATACCCTCGGCTGAACGTCAATCCTGCCGCTACGGGATCTTCGCCTGCGGCAGGATTGCAGGTTTCGGCGCCATAGCTGCGGGCAAGCGCGAGCTTTGCCGCATCAAAATCAATCGCCAGAACCCGACACCCATGCGCGCGCAGCATTTGAACGGTGAGGAGGCCAATCAAGCCTGCTCCTATCACGACAAACGCCTCTCCGAGTGTGGGCTGCGCGAGACGGATACCTTGAAGGCCAATCGCCGCCACCACCGTGAACGATGCGGCGGTATCGGTTACGGTGTCAGGGATCTGCGCCGAAAGTGTCGCAGGCACGCGAACGACATCGGCGTGCGGACCATTGGACACAACCCTGTCACCGACCCTGAAACCCACAACGCCCGGACCCGCCGTATGAACGGTGCCGACATTGCAATACCCCAGCGGTAGCGGCTGCGCGAGCTTGGCGCGGACGGCATCGACCGTCGTCATCAAGCCATCCGTCTGGACCTTGTCCAGCACTTGACGGACCTTTTCAGGCTGCTGGCGGGCTTTCTGAATCATGCTGGCCTTGCCAAAATCAACAAGCATCCGCTCTGTCCCGGTGGAAATGAGGGACAGCGCTGTATTGATCAAAAGCTGATTGCGGATGACCTGCGGCACTGGCGCCTCGACCACCGTTGTGCCGCCCTTTGCCATGTCTTGAAGGATTTGTTTCATGCGCCTCTCGTGTAATTTAATGCCATGATCGCATAGCAACACAGGGTGATGGCGACTGACCGACCCATGGCCACATATGGATCGGCGGTGAACTGTATGCTTGTCCAGAAAACCGCCAACATCAGCAGCGCGATAGCTGCATTGGCGATGGCAATGCTGATCGGTTTCGCGTGTCGACTATCCGAGACCATATAGGACAGCGGCTGGACCAGAACGAAAAGCATTGATATCAAAAGTGCCATGCGGCCGAAATTGCGATCACCAAAAACGACGTCATAGATAGGTGGAAATACGAAGGTCATGCCGACTGCAAAACATGCAAAGGATAGCAGAAACCTTCTGGCCACGACGCGCAAGTGAACGAACTTGCGGCTGCCTATCCCGACCTCGATGGCGGACTGAAGTTCGGCAAGCGGCACGAGGTTGAAATATCGGGACGCATTTATCGCGGCAAGAAAAATTCGGAATTCACCTACTGTGCCTGCTGCGGCCCCTACCACACCCAGCAGTATTGTTGTTGCGTTGCTGAATGCAACAACGGGCAGGCGGTAGGAAAGAGAGTTGAACGACACGTGGGCGAAAGAGAGTTTGCGTTCGAATTGTGGGGCAATTTTCCGCATTATTGTGGCCACGCCAAACAGTGTTGCGGTCAGCGACCCCACCAGATTCCCCAAAAGAATCTCCTTGCCGTCCAGTAGCGCCAATGCGGCAAAAAATGTGAACACGTAAAATGTCATAAATATGCCAATAGAAATGGCCGCATATCCTATTTTATCCACAGCAAAGAATATTGCGATATTCAAAGTATACAGAATGTAGGAAATGAAAAATGCGATCAAGACCAATGCGTCTATCGACCCTGTCACGAAAAGAACGGCACATAGAAACCCCAAGCCAAGGAATGCCGTGAGAACGATTGAAAAAAGGTTGATCGACAGCATGCCGTTCGACAGGGACTTGTTCACCTGCATTTGAAACGCGGGTTCGACCAAGGATTGGGTCAGAAGCACAGGAATGATGAGCAGTATTTGGTCGCCGAAATCTTCAAGGCCCAAAATAACAGGTGAGAGAAACGACTGAAATGCCATGAGTGCAATGCTAATAATTTGAAAAGCGACACTATGCTTCATATTGCGCCACCTTGTCATGTTTCCCTTTTTTAAGTGCATACATCAGGAAGCTGATCACCACCCACATTTGTATTTGCCTGAATGACGCAGAAACCAGAAAATTCAACAGGATTGATATCAGACAAAACCAAACGCCTTCGATGCTTCTATTTCTTTGAAAAATGACTTGATTTGTTGATGTAACAACTATCGGTACGAGTAGGGCACAAAACAGTACAAAGCCAATAATCCCTAAATCCATAAGAACATAGCCCAAGAAATTATGGATGTATGGCACGCTGTCTGTTTCAAATTTATCTAGTGTACTCCCGGTTCTCGTTAGCGAGACTGGTATTGGGTGCCCTAATCCGTTTCCAAAAATAGGCCGATCTGAAAATCTTTCAAATGCGTAATCCATTTCGGCTTCACGAACGTTATCACCAGCCGAACTATGAATGCGATCTTTCATCATGTCGACATATTCAGGATTTATGATGAGGTATGCAGAGCCAAGAACCAGGAAGGCGGACAGCATAAAAAAGTTCTTTGCCGAGTAGATCCTTCTGTACTTGAAAATTGCTGCTGCGGCGATAATTAAAATATGGGACCTGTATCCCGAAGCAACGATTAGGAGGAAAAATAGTAGCAGTAATGAAAATCTCTTTGCGCCTCTGATGGATTCGCTAAATATTGTGAGTATGAATCCTATCATGCCGAACGGCACCAACATATCACTGGCGACATATGTTAGGCGGGCCAGCTGTCCGATGAGAGAGTCGACGAAATCTTGTGGGAAGACCACGAGTATCTTGATCGCCCATACAACAGATGCAATCAGCAAAAGGTTTTCAACGTGTTTGACAGATATTGATCGAAGTTGAATTGCAAAAGTGTAGCTTAGAAGGAACAGAAACGGCACGATTGCGCGACCAAAACTCGATAGTGAAACCTCTGCCGTGTTGGACACGAGAAAATTCAACGGCATCAGTATAAATACAATGATGATCGCCAGTATCGCGGTTTTATCCATGACTGCCCGAGGAAAATGGGTCAAAAGAGACATCGCTGCTGACGCAATGTACGAGGTGATGAAAATGATTGAAACCAGTGATCCCGGTGAGGGAACAAACGGCAGAAGCCCAATTAACACAAACATTAATTTTAGGTGCAATGGCAATTTATTGACGCCACACGCCACGACAGTCCACCAAAGGCCTATCGGGGATATTGCCGTTTTTGAACTGCTTGTGGTCGACCAGCATTACATGCACGTCAGCCTCTGCTGATGCGGCATCTTGGGTTGACAGAACTGCGTTGCCCAGTCCGGGTGGCAGTGCACGTATATTTGGTTCGACGATGATCAGCCGACCGGCATGGCATTCAGCGAGCCGTCCCACGATGCGGATTGCGGGGCTTTCGCGCAGGTCGTCAATGTCCGGTTTAAACGTCAGCCCGTAGCACGCGATCGTGACATCTGCCGCCGTCTTTTCGGGGTGCATCATCAGGTGTTGTCCGACGGCCTGTTCGACCTGTGTAACGACCCAATGTGGTTTGGCGTCATTGACCTGTCGGGCGGTGCGGATCAGGCGCGCTTTGTCAGGCGCGCTGGAGATGATGAACCAGGGATCAACGGCGATGCAGTGGCCGCCGACGCCGGGGCCGGGTTGCAGGACGTTCACCCGTGGGTGCCGATTCGCCAAGGCGATCAGGTCCCAGACGTCGATCTTGAGTTTGTCGCAAATCACCGACAGCTCATTGGCGAAGGCGATATTCACGTCACGAAAGCTGTTTTCCGTCAGCTTCGCCATTTCGGCGGTGCGTGTATTCGTCACGACACAGTCCCCCCGCACAAAGTGACTGTAGAGCCGGACAGCCTCGTCCGAACAACGCGCGGTCATGCCGCCAATGATGCGGTCGTTCGAAATCAACTCTTGCATCACCTTGCCGGGCAAAACGCGCTCGGGGCAGTGGGCGATGCGGATGTCAGAAGCTTCTCCGTGGGTCTGCGGGAATGTCAGATCAGGCCGCGATGCAGCAAGCCAGCCTGCCATGGTTTCGGTCGCGCCGACGGGCGACGTGGATTCAAGCACGACAAGGTTGCCGGGCTGTAGAACAGGTGCGATGGCGCGGGCTGCTGCTGCAATATAGCTGAGGTCAGGGGTGTTGCAGTCGCCCTTTAGCGGTGTTGGTACGGCAATCAGAAATGCCTGAGCGGGTTCAGGGATCGTGGTGGCGCGCAGATACCCGGCGCTCACAGCAGCGTTCACAACCATATCAAGGTCAGGTTCGACGATATGTATTTCACCGCGATTAATAGTGTCGACGGTGGCCTGACTGATATCAAGGCCAACGACACGTATCTTGCGAGATGCGAACATCGCAGCTGTCGGCAGGCCGATATAGCCAAGCCCAACGACGCAGATCGTGCTTTGCGCTTGCCCGGTCACGCGGGCACCGCTGTCGCGATGGCGCGCTGTGCGGCCCATGTGCCGATTGCATTGACAATACGGCCCGACGCCAAGCCATCGCCGTAGGGGTTATGCGCAATGCCCATGGCATCGTAGGCCGCTTTGTCGTCGAGCAGTTCGCTGACATGCGCAATAATGGTCTGGCTGTTCGTCCCTACCAGCCGCACCGTACCAGCGGCAACTGCTTCGGGCCGCTCAGTCGTTTCGCGCATGACCAGTACGGGTTTGCCCAATGACGGCGCTTCTTCCTGCACGCCACCCGAGTCTGTCAGGATGATGTCAGCCCTGCTCATCAGATAAACGAAAGGCAGGTAATCCTGTGGCGCGATCAATTTTATGTTGCGGATGTTGCCCAGCCGATCACCTACCGGCCCTTTTACATTGGGATTAAGATGGACGGGGTAAATAATCTGTAAGTCGGGGCGTTGTGCCAATGTAATCAGCGCATCACATATCCGCGCAAAGCCATCACCAAAACTTTCCCGCCGATGTCCGGTGACAAGGATCGTGCGTTTGGTTGGGTCGAGGGTAAATTGCCGATTAAGAGTGGCCGACAGCCCAACGTCGCTGTCGATGATACGCACCACGTTCTGCAGGGCGTCAATGACCGTGTTGCCGGTTACGATAATCTGCTTGGTTGGCGTGCCTTCGGCCAAAAGGTTCTTTTTCGCTTGCTGCGTTGGCGCAAAATGCAGTTGCGTAATGGTGCTGGCAATTTTTCGGTTTATTTCTTCCGGCCAGGGCGAATAGATATTGCCGGTACGCAGGCCCGCTTCGACATGGCCGACAGGGATCTGTTGGTAATATGATGCAAGGCAGGTCGCCAATGTCGTGGTCGTGTCGCCATGCACCAATACCAAATCGGGCTGAAAATCGCGCAATACCGGCTTTAGCCCCATCAGCACGGCGGTGGTAATGTCAGAAAGATCCTGATTGGGCCGCATCAGGTTCAGGTCATAGTCTGGTGTGATCTGGAACAATTTCAGCACCTGATCCAGCATTTCGCGATGCTGCGCGGTGACACAGACCCGCGCGTCGATGCCAAGCGCTGCCGCTAACATTTTTGCAACCGGGGCCATCTTGATTGCCTCGGGCCTCGTTCCGAAAACAGACAGAATTCTCAGCGGTCCAGTGGTGCTGGGCGGCCGTTGCGCATCGGTATGCGATGGCGGAAAAGCGAAAGAATTATGTGGGACTGTAAACATATTTATTGCTCTTCAAAACGCTTCCAAAGGGTAAACATTAACAAATGTGTTACCGGTTGATTGGTTGACAAATTGTCAATTTTCTACGTGTTATCCAGATAAGAATGACGTGTCTTGTCGGCTGTATTGATCCACCTCGCGCCGGCCATTCAGCTTTGATAATAGGCTTGGTATGCGCCGTAGCTGTCGCCGTAGCCGTAGCGTTTCATCCCGCGCGCACTGATCTGTCCCAGAACAAGGCCCGAAATTCTGACGTTGACCTGCTCCAGCGCCTTGAGGCCGTCTGTGACTTGCCGGTGTGTCGTGCTATCCCATTTCACAGCGTAAATGACGGCATCCACGCAGAGGCCAATAATGCGCGCATCAGTGACAGCAAGAACAGGTGGCGTATCAATGATCACATGGTCGTATGTGTCACGTAACCCCTGCAGAAAATCGGCGAACCGAGCGGACGAAAAGATATCTGCGGCATTTGTCGTCGGTTTTTCGCCCATTAGGATATCAAAGTTGTGTTCCGGTACGCGGGTCAGGGCGTCCGTGATCGGTACGTCTCCCAACAGAACCGACAGGAGCCCTTGTTCATTGGTGATGGAAAAATATTCTTTGAAAACGCACCGCCGAATGTCGCCTTCGATCAACAATACCTTTTTGCCCATATCTCCAAGGTTTTGTGCCAACGCGATGGATTGCGTGGTTTTGCCTTCGCCCGGTATGGAGGATGTGGACATGATCACCTTTGGTGTCTTGTCCAAATTCGCAAGCAGCAACGATGTCCGCAGGTTTCGGATCGCTTCGGCTGCCGCAGAATTAGGTTTGTTTTTCAGATAGTCCTGTACCTTCTTGCGGCGTTTGGCAGGAACTTCCGGGATTTGCCCCAGCACCGGATACCCGGTTTTCACTTCGAGATCTTCTGCCACGCGAAATGTATTTTGCGAAAACTCATGCAGTAGAATCAGCGCGGTCCCAGAAAATATGCCCAGCACCAATGATAAGGTCAGGATGACGGGCTTGCGTGGCGCAGACGGGTCAAGCGGCACAACGGCTCCGGATAATATACGACTATCGGCCTGTTGAATTCCTTGCTGGACGGCCGTTTCCTTTAGTCTGGTAAGGAAGTATTCATAAATCAGACGGCTTGCTTCGGCCTCTCGTTGCAACTGCTGCAACTGTACCAATTCCGAGGACTGCATCTCGATGCGGCGCGCGATTTCATCCATGGATGTGGCAATCGTACCCCGCTGCGTCACTGCGCGATCTCTCTCGATCCGGGCGCGCGAAAGCAGTTGGTCAAATCGTGTCAGAACATTTGCCTCACTGGCGACCTACCCGCCGTCACCCAGGGCGATAGCCAAACTGCCAATGTCGCCAGTCTGTCGAAGCTGTCGCAGGTCCTCCAACCTTGTACTGGCCACCTGAACGCCCACATCCAAATCAGCGTCCCGATCCCGCAGATCCTTGAGTTGGCGATTGAGCGCAATAAGCCCTTCAGGGCTAATCAGATCTGTATTGTTGCTATACTCCTTCAGGGCGGCATCGGCAGTTTCGAGTTCAATTTGCAGATCGGTCACCCGTCGGCTCAGCCACTCTGTCGCTTGCGCCGTCTTTTCAAACTTCACGGCAATCTGGTCGCGGATGTAGAGTTCCGCCAAGCGGTTTGCGATCAACGCCGATTTCTGCGCGCTTTGCGTCACCGCAGAGATTCGAAAAACATAGCTTTGCCGAATATTGGTAACGGTAATCTGTGACAGTACCGCATCAATGACCGCATCCTGAATGGCCGTCTCATCTGTCTCGAAATTCGGCATGTCCGTTGCGGTGCCAAGCAGCGCGTCTTTAGCGAGCGCGGCCAGGTGACTGAGCGAAAACGGCGATGGCACGCGCAATCTTTCATTGAACTCCTGATCATTAATCAGTTCGAGGTCTTTGACCAATTGCGCAATAAGCCCACGCGATCTTATCACCTCAACTTCGGTGTTGATGGTTGCCTGATCGCCAGCCAAGCCACTGACAACGCTTTCCAGATCCACCACCTGATCCTGACGGCTTTCCAAGGCGACTGTTGCGTTTGATGTATAAACCGGAACGAACACCATCAGAAGGTAATAGGACGCCAAGACAAGTCCAAGAAAACCCGACAGCACGACCCAAAACTTGCCACGCCAAACGGTCACCATGACTTCGCGAAGGTCCACTTCGTCCGTCTGGGCGTTCGATACATGCTGCGCGCTGCGTCGCGTCGTTGGCCTTAGTTCCACATTCAATTTCTTGTTTCCGATGCTTGTATCGTTGGCAACCGTGACGATCCTTCACCTGAGGATCAGACTGACCCCCTGTTTGCGTATACTGCTAAATTCTAACCATTTTCTACCCTAGGTAGATAACTCATATTAATAAATTGTTAATCACCGTGTTTCATTGATGAGGCAAGATGCAGTAATTCAGGCCGGGACCTTGATAACGAAAATCCTTTCTCTCCCTCGTGCAACCAAGAAATTCATGTTTCTTGGCGCGGATACTGTATTGGTGCTTATTGCGCTTTATGCGGCCGCATCGCTGCGCTATGGAACGTATAATCCACTGTTTTTGTTTGAATTTTCGTGGCATCTGTTTCCTGTGATGGCCATCGTTGGCCCCGCGGTGATCTGCTTTTTCGGACTTCCGCGGATCCAGCTGCACGCCATTGAAAGCGATGCAATTGTGCGCGTTGCCGTCACCGCTGTGGTGCTGTCGATGTCGGCAATATGCGCGAGTTATTTGCTCGGTCTTGCCGGCCCACGGTCTGTCCCGCTTATTTTCGGGATCGTTTTCTTTATGGGTTCAGTCAGCTTGAGGTTGTTTGGCTTGCGTGCGTTGCGCTATCTTGGTGGTCGCGAAGCAAAACGTTTGCCTGTGATTATCTATGGGGCCGGTGCCGCAGGAATTCAGCTTGCGTCGGCGTTGCGACAATCCGCTGAGACGCGCCCGATCTTGTTTGTGGATGACAACGCGAACCTTCAGGGGGTCATGATTGCCGGGCTGCAGGTCTTTCCGGCAAGCGAACTGCGAACACTGATCATGAAACGGCAGGCAAAGCGCGTGCTGCTGGCGATACCGTCCCTTTCTACGGGCCGCCGTACACAATTGATTGCCGAGCTATCGAACCTTCTGGTGGAGGTGCAAGTCTTGCCGTCATTCATTGATCTCATGGAGGGCCGCGGCCTCGAAACGTCGCTAAGACCAGTTTCGCCGGACGATTTGCTGGGTCGTAACATGGTCGCCCTGAATACCCCAGAGATCGCAAAGACCTATGCTGGCCGCGTGGTGATGGTAACGGGGGCCGGTGGTTCCATCGGGTCGGAGCTTTGTCGGCAACTCGTGAATTGTCGGCCCGCCCGGATCGTGCTTTTTGAGCAAAATGAATTTTCGCTCTATGCGATTGAAGGAGATATCGAATGCCTTGCTGCGCGGTTTGGGATTCCTGTTGTCGCGCGATTGGGCTCTGTGACTAATCGCGCACGCGTGAAAAAAGTCGTCACCGAAGAGGCGGTGGATATCATTCTGCACGCGGCGGCCTATAAGCATGTGCCCATGGTTGAAAAGAATGAAATCGAAGGCGCGGCGAACAACGTCATTGGCACCCACATCGTGGCGGATGTCGCCAGAGAGCTGGACGTCGAGCGTTTTATCCTCGTTTCGACCGACAAGGCGGTGCGCCCAACGAACATCATGGGAGCCACCAAGCGGATTGCGGAACGTGTGGTTCAGGAGCTTCAAACGCGTGGTGGTCGGACGCGTTTTGCCATGGTTAGATTTGGCAATGTGTTGGGATCATCGGGATCTGTCTTGCCGCTTTTTCAAAAGCAGATTGCAGCAGGTGGCCCGGTCACCGTGACTCACCCAGACGTGACCCGCTTTTTTATGACGATACCGGAAGCGGCGCGGCTCGTTCTTTTGGCGGGGGCCTACGCGGAAGGCGGTGACGTCTTTGTCCTGGACATGGGCAAACCGCAAAAAATTATTGATTTGGCGCGTCGCATGATCGCCATGTCAGGCCGAAATGTGCAAGACCCGGTAACCGGATATGGTGACATCGCCATCGAAATCACTGGCCTGCGCCCGGGCGAGAAGCTGTATGAAGAATTGCTTGTGGGCAATACGCTGTGTGCAACACCGCACCCGAAAATCCTGAGAGCGGAAGAGCCGCCGCTTAGCCAGATCGAAGTAGCGTCTTTGCTCCGGGACATCCGGAAGGCGATCACCCTCGATGACCCCGTCATGTTGCGTAAAATAATTGAATTGCAGGTCGACGGCTACCACCTGCCAGAGCGTGCCACGCTTAGCGCCTAAACGTCATAAAATTGGTAATAGTCTGATATCAAACGGTTCGTTGCCCTGACGCTAACGCGCAAATATCACGTAGCACGTCCGCGCAATTGGCCATGTCCTGCTGTGTCAGCGTTGGGTGGACCATCATCATGAAATTCGTCTCTCCCAGTTCTTGGGCATTGGCCAGACGATCTTGGGGGCGAAAATCGGTGCTATCGAATGCTTTTTCGCGATAGATTTCGGGGCAAGCACCATGAAAACAAGGAATACCACGGTCATTTATGGCGGCGATGAAGCGATCAAGTGACCAATTCGGTGCCAGTCGGTCAAGGCGGAGGAAGGCATAGAACTTGTAATATGCGTGCTGACTGCCCTCCGATGGATCAATCTGTGGCAGTCGAACCAGCCCATTGATGCCCGAATACGGGGTAAGCGCGTCTGTCAGGGCTGCGGCATTTTCTTGTCGTTCTCGATGCCAACGTGCCATGCGGGACAGCTGGATCAGGCCGATGGCCGACTGCATTTCGGTGAGCCGCCAGTTGGTGCCAAAGCTATCTAACTGCCAGCGAAATCCCGGTGGATGCTGGCGGTTGAATGTCGCTTCCCAGTCGCGTCCATGGTCCTTGAATGACCACATGCGCCGCCAAAGTGCCGCATCATTGCATGTTACCATCCCGCCCTCGCCGCCGGTCGTCATGATCTTGTCCTGACAAAACGACCAAGCGGCGATATCGCCCAAGCCGCCGACGGGCCGCCCCTTGTGGCGTGCACCGTGGGCCTGTGCGCAATCCTCGATCAGTTTAATGTCCGTCGTACCGATCAGGTCGCGAAAACCGTCCATGTCACAGGGCCAGCCCGCCAGATGAACACATAAAATCGCCCGCGTTCGTGACGTGACCACAGGCCCGACGGTTATCGGCGTGATGTTTTGGCTGTCGCGGTCAACATCGGCAAAGACCGGGCAGGCACCGGCATTCACGATGGCCGACACGCTGGCCATAAAGCCGCGTGGTGTTACGATCACCTCATCGTCGCAGCTGCCGCCATTGCGGTCTCCGATTCCCAGTCCGTACAGCGCCAAATCAAGGGCAAGCGTGCCGTTCCCAACCGCAATCGCATGTGAACAGTCGCAGAACGCCGCAAATGCCTGCTCAAAGTCGCGTGATTTCGTTCCGGTCCAATAATTTACTTTATTGGACAGTAGGACGTCTGCGACGGCATCCGCCTCTTCTTGGGTAAAGGCTGGCCAAGGGGCAACTAATTCACGATTCATGTCAGTCCTCAAATTTGGCGGGCCGGAACGCCCGCGACCTGTGCGCCATCTTTGATGTCTCGGACCACTGCGGCCCCCGCCCCCACGATCACATCGTTTCCAATGGTTATGCCTTCTCGGACAACCGCGCCGATTCCGATCCAGCTGCGCGCGCCGACACGTACCCCACCGGCAAGGCGAGCGCCGGGAGATATGTGGGCAAAGTCGGCAATGGCGCAATCGTGGTCGATGCTGCAGCCTGTGTTCAGGATAACGCCGCGTCCGATCGTAGCGTCGGCGTTGATCACGACAGTCGCCATTGCTACCGTGCCTGCACCGATTTGCGCAGTGGGGGAAATAATAGTTGAAGGGTGCAGCAGCTTTGGGCTGTGCGCCAGCGCCAGTTTCTCGAACAGCTCGGATCGGATAGCATTATCGCCGACCGCGCAGAACATCCCCGAATCTCCAGTCGCCGTTGGGCACCCAACAATTGGCCAGCAGCCATTTTGGGTCCGGTTGGGCCACGCGTCATCAACGAATACAATCTGGCCGTAGCCGCAAAGCGCAGCAATGTCCGCCACGACTTTGCCATGCCCGCCAGCGCCAACAATGACAAGTCTATCATCTTGTCCGGGCGCGGCGCCTTGTTGTACGTCCCAGCTAGGTCGCGACAAAGGAACATTCCCCCGTGCTGATGCAAGCGGCTGTTAATTGGTCGGATCGGTAGGCACCTGTATCAATGCAAATACGGCTGGCGCCAATGAACGGCTTTCTGCAAATCGTGTGGCCGTGAATAACCCAGGTGCCGTCGTGCCGTGGCGTGTTCAGAAAGCTGGGGTGGCCCCAGATCATCACGTGGGACCGTTGCGACGTTGGCGGCGCATTGGGATCCATTCCGGCGTGAACGCACCATACGTTGCCGCTTTGCCACCGCAACGGCAGCGCGCGCAGCCAGTCGAGCAACCCTTGGGGCATGGCCGCCTCCAGCGCGTCACTGACAGCGACCAGATCATCGGATTGGGCCGGGATTTTGATGCCATAGCTTTCCAGCGTGTTGATGCCACCATTCATCAGCCATAGCGCGCCCTGCCCGAGGGGGTCGTCGATGAAGTCCAGCATCATCTGCTCGTGATTGCCTTTCAGGCAGATAACTTGCGCATCCCGTTGGCGGCTAGTCTTGTGAAGGTGTGCCAGCACTTGTGCCGACTGCGGGCCGCGGTCGACATAATCTCCTAGAAACACGATCCGCTTGCAACTTTTGGGGTCAACACGTGACAGAAGATCATGCATTAAATCGGCCCGCCCATGAATGTCGCCGATTGCGACAAAGGGGCCATCCGGCATTAGGGAAAAATCAATTTCAGGTTGTTTGATGATCGCAGCGCCTGAAGCACGGGACCGAAACAATCTCCTGAAGAAACGGGGCAATAGATGTCATCCTTATTACGCTTTTATTTAGCAGACCACAGCATGATCTTGAGCACAATACATTGTCTTGCAGATGGGCAGAGCCACAGCAAAGTGGACAGAACATGCGCCAATCCGTTCGGAAATTAACTTATTATTAACATAAATTAAGATATGTGGCGTATCGTATAATACAGTGGCGCAACCTGCCATCGCATGATTCAAAGGTCCAGCCTGACATCGTGCCTGCCGGTGCCCGCGATACGACAACAGGCTGGCAAGAAAGTCATTTCTATGGTCAAGGATTTGAGCCGCCACCCACGATTGCGCGTCGTCTTATTTTGCTTCGCTACAACCATTGCGACTTTGGTTTCGGGTGCCGTTCAGGCGCAGGACGCGGGCCGTGCCGCACAATATACCTATACGCTCTATGGTACGCCCGGTCTGATTGATATGCCGACGGCGCAAAGTGCGGATGATGCTGAGCTCGCGGCTACGCTTGGCTATTTTGGGGGGACAACGCGTACGACGCTTAGCTTTCAGATAATGCCACGACTGTCGGGGAGTTTTCGCTATGCCCGAATAGATAACTGGGTCATCGCGACTGGCGAAAACACCTATGATCGGTCGTTTGATCTGCGGTATCGGTTGGTTGACGAAGGTGTACACCGACCTGCGGTTGCCATCGGCTTGCAGGATTTCGTTGGCACAGGCATCTACTCTGGCGAATATATTGTCGCGACAAAGCAGTTGAACCCGCAGTTCGGTGTGACAGCGGGTGTCGGGTGGGGCCGTTTTGGGTCGTACAACGGTGTTGCCAACCCTTTGGGCATCTTTGGTCCCGCGTTTGACGTACGCCCGGGCAGAAGCGACAACTTGGGTGGACAAGTCGAAAGTGGCAGGTGGTTCAGGGGTGACGTTGCGGTTTTTGCAGGCGCCGCTTGGCGACCGACCGACCGGTTGACGTTCAAGGCTGAATACTCGTCCGACGCGTATGTTGCTGAAACGGCAGCGGGGCGAGATTTATTTCGACGCCACATACCGCTGAATGTCGGGGTGGATTACCAGATATCAGATACCGTTCATATACAGGGCTACTACATATACGGGTCCGAAGCTGGTTTTGCGCTAACCTATAAGATCAATCCCAAAGAGCCGCTGGCAAATGGCGGGCTGGGTCAGCGGCCGACGCCGATAAGGCTGCGGGAACCGGGGCAAATAAGTGATTTTGCGTGGAGGGCGCAGCCTGATGCGTCCCAAATCCTGCGTGATAGCTTGGCGCGACTTCTCAAAGCCGAAGGGATGGTGCTTGAGGCGATGCACCTAGAGCCAACGCACGTCACGGTGTCCATGCGCAACCCCAGCTATCTTGCCAGATCAGAAGCGATTGGCCGGACAGCCCGAATCCTGACCCAAGTGATGCCTGGCTCTGTGGGGGCGTTCACGATCATTCCGGTGGTGTCGGGTATCCGGGCAGTCGCAGTCATGATCGACCGTTCTGACCTAGAGGCGTTGGAGTTCGCGCCTGATGGGGCCGCCCAATCGTTCGACCGCGCGCAGATCGCCGATGCCGCAGAGCAAGGTGCCGGTTCTACGCTGGTTGATGGGCTGTATCCGCATCTCCAATGGCGTGTTGGCCCCTATGCCACCATTGCCTACTTCGATCCTGAAAACCCCGTGCGGATCAGTGTTGGTGCTGAGCTTGCGGCGGCCTATGATGTGGCGCCGGGGCTGACTTTTGCGGGAAAGGTCAGACAGCGAATTGCAGGCAACGGAGGCAGTAACCCTCGGGTGTCGGACTCTGTCCTTCAACATGTGCGCACCGATGCCTCAATTTATGACGTCCAAAGCGAGACGGCGATCACCCAACTGACGGTTGCTTACCAGACGAACCTTGGCCGTGATTTCTATGGTCGCGTCACCGCTGGCTATCTGGAACGGATGTACGGCGGTATATCGGCCGAGGTGCTGTGGAAGCCAGTTGATGGCCAGTTTGGGCTCGGTGCCGAGCTTAACTACGCAAAGCAGCGGGACTTTGATCAGCTTTTCGGGTTCCAGGCATATGCTGTCGTGACCGGGCATGTGTCGGGATACTATGACTTTGAAAATGGCATGCACGGCCAGCTTGATGTTGGGCGGTATCTGGCTGGCGACTACGGCGCGACGATCACATTAGAGCGGGTGTTTGATAACGGCTGGCGGTTCGGCGCGTTTGCGACGTTGACCGACGTCTCTTTCGGCGATTTCGGCGAGGGATCGTTTGACAAGGGTCTGCGCTTTACCGTGCCGCTTACCCATTTTTCTGGCAGCCCGACGGCGCGCACCTATCCGGTGACCCTGCGCCCACTTCTGCGGGACGGCGGTGCACGGTTGTCTGTGCCTGGGCGCTTGTATGAAACAGTCCGCAGCTATCATGAACCAAGCCTGCAGGGCAGTTGGGGCAGATTTTGGCGATGAAACATATCCGACACGTCATGCAAATTATGGTGTTTTGCCTCGTTGCGGCCTGTGGCAATGGCAATGATCGCAACCTCGTACCGCAACAGGTTTTGGCCCGGCTGGCCGAACCAAAACAAACGCCCGCTGACGTTTCGCAGGTCCGGGCCGCGCTGACACCACAGGTTTTGACCGCGATTGATGGGCCGGTTTTGCTGGTTCAGATCATGAATCGGGGTGCCGTTGCCGTGCTGACTCGTGTGGCCATGAATGGGCCCATTGAAACATTCCTGACGCCCGATGGAATCAGCCTTAGCTTGCATGACGGTTTGCTGGTGGCAACACGCGGCTTGGGCTTTGACCTGATGGCGGCGGATGTTGGGGGGCCTTTGGGCGCTGTCATGGGCAATGCCAATGATGCGCCAAGGGAGCATCGCTACTTGGACGGCGAAAATCATGTCAGCCGGGATGTATTCGATTGCATCTACACGCGGTCCGCTGCCGATCATATCCGTGAGATATGCAGCCGCGCCGGGAATGCGTTTGAAAACACCTATATAGTCGACGTATTCGGCCTAGTCCGCGTCTCGCGGCAGTGGGTATCTGAAGGTGTGGGCTATTTGCTGATCGAGCGCTGGGGCGACTAATGGCATAGGGTGATGTGTTGTATCAGCAAGACACGAGAAGTTAACAATTCATTTACTATTTCGAGCTAGCGTTTGGACTAGAACAATCGCGCACATCTGCAGAGGAGAGTTTGATATGAAATATATTATTGCGGCTGCGCTTATGACAACGACGGTTGCTACCGCACAAGAAATCGTCCCAATTGACCCTGTCACCACTGTGCAGGGCTTCGGTGCCTTGGGCACAACAACCACGTTGAGCATCATCGCAGGCGTCGTGACGGTTGGCGTGCTTGTGGCTGGTAGTGATGAAAGCTCCACGACGGGCACCAACTAAGCCATCAATAAGAATGATCCGTGATCGGGAAGCTAGGTCAGTTTCGGCTTGGCTTTAGTATGGCGCAAATATCCATCGCACGGAGACTCCGATGCTGAAATGGCCACTATGTGCCGCTCTTGCTTTGTTCATGTCGGGCTGCGGCGTGGCGTACGTTTCTTCTGAAGTTGTGGCTGACCGTGATAACCTGCGTATTGTACCTTTAACTGCTGAAGTGGTGCAGATTGCCAATCAGTCGACCTATCAGCCTAAACAGGTGCCCAACGCCTTTTTCCAAGGCGCCGACGTGCCAAGTGCAGGACGAGCTTTGGGCGCGACGCCGCAGCCCGTTCTGACAGAACAGCAGCGGCCGACGGTGATGCAGACCAGACTGCCGCCTGTGGCAGATCCGGGGCCATATCGCATTGGCGTTGGCGACGTTATTCTGCTTGCTGCCAAGTCATCCGGCGGCACGATTGAAGAGCTGACGGGGCTGCTTGCCGCGCAAAATACTCGGCAAGGCTACACCGTGCAGGACGATGGCGCTATTGCCGTGCCCGATGTCGGCCGAATCCCACTTGCCAATCTCACATTGGAGGAAGCAGAGGCCCAGCTGTTTCAAAGCCTTGTTGAAAACCGCATTGAACCGACGTTCAGTCTTGAAATTGCAGAGTTTAATTCAAAACGTGTCTCACTTGGCGGTGCCGTTGGGCAGCCAGCAATCGTTCCTATTGCATTGACACCACTTTTTCTGGACGAGGCGCTGACCCGTGCGGGCGGTATTGCAACGCCCGACCTCGATTTCGTATCAATACGCATTTATCGTGCAGGATCGCTTTTCCAAATTCCGCTGAGTGCCTATTTTAGCAGCCCAAGTCTGCAAAAAACCCGACTTTTGGCTGGCGACAGTGTGTTTGTTGGTGCCGAATTCGAATTGGAGAAGGCTCAGGCGTATTTTGAGGAACAGGTTGTGCTTGCGCAGCTCGGCCAGCAGGCTGGCACATTGGCGTTGGCTGAATTGAATGCCGAAATTCACCTGCGCCGCGCTGTTTTGGTCGAAAAGCGCGAAAATTTTCAGGCTCTCATTGCACTCGACGCCATTGACCGGGATTTTGTTTATCTTACCGGTGAAGTTGCCAAGCCCACCCGCTTTGCGCTTCCCTTTGGACGGTCCGCAACACTCGCGGATGCCCTATATGCCGATGGCGGGTTTGGAAACGAGACGGCAAATCCATCACAAATATATCTGTTACGCGGGTCAACCACTACCGGGGCGGTGACAGCCTGGCATCTGAACGCCCGCAATGTTGCAAATCTGATCTTGGCGACGCAAATGCAATTGCGCCCCAATGACATTATTTTCATTGCAGAACAGCCCATTACACGCTGGAATCGGCTCATGCGGCAAATTGTTCCGTCGTTGATTACCAGCGGGACCGCTTTGGCGACAAACTAAGTGAAGTCCGCTGGATGTGTTGGGCCGATACGAGAGCATCCGTTCCTGTAATGATGCCTGAAATTGGTTGCGTGCCGATTCATTTTGTCGTCTTGGTTCGCCGGCTTTAATTCCAAATGTAGGTGATCAGCGGATCATAACCCGTTGCGTGAAAAGGGTGTTGTTTTGTGCTTAACACACGCTAATGTTGAATGACGCATCAATCCGAAGGAGAAATAAATGACGAAGATAAATATCGTACGTGCATGGAAAGACCCTGCATACTTCGCATCGCTCAGCGTTGAAGATCGGGCGATTGTTCCGGCGAATCCAGCCGGAAATTTTGGCGTTGCCGAAGATTTGGGCGCCATTGTCGGCGGTCGTTCCGGTTCGGTGTCAGCCCGCTTGGCCGCGTCATGCACCAACAAAACCAGCACATGCTGTAATTGCACCCCGACAGCGGAACGATAGGTATGGTTTTTGGGGCTGGTGAATGCTGGCCCCGAAACGATCGCCCAGACAATGCTGCAGGTCCACGATCTTGATTGACGCATCATCGACCTTAGCAGCGCTGCGGGACGGGGATGAAACGTTCTATGTTCCTGCAGATCACCCGCTTGCGCGTACCGACTCGCGTGTGATGTTTGCTGAGGCATTGGCGGCAATTTCCAAGCCTGACAGTCATAAACAGCAAGGTTTGCCACCCCAAGAAGATCCGGCGCTTATCGCATTTATGGCGGATACCGATCCAATGGGGATTGTTGGTGCCGGACATCTGGCCGCAGCGCTGCAACGGGCAAATGCACTGTTGTCCACGCTGCCGGACAGTCTGCTGAAAGTCCAGTTATCCACCCTATGTAACACAGACTGGCGCGATTTTTTAGCGGGTCAATTGTCACAGAAAGTGCAACAGACCACAGCGCTCGAATATCATATCACGCGCTTGGACGACACAGATCTGACGATTGACGCGTATTGCGACAGGTTGCGGGCGCCCGACGCGCGCGCGCGTATTCTGTCGGATTATCCCGTCTTGGACCAGCGGCTAGGGCTATTTTTTGCGCAACAGGTCCGGGTGTTTGAGCGATTTGCCAAACGTATGGTTGCCGACTGGGCCGCGATTCCCACAGCGCTCGGGTGTGACCTATCCACAGCGCTGCCGACCCGTATGCACTTTGGCGAGGGCGATCTGCATAATGGCGGTCAGGCGGTCATTATCGTGACGCTGAGCGATGATCAGAAATTGGTCTACAAGCCGCGCGATATATCTGTTGAGGTTGCCTTTGACACGCTTCTTGGGCAGTTGAACGATTGCGTTGAGCCTGGGTTCTTTCATCGCATCCGCAGCCTGTCACGAGACGGATATGGTTGGGTTGCATTTGTGGCTGCGCGTCCCTGCGCGTCATTGGCTGAGGTCCCAAAGTTTTATGAACGCACGGGCGGTTTGTTGGCGATTTTGCATGTTCTGGGCGGCTTTGATTTCCATCAGGAAAATCTAATAGCCCATGGCGCATATCCGGTCGTCATTGATCTCGAGACTTTGTTCTTCTCATTCAAAAACGGCAGCTTTTTGGGCCGCAATGATCCGTTTTTGAAGGCAGTCGACTACCCTGCGGTGCAGGCGCTTCTTGGCTCAGTGATGAGTACATTGCTCTTGCCGCAGCATGCCCGAAATGAAAATGTATCCGGTATTGCAGGAGGTGCGCCGACCCCGCAAATGGCGATGCGCTACAATCCGGAACGCAATACGGTCGACTATCAGCCGGATGGGACTTTGGAGTTCTTTAATCGGCCAACCCTGGATGGAGCGCCCGTAGCGCCCGCGCCCTATGCGGATGACGTGGCCTGCGGGTTTAGACGCATCTATTGCTATCTGATGGACAACCAGACGGCATATCTGGCGTCTGATGGCCCGTTGGGTCGGATCGCCAATCACCGTGTCCGGATGGTTGTACGGGATACACAGGTTTACGCGTCCTTACTGGAAAAATCATGGCATCCGACGCTTTTGGGTAAGGTGGATGATTTGGTCGTGCATCTACTGCATTTGTGGCGTGCTGCAGAAGCAACGCCCAGCACAATTCCTTTATTCTTGTATGAACTGGAGCAATTATTGGCGGGAGATGTGCCCTATTTTACCCAAGCACCAAAGGAATTACACGCGACTACAGCAGAGGGGCAACGCACGGGGTATCAGTTGGACCAGTCCGGCTTTGCAGCCATGCAGGACCGGTTGCGGCGGCTGTCTGTGCCCGACCTGGAGCTGCAAATCTGGATCATGCGTGGCACGCTTGAGGTGGAACTGCGCGAGGGCAAGGGCAGCTATCAGCCGTCATCCGACGCCATCCTTGCATCGGATGCGTCACGCCGCGCGCTGTGCATGGTGCATGGCGCCGTCATGCACCATGCACAGCGCGGCAATGGGTTGCTGGATTGGTTGACCGTGACGCCAACCCCGGACGAAAAGCTGATGCTTGGGCCGGTTGACGTTTCGTTCTACAATGGAATTTCAGGCCTCACGTTGTATCTGGCGTATTATGCCGAAATGACGGGCACGGCCGATGCGCGTGCTGACGCCGAACAGGCCTTTGCCAACCTGGAACGTCAGATCGCCGATGATTGGGGGGGGTTCAATACGCCCGGCGCGATGAGCGGCCTTGGTGGCGCGGCCTACTGCATGATCCATCTGGCTGCCTTGTGGGATCGGCCCGATCTCTTGGATCGTGCCTTTATGTTTCTTGAACATGATCTGGCGATCATCACCGCCGATAATGGCCTGTTCGATCTGACGGTTGGCGCAGCTGGATTGGTCTGTGTGTCGGTTGCCGGGTTTGCCGCTTCGGGCCAGGAAAGATTCCGGAGTATCGCCCGCCGCTGCGGTGCCGCGCTTGCCCTTATGGCCCGCCATGATGACGCGGGGGCCTATTGGGTGGTGCAGGGTGGCGATAAACCGTTGACGGGCCTGTCGCATGGTTTTTCGGGCGTGATCCTCGCATTTAGTCAGCTTGAGCGTATTGATCCTGACCCGGTGCGCCGCGATATGGTTGCAAAGGCATGCGCGCGCGAGAACGCAGATTTCGTACCCGAGCGGCAGAACTGGATTGATTGGCGCTATGCAAACCTTGCGCAAAGGGATCGCGATGACCCGTCAAACTTCCAGTACTTCTGGTGCAACGGCGGAGCCGGTATTGGGCTGGCCCGACTGGCGATGTGGCGGGCAGGGGCGCGCGACCCGCAGATAATCGCAGACCTGCGGGCCGCAGCGCACAGCACCTTGTCTGGCGGACTCGGCCATAACCACAGCCTGTGCCATGGCGATATGGGCAATCTGGATTTCCTGTATCAGGCGACGATGGTGCTGGGTGATGATGGGCTGCATATGCAGGTTGATGCTGCATATGCCCGCGCGGTGAATAGCATTCTGGAGGGCCATATTTACGGCGGGGCGTCACGCCAGGTGTCGCCGCCTGATTTGATGACAGGGCTAAGCGGTGTGGCCTATGGCCTGATGCGCCGGATTGATCCGCATCGGGTCCCTGACATTCTGAGCCTTGCAGCCCCAAATCCGATGCGGCAGCAATGATTGTCGCAACGCAAATTTCCCATGATCTCACCCTGACGGAACAGGGCGTGCAGTGCCTGTCGGATATGCTGGGCGATGATCCATCACAGGCGCTTTTGATGCAGTTGGAAACCGTCCAACAGCATGCATATGCTGTTGGAGTCGGCTTGTCGCTGGCCCCGTATTGTGACGCACAGATCGCGGCTGATGTGCCGGTACGTCTGGCGGACGCAGAAAGTACGCTTGACCTGATCGGCCGTCATTGTGCAATGACTTTGTCGCCCGATGATATACCTGACCGATTGCGGCGCTGGCAGACATTGCATCAAAATGCGCCAGTTTATCTGCCGGCAATTCCCCGGATTGGTTTAGATGATCCGACGGCATATGCCGCAACATTGTCCACCTACCTGCGTGACCTGTCAGACGGACAAAAGAGCGCCTTGGTGGCCGGGAGCCTTGGCCTTGCGCCAAAGGTGAACGCCGCCCTGCTCGCTATGCCCGACATCAATGTGTCCGATGCCGACACTGTCGCGTTGGATGCGCCGCTGTTGCCGCTGATCACTCAAATATTCAATATGCCCGCGATCATGTCATTCGTTGCGGATATGGTTGCAGATGACCGGATTAATCTCACGACAGCCAGCACCGCCGGTTTTGCCTTTTCAATCGTGCCGACCTATGGCGGGCTGCCGCTGATCCATGTTCCCTTGACCGGCAGTTACAACGACCTGATCCAACTGGCTCATCATATTGGGCATAGTTATCATCAGATGACCGCGCAAAAACACGGGACGGTTCTGGCCCCGATCACATCCGATATAGACGAGATTATCCCGCTGTCGTTCGAACGGCACTGCCATGCGTTTCTGTGCGACGTCAATCCGGCTGCCGCAGCATGGGTTGCCGCGAAGCGCGATGCAGAGGTCGCAGTGGCCTTGCGCGATTATCGACGCGACCAACATATCTTGCGCGCCGCCCTTGCGGACGCCTTGCCCGCCGCGCTGATTGCGGATTTTGTGGCTGCAGGCGGTGGTGGCCTGCCCGGATACCGACCGCCGCAATTGTCCTCCTATGCGTTTGGCGCGATTGCGTCCGCACATCTGTGGCGGGCACATGGTTGGGATTTTGACGTTCTACATAATTTTGCAACGCAAGCTGATCGCGCATCACCGACACCGCTGTTTACAGATGATCCCCACACGAGACATCCATGACCCGTGCGTTTTCCCTGATATACCAGCATGACTCAAAGGACTGCGGACCATCATGTTTGCAGATGATCCACCGCTTTCATGGTGGTTATATTTCCACAGCGCAGATGCGTATTCTTTGTGATCTGACGATTGACGGGGTATCAATGGCGGGGCTTGCCCGCGCTGCGGATCGGCTGGGCATGGCCACGCAAGCTGCGCGGGTGACGCCTGATCAGCTTGATACCCTACCGCTGCCGTTGATCGCGCATTGGCTGCAAGAGCATTTTGTTGTTGTCGTGGCAGTGACACGCAGCACGGTGCGCGTCGCTGACCCTGAATTGGGTTTTGTCACCTACAAGCGGCAGGATTTTCATGATCGTTGGCTGGGCCAAAAGATGTTTGGTGAGGTCAAGACAGATCGGCTTGCCACCGAAGGCGCGGTGCTGATGGTGGCGCCGGGACAGACGTTCGCGACGCATCGGGGCCCGATGACTGTTCGCACTGCCCACTTTGCCCCGCTTTGGCCGATCCTGCGTGAAAATCGGCGCGCGGCGCTGACTGTTCTTATTGTCTTTCCCTTGTTAATGGCGATTGCCGTGGCGCTGCCATTAATTATGCAGCGTGTGATCGACGATGGCGTTGGCGGGCAAAATCCAGGTCTTTTGCAGCTTTTGCTGATCGGCTATCTGGTCCTTTCACTAAGCCGGAACGTGGTCGGGGGTCTGCGTGACCTGCTTTTGCTGAAGCTTGGGGCCAAAATCAGCCTCGAGATAGTGCACCGTTTCATGCGGCAGTTGCTACAGCTCAAGATGGATTTCTTCGAGCGGCGCAGTCTGGGCGATTTGCTGCAACGTCAGAACGATCACCACAGGATTGAGCGGTTCTTGACGACTCAGTCATTGCCAACGTTCTTCTCGCTTCTGACGTTCCTTGTCTTCGCTGTAATGCTGGGCACCTACAGCATGATGGTTCTGACCTGTGTGGTTGCATTTGCGGGCGTCACGCTCGTGTGGATTGTCGCAATTGGCAAACGGCGGCGCAAATTCGACCTGCAACAGTTTGAGCTGGAAGGGATCGTGCAGGACAACGCTGTTGAGATCATATCGGCGGTGCGTGACCTGAAGGCGTTCGGCAGGACGCGACAGAAGACCCGGTTTTATCAATCGCTTCTGCGGCGGCGTTTTGAGAGCACCTATCGTGCCGCCCGTCTGGACGAGATGCAAAGCATCGGCGCCCTTCTTTTGATGGAAGCAGGAGAGATCATTGCCTTGATGATTGCAGGGCGTCTGGTCATTGTGGGCGATGCGTCGCTGGGGGTTTTTGTTGCGATCCTGTTCATTCTGGGCCAGATGCGTGGGCCACTGTCGCAGATGGTTCCATTCTTTCAGTCTGTGCAAGACGCATTGTTAAGCTTGAACCGGTTGGATGCACTGCAAGAAGAAAGCGCAGAGCCGGAAAATGCCCCGGCAGATGCACGGCTTGATGCGCTTGCGGCGCAGGATTTGCGATTTGATCACGTTGGGTTTCGGTACAATCCAATGCATCCCCAAAACGTGCTGACCGATCTGACGTTTACCATACCCGCAGGCAAAAAGACCGCTATCGTGGGGGCGAGTGGGGCCGGAAAGTCCACGTTGATCAAGCTGCTCGCAAAATTCCACGAACCGACGGATGGGGTTATCCGCTATGGCGACATTGATTTGTCGCAGGTGGCGCCGCAAATCTGGCGCGAGCGGATTGGGCAGGTGTTTCAGGATGGCATGATCTTCAATGCGTCGCTTGGCTACAACATCACACTCAGCCATGACACCCCGGACCGCGTCCAACTGGCTCGTGTGCTGGACGTGGCAAATGTAGATGCGTTTTTGCCGACCTTGACCCAAGGCATTGAAACCAGCATCGGCCGCGGTGGTTGGCAACTAAGTGCGGGCCAAAAACAGCGGGTCCTGATCGCGCGTGCCTTGTACTCCGATCCTGAGATCCTGATTTTTGACGAGGCCACGAGCGCATTGGATTCAAACAATGAGGCCGAGATCACAAGCAATCTGCAACAGATGTTCGCGCAGCGGACCAGTATTGTGATCTCGCATCGTCTCAGCACGATTCGCGACGCAGACCAGATTATCGTGATGGACGCTGGGTATATTGTTGCCAGTGGCACACATGATGTGCTGATCGCAAATGATGGTCCCTATCGGCGATTATTTGTCAGACAGACGCCGTAAACGCAATCAAGCATCAGCAGAACCCCGCCGCGCTATTGGAAGAATATGCAGCAATTGATCCACGTCAATCAAGACAGCAACCGGTCAGATGATGTGTCTGGTATCTTTTCTGCGCTGACACTTACTTGCCAGGGGGCTTGCAATGCATGAATGGCACGAAACGCACATGAAAAAGCTAACATCGGATCAACCGGCGTCGCAATCCCGGCCAAGGTTGCGGCGCAGGGCCATTCCGCGTGCGTTGTGGGATTCTGTGCAGGCCCTTGGCCCGACTCCAAAAACGGCGCTCATGGTTTTTGTTGATCTTGGGTTGAGTGATTGCGAAATCGCCCGGTATTTTGCCATATCACAAACCTGCGTTTCGGAACTGCGCCGCATTTGGAGGATCGGTCTGGAGGCCTGAATCGGGCGCAGAAGTGGTTCGGTTTGTTTGAACAGGTCTCTGGCGTTTTCCAAGTGGATTACCGCCTTGGTTACGCCGCTACCGCTTCGGGCATAGGCTGGTTGAAGTAGGCCTGATCGGGGGTTCTGCCGTCAAGCGATGAATGTGGCCGTCGGCTGTTGTAGAAGGTCAGAACTGGCCAATCCCGGCGCGGGCCTCAGACACGCTGGCATAGGCCCGCAGGTAGACCTCCTCGTATTTTATGCTCCGCCATAAACGCTCGACGAAGACATTGTCGCGCCAAGCCCCCTTGCCATCCATGCTGATCTTTATCTCACGGGCGGCCAACACCTTGATGAAGTCGGTCGCGGTGAACTGGCTGCCCTGATCGGTGTTGAATATCTCGGGCGTGCCGTGTTTCGCCAGCGCCTCCTCCACAGCTTCCATGCAAAAATCAGCCTCCATCGTGATCGACACCCGCCATGCCAGAACGCGCCGGGTGAACCAATCCAGCACAGCCGCGAGATAGATGAACCCGCGCGCCATCCATTGCCCGGCAGGCGATTTGCAAAGCAAATCTGCCGAGACGGGGGGTGTAGTGATGTCCATCGCCCAGACCTGATTGGGGCGGGTGATGGACAGTTTCCGGAGCAGATAGGGGTAAATCTTGTGCCCTGGCGCCGGTTTCGAGGTGTTCGGCTTGCGGTATAGCGCCTCTGTGCCCATGCGCTTCATTAGCGTGGCAACA
>Ga0208544_10000527_pt1 | contig 29978 bp, 23 predicted proteins | sample DEB08_DNA_9_FD_184526 | JGI IMG/M metagenome (GOLD analysis project Ga0208544, IMG submission 184526) | Aqueous microbial communities from the Delaware River and Bay under freshwater to marine salinity gradient to study organic matter... | ecosystem: Environmental > Aquatic > Marine > Coastal ... | reverse complement strand
TAATTATATTTATTTAATAAAAATAAATACGAACAAAATACTGTTTTAAAGATAAAAATACTTTTAATACAGAATATTATTTCGTGTAATTTATGTATTAATCAAAAATTTGAGCGAACCTAGCGTCATTTATAAATACAAAATAGGTTTTGAAAAATAAAATCCTTCTTATAAGTTTTCTCAGTTGTCTTGGTTTCTTATTACAAGCACAAGATTGTTCTTTACGTTTATCAGGTTACACTTTGGATAAAGGAACTAATTTTCCTTTGCCTTATGCTGCGATTTATTTAGAAGACCAAAAAATTGGCACCACTTCTGATTCTATCGGTTTTTTTGAATTGACTAATTTATGCCCTGCTGAATATCACATCGAATTTAGTCATATCGGCTGCGAAGCGGAACATCAATTCTTGACCTTATCCAATGATACAACGATTAATATTTACCTAAATCACCATGCAGAATTATTAGATGAAGTGGTCGTTCATGGTGACAAAGCAGCGCATTCTGCCCAAGTAAGTAATGCCATTAGCGAAGAAGAAATAGCACAAAATAGTAGTAAAAACCTATCTGATTTATTAGAAAATATTGCAGGGGTAAGTGTGATAAAAAATGGTTCAGGAATTTCTAAGCCTGTTATTCATGGCTTATATGGCAATCGAATTAGCATTTTAAATAATGGCATTGCCCAAGCAGGACAACAATGGGGAAATGACCATGCACCAGAAATTGACCCATTTTTGGCGAATCATTTATCGGTAGTTAAAGGGGCAGGCGCATTGGCGTATGGTGGCACTTCTTTGGGAGGTGTGGTTTTAATGGAAGTCGATAAAATCAAAGAAGATCCACATTTGCATGGGAGAGTTAATTATATTTTTCAAACCAATGGGCAAGGACATACCGTGAATGCACAATTGGAAAAAATGGATAAATGGGCAGCTTGGCGGATTACAGGGACATTCAAAAATCAAGGCGATACGCAAACACCCGATTATTTCCTAACCAATACGGGCAAACGAGAAGGGAATTTTGCCCTACAATTAGAAAAAAAGATAAACCGCTGGCAGCATCATGTTTATTACAGTTTATTCAATACGACTATTGGTATTTTACGAGGAGCGCATATTGGAAATTTAACCGATTTGCAGCAAGCAATTGGCAAAGATATTCCATTTTTTACCAACGATAATTTCAGTTATACCATTAATGCACCGAAACAAGAAGTGCAACACCATCTACTAAAATTAGAAAGTAAATTTTTAATCGACGATAATCGTATTTTGACTTTACGCTATGGTGGGCAATTGAATGACCGAAAAGAATTTGATGTTAGAAGAGGCGGTGCAAGTGATATTCCTGCCTTGAGTATTCAGCAATTTAATCATTTTGCCGAAGCTACTTTTGATAAATCTTATACTGATGGTAGTTTATTAAAAACAGGGTATCAATTGAATCTAGTAGATAATACCAATGATAATCAGGTAACAGGGCGACTTCCTTTAATTCCAGATTATCAATCTTTCAAGCAAAGTGCTTTTATTATTTACCAAAAAGAAATCGACGCCTTTCTATATGAAATAGGTGGCCGCTACGATTGGAAGTTACTGAATGCATTGCCGTTGCGTAAAGAAAGTAATGGACAAATTACCTTTGACCGATTCAAGCAAACCTTTAATAACATTAGTCTGTCAACGGGTGCAAAATATCGACTTAGTAAACATTTTAGAACCAATTTAAATATTGGCTATGTCCTACGAGCGCCAGAAGTGAATGAATTGTACAGCAATGGTTTACACCAAGGCGTCGCAGGTATCGAACGAGGTGCTGCCGATTTAACGAATGAAAAATCCTTTAAAGCCCTATTATCGACTGATTGGAATATTCAACAAAAAATATTTGCGCAAGCTGTTTTTTATTACCAAAATATCCAAGATTATATCTTTTTAAATCCGCAAAATGAGTTTCAATTGGATATTCGTGGGGCCTTCCCCATTTTCCAATACGAGCAAACGGATGCCACTATTTATGGAACTGATTTATTGCTTTCTTATGAACCCGTAGAAGCCATTAAGTTAACTACTAAATATGCTTTTGTCAGAGGAGACGATAACAGAAATAATTTGCCTTTAATCAATTTACCTGCAAATAATTTAAGTGGAAACTTGACCTATTCTATTAAAGATGGTCGCCGTTTTCATAATACTTCTATTGGCATCAATGGGAAATACATTTTTAAACAAACTCATTTGCTGACGGATAACAGCCGCTTTCCTGATAGAGGCATGAATAGTCTTTTGCAGGGACAAGATTTTTTAGCACCACCTCCCGCTTACTTTTTATTGGGTTTTAATGTGGCTACTAAGATTCCTTTGGCACATTCTAGTTTGCAGTTTTCTTTGAGTGTGGAAAATGTATTGAATACTCGGTATCGGGATTATTTGAATCGCTTGCGGTATTTTTCGGATGAGGTGGGGCGGAATGTTAATATTCGGGTTAGTTATGGGTTTTAGAAAAATTAAATTTTTAGTCTAATCTAAAAATAAATTTAATTAAATCTAATTATTTTTCTATATTTGTATTAAAGTTGCCTCATAAGTGTGACTAAAATTTCCTCTAAAGGGTCAAATAAAGAAAAATAATGCAATACTTTTTTACTATAATACTATTCCTCACGACTATCTTTCATACTTCTGCTCAATCCGCAAGTATCCAAGGAAAAATTGCCCACGCGGGAGAAAAATTGGAATATGCCAACATTCAAATAGTCGGTTCTGAATTAGGTGCCGTAACAGATTTGGACGGAAGTTATGCCATTAATAATATTCCACTAGGGGAGTTAACGGTGATTGCTTCCATGATTGGGTATAAATCCAAAGAACAGCAAATTACCGTCGATAAAGATAATGTTATTATAAATTTAGATTTCGAGTTAAAACCAATCCAAATTTTAATCGACCAAATCGTAGTCACAGGCACCAAAACATTTAAGCGCCAAACCAAGTCTCCTGTTATTGTCAATGTTATATCTAGCCAAATGCTAGATAATGTACAAGCTTGTAATTTATCAGAAGGCTTAAAATTTCAACCAGGCTTAAGAGTAGAAACCGATTGTCAAACTTGTAACTATACCCAATTGCGGATGAACGGTTTAGGTGGTGGTTATTCGCAGATAGTGATTAATGGGCGACCTATATTTAGTCCCTTAACGGGTTTATATGGTATGGAGCAAATTCCTGCAAATATGGTCGAGCGAATTGAAGTGGTGAGAGGTGGCGGTTCGGCTTTATATGGGTCAAGTGCGATTGGTGGGACGGTGAATGTCATTACCAAAATACCGAAAGAAAGTGGCTATGATGTCGGTTATACTTTGCAAAATATCAATGGGGCAGCAATGGATAAAATGTTGACCGGCAATGCAACGGTACTTAATCACAAAGGCAATGGGGGTGTTTCTATTTTTGTCAATAATCGAACTAGAGATTGGTATGACCATAATGATGATAATTTTTCAGAGTTACCGAAATTAAAAAATAATTCTTTTGGAGCAAATCTATTTTTTCAACCAAAAGACAACCAAAAATTAGAGATAAGTTTAAGTAGCATCAATGAATATCGTTACGGCGGAGAAATGGTGAATAAACCTGCCCATTTAGCCTTGCAATCGGAAGAAAGAACGCATGATGTGCTAATGACTAGTTTAGATTATCAAATTAATTTCAACGAAGATAACAGTTCTTTTATCACTTATTTAGCAGGGCAAAATACAGATAGAGTTCACTTTACAGGAATTAGCCCTGATGAACCTGCGGATATTATTGATTACCAATTAAACGCCCCTTATGGAACTTCTGCGAATGCGACGCTACAAGGTGGTTTACAGATAAATCATCGCTTAAATAATTTTCTAGGCGCTGGTAATAATGTCGTGACTTTTGGCGGGGAATATGTGGTAGATGATGTTTTTGATGTGATTGATACATATGACTATAAAATTGACCAGGTAACTAAAAATCTAGGCTTTTTTCTGCAAAGTGATTGGGAACTCAGCGAAAAGCTTACGGTACTAACTGGCGTTCGAGCAGACAATCATAACTTGGTGGACAAAACCATTTTAAGCCCTAGAGTTTCCTTTTTATATAGTCCTCAATTATCGACGCAATTTCGCTTGACTTGGGGAACGGGTTTCCGAGCGCCACAGGCATTTGATGCCGATTTACACATTGCTTTTGCAGGCGGTGGCATTTCTAGGATTTCCTTATCTCCAGATTTAAAAGAAGAACGCTCGAATAGTATTAGCGGCTCGATTAATTATGATAAAGCCACCGAAAATTTTGTAGCAGGCTTTACCATCGAAGGTTTTTATACCCATTTAAATAATGCCTTCTTTTTACAACCGATTGGCGAAGATGCTTTCGGCGAACGCTTTGAAAAACGCAATGGTGCGGGCTCCACCGTCAAAGGAGGTACTTTAGAATTAAGAGCGAATTATCGCCAAAAAGCACAATTGGAATTGGGCGCAACGATTCAGTCTAGCCTATATGACCAAGCGGTTGATAATATTGAGGGACTTAATCCACTTAGGGAGTTTTTAAGAACCCCGAATGAATATGGCTATGCCACCTTATCTTTTTTCCCAACCAAAAAATTTAATACCACTTTAAATTTAGTTTATACGGGACAAATGACGATTGCCCATTTTGCAGGTGCGCCTGGCGTAGAAACCGACAAATATGTACAATCCAAAGCCTTTACCGAGTTGAGTATTAAAACAGGCTATACTTTTAATTTAAAGAACTTAGATAGCGGCTTAGAAGTTTTTGGTGGTATTAAGAATATCACGAATGCTTACCAAAACGATTTTGATTTAGGGAAGGATAGAGACAGTAATTATATTTATGGGCCTGGTGCGCCTCGGACTGTTTTTGTGGGGGTTCGGTTGAAGTCTTTTTAAGATTAAGCACTATACCTCGTCTGTTTAATCAAATCAAAATATCCGTTGTCCTTCAATAATCCGTTGTAGAAAAAATGTACAATGGATTATTGAAAGACAACGGATAAAATAAGTGATATTCAAACCTTATAAAGCTCCTTCAAACAAAGCCAATTGTTCCTTAAACCCAGCCAATAAAGTAGTATCTGTAATCCCACCTTGTTCCGAAAAATTTTGATTAAAAAAAGGTAAAGAAAAATGCCCTACGATATTTTTATTACTCCATTGATAAGTACTTAAAGCTGCTGCCAAAACGCCTTTCCCTCCTCGTCCGCCAGGAGAAGTAGACAATAAAAGCATCAATTGTTCTTCCCAAACACTTCCTTCCATTCTAGACATCCAATCGTAAATATTTTTATAAGCAGCTGTAAACGAACCATTATGTTCTGCAAAAGAAACGATGATACCATCTGCTGCTTGAATCTGCGCTTTGAATTGTTTGGCTAAATCTGGAATACCACCTGCGACTTCTCGGTCAACACTATAAATTGGCATTTCAAAATCGTTTAAATCTAATATAGTGACAGTTGCATCGGTTATTTGATTGGCGGCAAAAGTGGCGAATTTTTTATTGATAGAATGTATGCTACTGCTTGCGCCAAAGGCTAGAATTTTTTTAGACATTTTGGGTCTCTTTTAGATGATAGAATATCTGATTAACAGTTTGCCAAATAAATAAGTTTAATTTTATAACTTTGATTGACTAATAACTTAAAAAGGTAGTAATTATGGAAAAAGGATTATTAGAAAAAACAGGAAAATCATTAGCGCATTGGATTAAAATAGTCCATGCATCCAACATTGAAAAGCATAAAGCCATTATTGATTATTTAAAAGCAGAACATGGGTTCACTTATGGTTATGCCAATTTTGTAGCGCATAAATCCAAAAAATCGGATGCGGCTTCTCATGATTCGGATGATTTATTAGTCAATCAATACAAAGGCAAAGAATCCTTAAAGCCTATTTATGAAGCATTGGTAGCAGCGATTGAAAAATTTGGAACCGATATTACCCAAACGCCTAAAAAAAGTGCGGTTAGTATGATTCGAAAAAAACAATTTGCTTTGATTAAACCCGCAACTAAAACGAGAATTGACTTAGGCTTAAAAATTAAGGGTAAACCAACAACTGACCGTTTGGAAAACTCTGGACCATTCGGTAGTATGTGTACGCATAGAGTTCGTTTAACAACTACAGAGGAAGTAGATAGCGAATTAATTGGATGGTTATTAGAAGCTTATGATGGTGCTTTGTAATTATTTGTAGGAGCTCGTTAGCCATCTATCAAATTAATTCTTTTTATGATTTTAAGGGGAAATTTCAACCTTTATTAGGTTTAGCTGGTTTATATCGAACATAACTTTTAATATTTTATTTCTATATTGCATTGTGTTATAAACCTCAAATCTAAAGCTCCAAAAATATGTTGAGAAATATCATTAGAATTCTTACCTTATTATTATTGTCTTCTTGTGCGAATTACAAATTAAATATTGACAAAAATTTAACGGCAAATTCCATTCAGAGCCAAGCAGCTATGACAGGAGAAATTGTGCATACGATGTATCTAATTGGGGATGCTGGAAATGCTAAAAAAGATAAAAAAGTGCCTCCTGCCTTAGCTTTATTAAAAGAGAAATTAGACGCTGCATCTGAAAATAGTTCTGTTATCTTTTTGGGAGATAATATTTATCCTAATGGGATGGCGCCCAAACGAGAAAAAGAAGAACGTGCCAAAGATGAATTTCGGATGGATGCCCAATTAAATGCTTTAGCTAATTTTAAAGGTCGTCCGTTTTTTATAGCAGGTAATCATGATTGGGCCGAATGGGGATTAGATGGTTTACAAAGACAAGAAAAATACATTGAAAAGAAACTGGATAGAGGAAATGTGTTTGTTCCAGATGCAGGTTGTGGAGATCCTAAAGAAATAGAAATAAATGAAAATTTGACCATTTTGGCGATTGATTCGCAATGGTTTCTACAAGATTGGGAAGGGGAAACAGAAATTAATAATGGCTGTGAGGTAAAAAACCGCTTTACTTTTATGAAATGGTTTGAGGAGGCTTTGAAAGCCAATCGAAATAAAAACGTGGTGATTGCGATGCACCATCCCTTATTTTCGAACGGGCCACATGGTGGTGGAACAACTATTAAGCAGCATATTTTTCCTTTAACACAACTATATGATAATGCCTATATTCCATTACCAGGGATTGGCACAATTGGTGCTTTTTTACGGGCTACCGTTGGGATTCCACAAGATTTAGCGCACCCTGATTATAAGGAACTGAAAAAAGGGTTATTAGCAGGGGCAAATAAGAACGGAAATTTTATTTTTGCTTCAGGACATGAGCATACCCTACAATATTTTGAGAAAGGGGGACAAAAATTTATCGTGAGTGGTGCAGGGGCAAAAAGAGAGCCTGCTAAATTGGGTAAGGGTGCACAATTCGCCTACGGTCAATCTGGTTTTTCTCAACTAGATTTTTATGAAGATGGGAGTGTCTATATGAAATTTTGGGCGGCTTATAAAGATAAACCAGCAGAAGTCGTCTTTGAGAAAAAAATAAAAGATGCTTTGCCAAGTACAGGTTCAGAAATACCGACTTCTTTTCCTGAATTTGAAAAAGGCAAAAAAGAAGTAACGTATCCCTTAACGGATAAAAACTTTGAAAAAGGGAAATTTGGTAGAGGTTTATGGGGTGCACATTATAGGGATGTTTACAAGGAGTCCATTACGGTACCTTCCATTGATTTGAGCAAATTTAGAGGCGGCATGACACCTGTAAAAAGGGGTGGGGGGTATCAGACAAATTCACTAAGAATTATAGATCCTAAAGGCCAACAATTTGTGATGCGTTCTTTAGACAAGGATGAATCTCGGATTGTGCCCTATCCATTCAATGAGTCTTTTGTAGTTGATATTTTTAAAGATAATTTTAGTGCCGCTCATCCAATGGCAGCCATCACCTTAGCGGATATGGCAGATGCAGCAGGGGTTTATCATACCAATCCGCAGATAGTTTATATGGCTAAACAACCTGCTTTGGGGGCTTATAATGATTTGTTCGGAGGTGGTTTATATTTATTAGAAGAACGACCTGCAAAAGATTGGAGTGAATTGGCAAGTTTTGGTAATTCTAAAAAAATCATTAGTACTTATGATGTTTTAGAAAATATGACCAAGCATCATGGGCATAAAATTGACCAAGCAGCCACGATTCGTTCCCGCTTGTTTGATATTTTAATTGGTGATTGGGACAGACATGATGACCAATGGCGTTGGGCAAGTTTTAAGGAAGATGGAAATACGATTTATCGACCAATTCCAAGAGATAGGGATCAAGTGTACAGTAAATATGATGGTGCGTTATTTAGTGTTTTACGTTATACTATTCCTTTCTTAAAACAATTGAGAAAATACGACCCAAAGATTCCGCCCAATAAAATTCAATGGGTCAATTACCACTCTCGCCATTTTGACAGAACCTTTATGAACGAAGGTAATTGGGAAGAATGGGAAACGGCAGCCAAACATATTAAAGAAAATGTAACGGATGAGATTATCGAAGCCGCTATCAAAAAATGGCCCGCAAACGTCTATGCAATTGATGGAGCAGAAACCATAAAAGTCTTAAAGCAAAGACGGGATGATATGCTGGAATATGCTAAAGGGCTCTATGGATATTTAGCGCAAAAAGTAGATGTATTAGGTACTGAAAAGAAGGATTATTTTTTAGTACAGCGAATAGATGCCGAACATACAAGAGTCATGGTTTTTGACACCAATAAAGAAGTCGATAAAATAAAAGCGGTCTTGTATTCTCGTATTTTTAAGACTAGCGAAACGAAAGAAATTTCCTTATATGGTTTTGGGGACGATGATATTTTTGAAATCACGGGCAAAGCGGCAGATGGTATTACTATTCGAGTGATAGGAGGACTAGGAGAAGATAGTTTTAAAGATGATTCCTCCGTAGAAAATGGCTCGCCTAAAACATTGATTTATGATGCCAAAGAAGAAAAGAGTAAATTGGAATTGGGTTCAGAATCGAAAAATATGATTTCTGACCGGCCAGAGTTTAATCAGTATAATCACCGAGCATGGGATTATGAGATGGATTTTGCCATGCCGATTATTAAAGTTGGGGGCAACCCAGATGATGGAATTTTATTAGGAGGTAGTGTTACCTTCACAAAATATGGCTTTAAAAAAGACCCTTATGCTTCCATCCAAACTTATAGCGGAGATGTCGCTTTAGAAACGGGCGCTTTTGCCCTTCGTTATTCAGGGGAATTTATTGATGTCTTTAATAAATGGGAATTTTTATTAGATGTAGAATTAAGGGGGCCACTTTACGCAAGAAATTATTATGGTTTAGGGAATGAAACGATTAATAATGAAGAAGTACTAGACGACGATGATTTTCATCGAATCCGACATCGGTTATACAGTGCCTATCCTGCCTTCAAAAAGAGATTTGCAGGAGAAGCAGGCGGTTTTTCTTTTGGCCCATTAATAGAATTAAGTGAAATTAAACGAACCGAAGGCCGATTTATTGATGAAATAGGCGATGGCTTAGATCCAGAAATTTTTAATAACCAAACTTTTGCTGGTGCAAAAATGGCTTTTGATTACCTCAATTTAGATGTTCCTGGTTTGCCAACTAGAGGGATAGATTTTAGAACGTCTTTAAGTTATCGAGCGAATATGGGCGGGAACACTAACGATTTTGTGAACCTCAAAGCGGATTTAGCCATCTACCAAAATATTGGCCCTCCAGGTATTCTAACTTTAGCCACCAGAGCAGGTATTCAACATAACTTCACCGAAGATTTTGAATTTTATCAAGCGGCGGTGCTAGGTGGTAATGGCCCAGAACCGAACCTAAGAGGCTTCCGAAGAGACCGATTTGCTGGACAAACGGCCTTTTATCAAAATATAGATTTGCGCCTTAAACTATTTGATATTAAAACTAAAGCCTTACCGTTATCTATGGGTGTTTTTGGTGGTTTTGATTATGGTCGAGTTTGGATTGATGACGAAGATTCCGACAAATGGCATACGGCTATTGGCGGTGGTTTATTCTTTGCGCCTTTTGATATTTTGGCGATTAATTTCTCTTATTTTAGAGGAGATGGGGAGGTAAATCGCTTTAGTTTTGGGGGTGGTTTTTTCTTTTAATTTCAGCTAAATTCAGGATGATTCTTCTAGGGAAGTTTGGAAATCCGTTGTTAATATAATCCGTTGTTTTAAAGTATTTTTTAACAACTGATTATATTAACAACGGATTTTTAGAGTACGCGCAAAATCTACTTTTTCGTGAGAATGTTTAGATAATGTTCAAACTAGGTATTAATAACCCACCGCTTTACCATCAAAACTACGAGAATCCGCAGCGCCATATATAATTCCAGTTTTATAATCAACATAAATCCCCATCGCACTTCCTTGTGCCCGACGATATCGAATTTGATGCCCCATCATTTCATACATCTTTCTAGTATCTGGGCTGATGCCCAATTTCTCAAAAGAAGTAATATCGGGTAACCATTGATGATGCATTCTAGGTGCTTCAATCGCTTCTGCAACCGTCATTTCGTGGTCAATGACATTGAGGATAACTTGTAAAGTAGTATTAATAATCGTTCGCCCTCCAGGACTACCAATAATCAGGACAGGTTTGCCATTTTTCGCTACAATCGTCGGGGACATGCTCGATAACATTCTTTTTTCTGGAGCGACTAAATTAGGCTTGGTACCTATTAATCCTCTAGAATTGGTTAAACCAGGAACAGGATTAAAATCACCCATTTCATTATTTAATAAAAAACCTGCGCCTTCGACCGTAATTTTAGAGCCATAACTTTGTTCTAAGGTATAAGTCAAAGAAACGGCATTACCTGCTTTATCTACTACCGAAAAATGCGTGGTTTCCTCACTTTCTGCTATTAACAGATTTTGATTAAATTTAGCGGAGTCACTTTCCATTGCTTTAAACCAGTTAATATGTGGTCTTAATTCATCCGCATAAGCTTTGGAAATTAATTTTTCAATGGGCATGGTTGGATTGAATAAAGGGTCGCCAATATGTTCTGCTCGGTCGGCAAAGGCGGTTCGCATGACTTCCGTTAAAATATGCAGGTATAAAGCCGAATTATGACCTAACTTCGCCAAATTAAACCCTTCTAAAATATTGAGCATTTCTACAATAGCAACACCTCCAGAACTCGGCGGTGGCATCCCATAAATATCGTAGCCTTTATATTTTCCATGAATCGGTTTTTGTTCAGTAGGTTGATAGGCAGCAAGGTCTGCTTCTGTAATTAAACCTCCATGCTTTTTCATGAAATCAGCAAACAGTTTAGCCGTTTTGCCTTTATAAAAACCATCTCTTCCCTCTTTTTGAATGCGCTTTAAGGTAGCGGCTAAATCAGGTTGTTTCCATAATTCTCCTGGTTCGTATAATTGCCCTTTTTTTAAGAAAGCTTTTTTAGTTGCAGCATAAACAGCATCGGTTTCTTGCATCATTCTTTTCAAAAAACCTTGCATTGCCCACGTTGAAGGAAATCCTTTTTCTGCTAAATCAATCGCAGGTTGCACTAAATCTGCCCAAGGCAAAGCACCCATTTTTTGATGTGCATCCCAAAGACCAGCGACTGTTCCCGGTACACCAACAGATAATGGACCTCGATGATTGGAATTATTTTTTATTTGACCATTTTCATCTAAATACATGGTTTTCGTAGCTGCTTTTGGCGCTTTTTCTCTAAAATTGAAAGTTGTTTGCTCCCCATTTGCTCCGTGATAAACTAAAAAACCACCGCCACCAATATTTCCAGCAGAAGGTAAAGTGACTGCTAGGGCGAATGCAGTTGCTACCGTTGCATCAATGGCATTGCCACCTTTAGCTAATATATCCTTGCCAACTTGCGAGCTTAAATAATGACTGCTAACGACCATCCCATTTTTGGCAGGAATAGGCGTCCGCCCACCTTGAGCGACTAATTGAAACGAAAATAAAGTCATTAGTAAAACAAAAAAGTAAGCCGTAATAATTTGGTATTTCATATTCAGTTATTTTTGTAAGGCGAAGGTAGTTTTTTTGGCGCTTACTTTCTAGCATTGATATTGACTTTTTTGAATAGGGCTATTTTGAATTTAAAAAGCATCAAAAATAGGAAGGACTTTGATAAATTTGCCAATCTTGTCTAATCTTTTTATTTTAGATTTTCCTTTATGATTGTTTATTGTTGCAATTTTAAGGTTATTGCGATATTGCCTTACAAATAAATACTTGTCAAATAAAATATAAAGGGTTTTCTTATAAAAATCTCAGTACCTAAAAAATTAAGTCAAAGACTTGAAAAATATCGACTCGAAGATACAATCTTCGAATATCGGCTTCAAAGTTGGATTGAAATTCGATGCCGATGGTCGAAGTTTGCAACTTCGACCCAGTATTTTTCATGTTTTCAACATGATTTCCTGTAAAATCATTTTTATAAGAAAACCCTAATAAAATATATTACCTATTATTGCGCTAGGTTCGCCCAAAATTAGTTAATAAAATAAAATATTATCAAAATAATATTTTGATTTATGTTTAAAATGCAGAATTTTATTTATTTTAAATAAACTCTTTTCAGGTTATTATTTTAGGGTTAAAAATAATATTTTAATTATATTTATTTAATAAAAATAAATACGAACAAAATACTGTTTTAAAGATAAAAATACTTTTAATACAGAATATTATTTCGTGTAATTTATGTATTAATCAAAAATTTGAGCGAACCTAGCGTTATTGGGAGTAGAAAAATGAAAAGAAGAACCTCAAATTTGTAAATTTTATCAAAATTGGCACCACATGAAAAAATCAAACCTAACCTTATTAATCGGTCTATTTGCAACCCTAAATCTATTAGGCCAAACCAACTATTACGTTTCGCTCTCTGGTAATAATAGTAATACAGGCACATCCATTGCCCAAGCATGGCGTACCGTCCAGTACGCAATGTTTAACGCCCCTCCAAATAGTATAGTTAACATTTTGGGAGGTACTTACGCCAAAGGGTGGATAGGGGTAAGTGGTACACCAAATAATTTCATTACTTTTAAAAACTATGATGGACAAGAGGTCATTATAGATGGCGGAAGTACAGGTTCACAAACCATCTTAATTGGAATGGACGGAGCGAGTTACATTCGTATTGAAGGATTAATTTTAAAAAACGCAACGGGTAACTTTTCTTCGGGCATATACATATCGAATGGTTCTCACCATATTGAAGTAATCAATAATAAAATATCTAATGTTCATTTTTCTAATAACCCCAATGCGACAGTAACGGATGAGACCAATGTTAACCCACTGGTCGTTTATAATGAAAATGCCACTCAATCCTGTAATAACATTTTAATTCAAGGTAATGAAATTTTTGACTGTCGAACGGGATATAGCGAAGCTTTAACCCTAAGTGGGAATGTAGAAAATTTTGAAGTATCTGACAATCTAGTACATGATATCACCAATATTGGAATTGATATAGCAGGAGGCTATGGAGTCAGTTCAAATCCAGCTAATGATTTTGCTAGAAATGGCGTAGTAAAAGAGAATATTACCTATAACTGTGTGAGTGAATATGCCGTTTCGGCAGGAATTTATATAGATGGAGGACAAGACATCATAGTTGAGCGAAATAGGTCTTATCAAAATGGTCGGGGTTTTGAGATTGGCTGCGAAGAACTAAATCATGTAGCTACCAATATTACTGTTCGGAATAATTTAAGTTATAATAATTTAGAAGCGGGCATTGGTATAGGTGGGTATAACTATCCTAGCAAAACTGGGAAAGTCACTAATTCCTATATTTCTAATAACAGTTTTTATAATAATAACACAAGTAATAAAGATTCTGAGGGCGAACTTTTGATTGAATATACAGAAAATTGCATGATTAAAAATAATATTTTTTATGCAACCAATGCGAATCGTTTTTTGATTGTTTCTCGATTGAATTCTCAGAATATTAACCTTGATTATAACCTGTATTATCATACAGGTGGAACGTCAACTGTTAAAGTAGATTGGGAAGGTGCAGTTTATACAGGGTTCTCTAATTATCAAGCTGGTGTCAATCAAGATGCCCATTCTAATTTTAATAATCCATTATTTCTAAATACGGCTATCCCCAATTTAAATCTTTCTAGTAATTCTCCTGCTATAAATACTGGCGACCCCACCTTTACCCCAAGTGCTGGCGAAACAGATTTTGCTGGACAAAACCGGTTACAAAATACAAGGGTCGATATAGGAGCGTATGAATATCAAAATCAGCAATGCCCGACCAGCCTAAACCTTACAGGCAGTATTAGTACAAACACTTATGAAACGAGTGGATTGTTAACGGCAAATGGGATGATTCAGAATGGAGCACAAGTAAGTTTCAAGGCGGAGAGTATTACTTTAAATACTGGTTTTTATGCACTTGCTGGAAGTATCTTTTCGGCAATAATTGCCCCCTGTACTGCTGCTGTTTTATCAGAACCTGCTACAACATATCGTTCTAGTCCAGTAGTTATTGCTGACAAAGAAGCGATAAACTCACTAGATTTACAGGTATTCCCAAACCCAATGTCTCAAAAGGGGACAGTGGCATTTTCTTTACCAGCAACAACAGCAATTAACTTAAGCTTATACAATGCGAATGGGCAATTGAGTCAACAATTATTGAGGAATCAATTTTATGAAAAAGGAAACCATCAATTCGATTTAAATACTACAGATTTGATATATGGTTTTTATTTCCTTCAGCTCCAGACCGAGAAATATCAGCAAGTTGTGAAATTATCTGTTTTAAATAAATAGCTTGGTAAGTTTGCATTGTTCCCATCGGAGGGAAACGCCCGTCTCGTCGGATTGCTGCGCCGTCCGATGAGACGGAGCATAACTAATTCCATATTGAGCTTTGTCTAGCAAAGAACGTCATTAGTCGGATTAATAAAGCTGGTTCTAAGAATAAATATACCTTTAGCGGTCAACGAAAAATAATGATTATTAGGGGAGATAAGTACGCTTTGACCCTTATTTATTTTGACGAGAAAAATAGGTTACCCGACTAAAGACTGTTTAATGAATACCTCAGAAAAAGCGCCTAGAATTATTATTATTGATGCCTTACGAGGCTTTTCCTTAGCGGGCGTTGCGCTCGTGCACATGGTAGAACGCTATGTGGCTGGCCCAAGACCACAAGCATTATTAGAAGGCCTAGACAGTGCGCCAGATATGTTTATTGGTGGGATGGTTGGGTTTTTATGTTCTGGTAAATTCTTCTCTCTTTTTTCCATTTTATTTGGTTTAAGTTTTTCTATTCAAATGGATGCTGCGGCTAAGCGTGGCAGTAATTTCTCTATGCGGTTTTTGTGGCGAGGTATTTTATTATTTGCAATTGGCTATATGCATCAACTATTTTATAGAGGAGATATTCTGACGATTTATGCGCTATTAGTGCCTTTTTTGATTCCGTTTCATAAAGTATCAAACAAGTGGTTATTGGGAATTGCGGCTTTGATTTTTTTAGGAATGCCTAGATTTTTGTCTTATGCCGTTTTTGGTAATGAAAGCCTTTTTGGATTGCCGAATGGTTTTGAAAACCCATTGGAAACTGCCTATGGTGAATTATTGATATCTGGTAGTTTTTTAGAGGTAGCTCAGCAAAATGCTGATTATGGCATGAAAACTAAAATGGATTTTCAATTGCTTTATTTTGGGCGTTTCTACTATACTTTTGGGTATTTTCTAATTGGTTTATGGTTAGGGAAAATTAATTTTTTTAGACAATTGCCCACTTATTTACCAATGGTCAAAAAGGGCTTGAAGTGGTCAGCCATTGCACTTGTACCTATTTTTGCTTTAATAGCAGGCACTTTTGCTACAGCGCCTCAACCAGTTGATTTTTCTAGTTGGCAACATATCTTCGCTTTTAATTTTATGGACTGGTTGAACATTGCCATGACAACGATTATTGGTTGTTGGTTTATACTAGGGTATCAAAAAGAAAAATGGAAAAAACGCTTGTTATTTTTTGCCCCTTATGGTCGAATGGCATTGACGAATTATGTTTTACAATCTGTTATTGGTAGCTTTTTGCTTTTTGGCTGGGGCTTAGGTTTGATTACTTCCCTTCGGACACTTTATTTGTTTTTGATTGCTATTGCAATGATTGCTTTACAGACTTTGTTTAGCAAATATTGGTTGAATAATTTTAAATATGGGCCATTGGAATGGCTGTGGCGTTGTGGCACTTATTTGAAATGGCAGCCGTTTGTGAAATAGAAAAATACCAACTAATGCGCTATTCGATACGCTTCTAATAACTCAATTAAACCCTCTATATCTTCCAAAGTAGAAGCAAAATTAGTAATACAAGCCCGAATAGTCGGTTGCCCATGAATAGGATAAACAGACAACCAAGCCTTACCAGACTGCACCACCTTATTTACAATTTTTGCAACGCCATCTGTTGCTGTTTCTAAATCTGGATGCGAAAAACAAACAATCGGCAACTTGGAATCATTCTGTATTATCCAACCATTTTTTATCAAACCAGCTCTCAATGCATTGCCCAAATTGATTTGATGCTGAATAATTTCGGCATATCCTTTCCAACCAAAAACAGCCAAAGGCAAATACAATTTTAAGCCATTAAAACGCCGAGACCATTGGATGGAATGAATATAAGGGTCTGTAATTTTTTCTTTGTCACCATCTTTAGGCATGTAGTTAGTACTAATACCAAAAGTTTGATGTAAAATATGCTTATTGTTAGTTAAAAATATACTCGTTCCCATTGGTACAGAAAACCATTTATGAATATCTAAAGTAATAGAATCACTTGTTTCTACGCCTTTTATCCACTTTTTATATTCAGAAGAAATGGTTACCGCACCTCCATAAGCGGCATCTACATGAAACCATAATTGATGGGCTTTACTAATTTTTCCTATTTCGGTTAAATCATCTATTGCCCCTGCGCCTGTAGTGCCTGCTGTACCAACGACCATAAAAGGGTGGTGTCCTGCTTGAATGTCCGCTTTAATCTGCTGTTTTAATAACAAAATATCCATTCTTAAATCGGCGTCAACTGGAATGGTTACAACTGAATTGACGCCCAAACCTGTAACTTTGGCTGCTTTAGCGATGGAATGATGCGATTCTCCAGAACAATAAATAATTGGTTTTTTAGGAATACCTCGAATGCCTTCCACACCGAAATTAGGGAAACACTCATTCAATGCACAAAGCATCGCGGTTAAATTGGATTCTGCGCCGCCCGTACAAAAAGTACCATCAATAGCATTAGTCGGGTAACCAAATTTTTGACCAAATTCATTAATCAAAAATTGTTCGATTTCTACGGCATAAGCAGCATTACTCCAACTAGCTATTTGTGGATTAAAGACGGCGGTAATATAATCTGCGATGGTTGATAAAAAACTAGCTCTCGGATTAAATAGGCCAAAATATTTAGGATGAGGCGAATGTACTGCATACTTTTTCAATCCTTCTATGGCCGTGGCAATAACGGTCATTGGGTCAACCGATTCCTTTAAATCATATTGCTGGGCATAGGCTTGAACTTCTTCAATATTTAATTGTCCAGCAACCGAAAAATATTTAGTGTTTTCAAAAAAAGTTTCCAAAGATTGAAATACTTCTTGATTAATAGCTGCTCTTTCGGTTGGATTTAAATCAAAGTTTACCATATCTTTTTTTCTCAAAGATACAATGCATTTAAGACTAGAACAATTTGTATTCTAAATAAAAAATAGTAATTTGCTTTCGATTGTAGCTAATTTAATCAAAAATACTTTCGATTATGGCAATAGATAAATTCGATTATAAAATCATCCAACAACTTCAAGAAAATGCTAGAATAGCTTATGCCACAATAGGCAAAGATATTGGGCTAACTGCTCCTGCCGTAGCCAAGCGAGTCCAAAAAATGGAGAACGGAGGATTGATTAAAGGCTATCAATTAAATGTTGATCATGCCAAATTGGGTAATACTATTAAAGCATTTGTAACTATCAAAATCGGCTTTGCTAAATTGCAACAATTCAAAAAAGAAGTCCGTCAATTTGAGGCGATACAGGCTTGTTACCGAGTTACAGGAGAAGATTGTATGATGATGGAAGTATTGCTCAAAGATAATGTGCACTTGGTTGCTTTTTTAGACGAAATGGCGGAATATGGGATTACGAAAACTAGTATTGTTTTGAATGATTTGATGGAGTCCTGCTTATAGCTGATTATCGCTTTATATTTAGCTGCTGAACAATTTAGTCTGATGTCAAAACATAAGTAATTTAAAAAAAACAAAAAATTTGTCCCCTACCTAAAAGACAGCCTCGTCATGTTTATGAAAAAGCAAATTCACTAATCATTTAAATTAAGCAATCATGAAAGACTTTATGTTACTATTTTTAGGCAAAGATTATGCAGAAATGGGTTTATCTCCAGAAGACATGCAAATGCGAATGGGGAAATGGTTTGAATGGAATAGCAAAATGGAAGCAGCTGGCGTAGTAAAAGGAGGAGATGCTTTACATCCAGCTGTCCGTCGAGTTGTTGGTGCGGAAAGGACCATTACAGATTTAGCAGCTACAGAAGTAAAAGAATTAGTAGGAGGGTATTATATTGTGACTGCAAATGATATTGAGGGCGCAACTAAAATAGCAGAAGGCTATCCTGATTATGATTTAGGAGGGACAGTTGAAATAAGAGAAGTAATGGTATTTGACCAATAAATGCTACAGGATAACAAGTTTTAACTCCGTATTTTAATCGGAGATTATGTAAAGTTGACAGTTTTTTTGTAGGCTGCTCTTTGTAAACTTAATTGTTGCCGTGTTAAGAGACAACACGGCAACATCGCAACACGGCAACATTAAAAACTATGAGCGAACAAAAGTTAATAGACCATTTATTTAGGTATCAATATGGTAAAATGGTCTCGATTTTGACCCGAATTTTTGGCTTGTCCCATTTAGAAACAATTGAAGATGCGGTACAAGATACTTTTATACAAGCAATGGTTGCTTGGCGCAATCAGTTGCCCGATAATCCAGAGGCATGGTTGACCAAAGCGGCTAAAAATAGAACCATTGATTTATTTAGAAAATTAAGTGCGGACAAAAAAAGAATTCCTAAGATAGCAAGCGGTCCTGCTGCTATTGCCCTCAACGATTTGTTCTTGGATAATGAGATTGCAGACAGTCAATTGCGTATGATTTTTACTGCATGCCATCCTATTTTAAATCCCAAAGACCAACTCTCTTTTGCTTTGAAAACAGTATCTGGATTTAGTGCCAAAGAAATTGCTTCCGCTTTATTATTAAAAGAAGAAACGGTCAAAAAAAGATTGGTTCGGGCTAGAAAAGCTATCGCTGCGAAAGATATTGCTTTCCAGATTCCACAAGGCAAAGATTTACCAGTACGCTTAAGCCGAGTGCAAGAGGTTTTATATTTGATTTTTAATGAAGGTTTTCATTCTAATAAAAAAGAGATTTTAATTAGAAAAGACCTTTGTGGAGAGGCTGTTCGTTTGTGTAAAATGCTCTTAAAAAATGCCTATACTCGACAACCTTCGACTTATGCCTTATTTGCCTTAATGTGTTTTCATGCAGCTCGATTGGATAGTAAGGTTAATGAAGCCAATGAAATTGTAGATTTGAAGCATCAAGACCGTAAAAAATGGTATTTTCCTTTGATTCAATTAGGGAATGAGGCCATGAATAAAGCAGTTGAAACGGATGTATTTACGAGTTATCATTATGAAGCCGCGATTGCCGTAGAACATTTAAAAGCTAAAAATTTTGCGGCGACTAATTGGGATAAAATCTTAAATTGGTACGAACAATTACACCAATTACAACCTTCCCCATTTAATTTATTAAATTTGGCAATGGTACAATTGCAGCGAACTGATTATCCAGCCGCCTTTCAATTATTAGAACAAATCAACCCGAAAGACTTAGCACAAAGAGCGTATTTATACTATGGTTCTTATTCGGAATATTTTGTGTTAACAGGAGAAATAAAGCAGGCTTTAGTCAATATTGATACCGCTTTGCAATTGGTTAGAAATGAGGCCGAACGGCAATTTTTATTAAAAAAGAAATTTAGTATTGCGAATCATTTGAATTAAGGTATAGGCGAATTCATTAGACGGGTACAGATATTTTTTTTGGTGTTCGATATTTGAAGTTTGCAACCATAGCCGTCAGGCTAAGAAAAATGATGCTGATAATCAGTTATTTACGATGGTGCCGATGTTTGAAGATTTCATCTTCAAACCAATATTTATTAGGTTTTTAACCTAAATATCTTAAAAAAAATAGCCATTTTAATTTCTTAGCCTGACGGCTATGGTTTGCAACTTCAAATCAATATTATTGCTGTCTTTGACAGCATTATGCCGACTTAGTCTAAGTCGATTCCTTCTAAATTAAGTAGAAATAGTGGTCAAAGACCACCTAAATACTGATTTTAAGATGCAATCTTAAAATATCGACCCTCGATTAAATTATCTGTACAGACGAATTCATTCGCCTTTCCCTGAAATTAATCAATAATCAATCAACAAAAATGGCTTACGACGAATTTATAGCAGACCGAATGCGCCGTGTTTTTCAAGAGAAAAACGTGACTTATACCGAAAAGAAAATGTTTGCGGGCTTATGTTTTATGGTAGATGACAAAATGTGCTGTGGCATCCATTATGACAAAAAGAAAGAAACAGATTTATTGATGGCTAGAATTGGCGCAACGGCATCTGAGAAATTAATGGAACGAACGGGTTGTCATCCGATGGATTTTACGGGCCGCCCGATGAAAGGCTACGTTTTTATTACCCCAGAAGGGTTCGATAGTGAGGAGGATTTAGCCTATTGGTTGCAATTATGTATTGATTTTAATCCGCTGGCAAAAGCTAGTAAGAAGAAGAAAAAGAAACCTAAAATTTGAGTCTACTCTGAAAAAATCGATTTGCTAAATCTCCAAGATTTAGTAAATTCTTTCCTTATAAAATGACAATTAGAAATACACACTATTAATTCGTTAGCATAACATTAAGTTATTTGGATGAAACGACGATTTTTAGCGAATTTTCGCAAATTCAAGCGAGTTTCTGTAGGACTGCTTGCGCCTGTAGAATATGTCGTTGTTCATGCGTTACCACAAAAGCCAAAGCATCTCCAATTTTCATTCTCATCAGTTTAAAAAATTCGACAGGCACCTTTCGTTGGTTGATATTTTTGCCTTTTGCCTTTTCTAAAAGCGTTAATAATTCTTGCTGATATGCTAAGAATTTTGTCATCGTTTCCTTAGTTAATTTGCTACCAACGGGATTAAATTTAGCAAGGGTTTTTTGTTTTTTGACATTATCCGGAGACATCATATCAATAGACATTTTGCCAAACCAACCGTTTTTATAAGATTTATCGGCTGTACTGGATTTTGCTATGGTCAAACCTTGCTTTATGGCATCATTATAATAAGCATGATACCGATTCAAATGCTCTAAACATTCTAAAATACTCCACTTATTAACATTTTCTTTTTGGTTTAATTGATTGATAGTTAGCGAATTAAATTCTTTATCCACAGTTAAAATGATGTTTTCCACATCTTTTATTAAATTGGTGATAAGCGTTTGGTTGGTCATTATTATTTAGCTTTAAAATGTACAGGTCGAATTCATTCGCCTTGTAAACTAGCTGATTATTTCATTATTCCCTGCAAAGATAAACGGAATCAAAAAGAAAAATCTTGATTCAAATCAAGATTTCATTTTTCGCAACATCCGACTCAACGTTTCTGGCGTCATCCGCAAATAAGAAGCAATGTATTTATGTGGGAATAATTGAAAAAGATGTGGACTTCGTTGGAATAGACGGTCTAAGCGTTCTTTCGGGGCATAAGTCACCAAATCAATTTCTCGTTCAATCCGCCCCAATAATGCTTGTTCGGTCATTTCTCGCCAATGTCGCTCTAAATTCCAACTTTGGTGAATGCAATTATAAAAATCGGTTCTGGAAATGCCTATCAACTGGGTATCTGTTAAGGCTTGGATATCATAGTCAGAAGGTTGGTTAGAAACAAAAGAAGGATAAGCACAAATCAACGTATTAGGGTAACCAAATCCTACACAAATTTCCGTATCGTTACTGACACAATAAATGCGCAACGTTCCCTTAATTATAAAATATAAATGAGATGCTCTTACTCCTTTTTGGATTAAAAAATCAAAGCGTTTGACCTGTTTTTTAATGGTCCATTTACTCAGTAAATTTTGAATATCCGAATCAGTTGGGACACTTCCTTTTGGGAAAAGAACAGATGTTATCGAATTCATTATTTTACCGTTTCTTAATTAAATGCTCTTGCTCAAACTTTTCAATCCCCTCAATAAATACAGACGAATTATCAATAATTGGTTGCCCTTTAAAGATAACTTGCCCTTTCTGTTTCCCTGCTGATTGTACTTCAATTCCTGCCCATTCATCACCACAATCATTATGCAACCAAGCGTTGACTAAGATTAATTTTCCTTTTGGACGAACTGTAATTTTAGCACCTTTGGGCAACGAAACTCGACAGTTAATTTGTAAAGTGCCCCCATTTTCAATCACCAAATGTCCTTCTAAATCTTTTGCGCCTTCCCAAGTAATGGAGTCTTTAATAATGACGGTTTTATCTACTTGTAAATCACACCAAGTACGCACTAATAATTTTCGTTGGCGACTACTCAATTTAGCTAAATTACGATGAATTTTGCCTATTTGGCAAGGTGTCCAAGCCCTTTGATGCGCATTATAATCCATCACATTATTAGACGCCATCGTATCACAAGGTGGTATCTTAGAAGTATTCCAGCAATTAGAATGTACAGGCGTATCGTCACAACCGTCATACCCCCAAGCGTGACTCAATCCTAGTACATGCCCAATTTCGTGATTTAATAGACCTCTATAAGCCCAAGGAGCGTGATTACCCGATTCATAAATACCTGCTATTTTTAGATTATTTTGTAAAGCGATACCCGTTCCAGATACGGAGTAACTTTTAGATTTTACACTATCCGGATGATGGGGCATCACAAAAATATTTAATACCGAATCTGCTTGAACCGCATACTTGTCAATCACCGCTCTTTTAGAATTATTGCGATTTCTGCCTTTATTGACAAAGAAAAATAAATCATCATCATAATGACAATAGACCCCTGTATCGTTCGGGTCGTCTGGTAAAGGCGTTAATACATAACGATACTGTTTTGGTAAAGCAGGCAAATTATTATTAGGAGGAATAGCAGGTTTAGTTAGTTTTTTTAAATCATTGGTTGCCGATTTCAAGTATCTTTTCGTAAAGCTTAGCGCTTCTGCTTCATTAAAATTTTTAGTACTATCCGTATGGTTCATATAATGCATATTTACCCGAATATAGCGCATCGGGAAATGGTCTAAATGACTTGTATCTGGCGCATAGGATAAAGGAGCATTACAACCTTGTTTACTATTATAATTTCGAGGTCGTTGCGTCGCTTCTTCAAAAGCAATGTCTTCCATTTTTAGAAACCACTGCTTCGTTTTTGGCTGGCAAGTACTAAAAATAATACATGAAAGTAGTACAAAAATTAGCGTTTTGGAACGCAGCATAAATTTGAGTTTGTATCGGCGAATTTATTCGCCTTGGTATAAAATGGTATTAAACAGTAAAATTGTTAGTGAACACAGCGACGAATGAATTCGCCAATACGTTTTAAAAACAAAGGATTACTTACTTTTGTCATGTCAAACTATCAAAATATATGTCACAAGATAACCAATCGGCTACATTATGGCGATTTTTTAAACAAAAAGAGTTTAGAGATTGGTTGAATGCTTTAGTAAAACAATCTGTCTTTGTCTTTTCAGTATTTCTATTCTTAACGCTTTTCTTGTACCTTCCGACGATACAAGCTGGATTTGTCACAGATGTTACGAGCGGAATCGAGCGCATTCAAGGTCAACCTTTTAGTAATATTATCTATAGTTTTGGTTTTCCTGCACTTAATCAGCTTTCTGTCTTAGGATTTTATTTATTATATACTATTTTTGGACTAAATGGATTACCATGGTATCTTATTTTTTGTAGTTTACATGCCTTTAATGCCTTTTTGAGTTATATTATTTTTAGTAGATTATTCCAACAGTACAAAATAAAACGAGCAGCAAGTATTAGTTTAATCGGCGCTTTATTATTTCTACTATCTCCTTATCAAACAGAAGTTTTAGTCTGGCGCGCTTGCCTCAATTATTTATTGGTAACTGCCTTTATTTTATTAAGTTTATTTTCTTTAATCCGTTATTTGGAAACGGAAAAACGAACCTATCATTTTGGAATCCATGGATGCTTTTTGCTCGCTCTTTTTACATTCGAACTATCCTTAGTTTTGCCTTTACTAGCGATTAGTTTTTATACTAGCTGGCTTTGGTTGAATAAACGACCCCAATATTTTTCCCGTTATTTTATAAAAATTAGCCTACCTCAGTTTGGACTAATGACTGGATATTTTTTACTAAATAAATGGATGGTTGGTCGTTGGATTGGGCATTACGGAGCAGCGACACACTTACAATTTTCGATGACAACGATGAGTAATACGCTCCTAAAATACGGTATAAAATATCTCTTTTTTGTGCGTGCTTATTCACATCAATACAAAGTACAAATTTTTAGTTTTTGTGATAAATACGCTGGGATTATTCTTTGCTTAATAGTCGCTAGTTGTTTATTGTTTTCCCTCTATAAAAAATCAATTAATCGAGAAAAAACAGCCATCTATTTATTATTAGGAGCGGCTTTCATCCTCACTTTATTGCCTGTTTTAAATCTATATTTCTACAGTTTACAACATATTGAAAATGACCGCTATGGCTATTTAGCTTCCCTTTTCGGATTAATGTTATTGACTTTTTTCCTCTTTCAATTACCTAAGTTTTTACGCTATATTTTATTAACCACCTATTTAACCGCTGCTATTTTTTTATTAATTCAAACGAATCAAATTTGGAAGGAGTCAACCGACGTTTTTTATAGCTTATTAGCCGATTATCGTTGGCAAGATGCCGAAAATGTAGTGATACTCAACGTGCCAGATAATTATCAAGGGGCTTATTTATTTCGGATTATTGGTCAAAAATCAGGCTTTCAAGATGCCTTGACCTACATTCATCAGAAAAAAGTAAAAGGAAAAATTTGGGAAGTAACACAGTATAATATGGCTCGACCAACGGATGGAGTAACCGTTCTAAAAAATAAACCCAATCAATTAAAAGTCACTTTTAATCAATGGGGCAATTGGTTTTGGCGAAATGGTATCGGTGTAGGTCCTACGCATCAACGCAGCATCTACACCGCCCATTTTAAAGGGCAATATTATCTATTAGATTTAAAAAATCCGCCAGCCAATACTGTCTATATTTATCAAGATGGAAAAGAATGGAAAGAAGTAGAAAATAAATAATGAACGATGAATTAAAGTGTTGTCTGATTTGGCTCAAATAACTCATCAATGTAACTTTCTCTAGTTGCTACATTATAATTATCTCGGCAATCCAACGTACCGCTTCGCATAATACTTACACAACGGCCATTGGAAAAAGTATCTTCTCGATGATCTCTATCCAAATAGCAATGTCCTAGTTCGTGAAAGACAATAAATTCTTTAAACAAATCGCTTGACCGATTCCAAAATTCCGTATCTAAAGTTACTCGACCGGGGCGAAAATTGCCAAAGGTCGTACATTGCCCTGCAACATGCGCTCCGTCCAAATCTTCAATTACCCCTGTGATTCTAGCAACCACCAAATCTGTATCAAATCCTCGTTCAATACCCGCAGCTTCAAAACGTTCAAAGTAAGGCCATAAGCGTTCATCGACGCCAGGAAAAGTACGTACTTCTGGAACAGCAGGCACTTCCACCAAATCAATGGCAGCATCTTTCTGACAAGCAGTAAAAACAAAAAGAAAGGATAAAAGAATAATGGAGTAGAAGGACCTCTTTTTTCTTGATAAAAATAGCATTTTTTAAATTTTAGGTAGATAAAATGGCTATATTGTTGAATGGTTAAATTGTTGAGGAATACTAAGCATTAATTAGCAGACTCAACAATTCAGCAATAAAACAATACAACAATTGAAAAAATGTAAAATGCTATTATAAAAAGATGATTTAGAGGTTAAAAAATATATAGGTCTAAACGTCAACGATTTTTCAATTAGTATTTAGAAGGATTAAAAACGTCTTGATGACAGCAATAAATGGAGTGAAAAATAAAAAGCCCAAGTCTTATCATAAGACTTGGGCTTTTTTATTGTTTGCTAAATCGTAAAAAACGATTAATGATTGAGGCAGTAATTTTTGTAGCGTTTTTAATTTTACAATTAGCTAAAAAAGAATCATTGAAGCGAACTGTAAACTGCTTACTGTTTTACTGCCTACTGCAAACTGTTTATTTCATAGACCATTCTTTGATGGACTTTTCATTCATTCTTACATAATCATCATTACCTGCTTTTGCAGCTAAATCTTTTGACAAAGTAGCAGCAGTAATTGCTTCTTTAGTTTTACCTAATTTAGCTAAGATTAATGCTTCTCTTCTTACTTGCCAGAATCTTGGATTATCACCTTTAGTCGCTTTTTGTACATACATTAAAGCCTTATCCAAATCTTTTTCAATAGATAATAAGTAGTTACCAGCAGCGTAGTAATCACCAGCAGTTGGTCCAGCTAAAGTCTTTTCGATAGCTGCCATTACATTCTTCTGAACTTCAAACTTCATTGGAACTGCTGCTAAAACATTACCCCAAACGAATTCTAAGTCACCACTATCATCCGTAATATTCGCAATTGTGATGAAGAAACTTTCTACAGAAAGAGGTAAGTTAGATACTTTTGCAGTTGCAATTGCAGCTGGTGTCTTTTCTACATAACTTCCCCAGTTCCCTGTTTCATACGGATAAAAATGTACCGCCCAAGTAGTTGCACTTGGAATCGTTAAAACTGCATAATCTCCTTTTTTCAAATCTTTTCCACCAACAGATACATCTGCACCAAAAGAAATTTTAGTTGCTTGATTAGCACCCGTTCTCCATACTTTTCCGTAAGGTACAAGACCATCCGCAGCGAAAAGCGTTCTACCCTTTGCGCTTGGACGAGAATAATTGATGCTTACATCAGACAAACCAATTGCTTGTGTAAAAGTAGCACCTGGGCTTGGTGAAGGTGTTTTGATTTGTGCAGAAGAAGTAGTTGCCATTAACGCAACTAATGCAAAAGTACAGATGCTGAATAATAATTTTTTCATCTTAAATTTTTGTTTTGAAAATTGAAATTGTTGTATCAAAAAATGAATAAATAAAGTACTGTATTACAAACTAGTAATGAACCCTTTAGTTCATTCATTTTAGAAAACTTCGTAAAACTAGGTCTTCTACCTTAGTTTAACTGGACTATTCTCTTTTTGTGTCATTGGATTAGCAAAAAATCCGCTAGAAAAATATTTTCGTGTTAAGGGGTTGCTAATTTGTGGAATTAACTGTATCCTCAAACAAATTTTTGACAATGAATAAAGCGCCTTTAATTCTTCGATTCGCATCTCTACCTCAGTATCAATGCCCTCGAATAGAATCGTGATTTGCGGCAGCCACTGAGTAATATTAATCAGCTAGAATTCATTTAACGAATATAACTAACCGAGATAAAAGTAGAGTCAACTTTGCTGAAATGCGCAAAAGGAATATTGGACTTTGCGTAGCAACATTGATTGCTCGTTGTACCAAATCTGGAAGCGCTAAATTTTTTAGCATAAAAGGGCTTAACTTGCAAGCCATAACTCGCAACTATTAACAGATTGAAATTGTACTATTGTAATGAATGACTTTTTAGATATTATTCTACATACAGATGAAAAATTATTAGACTTAGTAAATACTTATGGGACTTATACCTATTTCATTCTGTTTATGATTATTTTTTGTGAGACGGGGCTAGTTTTCTTTCCTTTCTTGCCGGGGGATGCCTTACTTTTTGCGGCAGGAATCTTAGCGGCAACAGGTGCATTAAATGTACTAACTTTAGCAGGTGTACTAACCGCAGCGGCTATCTTAGGAAATACCTCTAATTATTTTATTGGTCGCTATGCCTCTCAATATTTTCTAAAAATAAAAAATAAAATTTTTCATAAGTACCTAAATGATGCGCATGCTTTTTACGAGAAACACGGCGGTATAGCCATCGTGATTAGCCGCTTCTTTCCCATTGTTCGTACTTATGTACCATTTGTAGCAGGTGTCACTAAAATGGATGCTCGTACTTATACTTTGTATAATGTTACTGGCGGCATTTTTTGGGTAGTTCTTTTTGTTTTTGGTGGTTATTTTCTTGGTAATATTCCTTGGGCCAAAGACAATTTTAGTTTGATGATGCTTATTCTATTATTTTGTACGACCATTCCTTTTTGGTATTCTTCTTTTAATGCTTTGCGAAAACGGATGTTTACTTAAGTCTATTGGTAGAAAATAAAATGCCAACAGATTGGTTGCCAACGGATATTTATCAAGCTATTTCCTAGCACTCGTATGGTCTGCGACCACCACCCATTCTCCTTTAATTTTCTTCCACATCAGTGTAAAGTAACCACCGATAGGACCACTCTCTCTATCCAAATCCCAAGTACCAACCAACATAATAACCTTCCGACTTAACTTTTCCATACTTTTTACCCCAAAGGTCAATTGGCCCATAGTAGCTCTATCTGGATAGCGCCTGTGGTAGTTTTTTAAAGTAGCGGCATAGCCATAGGTAATGCCTGCTGCACCAACAAATTTTAATTTATCTGATTCCCAATAGCCATTCATGAAAGCATCAATATCGCCCTTATTCCAATCAGCTTGTTGCCTAAATAAAATAGATTTTACGGTGGAAAAATCTTTGCTTTCTTGAGCGGTTGCCGATAAGGGGAATAAAAAAAATGAAAGAAAAAGGCTGATGAAAAATGGTTTAAAAATCATGGTGTTTTTCGTTTTTTTAATAAAAAAGAAAGATAATCGAATTTAGGAAACTATTTTGTCCTTTCCTATTGTTTTGCTCGAAAATTCCTTCACCCATTAAAAAAGTAATTATGCATTTTGCTACGACCTTTCGTCAACGTATCCATGAAATATATACTCAATTAAGCCAAATTTCTACCGAGAAAGCAAGCCAAAAACCAGCTCCTGGCAAATGGTCTCCCATTCAAATTATAGGACATTTAATTGACTCTGCCAATAATAACCACCGCCGATTTACCAAAGCCCAATGGCAAGACAATATGATTTTTAATGGCTATGCCCAAGCAGAATGGGTAACTGCCCAAAATTATCAAGCAGCTGATTGGCAACAGATTTTAGATTTATGGAAATTATACAATCTACATATCTGCTATATCATGGAAAATACGCCGGAAGAAAAGTTAAACAAAGAAATCCATAAACATAATTTGGATAAAATTGCCATGATAACAGTGCCTGCCGACCAACCGACTTCTCTTGGTTATTTTATGAAAGATTACATTTATCATATTGAACATCATTTTCGACAAATTGTGGAAATGGAATAATAGAAAGCAGTGTTTATGCTAAAATAAATCGTACGGAAAGAGCTTCCAGAACGCCAAGTTCTGGAAGCTCTAAGTTTTTTGGGGCAAAATTTAATAATTTTTGAAAAAAAATAAAAAATACTGTGATTTTTGAAAAGTTGAAACGAATGGTCGTCGTCACGACACTGGACACGCAGAATAGTTAACTAAGCAGCCTTTTTATTAGCCTTAAGCTGTATTAATTGTGAAAATCTTTCTCTAGGAGATAAGTCTCCTAAAGAAGTGTGGATTCTC
>Ga0208544_10000526_pt1 | contig 29978 bp, 24 predicted proteins | sample DEB08_DNA_9_FD_184526 | JGI IMG/M metagenome (GOLD analysis project Ga0208544, IMG submission 184526) | Aqueous microbial communities from the Delaware River and Bay under freshwater to marine salinity gradient to study organic matter... | ecosystem: Environmental > Aquatic > Marine > Coastal ... | reverse complement strand
ATTAGAGCTTATATAGAGTTCTACAATCGGTGCTTAGTAAAACCTTTAAAATGGAAGTTCAAAGGGTTCGACAAAGGAAAGAAATTGAAGAATATTAACTGCCGCTAACTTCTTGCGCAAACCACTAGCCCTTTAGTAATGTCGCAACTAGAAAAAACTTATACTAGAACATTATTTGAACAATCTATCATTTTAGCTAATAATCCAGATAGTTTAATTCCTTTTACAAATACTTATACCAAACAGTATCAAGTAGTAAATGTTGGCCCAAAAAAGCTACGTACTTTCCAAAATCATTTTTTTAATTATGCCCATGCAGGTAATCAACTATATCGCCCCAAAGCAGATGGAACGATTAATGGCCTAGCTTTCAATGCAATTCGCAACGGTGCCTTAATTATTACTTTAGACCATATTAATCTTTCCTTGCCCTTACACGAAGAATTTATTACTTCTATTAATACGTTAAATGAAAGTAGTAAAATAGTTGTTGTCAATTATGGAAACCCATTAAACCTTAGTTATCTAGATTCAACCATTACCGCTATTCAAATCTTTGAACGCAATAAAATTACAGAAGCATTAGCGCCTCAATTATTATTTGGCGCTATTACCGCCGAAGGGAAATTGCCAATTGAAGTAGCCAAATGGCTACCTAAAGGCAGTCAGAACAAAACCCCAATTACTCGTTTGAAATATACGATTCCTGAAGAAATGGGTATTTCATCTGAAAAATTAAGGGAAATTGACGATATTTTTGAGACGGCAATTCGTCGAAAGGCAACGCCTGGTGGACAAGTGCTGATAGCAAAACAAGGCAAAATTATTTATAGTAAAACTTTTGGTCATCATACTTATGACCAAAACCAATCTGTAGAGAAAACAGACTTATACGATGTGGCTTCTATTACTAAAACTGCTGCGACAACGTTGGTGGCTATGCAGTTATATGAGGAGAAAAAGATTCAGTTAGGTCAGCCGATTCGAGACCAAATGACTTTACCTAAAAATGCCACGATTAAAAATATTTTACTAAAAGATTTATTGATTCATAAATCTGGATTACAGCGAAATATGCCCATTGCTACCTACTTAAATAATCGCGGATATTCTAAGGGATGTACGCCCTATTTTTGTGATATTCCAACAGATAGGCATGCATTACAAGTAGCTGATAATTTTTATTTCAACCCGACTTATATAGATTCTATTTATTTGAATGTCAGTATTTTACCTAGAGATTACCGACACCGAAGGTATCTGTATAGTGATGTTAATTTTTACCTGATTCAACAGTTGTTAGAGGAGCAAATAGATATGGATTTGGATGATTATCTGAAAGCCCATTTTTACCAACCCTTAGGTCTGAGGTTCTTGAGTTTTAAGCCCTTAGAGCGATTCTCAGCAGATGTGATTGTACCTACCCAAGTTGATAGGTTTTGGAGAAAAGGACTTGTAAGAGGGTATGTGCATGATGAAGCAGCGGCGATTCTAGGAGGAGTTGGCGGAAATGCTGGTTTATTTACCAATGCGGAAGATTTAGCGGTACTTTTTCAAATGATTTTAAATGGGGGAAAGTATGGTGGACAACAATTTTTGCAAGAAGCCACCATCGACCATTTCACCGCCTCTATTCATGGAAATCATCGTGGATTAGGATTTGATAAAGCGAGATATAATTATACGGCTTCAAAATCTGCTTCTTCTCGTACGTATGGGCATTCTGGTTTTTCTGGAACTTGTGTCTGGGTGGACCCTAATGAGGAATTAATTTATATCTTTTTATCCAATAGGATTCATCCTAGTCCTAAAAATGATATGCTCAAAAAATTAAGGGTTCGGCAAAAGATTCATCAGGTTATTTATGATGCGTTGAAAACATCTCGTTCGGATGCGATGCATATTCAAATGGCGGGAGAATAGGAATTAGAAGTTATTATTTGGTATGCCCGATTAGTTAGTGACGAGGTAGAAATAAAGTGAGCCACATTACTTGTTCTTGTCTCAAAATAAATGGTAGAAAAGTGCTTCCAGAACTTGGAGTTCTGGAAGCATTAAACCTTTTGAAATGAATAGGTTAATCTACAACTGTGATTTTCATCATATTCGTTCGATAGCGTTGCTTAATCGGCATACTACCCAAATTAACAACTGTATCTCCTTCTTTTAATTGTCCCTTTTGCTTCAAAATATGTGTTACGTCTACAATCGTTTCATCAGTCGTTGTAAATTTATCATAATAGAAGCATTTTACTCCCCATACAAGGTTTAAAGTTGCTAGCATGTAGTCTTGGTCAGAAAATATAAAAATCTCCGCCTTAGGCCTAAAACTAGATACTTTAAAAGCAGTATATCCAGAGGTCGTCATGCCCACAATCGCTTTGGCATTAATATCTTCTGAAAGTTTAGCTGCATTTAAACATATAGCATCTGAAAAGAAAGTTCTAGATTTTTTAGCAGGTTTTGGTCGCTTTCCTGCAAAAGAAAAGTGTTTTTCCGTTTCTGCAATAATTTTATTCATTGCCTCTACTACTAAAATTGGATGCTTACCAACAGAAGTTTCTCCACTCAACATTACTGCATCTGTTCCATCTAGTACCGCATTTGCTACATCCATTATTTCTGCTCTAGTAGGAGATGGATTTTCAATCATACTATCCATCATTTGGGTAGCCACAATTACAGGTCTAGAACGCTGATTACATCTTTGAACAATATCTTTTTGAAGTGTTGGAAGTTGCTCCATTGGTACTTCAATCCCCAAATCACCCCGAGCTACCATAATGGCGTTAGATTCTCGGATGATGGCATCAATATTAGCAATCGCCTCTGGCTTTTCTATTTTGGCGATGGTCTTTGCTGGATGCTTGGCAACCCTAATTTTCTTTGCTAACCTCTTCATATCCTTGCCTGTACGAACAAAAGAAAGGGCTATCCAATTTACTGGCTGGGTTAAGATAAAAGCTAAGTCTCTTTCATCTTTATCCGTCATGGACGGTAGTGAAATTTCAGTATTAGGTAAATTAACGCCTTTATTAGAAGATAAAAATCCACCAAAAAGTACTTTTAATTTAACCGTATCAATTCCATTAGTATCAACTACTTCAAATTCTAATTTCCCATCATCTACCAAAACTTTCTCCCCAATTTTTACATCCTGCGCAAATTGCTGATAACTCATGTAAATCTTCTCTTTGTCTCCAATACACTCTTCATTTACAAAAGTTAGTATATCTCCAGCTTTGATAGGCAATTTGCCATCTTTCATTTTTCCAACCCTTAATTTGGGGCCTTGTAAATCTGCTAAGATGCCTATATATAAATTGTGTTGCTCATTAATTGCACCAACATGCCTAATAACTTTTAGATGATCTTCATGCGTACCATGTGAAAAGTTTAATCTAAATATGTTTACACCTGCGACAGCTAAGGCTAGTAATTGTTCGTAAGAACTACAGGCTGGTCCTACAGTAGCAACTATTTTGGTGTTCTGATGATCGACTATTTTCATATACGCAAGTTTTTTTGTAACTCAACCCTTATAGTAACAGGAGTGTTTTTTATACTAAAAAAGGACTAAGTGTAAAAAGTACAATAATTAAGCCGCAAATGTAATCCTTCTAAGCTATAATTAAAGTGAAAACGCATTTTTTTTTAGAAAAGACCAAATTATTTCAATTTAATAAATGCCTTAAATTACAAGAATTTATTTTTTTTGAGAATAATTTTATAAAAAAGTTAAAAAGCCTAAAACCAAATAAAATTAGCTATAAGTCTTAAAATTATGTTAAAACAAGTGACTTCCTCCTATCTAAACAGTCAATTATTAGGATTAACGTCCGAAATCGTAACAAATTTAAATGTTTGGCAGTTCGAGATGAATTTTACACTAAAGTTTATTTTAAATATGTTTATATTTGATTATCAGACATTTAAATATTTAGGCGTAAAAAAAAGAACATAATCTTTTGGTTATCAAATTACTTATGTTTTATTTTGCAGCGCATTTAATTAAAAAAAAATCATATTTAAAATGGAAAATGTTTCAGAAAGAATAACAAAAATTATCGTAGACAAATTAGGCGTTGATGAAACTGAGGTAACTCGAGAAGCAAGTTTCACAAATGATTTAGGAGCGGACTCTTTAGATACGGTGGAATTGATAATGGAATTCGAAAAAGAATTTGACGTCAATATTCCTGATGATGAAGCTGAAGGTATAGCTACAGTTGATGATGCTATAAAGTACATAGAATCACAATCCAAGTCTTAGGTAATTACCTAAACAACAAAAGACATCTTTAAAATTGGAGGAATTGAACATTCTCAAACTACTATCGGTTTTATACTAAAGTAGCAGAAATCAATCGAATACAATTGCTCCTCGTAAAACCGTAAAGCATTTACTTTTTGTGAATACTTTGCGGTTTTATAACTTTTAAAGAGTCCATCTTCTGGAAGCTTTAGTCTTTGAAGATGGCATTTTATTTTAATTCTCGTCCCAAAAAAATATCAATTCTTATGAAAAGAGTTGTCGTAACTGGTTTAGGAGCATTAACTCCTATTGGCAATAATTTAAAAGAATTTGCAGAAGGCCTACAAAATGGTGTAAGTGGTGCTAATAAAATCACTAGATTTGATGCCGCTAACTTTAAAACCCAATTTGCTTGCGAGGTTAAAAACTTTGACGTTTCTACTCTAATCCATCGCCGAGAATTACGGAGGATGGACATTTTTACCCAATTCGGGATATTTGTCGCAGAAGAAGCTATTCTTGATAGTGGGATAGATTTGGAGACTTTGGATATGGATAGTGTTGGGGTAATTTGGGGGTCGGGCATAGGTGGCTTGAATGTACTAGAAGAAAATATAGCTGCTCATGCCTTAGGAAATGGTACACCAAGATATAATCCTTTCATGATTCCTAAAATGATTCCGGATATTGCAGCGGGATTAATTTCTATTAGATATGGATTTAGAGGACCCAATTATGCGACGGTTTCTGCCTGTGCTTCTTCCACACATGCGATTATTGCTTCGATGGATACGATTAGAATGGGTAGAGCTAAAATGATGATAACTGGAGGGTCCGAAGCGGTCACTTCCCAAACAGGAATAGGTGGATTTAATGCCATGAAAGCATTGTCTACCCGAAATGATGACTATAAAACAGCTTCTCGCCCGTTTGATAAAGATAGAGATGGGTTTGTCTTGGGAGAAGGAGCAGCTTGTTTAATCTTAGAAGAATACGAACACGCCAAAAAGAGAGGCGCTAAAATATATGCAGAAGTTGTTGGTGGTGGTATGACCGCAGATGCACACCACATGACTGCACCACACCCACAAGGATTAGGTGCAAAAAATGTAATGAAATTAGCATTAGCTGATGCTAAAATGAACCTTGATGAAATTAACTACGTAAACGTCCATGGAACTTCTACGTCATTAGGAGACAAAGCGGAGTCTTTGGCGATTAAAGAAGTTTTTGGGGATCACGCCTATAATCTAAACATTAGCTCTACTAAATCAATGACAGGACATTTGCTAGGTGCTGCCGGTGCCGTTGAGGGAGTAGCTGGAATTCTTGCCATTACAGAGGGGTTTATTCCCCCTACCATTAATCATTTCACTGACGATCCTGAGATTGATAATAAACTTGATTTTACTTTCAACCATGCACAGGAAAAACCTGTAAATGCAATGTTGAGCAATACATTTGGTTTTGGAGGACACAATGCTTCCGTAATTTTTAAGAAATTCTAAGTATTTTTTTATAAATTGCATCTAGTTTCCATTCATTTATTGCCTAAAATGTGCAAAACCTACCTTAAACTAGGTATTTCAGGCATTTTTAGTGGAAATTAGAACCATTTCAACAAGGAGAATTTAGTTTTTGTAGGATGGTTTAAGTATTTTAAAAGTCTTTTCTATAGTTATAATTTATTTTTTTTAAAAAAAAGTTTCTTATAACTTCCTAGAGTTGGCACTCTGCAGTGGAGCCGCATTCACCGCAAAGTGTATAAAGATTTTTTGAATACTTAAGCTAGGTTTTACTAATCAATCTGCCTACTTCCCCTGATTAAACACTCCACGTTCTTTGGTTCATATCTATAAGAGACTTTTTCTCTTAGGTATCTTTAGAATACTTTATTCTATGGACCTTTTTCCTTAAGCCTTTTTTGAGAAACGATAAAATGCTAATCATTAAACTATCTAATAGTCTAATGTGACTTATTGTTGTTTATCAATTTCCGTTATTAATTCCTCTAATAATTATTGGATTTTTTGCGGAATTGTATTGGATGCTATTGGTTGACTATAGCATAAATCAGTTAATTCGATGCTGTCTAAGTAGGAGATTCTACTACAGATATCAAATTCAGTGTTTTATCCTTTTGCCGAATTTTATTAATAAATTGGGTAATAGGTGTATCAACTTGAGTTTGATATTTGGATTAAATAGACTGCTTTTAATAATTAACTATGAATGTTATTGGTTTCAAATCAATGTAGTAATCAGTACAATCACTTTGTACATACTTTATCTAGTACACCGAATTAAGTACGTGTCCTTTAAAGTTATTTCTTTATTAAAACATTATTGAGTGTGAGCTTACTTAAGCAGATTTACAATTATTATTTTTCCAAAGACAAAGAATTTACACACAGATTGAGAGGTATTACAGGCTTTATTCCTTCTAATATTGGTCTGTATAAACTAGCTTTTTTCCACAAATCTACTTCTTCTCAAAAAGGAGGATATGCCATTCAGAACAACGAACGATTGGAATATCTTGGAGATGCTGTTTTAGGGACGATTGTTGCCGAATATTTATTTAAAAAATATCCGAATAGCGATGAAGGTTTCTTGACTAAAATGCGCTCTAAAATCGTTAAAAGGAAATCCTTAAATCAGATTGGTGATAAAATGGGCTTAGATGTACTCTTATCAGAGTATAATAATACCCGATTGAGTCGTTCCATGCTAGGGAATGCAGTGGAGGCTTTGGTGGGCGCTATTTATGTAGAAAAAGGATATAATAGCACAAAAAAATATGTAATTAATAATATCCTTCGCCGTTATTTAGACATTCATGAGTTGGAAGTTACCGATGATAACTTTAAGAGTCAATTACTCGAATGGTCTCAAAAAAATGGACATACCGTAGCTTATAAGGTATTAGCTCGATATAAATTTGAGAAAAGAGACCGTTTTAAAGTGGCTGTTTTAGTCGATGGTGAAAAGGTTGGAACTGCAGATGACTTTAATAAAAAGAGTGCAGAACAAATCGCTTCCGAACGTGCTTTGTCTCAATTAGGTATTAAGTATACCGCCGCCACAGTAGCCGTTGCTTAATATGGCTAAATGCTTGCTTATTGGTTGATTTAAAACTCAGTCAACCAATAAGCAAACATTTAGCATATGAGTCGGTATAGGTAATAACTTTCTTGCCATTCGTTCATCAACACCCCTTCTTTGTCCTTAAAATTTGCACCAGACACCGCAACTGCCGATCGTGCTAAAAAAATAGCAAGTACTAAATACTGGCGAATTTTAGCTGGAAATCCTTCCATAATCTGGGGCGAATGTAAAAGTAATGGACTTACCTATTATAAAGTTGCTTTCCAAAAAAGTAATCAAGCTTTTAAGTGTAACTGTGCTAGCAGAAAATACCCCTGTAAACATGCCATTGCGCTATCTGTACTATTAACGGATCAACCTGATGCCTTTGTAGTTACAGCCGAAGCACCCGATTGGGTAGTTGACTGGATTAATAAAGGCGCACCTACAGAAAATATACTTACTCCAGAGGCAGAACAAGCCAAAGCTGTCCTTAGGCAAAAGACTTTTTCCAAGCGTTTAGATCAGATGGTTGCAGGATTAGATGAACTGGAAAATTGGTTATTGGATACGCTTCGTCAAGGTATTGCCTCTTTAGAACAACAACCCTATATTTATTGGAAAGAAATGGCTGCTCGATTATATGATGCAAAATTAGGCGCTATTGGAAAACGAATTAAAGGTATTCCTATTTTGATTGGAACAGCCGAGACTTGGCCACAAAAAGTGCTAATTGAGTTGACTGCTTTTTATTTGCTAATTCGTGGACTTAGAAAAATGGAAGAACTGCCTTTGAACATTCAACAAGATTTGTTAGCAGTTGCTGGTGTTACTACTAGAAAAGAAGAATTGTTTCAGTATGGACAAATCGTAAAAGATACATGGATGGTTTTGGGGATGGTGGAAGGAGTGGAAGATAATTTAAATTATCGTAGAACTTGGGTGCTTGGGCATGAAACAAAACGCTATGGTCTTATTTTAGATTATGCTTTTGGAAAACATCCTTATACCACTAATTATAATCGGGGAAATGTATTTGTTGGAAATGTTGTTTTTTATCCATCCAATGCGCCACTTCGAGTAGCTTTAAAAGATAAACAAGTGCTAGATAGGACTATCAAGCGCATTATTGGCTTTCCAAATTTTTCGACCTTTCTCGAATTTTATGCACAAAATTTAGCAGCAAACCCCTGGCAACTTTCTTTTCCTTGTTCCATTGAACAGGTTACGCCCGTTTTAGAAAAAGGAATACTTTACTTGATTGATCAGAAACAGCAAATAATCCCCTTATTTGATGATGAAGCAACAAAATGGACTTTATTGGCAAGTAGTGGCGGTCATCTAATTAATATTTTTGGGGAATGGTCAGGTGATCGTTTATTATTACTTAGCCTAAGCATTGATGATAATTATATTCCTCTTTAAAAATTGGCATTGAAATTGCAGCTTAATTACTAATATTACATGCAATAAAAACTACTTAACCCCTTCCTTTTTCTCAATTAATACTTTCATATCACTTTCGACATTGCAAGAATTGTTAAAATTAGCATCCTCCACATTTTCATAAAAACAAAGTACCTCCCCTGCTAAAGTCGGCTAACACACTCACTTACTATGTTTTTGAATCCTAGACTCAAAATAATTTTTACCTTTTGTTGCCTTAGTCTCTTTTTCTCTACAATTTCATTTGCTCAACTTTATACCAAATTACAGTGGATGCCTGAAGATAATCATTGGGGTGTTTTTGTCAAGGCGGATTCAAGTATACAACCTACTCGTAATATTTTATTAGGTTCAGGGCAATTAACAATTGTTGTTCCTACTGGCTTTCAAATTGGAGAAATGACAAGTTATATGGGGTCTTGGATAGAAAATGCTAGAGCCAATACGCCTATAGAGCAACCAGAAAAAGATTATGTCTCCTTTGGCATTCAATTGAGTGAAGCAGTAACTCAATTAGGAACGAATGATGAAGTTTTAGTCTTGACTTTTAGTGCCGCAGATGGAGAATGCCCAAGTTCTTTATATTTAATAGAAGGAGATGATCCATTTGTAGCGATGAGTCCTAATTCTTTGAATACCAATCCAGGTAATGATTTACAAATGATTGATATAGGGAATGGAGCAAGTATCTATAGATATAATGGAAATTATGCTAAAGATAGTTGGAATTGTGATATGGAAGAGCAAATAACAACTTCTATAGAAGATGTTGAAAATCAACCAACTATTCGAGTATTCCCTAACCCATTTGAAGAAAGAATAAACTTTGAATTACTGCAAAAGCATAACCTATCCGATTTACAGATTACTATTCAAGATAATTTAGGAAAAGTAGTACATCGTCAAATAATGAACGAAACTAACTTAGTAATGGATTTGACCGTAGTCCCTGCTTTATACATTTATCAAATAATTGATTTAGAGTCAAGAGAACTTATTGGAACAGGTAAGCTACTTAAAAAGTAAATAAAAGAAGCGATTTTCTGACCTTATGAAATAACCTAAAAATAAAGGGCGATGTGTTTGCATCGCCCTTTCTAATTAAACTCTCTCAATAAAGCAAGATTTAATTGCTTAATTTTTTGTTTTTCATTATTGTGGGATTGTAAAACTTGTTTTCTTTAGGAATTTTAAAGGCATATTTTGGATATATTAACTAGATTTTTTAAAGGAAAAAAGGAGGGATTTTTTTGGGGTTGATGGTGAAAACTTAACTTCATAATAATTCCCTCCTTTTTAATGATGCAACAAATATAATGGCATTTATTTGGTGACGAAACCCCATAAACATGGGGTAAGGTAATTTTTAAGAGGGGCAGATTGCATTTTTTACAATTTATAAGTGTTTTATCTAGTAAATGACCTAATTTCTGATGTTTAATTCCTTATTTTTTGCTTAATTTTATTCTCAAATTATTTTTTGATAAATTTTATATAGTAGATATGAAGTATTTCGTAATTTTTCTATGCTGTTTACCTATATCTCTTGCTGGCCAACATTTTGAAGCAGGCTTTCTTGTTGGTGGGTCTAATTATTTAGGAGAGCTTGCGGCGAATTCTAGCCAAATTTATTTAAAAGAAACAAATATCGCTGCTGGTGCTTTTGCTAAATATAATGTCAATGAGTTGGTTGCCCTTCGTTTAGGTTTTAATTATGCGACTATTTCAGGAGCAGATAGAAATTCTGGTAATACTGCTATTATTGACCGAAACTTAAATTTTCAATCAGATATTTATGAAATAGGTTTAATCGGTGAGTTTAATATTTTAGGCTATCAACCTTATAATTATACCTCCACTTTTTCTCCTTATTTGTTTGGAGGAATTGCCTTTTTTCAATTTAATCCTCAAGGGGACTTGAATGGGCAATTATTCGATTTACAACCACTTGGTACGGAAGGACAAAACCTAACTGCTTTTCCAGAAAGAACCCCTTATAAACTAAATCAATTTGCTATTCCTTTTGGTCTTGGTTTTAAATATACCTTGACAGAAACATTAAATCTTGGCGTAGAGTTAGGTGCGCGAAAAGTATTTACAGATTATTTGGATGATGTAAGCCTTACTTATCCTGGGAATGATGCTTTTGCAGCAGAAGGCGCTTCTTTAGAAACAATTCAATTAAGTAATCAAGGCGCTAGTAGTTTAGGCAATAATGTAGCAGGTGTTGCTAGAGGAGATAATAATGTGAATGACTGGTATTTTATTTTAGGTGTTACCCTTTCTTATAATTTTCTGGATAATGGTTTGATAGGAGGCCGGAAACGATCAAGAGGCGGTAAAACAGGCTGTCCTACTTTCTAAAATCTTATTTTTGATTAGTGATTTAATTAATTACATTTGCAAGTATATTCTTTACAAAAAATACAAAATGGCCTTACTTGCTAAAATTCTAATCGGTTTAGTCGCTTTTATTCACACATATATTCTATGGTTTGAAATGTTTGCGTGGACGAGCAGAGGGCCTAAAATATTTAGTAGTTTCCCCAAAGATTTATTTCCTCAAACCGTAGCTTTAGCTGCCAATCAAGGATTATATAATGGTTTTTTAGCGGCTGGCTTAGTGTGGACTTTTTTTATTACCGATAGTAAATGGCAAACTAATGTAGCTACATTTTTTTTATCCTGTGTAATTGTTGCTGGAATTTATGGCGCAATGACGGTAGATAAGAAGATACTTTTTGTGCAGACCATACCTGCATTAATTGCTTTGGTCGTTTTATATTTACGCTAAAAATGCGAGGTTACCTTAATCATTTAAACAAATCCTCCTGATAAGCAGTGCGAGGTTTTAATTTTTTTTGTGGTAAATAAAAACAATAGTCTTGTCATTCAAAACCGTATACTTATTTAAAACGCTATCAAATCAAAGGCAGCGTTTTAAATAAGTATACGGTTTTGAACTCGATAAATATCAATGACACCTTTCCCCATTCTGAATAAAATACCTACGCCCGTTTAAGTTAATTTGTCCGTTAGTTTCCCTATTGGATAATTGATATTCTCCAACTTCCCCATCATGATAGGTTAAAATCAGCATAGCAGTTTGTCCTCTATTAGTTATTATCCAAGTACCTTGTCCAGCATCTTGCCCAGCATAGGTCAATGTACTCGCACCAGTAGACATTCCCGATGAATTACTACCATAACCAAACTGCCCATTACTACATAAATCGATAGTTATTTTATCAGAAAAACCATTAGCAGTCTTCATATAAAGTAATCTTTTGCCTTTAATTCGGTTTTGCCATTGTTCTGCCACAAGAGACACTTTAGGTTTAGAGAAGGTAACTGTATTGGCGATTGATTGTAAAATGGGTAAATAAGTTGATTCATATAAATCTTTTCTTACCGCAATAAGAATAGTCAAACCATTACCGTGTGGAGAAATTAAGCCGATAGCATGAGCCGTTACCATTTGACTTTCTATTGTCCCACTATAATTCGCCAATAATCCATTATTCCCATATTTTTGAATTTCTCCAGTAGGCATTAATTGAATACCTGTTTCCTGAATTCCTTGGACAGACTCTTGGTGCATCTGACTTAAAGAAGTATATTGATTGGGCATTACTAAAATAAATCCAGGTTTGGTATTATGTCCAATTAAATAACTGCCGCCCTCTACTTCTTTCCCTATCCACTCTTTAGGAATATTAAATTGATAACCAGTATAAGCATCTCCAAAAGATGTTCCTGTTGCCTTTTCTTTTGAATTTTTGCTAGCAGTAGGAAGGCTTTCTCTTTGGGCTGACATGGATAAGTTTCCATTTAGATTGGCAGCAGTTATAGCACCGCTACTACCTTTATCCGATTGGGCAGGCAAAAAAGTCAAAGGAATTGTGACGCCCTCCGTTATCAAGGTATACCTCCCTTGAGCTTTCAATACTTGAATAGCAACTTGGTTGCCATAATAAGGATAAGCCCCACTAATTGAATTGTCTGTTTGTTGTTGAGCAGTTACGGCAAATGATTGTTCTTGCAATTTAAATTGCCCTGTATAATTTCCATCAGCTCCATTTAATAAAAGCGTCAAGCCGATTTCTTCATTTAAAAAAGTCCCATTAAAGGAATTATTTTGGGCTAAAACAAGGTTAGTTATAAAAAATAAAAAGAAGGCGGTATTAAATACTTTCATGTCTTTGCTTTTTTTTGTTCTATAATTTAACAAGATTTAGTTTTAAATCCTATTTTTGCAGCCATTTTAAGCTTGGGTGCTAATCGCTTGCAAAAAGAAGTGTTTGATACAGAAAGTAAGTACCCAATTAATTCAAGTAATTTTTGATTCCTTTATTCAAATTAAAGTCTCTCCATTTTGAAAATTGAAAATTGAAAATTGAAAATTGAAAATTAATCATGAATATATTAGCACAAATAGCAGCAGATGTAGCCACAGGTGTACAAACACTTTACGGACAGGAAACACCCGCCGAAAAAGTAGCCCTCTCCCCTACTCGCAAAGAGTTTGAAGGCGATTATACCGTAGTTGTTTTTCCATATACCAAAGCGGCAAAGAAAAAACCTGTAGACATTGGCGAAGATTTGGGCAAGTATTTGATTACAAATTCAACCAATATTGTCGCTTACAATGTCATCAATGGTTTTTTAAATTTATCCATAGCTCCTAGTTATTGGACAAATTTATTAGAAGAGATTGCTGTCAACGAAAATTATGGTAAAAAACCAGCAAATGGTAGAAAAATAATGGTGGAGTATTCTTCTCCGAATACCAATAAACCCTTGCACCTAGGACATATTCGAAATATACTTTTAGGTTGGTCTAGCGCCAAAATTTACGAAGCGGCTGGTTATGAAGTCATTAAAGTGCAAATTGTGAATGATCGAGGCATTGCGATTTGTCGAAGTATGTTGGCGTGGGAGCGATTTGGGAATGGCGAAACACCAGAAAGTTCAGGAATCAAAGGAGATCATTTTGTCGGAAAATACTACGTCAAATTTAATACAGAATTTGTTAAAGAGTACGAAGAATGGCAACATACAGAGGAGGCAAAAAGTGTTTATGCTGCTAAAAAGAAAGAAAATCAAGACGAAACTGCTTTTTTCAAAGCGTATAAGAATGATTATTTCAATGAATACAGTTTTTTAGGTCGAGATGCCAAGGAAATGCTAGTCAAATGGGAAGCCAATGATCCTGAAGTACGAACTTTATGGAAGAAGATGAATGGCTGGGTATTAGCTGGTTTTGATAAAACTTATGAAAGTTTAGGCGTTGTTTTCGATAAATTATACTTTGAATCCGATACCTATTTATTGGGTAAAGAGTTGATTGAAAAAGGGTTAAAGGAAGAAGTCCTATTCAAAGATGGCAAACGAGTTTGGACCGATTTGAGTAATATCGGCATGCAACAAAAGACGATTCTGAAAAGTGATGGTACGTCTACTTATACTTCCCAAGATTTGGGAACGGCACAAATGCGGTATAATGATTATCAAGCCGAACGAGTAATTTATGTCGTTGGTGACGAGCAAATTTCGCATTTTCAAGGTGTTTTTGAAATCCTAAAACGATTGAAAGAACCTTATGCGGATGGTTTGTACCATTTAGCTTATGGAATGGTTGATTTACCAACAGGCCGAATGAAATCACGGGAAGGAACAGTGGTAGATGCAGATGATTTGGTAGCAGAGGTAATTGGTGCAGCTAAAGCGGACGCTATTGAACGAGGGGAAATTGTGGATATGCCAAAAGCGGAACAAGAAGATACTTTTCGAAAAATTGGCTTGGGTGCTTTGAAATATTTTATCCTCAAAGTAAATTCCAAGAAGCGAATGGTTTTCAATCCAGAAGAGTCCGTAGAGACGCAAGGGAATACAGGGCCTTATATTCAATATGCCTATGTTCGATGTAGTGGCGTTGCTCGAAAAGCACCAGAAATAAATATGGCGACTTCGGTTGATTATACAGATTTGCAAGCACCCGAAAAGGAATTGATTCTTAAAATATTTCAATATCCTGCTGCGATTGAAGATGCAGCTAAGGAATATGACCCTTCGGTGTTAGCCGCTTTCTCGTATGATTTGGCTAGAGCTTATAATAAATTTTACCACGATATAAATATCTTAAAATCTGAGTCTGAATCTGCGATGGCTTTTCGATTGAAGCTGAGTGCAGTAGTAGCTCGAACTTTGGCTAGTTCTATGGATTTATTGGGGATTGAAATGCCTGCTCGAATGTAAGGATGCAGGATGCACAAGGCGGTTGTTTTCCACAACCGCCTTGTCTTTTATTTATCGGATTTAGCCAATTCCTCTTTAATTGAAAGCGCTAAATGCTCCATTTCTTTTAATTGAGTAATTAAGTTTGTCTCTTCTTTCTCAGTTAATTCCGATCCTTTCAATGCTTCAAATAAGTTCCCTAACTTTTTCTGATTCTTTTTAGATTGAGCGATAACTTTTTTTACATTTAATTTTTCTTCTATTTTCATATTTAGTTTTTTTTAGAATTTCTCAAGCATTTTCTTATATTTATTGATATTATCCAAGCATTCATCAATATATCGTTCTAATCCTCTTTTACCATATTCTTCTTCAAAGTCTTTAAGGTATAAATTGATTAAATTTCAAAGTATCTATTTCTCGTTTGAGTAAATTTTGAATTTCTTTTTTAGTTGTCATTTGTTAGTGTTGAGTGTTCGTTTGCTTTAATAAAAATGAACAAAAAATAATTGTTTTCCTAAAAAAGCATAATAAAACCTCAAATTTAGGCTATTTTACAGATAGTATACCTTAGAACTTATGATAAAATAACTTCCTATCAAATTAATCTAAAACTCCCATTTTCTTCGTAATATTGCCACTTTCCGAACCAACTTCCTACAAAATGAAAAGACTTAGCCTACTTTTATCTATTTTTTGTTGCTTATCATTTATTGGTTTTGCCCAAAATCAATCCAATCTTTCCCTCACAGAAATCATGAAAGGCAATCATTTTGTAGGGCATTTACCACAAAATATTTACTGGGGAGAAAATAGTCAAGATATCTATTTCTCATGGAATCCTGAAGATGAATTATTAAATAGTTTATATCAAACGACTATCAATGGCGATGTACCACAGAAAGTGAGTTTAGATGCCAGAAAAGCCCTACCATCTACTAGAGGAGGTGCTTATAATAAGGCTAGAACAACTAAAGTATATGCCAAAAATGGCGATTTATTTTTATTAGACATTGCTAAAAACACTACTGTTCAAATCACAAATACTTTTGCAAGAGAAAGCAATCCTGTCTTTTCAAAAGATGAGCAGCAAGTATTTTTCCAATTAGATAATAATGCTTATGCTTGGCAAATTCAAGGAGGCACGATTACCCAATTAACCAATTTTAGAAAAGGTAATGAAAAGCCGAAAGACAAAAAATTAAACGCACAAGAAAATTGGTTACAAGAAGATCAACTCGCCTATTTTGACATCTTACAATTAAAAAAAGAACAACGAGAAGCTAGAGAAGCACAACGGGAAGACTTATCCCCTAAACGTCCATCTCCTGTTTATTTAAAAGGTAAAAATATCAGTCAAATTCAGGTCAGTCCAGATGGCCGTTTTATCACTTATATATTATCAAAATCACCAACTAGTAAACGAACTAAAACACCAGATTTTGTTACCGAAAATGGGTATTTAAAAGATTTGAATTCTCGGCCAAAAGTAGGAAGTCCAGCGACGACTTATGAACGAGGCATTTATGACAGTCAAAAAGATACTGCCTATTTAATTGATGCTCAACAAATTGAAGGTATTTTTGATAAACCTGATTTTCTTAAAAATTATGTAGCAAAAGATAGTACTTACTTTCCAAAGTATGAAAAAGCGAGAGCAGTCATTATGCTTGCCCCCATTTTTAATGAAGCAGGGGATAAAGCAGCAATGGTCGTCCGTTCAATGGATAATAAAGACCGTTGGATACTATCTTTAGAAATGGAGACGGGAACTTTAAAAACGATAGACCGACAACGAGATGAAGCATGGGTTGGTGGCCCCGGAGTTGGAGGATGGAATTTTTCTAGCGGCAATATTGGCTGGATGAAAGATGATTATACCTTATGGTTTCAATCAGAAGAAAGTGGCTATTCGCACCTTTATTGTTTGAATACTCAAAATGGTAAAAAGAAAGCTTTAACAAAAGGTGATTTTGAAATACTCAATGCTCAGTTATCTAATGATAAAACACATTTTTACTTTAGTTCTAATGAAATCAGTCCTGCCGAACATCATTTTTATAAGATGAAAGCTAGTGGTGGAAAACGGGAACAAATTACTACGATGGAAGGGAATAATGATGTGATTCTTTCTCCAGATGAAAAATATTTAGCTATCCGTTATTCTTATTCGAATAAACCTTGGGAATTATATGTAATGCCTAATCGAGCAGAAGCTAAAGCTAAAAAAGTAACGGATTCTACTACTGATGCTTTCAAAGCTTATCAATGGAGAGAACCAGAATTGGTTAAATTTATGGCAAGTGATGGCGTGGAAGTTCCTGCAAGATTATATAGAGGAAAAGGTGGTACTCAAGGAAAACCTGCCGTTATTTTTGTTCATGGCGCAGGTTATTTACAAAATGTCCATAAATGGTGGAGCAGTTATTACCGAGAATATATGTTCCATAATATGCTAGCAGATAATGGCTATACTGTTTTGGATATCGACTATCGAGCAAGTAATGGTTACGGAAGAGATTGGCGGACAGCTATTTATCGACACATGGGGAGTAAAGATTTAAGTGACCAAGTAGACGGGGCTAAATATTTAACCGAAAAATTAGGCGTTGCTAAAGATAAAATTGGGATTTATGGTGGTTCTTATGGTGGCTTTATTAGTATTTTTGCGTTATTCAATCATAACGATGTTTTTAATTGTGGTGCAGCCTTACGATCAGTGACCGATTGGGCACATTATAATCACGGTTATACCTCCAATATTTTAAATACACCAGTAGAAGACCCAGAAGCTTATCGGAAAAGTTCACCACTCTACTTTGCGGATAATTTCAATAAAGGAAAACTAGTGATGTTACATGGGATGGTAGATACGAATGTACAATTTCAAGACGTTGTTAGACTCTCCCAACGATTGATTGAATTAGAAAAGAAAAATTGGGACGTTGCTATTTTCCCAATGGAAGGTCACGGTTTTGTCCAATCAAGTAGTTGGGCAGATGAATATCGACGAATTTTTGAACTTTTTGAAGAAAGGTTGAAAGGTAAATAGGTCACAAGGTTAAAAGGTGTAAAGGTCACAAGGTATAAAGGTAAAGACTCATAAACTTACCTCATTACCTTGTCACCTCATTACCTTGTCACCTCATCACCTCATTACCTTGTCACCTCTAAACCTAATAAAATATGCCAGCTTGGTTAGTCGCAATTTTTGAGATTTTAAAATTTACTATTCCTGCCTTGATTATGTTTTGGGCAGTGCAAAGTCTATTTAAGGAGTTTTTGCAAGGACAACAGCAAATGCGCTTAATGGAAATAAAGCAACAGCAATCAGGTACAACCTTGCCATTGCGCTTGCAAGCTTACGAACGGTTGTCTTTGTTTTGTGAACGAATTTCCATTCCTAATTTGGTGATGCGTTTAAAAACAGAGGGCATGCAAGCAGGTGCTTTACGATTAGCTTTAATGATGGCGATTCAACAAGAATTTGAGCATAATTTGACGCAACAAGTCTATGTTTCCGAACAATTATGGGAAATTATTAAATTATCTCGGACGGATACGGTTAATGTCGTCATTTCTGTAGCAGAAGAAGTCGATCCAAAAGCGGATGCTAATGAATTAGTAAAGGCACTTTTTACGGCTATAGAAACTAGAGAAGGCGCTCCCCTACTGACTGCACAAGCTGCTATTAAGAAAGAGGCAGGATTGTTATTCGGTTAGCAAGAAAGATGTCAGATTAAAAATAATCAAGTAAAATTACAATTTTGTCTAATATCCGTGTCCCTTTATTAATCCTTGGTGATGATTTTATACCACGGATGAAATAAAGGGACACGGATAATTATCTTTTTTTTAGCTGACGCTTTATTATAATTCATCTACCTGAATATCAATTAAATAGGCATCTGCGGGAATTGGTAATTCATCTTTCACGTCGGGATAAGGCTTAACATCTAATAAGGTAACTACGATATTATTTAAAGTGTCTTTTGCCAAATCTTCTTGTCCTGCTCGCATAATAACAAGGATTTCTTTTGTTTTATTCATCAATAAAGCAACTTCAACTTGCCCTTCCCAAATACAGTCCACACCATTTGGGCATCGAGAATCATCTACTATTTTGTCGAAAGCGATTGTTAAGCTTTCTCCGTTTAGTTCAATGGATTCGCCTATTTTTAAGGTGATTATTTCACCAAATTTATTAACTATTGGCGTCGTTCCCTCCTTTTCTTCACAGGCAAAGAGGAAAAAAATAGAGACAATAGCAATATAGAAGGTTGACATTTTTTTCATTATGATTGATTTGAAATAATGAATCGTACTATTAATCAAACGTCAATACCCATACTTAATTTTCTTGCCTCAACAAAATATTTGCTAGGCATTAGCTAACGGCTATAAAAAGGAAGAAGTCTCTAAAATAAGGAAGGGCAACAACATTAATTGTTGTTACCCACCTACGCGCTCTCAAACGAGTATATATCTTAGATATAATGTTTACCGTATTTCCAATTGGCAATTCTTACATATTTCGTTTCTAACAGTATCCAAAACGGATTTTTTAGGTGTGAATAACCTAAATAGTTTAGCGGTTTAGAAAGGTTAATTTAACGTAAAATTTAAGTTATGTTTTGAACGCAAAGGAAACCTAGTAGTGTAAAACTAAATAAAAGTTATAACATTCAATGTATATACATCTATTTTTATTAAAAAAAATAGTAAACTCTTACTAATATTATTGACTAATCACTAATTCAATTAAAAGAAAGGTCAAAACTTTCTCTTCGCCCTCCTCTAATTGTTACTACTAATTATCTCCACTAATTGAATTGAAAAAATATTGAGCGACTGATTTAATTTAATCTTCGCCCAATGAATTAGAACGTGTTTTAGTCAATAACTGATTCAATAATACCACTTCTGTCTGAGATAGGTTGCCGAGTTGAAATTCTGTAATATTCTCTAAAGCTAAGGCTGCTGCTTTAAATACTTCCAATCCTTTTTTTGTAATAGAAATTTCGACCTTCCTACGATCTTTTAGCCCATTTGTCCTTTGTACGAATCCTTTTGCACTTAACTTATCTATTAATCTTGATACATTTGAGGTTTCATCAAGCATCTGTTCTGCCAAAGGCTTTACAGTAGATGGTTCAGGAAATTCGTTATTCAGAATATTTAAAATATTAAATTGTTGCAGCGAAATATTAAAAGGACGAAGCGTTTTAGTCTTCATTTTAAGCATAAAAGAAGAAGTGTACAAAATATTGACACATGCATTTATGTAGTCATTTTTGAATTCTCTCAGTTCTAAATTATTTGATTCACTCATAAGTAAACAACTATTATTTAGTTGAATAAATTAATTAATAGGCCTTTTGGCAATTTTGCCAAATCAAACTGGGTTATTGACTACTATACATTGTAGATATCAGAAGTCAGAAGACTAAGAATTAAAAGATTGAAAATCAGTTATTTACCTGAATTAAATGTAAGACAGTTTCGATGAATCGGAACTCTCTGGCTTCTACCTCTTTTGTATAATAGTCTAAGTCAATAATAATATAGGCAATTTTTATTCCTTATTTACTAGATTATGATTTAAAATATAGTCAGTCATTAAATTATATAGATGCTTAGAAGTGTTTTCTCCTTCATAGATACCGTGCGACCGATTTGGATAAGCCATCATCTGAAAAGGCCTATTATGTTTAATTAGTTCGTTTATAACTATCTCTGCATTTTGATAATGTACATTATCATCACCCGTACCATGGATTAATAATAAATTCCCTTCCAAATTTTTAGCATAAGTAACAGGCGACCCTTCCAAAAAATCTGCTTTATTTTCCCACGGGACGCCCATATATCGTTCTTGGTATACATTATCGTATAAAAGTTGATTCCCCACAGGCGCTATGGAAACTCCTGTTTGATAAATTTCAGGATAGCGGAATAATAAATTCAGTGTCATAGAACCTCCCCCACTCCATCCCCACACAGCAATTCGCTGTTCATCTACAAAAGGATATTTTTTAATAATAGCTTTTGTTGCCATTGCTTGGTCTCTTGAATTGATTACGCCAATTTTACGATAAATACTTTTTCTCCAAGCCCTTCCTTTCAAGGCAGGTGTTCCTCGATTATCAAGAGAAATAATAATATACCCTTTTTGCACCATCAAGCGATGCCACAAAGAAGACCAAGAATCTGTAGCAGTTTGTCCCCATGGTTCTCCATAAACATGAAAAAGGGCTGGATATTTTTTAGTCGCATCAAAATTCGCTGGCTTAATCATCAAACCATCCATTTCTATCCCATCTACTGTTTTTACTTTAAAAAATTCAACTGGTGTTAAATTTAATTTAGCGACTTTTTCTTTATAGGCTTTATTATCTACTAAGGTCCGTAAAGTCTTATGTTCAGGTAAGGCTACTAATTCTGTAGTAGGCGGTGTATTGGCATTAGACCAACTATTAATAGCATATTTACCGTTTGGGGAAATGTTATACCGATGTAAGCCTGGTTGGTTTTCGGGCGTTAGTTTTTTAGCTTTCTTCCGCCCATTTAAAGACATTTGATATAAATAGCGCTGTGTCGGATTCTCCCGAGAAGCATTGACATAAATGGTACCTGATACTTCGTTAACTTGATGAAAACGAGCAATATCAAAAGCCTCTTTTGATATTAATTTTTCAGATTTACCATTCATAGCGACTCGATATAATTGTCGCCATCCATCTTTCTCACTAATATTCAAAAAAGCTTTTCCTTTTTGAATAATTGGCAAATCAGTCATATCCCAAGCTAAAGTAGGATCAGGATGCGTAATATCTAACCAAGTTTCTTCTTTTTCTGTAAAAATATTAATAGATTTTCCAGTAGCCGCATCGCAAACCCAAATTTTCTTTTCATTCTGCTTCCGATTTAATTGCTGTACTTGTAATTGATTAGTCGCCTCAATCCACTGCGCCCGTGGTAAATAATGTTGTTTAGCATCACCGGGGATATCCATCCAAGTTACTTTCCCTGTTTTTAAATGTACCGTTCCTATTCTAACTGCTGAAGGATCTTCTCCTACTTTTGGATATTGCAAGGGAATTGTTTTTGCATAAACTCCGTCAGTATTATTAATCATCAAAAAATCCTTAATCGAACTAGCATCTACTTGCCAAAAGGCTATATATGCTCCATCTTCGCTCCATCTAAATCCATCTCTACAAGCAAACTCTTCTTCATAAACCCAATCAAAATTACCATTAATCATATCCGTTGTCCCATCAAAAGTCAACTGTTTGATAGCTTGTGATGCAAGGTTTTGTACATATAAATTATTATCACTGACAAAAGCAATCTGCTGATCATCTTTAGAAAATTTAGCAAACATTAAGGAAGCCGTAGGCAAAGTCGCCCCTATTTTCATTAATGTTTTATTGGCTAAATTATATATCCAATAATCCCCTTTTGTATTTGTTCGCCAAACCCGCTTCGTGTTTGTAAATATCATTAATTTCTGACCATCATTAGACCAGGAATAATTTTGGATACTTAACGATTCATCAGCTCCAGAGGGGGTCAAAGCTGCCGCATTCACTAAAATAGTCCTTCTTCCAGATTTAGTATCGTATTTTACAATGTCTTTCTTACCCTCTGTTAGCGATGCTTCTAAAGTTGTATAAGCAGTTCCTTCATCCAACCATTTAGATGGTCCAAAGGACGCTTGGGCAAATTCCCCCGAATAAATCCTATCAACCGTCAGTATAGATTCATCCAATTGTGATTGAGCATTTATTTCCCAGCATAATCCACATAAAAAACTAAGTAACAGTAATGTATTTTTAATCATCTAAAAAATTTATTGAGTAAAAAATAGGAAATTTGAGCAAATAAATCAGCATAAAAGTAGCAAAAAATAGTAGTCTTTGCTAATAGAATGTTATCAAATCTGTTTAATATTAATGGATTTTGTAACCTTTTACCTAGTAATGGTACTTTATTATAGCCGCTAGTTATTTGTGATCGTCCATAAATCACTACAAGAAAAAAAACGTTATGATAAAAATAGTAACTCACCAAGATTTTTTAGATTGGTATCAGCCAATACATGCGCCTTTTGTGCGATTTTGTAGTAGCAAGGCAATCGGTTGGCTGGAAACAGAAGATTTAGTATAAGAAGCTATCTTAGCTACTTTACAAGGGTTTTATCGGATTGAGCATAAGGATAAATTATTAGGATTCATGATTGGTGTTGTCAAAAATATTATTGGCAAACATCATAGGCGTGCTAAGTTCAAAAGTAAAAGACCATCGGGTCATCTTGTAAAAAGAAAGGGTAACAGCAAATTTATGCTGTTACCCAAGCGCGCTCCTTAGAGAATAATTATTCCTTAGATTCTCTCTATCTGTTTGGTCAATTATTCAGAGGCGCATAATTTTAATTACAACGCCGAAGTGAGATAATACAATAAAATTTGGTTAAGACCATTGTGATTATTCACGCCGCAAATTTAAGATAAATAATTGAAAATCAATGTATATACATTTTTTTTTGAACTAATGTGGCAATAAAAAGTTCAATCTAGTAAGTCATATACAAAATTAAAAATCAAAACTAATAGTCCGTATATAAATCAAAATTGATAATCAATGATTAATATATTTTAAAAAAATATATCTTTATTTTTTAGTAAAAAGAAAAAATGGCTAATGGTACCATTCAAAAATCTTTACCAAGTTAAGTTGCGTTGTTTTCATGTTGTGTTTTACACATAGAACATAACAACAACACAATTTGGTAACACCAAAATATTAGTTGTATAAAAGGGATAAATAAAAACGGGGCAATCATTATTCCATTTGGATTACCATTAACCACCAAATCAATATCCGCACCCACCCGACGCATTTGCTCTAATGCTAAATAGTTTTCTAGATAAGTTAATTCATTTTGCAGGTAAACCCTATCCTTACCACAGTCATATAATTGATACCGTAATGATTCCGATAAAAGCATCACAGATTGCCTTGAATTAGATAAAATCTATTGCACTACTAATTTTTTATTTAAAATGCCTTCTTCATTTTCTAAAGTAATAAAGTAAATTCCTTTAGTTAAATTTTCTACTACTAATTGAATCTTTGAATTTCCAGCAGTAAATTTAATAGCTGGTTGAATTTGTAATAATTGCCCTGTTATATTAAAAATTTTAATATCTGCATCAAAAGCTGTTTTAGCATTTACTGCAATGGTTAAATCGCTATTGGCTGTAATTGGATTTGGCTGAATCGACCAGTCATCTACCGTTTCTATGGTTGCAACACTTGTTGAAATACCTGTTCTAAAACGAGCAGTTTCAGAAGGTGCAGCGCAAGTATAAGAAGGATTGTAAGGCGTCACCCTCCAACGGTAGTTTCTATCCGCATCTAATAAGTCCTCTAATAATAAATTAGTTTGATTCGTAACTACAAATTTAAAGTTATCAATATTAAATCCTGACGAACGGTCCACTTCTACTAAATAAGTATCTGCCCCTGCTACCGCTTGCCATTTTAGTTCAACTTTATTATAAGAAGAAGTTACCGCACTCTCTACTGGAGAAATAAGATTAGCCGTTGCTGTGATTGTTGTTGCAATTGGTGTATAACTTTCTCTAGTTAAAAAATTTCGACTAGGGCTAGCGACATCTGCCACCATCATTTCTACTTGTGTTTCGGTAAACTTACTGGTACATTCATCATTAAAATAGCTCATGATTAGCGTTTCATCAGGGTCTACTAAATCGCCATTGGGGTCTTGAACATCAACATTAAACGTGCAACCATTCCAAGTAAGGGCAAAATTATAATCTGGATCGGTATCACAAATCATATCACCAGCAGTTTCACAATTACTTTTATCCATCAATTCATTATCTCGACCACTAGGAGATTTCGCTCCTACCTGCATCCCATGCGCTGCTATAGCATAAGGTTCAGTATCCCAACCAAGGTGCGGATGGAATAAGCTAAAAAAATGCCCTACTTCGTGTGCTAAGGTCTTATTAGATCCCGAAATTTGATTCTTTCTAATGACTATCCAATCATTTGTAGGGTCATAATAGCCAAGTACGGTTCCAACGGCAGGTCCACCAGAAGGACTTGCATCATTAGTGACCCATACATTCAGAGCTTCTCTATTTCTCCGCTGTCGCATCGAAAACTGACCAGAAGTCAAGGTATGATTGTCATAAATGACATCATTAGCAATTACGTTAGGGGCATCCGCTTGATAAAAAATTATATCAAACGCACCAAATTTTTCATTCAATAAACATAGTTGATCTAACATATCTGTTATTTGAATACCACCTGTGCCATTATTTCTCGTAACAATATGAAATTGAATGGGAATATAAGTAATCGCATTTCGACTTTTTGAAGGATTTGTTTTAGCTATTTTTTTATTAACTAAATATCGGTCAATTTGAGACATCTGATCCGCATAAGTATTCCCACAAACACCCCTTAGCTCCTGAGCATTTATTGGTAAGTATCCAAGTAGAAGAAAACAACCTATTAATAAAGTAAGTCTTTGCATGGCTATTTGTATATTTTTAATAAGTGAGGACTTTAAAATCGTATATATTTTTTAAACTGAATTTGTTAATTTTTTAAATAAATATTCTAATAAAATTCGGGGAATTCCCCTTCAATAATTGAGGTTATTTAAAATAGATTTGTTACCCTTTGAAAAGGGCTTATATGAAATTTAGATTTTTTCAGATAGTTATTTTTTAAGAGGTAACAAGCCTATATTTATTCTTCGATTAAAAGAAATGTAGGAAATAAACGGATTCTCGGTAGTGGAAGTTCTACAAAGATAGGAAAAACACGCTTGAAGGTCGGTATACTTTCAAAGCTTTGTCGGAAGTAGAACGAATATTAATGTAAAAATGCCAGCCAAAGACATTTTGAAAAATCATTAGAAACTATTTCTTTTTTATAGCTCTTTTAAAAATAGTATAACTAATACTTAAGCTATAGTGATAATTACGTAAAAATTTAACATCTTTAACAGCTATCCCACCAGTAGTGAATGCACTGAAATCAGGGTTCTGATAAAATTTATTGACACTAACAGCATATCTAAAATTGAGCGAAATACCCTTTTGCCAAGTATGTCCAAAACCAGCCAATACAGAAATATCATCATTCTCAAAATCTGCAACTGCATCTTGGTAAACAAATTCTCTACTGGCATCTTTGATTTCTTCTGTAATCTCAGAATCAATCAATCTAGAATAAACACCTCCCAATTCAATATGCCATATATTAACTTCATTTTTTAGTAGCCATTTAAAGAAAATCGGCGCATCAATATAAGTCAAATCTATGATTCTATCCTTTTTTGGGTTTGCAGATGCTTGCGCTCTAGCAGATAAAATTTTACTCCCTTTTTTGCTATAGAGCATTTCAATGTTAAAATCTAAGCGAGGAGTAATTCGTGCAATTCCTCTTAGCCCAACTGTAATACCAAATTTATCAAATCCAGTTTGGTAATCTCCATCAATTTGTGCTTTATTAAATCCAAGCAAAATGCCTGCACTAAATCGTTCTGAATCAGGGATATATTTACTAGGCTTGCGTTGGGCATTTATTTGAGTCGATAAGCAAAAACAGAAAAAGACAACAAAATAGCTGAGCAAATATTTTTTCATAAAGCAGGGTGGTTAAAAGACTATGAACAAAATTAAACATAAGGATTGAAGAGCTTTTAATTACCAACTAATCAAATATAAATCCTTTATTTGAATAATTTTGTTCCAATACTTACTAGTAGTAAGGTAAATTTAGAAATAGTTGCTTTTTGCTTAATTTAAATTAGGATATACTCCCTAATTCAAATTCGCTTTAAACCTATCGGCATAAAAATAATTTATTTTTCCCTTCTAGAAAATTAGTGTTAACTAGTTACTACAAAGTAAGTAATTATTTAACTAGTGTTCTGTCAAAACCTAGACCAATCACTAGTTTCTAATCACCAATCACTACCCTATTTTAATACCAATGAACTTTACTTTTATACAATTCTATCTCCCCATCTGCTATTAATTCCAATTGATTAAAATCTTCATTCGGAAAAAAAATATCGGTCATCACCGTCCATCCTTTATCCGCAAATAATTCAGCTGAAGCCACATCTAAAAAGATTTGTAATTCAATGATTGGATTTTCAGAAAAACGAGGAGCGGTGTGTATTTTATCCGCAAACTTATCCGAAAAAGCTATTTTTCCAGCCGCTCGACGGTCGCTAAAAAACTCGTTAGTTGCTGCATTATAGCCAATCTGATATTTTTCATTTTTAGTATTAGACAACTCTAAAGTAATTTTTGTTTTTGCCCCTTTAGGAATAGAAAATTTAAGGTTGACTTCGCCTACCACTTTTTTATCTGCTGCTAGGCTCACCGAAAATCCGTCTGGTGCTTTTGACGCATCAATGACTTCAGTGGATTTCCGTAATCCTGCTAATTCCTTGACGGGTTCTGAAAATAGCATCAAACCTAAATTGGTTCTTTTTAATACTAAATTTCTAGCCACCGTCATTGCACTTCGCCAACTTTCAGTTGGTACAATCTGTGCATAATCCCAATTACTCATCCAACCGATAAATAATTTTCTACCATCTGATTGTGGAATATCTGACCAAGTTACCCCCGCATAATTATCCCTTCCATAATCTAACCAAACAGTAGTATCTTGTTTAAAATTTTCTGCAAATTCTCCGTCAATGATAAAGTTTTTACCATCAAAATCCCCTATAAAATATTGCGTGCCAGAGCCCCCATTTGGACCACCAGGATTTAAACTCTGCAATAAAACCCACTTCTTCTCCCCTTTCCCTTTGACAATTAATGGAAATAAATCGGGGCATTCCCAAACACCTGCATGTGTCCCCCACTCTTTGCCAAAATCACTTAAATGCGTCCAATCTTTTAAATTTGGTGAACCATAAAACTTAACATGGTCCCAAGCGGCAAAAACCATGACCCATTGGTCAGAATCGTCATCCCAAATCACTTTTGGGTCTCTAAAATCTTTAATACCAGGATTAGGAATGACTGGATTGCCTGCATATTTTGTCCATGTTCGCCCTTTATCATTACTATAGGCGATACTTTGATATTGGAATGTTTTAGTACCTTTTTTTGCGCCTTCTGGTTCATGATGTGTAAAAATGGCAATCATGGGTGGTTCTCCATCTTTTCCAAATCCACTTGTATTTTTCCAGTCAATGACGGCACTACCAGAAAAAATATAGCCTAATTCATCAGGATAAAGTGCTATCGATAAATGTTCCCAAGTGACCATATCTGAACTTATTGCATGTCCCCAATGCATAGGTCCCCAAACGGTAGAATCGGGGTAAAATTGATAAAAAAGATGGTATTCGTCTTCATAATAGACCATCCCATTTGGGTCGTTCATCCATTTTTCGGGTGGGGTAAAATGAAAGGTTGGGCGGTGTGGTTCTTTTGATTTAACTATCTCTTTTTCTGCTTTAGTGGACTTATTTTCCTTTGTTATTGGTTCGTTTTTGCAGGAAAACAGTAGGCTAATCGCTAATATTACAATAATTGAATAGTCGATTTTTTGCATTTTTAAACGCTTTAGAAGGTAAATTAGCCGCTAATGTAGTAATAATTAAGCCAAATTTTAAAGAACTAGAATAAATCGGTAGGGTTTTCTTATAAAAATGACTTTACAGGAAATCATGTTGAAAACATGAAAAATACTGGGTCGAAGTTGCAAACTTCGACCATCGGCATCGAATTTCAATCCAACTTTGGAGCCGATATTCGAAGATTGTATCTCGAGTCGATATTTTTCAAGTCTTTGACTTAATTTTTTAGGTACTGAGATTTTTATAAGAAAACCCTTAATAAATCGGTAGCCAAACCTTCAGGCTTTCCCGCCCACGATTTTTAGGTCGATTTAACATATTTGGCTCTATGGTGAAAGCTGTGGGTTTATATTGCTAAAAACGACTAAAAGTGTTGACTAAAGATAGATTTTAACCTAGAACAATATAACAATACAACAATACAACAATTTAACAATTTAACGCAACTTAGATTAATTATTACATTCAAACCCGCTTCAACATCAGCAACCTAAAATCCATCAACGTAGTCCCTGGAATCTCTAAAGCATTCAAACTTAAAATGCCCTTTCCTTTTTCTAGATGAATTTTGCCCATACTCAACGGTTTAAAATCTTTGACAAACGATTCTGCATTTGGATAACGATATTTTTCTACATTTTTCAAAGGAGGATTATGTGCTGCGGTAATCTTTCCTTGCAAAGCATTTTCACCGAATCTCAACTCAAATGTCCCACCAACATCTTCTGCTGGGCAAGTATAATATACAATAACTTCAAAATCTCCACTTTCAACGACTTCTACTGCCCAATTAATGTTATCGGTTACATCCACCCAATTTTCAAAAAAAGAACAGTTAGGCCAGCGATTAGACCTTTTTATTTTACCCGTTGCCTGACCGTCTCTTGCTGGTATTTGGGTATTTTTATAATCGGGATGTCCAATTGGAAAAGAACGCGTGTCTTCCTTTGGTAATTCTATCACTACCGTATTTAGCCAATTAGTATGAGCTGTTTTTAACTGCTCATAAATACTAGGAAATTGCGCTGCTACATTCACTCGTTGTTCAGGGTCATTGACCATATCAAATAATTGTCCTTCATGTCCTAGCCGAAAATTTTGACTGCGTACACTTAATTTTTCTCGCCAATAATTATAGATGAGTCGGTCTTCCAAAACAGTATCCCTAGTGGTTTACGCATGAAGTTCTAAATAGTATTTATTGTAACTTTGCGGTTTTTCAAAAAAAGCAGAAATTATGAGTAGAGGACGTCCAACACCAGCTATAAATATGACTAATCGTCAGCGGGAAAT
>Ga0208544_10000522_pt1 | contig 30204 bp, 8 predicted proteins | sample DEB08_DNA_9_FD_184526 | JGI IMG/M metagenome (GOLD analysis project Ga0208544, IMG submission 184526) | Aqueous microbial communities from the Delaware River and Bay under freshwater to marine salinity gradient to study organic matter... | ecosystem: Environmental > Aquatic > Marine > Coastal ... | reverse complement strand
CATCCTTATGCGATGGTCAACTCGTTTGAAAAATATCATTTAGACCAAGTTTTATATTTAAAAGAACATGATTATACTGCCAAAGAGTTAGGGGAGTTGGTTTGGCAAGAAAGTCATCAAAATATTCTTGAATTTTTAAAAGATATTCCTAAAAGTCAACAATTTCAGCTTAGATATGAAGATTTGGTGCAGCAACCTGAGCAAATTATACAAGCCTTATGCGCACAAACAGGTCTTGCTTTTCATCCAAATCTATTAACACCTTATCAAAATATTGAGCAGAAGGCTATCGACGGGATTCATAAGGCTTCTCGTTCGATGAGTGATAGTAATTTATTAAAATTTAAAAGTATTAATGCTAAGAAATCGGAGGAATGGAAAGCGGTCACTAAGGATAATTTTTTATCGGATTTGTCGTGGCAATTGGCAGCAAAATTAGGGTATCCTGTTTTGAATAAGGCTTCCTCCCCCCAGCCCCCTCCAAAGGGGGAGAAGGTTCGTGCAAGTTCTAAATTTAGTACAAAAAACCAATACCATACTGACGCCAATCAAGAACCAATCGACCTTGCATCCAAAGGGAACAAAACGCTTGGGCAAAAAATTAACCTATCGTCAAATCCATCAACTAATTCAACTGACATCGCCATCATAGGTATGTCCTGCCGTGTCCCAGGCGCAAACACCCTTCACGAATTTTGGACAAATTTAGTGAACGGCACAGATGTCAGTCAAACGGTCACCATAAAAGATTTAACCAAAGCAGGTTTAGATACCAATCTATTAAATCAATCCAGTTATGTAGCCAGAAAATTCTCCTTAGATAACTTAGATTGTTTCGATGCTTCCTTCTTTGGGTATCATCCAAAAGAAGCGGAATTAATGGATCCACAGCATCGAGTCTTGTTAGAGGTAGCCTATGCTGCTTTAGAAAATGCTGGTTATAATCCTTATGAATATGAAGGAAATATTGGTATTTTTGGTGGCGTGGCTAGAAATTCCTATTTCTCGAATAATATTGCCACCCATCCAGATTTACTAAAATCAGCAGGGGAGTATTTAGATACTTTGGGGAGCGAAAAAACTTTTGCGATTAGTAGAATTGCTTATCAATTAAATTTTAAAGGCCCTGCTGTTAATGTCCAAACAGCTTGTTCTAGTTCGGGTACGGCGATTCATTTGGCTTGCCAAAGTATTTTAAGTGGGGATTCGGATATGGTGCTAGTCGGTGGCGGAAGAATTCAGTCAGAATTAACTGCTGGTTATAATTATGTCGAAGGTGGTCCGTTATCACCAGATGGGTATATCCGAGCTTTTGATGCAGATGCCAAGGGCATGATTCGAGGAAATGGGATGGTTAGTATTGTCTTAAAAAAATTGGACAAAGCAATTACCGATAAAGACCATATTTGGGCAGTTATTAAAGGAACGGCTGTGAATAATGATGGGGCTGATAAAATCGGGTTTACTGCGCCAAGTGCTAAAGGACAAGCGGGGGCTATTACTAAAGCATTGACAAAAGCCAATTTAACTGCCAACGATATTGATTACATAGAAGCACATGGAACAGGCACCATTTTAGGCGACCCTATCGAAGTTGCAGGTCTAACAGAAGCATTTAAGGAAAGTACGAATCAAAAACAATTTTGTGCGATTGGTTCGGTTAAGACAGCGATTGGACATTTAGAGGCAGGTTCTTGCGTCGCTGGCATTATTAAAACTGCTTTGGCTTTAACTTACGAATTATTACCGCCTTCTTTAAATTTTGAAAAACCTAATCCCAAAATTGATTTGGCTAATTCTCCTTTTTATGTGAATGCTCAATTACAGCGTTGGGAACGTGGAGCGCGAATTCGGCGAGCAGGGATTAGTTCTTTTGGTTTGGGTGGTACGAATGCACATGTTATTTTGGAAGAAGCACCCAATCAACTTCAACCTCAATCGCAACTTCAACCTCAAAATTCAAATTCAAAAGGTAAGTATCAGCTATTACTACTTTCGGCTAAAAACGAAACTGTACTAAAAGAACAAGCAAGTAATTTAGTTGCTTATTTGGAGCGAAAATCGGATGTTTCTTTAGCTAATGTGGGATACACTTTGGCTACTGGTCGAGCTGCTTTTAATTTCCGTAGTACCAAACTCTTGCTTAGTGACCAAAATAGGCAACTAAGCAGTTCCGATAATTATCGGAAGGCGCTACAGAAAGTCTCGCTACAGGATGTCCCGATTACCTTCCTTTTCCCAGGTGGCGGCGCACAGTATTTGTCGATGGCAAAAGGCTTATATACTGAATATCCTCATTTCCAAAAACAAGTTGATTATTGCATCAACTTTCTAAAAAAAGAAGAGAATCTTGATATTAAAGCCTTGTTATTTCCTCCAGAAAATGCGGATTTAGTAGCACTTAAAGCAAAAATCGAACAACCAACCAATGCTTTAGCTACTTTATTTACCATTGAATATGCCCTAGCCAAACTTTGGCAATTTTGGGGAATTCAGCCTAGTCAAATGATTGGGCATAGTATGGGGGAATATACGGCGGCTTGTATTGCTGGCGTTTTTTCGCTAGAAGATGGCTTACGTTTGGTTACGTTAAGAGGGCGGTTGTTTGAGAATTTGACTACTGCTGGTGGGATGTTAAGTGTGGCTTTGTCTCCAACGGAAGTCGAACCATTTTTAACAACAGACACTTCTATTTCCGTTATCAATAAACCAGATAATTGTGTCATTTCTGGAACGGTCGAAGCCATCAATCAATTACAAAAAAGCTTAACGGATAAAAATATTGAAACTTCTAGAATTCATATTAAGGTAGCGGCGCATTCTCCACAAATCGACCCGATTATTCGGGAGTTTAAAGCCTTTTTGGAAACGATTGATTTTCAAGCGCCAAGCATTCCTATTATCTCTAATTTGGATGGACAATGGGCAAAATCTAAAGAAATAACAACTCCTCAATATTGGATTAATCATCTACGCCAAACCGTTCGTTTTTCTGATGGCTTAACAACTCTTTTTCAACAAGAAAATATCGTTTTACTAGAAGTTGGCCCTGGGCAAACCTTGGCTACTTTTGCTCGACAACATCCTACTAAAAATAAGTCACATTTCATTTATTCTTCTATTCGACATCCTAAAGAAACAACCCATGATGTCGCTTTTATCCTCAAAACTTTAGGGCAACTTTGGTGTAATGGAGTTACTATCAATTGGGAAAATTATTATCAATATTTAGCGCCAGCTAAGGTCTCTTTACCTACTTATCCTTTTGAGCGAAAACGATATTGGATTGAACCGATATCAGTAGGCAGTCAGCAGTCAGCAGTAACACAGCTCTCTGAGCTGTGCCATCATGAGCAGTTAACAATTAGCAATCATCAAAAGACCACTATATATGAGACACTAAGCACTCCAATTATAACAGCAACTATAGATAGAAAAGGTCATTTAGTTGGATTAATTAAAGAAATTTTATTTGAATTAAGTGGACTTGAACCTGAAGAAATGGAAGGGAACGCGACCTTTCTAGAATTGGGTTTTGATTCACTTTTCTTGACGCAAGCCATTACTAAGTTTAATCGAAAATTTAAATTAGCCATTACTTTTCGACAATTATTTGAAGACGCTTCTACTATTGAAACTTTAGCGACTTATATGGATGGCGTGTTGGCAGATGGGTTATTTGTGCCCATTCAACAACCGACAACTGGCAACTCGCAATTGGCAACGGATGAATGGCAACGGATAACGACTCGCAATCAACAACCGACAACTGGTAACCTCCAACACGTTATCAATCAGCAGTTGCAGATTATGCAGCAGCAGTTGGATTTATTGAAAGGTGGTGGTTCAATAAATTCTAATGTTGCAGTTAACGTGTCAGACACCTTCGGAGGTGTCCGACACGTGGAAGAAAAGGAGCTTCAAAAACTAACTTCTTTGCCTAAGCAAGTAAATGAAGCAGATAAGGCAAAAGGGTTTGGGCCATGGAAACCGATTCCTAAAGGTGTCGCTAAATTAACTGCATTTCAACAAGCACAGTTAAAAGATTTCATTGAAAAATATAATCAAAAAACAGCGGGTTCAAAAAAATTGAGTCAAGAACAACGGCAATATTTAGCTGACCCTCGGTCTATTCAGGCCTTTAATAAGTTGTGGAAAGATGCGATTTATCAAATTGCCATGACTCGTTCAAAGGGGTCAAAAATGTGGGATGTGGATGACAATGAATACATTGATTTTTTGATGAATTTTGGGATTGGTTTATTTGGGCATACCCCTGATTTTGTACAAGAGGCGGTGGTTGACCAAATGCAAAAAGGGACAGAGTTAGCAGTTTTATCGCCTTTAGCAAGTGACGTCGCTAAATTGATTTGTGAAATTACGGGCATGGAACGAGCGACTTTAGTCAACACGGGTTCGGAGGCAATTTCTGCGGCTATTCGAGCGGCTAGAACAGTAACGGGTAGAGAAAAGGTAGCCGTTTTTGAAGGGGATTATCATGGCATTACCGATGAGATGCTAGTCCGAGGAGTACAAATAAAAGGACATACTAAACCGATGACGATTGCGCCTGGTATTCCAAGTACTGCCGTCGAAAATGTTTTAGTTTTATATTATGATGACCCTAATTTATTGGAAGTTATCCAAAATAATGCGGACGATTTAGCAGCAATTATTGTCGAACCATTACATACCCAAACGCCTCATCTACAAAGAAAAACCGTTTTAGAGCAACTTAGAAGGACTACTGCCGAAGAAAATATAGCTTTAGTTTATGATGAATTAGTTACTGGATTTAGATTAACTCAAAGAGGGGCACAAGGTTGGTATGGCATCGAGGCAGATATTTGTGCTTATGGTAAAATTGCTAGTGGAGGTTTACCCATTGCAATGGTCGCTGGGCAAGCTAAATATTTAGATGCTTTTGATGGTGGGCAATGGCAATATGGCGATGATTCTTTTCCAGAAACAATGGTTACTTTTTTTGGAGGGACTTTTGTCAAGCATCCGCTTAGTTTAGCCGCTACTAAAGCCGTTTTAACAAAGATTAAGTCGGGCGGACCAAAAATTCAGTTTGATTTAAACAAAAAATCAAAAGCTTTTGCAGAAAAATTAGCACAGCTTTTCCTTCGCACTAAAGCACCTTTAGCTATCAAGTCTGCTTCCTCTATTATAGCAATTAAGGTAATTGATAAATTTCCTTTATCTAAATTATTCTTTCATGTGATGCGCTATCATGGCGTGTATGTAACCGAAAGAGCAGGGTTTATTTCTACCGCTCATTCAGCCAAAGATTTAGACATAGTTTTTCAGGCTTATGAAAAGTCCATTACAGAAATGTTTGAACGGCAATTTTTTCTGCCTTGGAAAGGAGCAGATTTAAATGAAATTATCGACCCTTTTGCATTGGGTTTAGCTATCAATCCTAATGACAAAAAAGAAGTACCGCTAACTGACGGGCAAGAAGAAATTTGGATTGGGCATCAATTTGGTGATAAAGCCGCTGCTGCTTATAATTTAGCTACTGAAATTCGCTTGGAAGGAGATTTTGATTTGGCTAAAATGAAAATGGCTATTCAAAATTTAGTCAAACGACATGAAGCTTTGCGAACGATTTTTAGTAGAGATGGGCAAACGCAAATTATTGCGCCTTTTAGTGAGATAGAGATTCCATTTGTAGATTTATCAGAAGAAAGTGCTTCCAGAACTTTGAGTTCTGGAAGCACTCGCACTAAACTAGAAGAAATCCATCAACAAGAAGCCGAGACGCCAATGGATTTATTCAATGGGCCACTTGCTCGTTTTCAAATTATTCGTTTAGCAAAATCCGTTCATTTAGTCATTATTACCGTTCATCACATTATCGCCGATGGTTGGTCTTTGGGTATATTAAGTACAGACTTAGGCGAATTATACAGTAAATTAGTTGGGGCAAAAAATAAATTTTTAACACCGCCAAAACAATTGAGTACTTATGCTTTAGAAACTGCCAAAGCAAAAAAAATGGCAACTTATTTACAAGCAGAAAAATACTGGAGCGAACAATTTAGCCAAGAAATACCTGTTTTAGCCTTTCCGACTGACCGCTTAAGGCCGCCTGTTAAAACTTATGCTTCTGCGGTAGAAAAAATTCATTTTTCTAAGGAAATACAACAAAGAATTCAGCAAACGGCTACCAAACAAGGAACAACCTTTTATAATTTTATGTTTGCTGCTTTTCAAGTATTCATTAATCGTTTATCGCAACAAGACACGTTTACTTTAGGCATCGTTGCCGCAGGGCAAGCCATTGCGGGTAACCAGGATTTAGTAGGGCATAGTGTGAGTTTATTACCGCTAAAAATGTCGATACTTTCAGAAGACACCTTCTCTATCCATCTAAAAAAAGTAAGAGGCAAAATCTTAGATGCTTTTGACCATCAAAACTATACCTTAGGCGCTTTGGTCAAAAAACTAAAATTACCAAGAGATACTAGTCGGCAACCCATTATTTCTGTGTTATTTAATATGGATAGCGATTTTAGTCAACTCAATTTTGGCAACTTAAAAGCAACGCCCAAAGGGGTGCCTAGAAATTATGAAACTTTCGATATTTTCATCAATCTTAAACCGACCAAAAACGGTCTATTCTTTGAATGGATTTATAATACCGACTTATTTGATGCCGCTACTATTCAAAGGCGATTGCTTGAGTTTGAAACTTTAGTAGAAGGAATTTTAGACAATCCTAATCAGTCCATTTTCAAACTACCCATTTTACCAAAACAAGAAAAAGAAAAGTTATTAACAGATTGGAACACGACAAATGTGGATAACTTTCCAAATGTATGCATTTACACCTTATTCGCTAAGCAAGTGAAGAAGACGCCAAATAATATTGTATTAGTATTTGATAATCAGAAATTTACTTATTATGAATTAAATTTATTAGTTAATAATTTTGCTGGCTATCTTCAACAAAAAGGCGTAAAACGAGGAAAAAAGGTTAGCATTTATCTAGAACGGTCTCCAGAAATGTTGATAAGTTTATTAGCTGTCTTAAAATTAGGCGCAATCTATATTCCACTTGACCCTATTAATCCAGTAGAACGATTACAAGTTATTTTAGCAGATGTCAAAGCTGATTTTTTGATAAGTCACACCCAATTAGAAAATAGATTGCCAAATTTTGAAGGAACAACACTTTTCTATGAAACGGGTCAACAAAACACTTTTCAAACCATCATTCAAAATGGGTCAACGCCTCAAGTAACTGACTTAGCCTATATTATTTATACTTCTGGTTCCACGGGTAAACCCAAAGGCATTGCCATTCCACATTATGCCGTTGTTGACCATCATTATGCCATTATTGATAAGTTTGGCATTAGGGAAACTGATAAAATTTTAGCCGTCGCTTCTATTGCTTTTGACCCTTCTGTACAAGATTTCTTTATGCCTCTATTTGTTGGTGGGCAAGTAATTATTGCTGATAAAGAAGCTGTTAGAGATGGTTTTATTTTGAAAAAATTAATTGAAATAACTCAACCTACTTTCATGCAAGCGACGCCTTCCACTTGGCAAATGCTTTTGTTAGCAGGTTGGCAAAGAAGTCCACAATTAAAAGCGCTTTCTGGAGGAGAAGGTTTGTCCAAAGAATTGGCGAGTGCATTATTAGTCAGAGCGAAAGAAGTTTGGAATATTTATGGTCCATCAGAGACAACCATTTGGTCTATGACGAAACAAATTCACGAAGATTTATTAGACAATTTAAGTTTTAGTTATCTACCGATAGGGAAACCGATTAATAATGTCAAGATTTATATTCTAGACCAATATCAGCAACCTGTTCCAATTGGCGTAGGTGGAGAAATTTATATCGCAGGCGTTGGCGTAGCACCACAAGGATATTATCAATTACGGGAATTAACCACCGAAACTTTTATTCCCAATCCTTTTTCAACAAAAAAAAATTATAGCACCCTTTATCGAACAGGAGATAGAAGTCGTTATTTACCCAACGGCGATATTGAATATTTAAATAGAGGAGACAAACAAGTAAAAATTAGAGGCTATCGAATCGAATTGGGGGATATTGAAGCCGCTATTCGGCAATTTGAGGGCGTACAAGAAAATCGGGTGATGGTTAGAGAAGACCAACCGAATGATAAAAGATTGGCTGCTTATTTAATCGTCCATCATAAAACTACCTTTTCAATTGATACCTTAAAAGACTTTTTAAAAGAGCAATTACCTGAATACATGATTCCTACAGCGTTTGTGCTGATGGACAAATTTCCAATGACGGTTTCTAAAAAAGTAGACCGGAGTCAATTGCCTATTCCAAAATGGGCAACAACTACAAAAAATCAACCTTTTACTGTTCCTAATTCTCCTACGGAAAAAGTACTCTACAAAATTTGGCAAGAATTATTAGGCATTCCTGATTTGAGTATTCATGATGACTTTTTTGAATTGGGTGGTCATTCGTTGATTGCCGTCAATATGATGTCGAAAATTGACCAACAAATCGGTCGAAAAGTGCCACTTGCCGCTTTATTAAAACATGCGACTATTCATCAATTAGGTCAATTATTAGACCAGCAAGCAGAAGCTACTTTTAATGATTCCTTAGTTCCCATCAAAACAACAGGCAATAAACCACCACTATATTTAATTCACGGAGGAGGGCTGCATGTTTTAATGTTCCAAACATTGGCTGCGAATATGGATGCCGAACAACCCATTTATGCACTACAAGCCAAAGGGTTAAATGGAGAAGGGAATGCCTTAAATCGCATCGAAAATATGGCGGCACATTACATCGCTGAAATTCAAAAAATAAACCCCGACGGTCCTTACGCTTTAGCGGGTTATTCCTTTGGTGGACTCATCGCCTTTGAGATGGCAAAGCAGTTAAAAGCAGCTAATAAAAAAGTATTGATGTTGAGTGTTTTTGATACGGTCATTAAACCAGAATTAACGGATTTTGAGCATTCTTTTGCTGAAAAAATAACGACCCTTGGTAAAAAAGTAGCTTGGAATTTAAAAGATATGGTCAATAACCCAAAAGGTAATCTAAGCTACCGAAAATATGTCTACCAACGCCGATTCAATAATTGGAAACTTAAGTTTTTTAAGGAAGGGAAAGTCCATACTACTAATAAAGATATTCGGCTAGCAAACATCGTCAATCAAAGTAATTTTGAGGCTTGGAGAAATTATCAAATAACGCCCTATTCTGGTGACTTATACCTCTTCCGAGCAGCAGAACGAAGATTTTTTATTGAAGACAAGATTTTTTTAGGGTGGACGCCATTTATTAAAGGAAAAATTCATACCTTAGATGTTCCTGGAGACCACTTAAGTTTATTTAATCCCCCCAATGGCAAAACTTTTGCTATAATTCTACAAGAATTATTAAATAATATTTAGTAGCGTTTCCCATCAAAATTATAGAGAACACATTAAAGGTCATTAAGGTCACAAAAGTAAATACATCGTTTGCTATTCCTTGCCTAAGGCATGCAAGCTAAATTAGTTATTTACATCTCTTTGCACTCTCCTTACGTGTCTCCTATTTTTTCCCAACGTATTAATGAACACGACTCCCCCTTAAACACTATTATGAACAACAACTGAAAGTAGTTCTATGGTCTAAACTATGGGCTATACTTTCAGGAATTTGACCCCTCATACAAAAACAAAAACGTATGAACAAAGTTTTTTTCGACATCGAAAAAATCTACCCCCTTTTACTATTATTATTGGCTATTGTTTGTAGCAGCCCTTCAACTATATTAGCTCAACCTGCTGGTTTCTCTGATGAATTAGTGATTGATGGTTGGTCTCAGGCAGTAGGTGTTGCTTTTGATGGCAATGGCAGGATGTATGTTTGGGAAAAAGGAGGAAAGGTTTGGACCGTCGAAAATGGTGTCAAAGCTGCCGAACCACTCATTGATATTAGTGAAGAAGTGGGTAATTGGCGAGACTTTGGACTTGTTGGTTTTGCTGTCGACCCTAATTTTTTGAATAATGGACACCTGTATCTTTGGTATGTCGTGGATAGGCATCACCTCCTTAATTTTGGTACGCCCAATTATAATCCCATTGCCTCTAGTGAAAAAGAAGCCACAATTGCTAGATTGACTCGCTATACCGCAAATTCTACCGATAACTTTAATTCTATTGATTATAATAGTCGAAAAATATTAATCGGAGAAACCAAATCTACTGGCCCACCTATTCTACATGAATCTCATGGTGCAGGTCAAATCGTCTTCGGTACAGATGGAACGTTACTAGTTACAGTTGGAGACGGTGCAAGTTATGCCAATCCAATAGATGAAGGGTCTCATCCTGCTACCTATTTTCAACAAGCACTAGCTGATGGCATTATTACGCCTGAGCAAAATATTGGCGCTTATCGTTGTCAATCCCTTAATAATTTAAGTGGTAAAATTCTAAGAGTTGACCCTGAAACAGGAAATGGCATTCCTTCTAACCCCTATTATCAATCTATTAATCCTCGTTCTCCCCAATCTCGGACTTGGAGTATTGGGATTCGAAATCCTTATAGAATTGCCTTAAAACCTGAATCGGGTAGTCATCATTCGCAAGACGGTGAACCGGGTACTTTTTTCTTTGGCGATGTTGGTTGGTCTACTTGGGAGGATTTAAATGTGGTGGAAGCAGCAGGGCAAAATTTTGGCTGGCCTATTTACGAAGGTATCAATCAAAAAGCAGGTTATAATAACCCAAACTATGCGGTTTCCGAAGCCGAGCATGCACATCCAAAAGTTGATTGGCGGCATGGCGCAGACCAAGCAAGAGCTTATGTCAATAATCAAATACAAAGTATTGGTAATGGAACAGTAGCTGGCAAACAATTTAGAGGCAACTCTTCTACGGGAGGTGTTTGGTATACTGGAAATGATTTTCCCGAGGAATATCAAAACACCTATTTTCATGCAGATTATAGTGCGGGTTGGATTAGAAATTTTGGCTTTGATGAAAATAATAACCCCACTTTTGTCAAAGATTTTAAATTAAATGCAGGTGCAGTCGTTTTCCTCAATACGTCTCCTATTGAAAACGGATTATATTATGTCCGTTACCCCAATCAGATTAGGCGAATTACTTTTACAGGCAATTCTAATAAAAAACCAATTGCTATTATAGCAACTGATAAAAGTTATGGTACGAGTCCTTTGACTGTAAAATTTGATGCGGCTCAATCTTTCGACCCTGAATACAGTCCACTTTCTTTTCATTGGGATTTTGGCGATAATGCGACAAGTACTGATGTGAACCCTTCTGTCATATTTGAAGCACCTTCATCTGCACCAACGACCTATCCAATTAAATTATCTGTGACGGATGCACAAGGGGCAACTACGGAAAAAACAATCCCTATTTCCCTTAATAATACACCGCCTGTTATTGTTTCTACTAGCATTGATAACCATAATTCTTTTAGTGCTAAAAACGGTGCTAACTTAAATTTATCAGCTATTGTTACGGATACGGAACATAATGGACAACTTAAGTATGAATGGCAAACGGCGCTTTTTCACGATGGGCATAGTCATGCCGAACCCATTGATAATAATCCTTCTACGACCACCTCCTTATCTCCTATCGAATGCGACGGTTCTACTTATTGGTTTAGAGTAACCTTAAAAGTAATTGACCCAGAAGGCTTATTTACAACTTTCCAGAAAGATATTTTTCCTGATTGCCTAGGGCTTCCACAAACCATTAATTGTGCGCCTATTCCAGACCAATCTATTACCGCAGGGGATATTGTTTTGAATGCTACTGCTACTTCGGGATTACCAGTGAGTACTTATTTACTAGAAGGCCCTGCTATTATTTTTGGTAATAAAATTGTTTCTAGTGGTTTCCCAGGAAAAGTGACTATTAGAGCAACTCAAGGCAGAAATGAAGTTTATAAGCCTGCAACACCCATCGAACGCAGCTTTAATATGGTCTTACCGACTAATGCGGCTTGTACTGCCGAAGGTCTGATTACTAGAGATATTTGGAAGGATAATAATCAAAATTCTATCAATGACATCCCGCTGAATAGTACACCGAACGAAAGTAGTACCCTCGATAATTTTGAAGTTACGCCTTTTACAGCAGCGGATAATGCACAACGAGTACGAGGATTTATTTGCCCGCCTCAAACAGGCATTTATACTTTTTGGATTGCAAGCGATGAAGACAGCCAGTTATGGTTAAGTACCAATGCCAATGTTAATAATAAAAGATTGGTTGCTCATGTCAAAGGGGATACTCGAAACAATCAATGGAATAAATATGCTAGTCAACAATCTGAATCCATTTTACTAGTCGCAGGGAATCAATATTATATCGAAGCTTTAATGAATGGTGGCGGTCATTTATCTGTTGGCTGGAAAATGCCTGATAATTCTTTGGACCGACCTATTTCTGGACAATACTTATCAACTTGGAAAGGTAAAGGAGACCAAGTCATTACCTTTTTTGGCATCCCTGATAAAATGACAATCGATGATGCTTTTACAATCGGGGCTAGTGCTAGTTCTGGGTTACCTGTAGAATTCACCATTGTTTCAGGACCAGCAACAGTTGCAGGAACTACCGTCACTTTAACAGGGCAAACAGGTGTCGTAACCATTCGAGCGAGCCAAGCAGGAAATGATCAGTTTAATACTGCAAGAAGTGTAGATAGAAAATTTAAAGTGATTGAACCGCCAACTGCCCCTCGCATCGTTATTAACTCCCCCACAAATGGCAGTAGTTTTACTGAAAATAATCTTGATATTAAATATACCCTTTCAGGTAATTTACAATTCCATAACGCCAACCATTTATTATTAACTTTAGATAATCAAGCAGCTATTGATATTCATACCCTAAATGGTGTTTATGCCCTCAATAACTTGAGCGAAGGTTTGCATACGGTAAAAATACAACTAGCAGATGGGAATCATCTCCCTTTCGCTAATCCAGAAGCAACGGACATTATTAGTTTTACTATTGTTGCCACAGAAAAAGAACAAAGTATTAATTTTTCCCCTATTGCTAATAAATTAACGACCGATTTACCTTTTGTTATTAATGCAACTGCCTCTTCTAATCTGCCCGTAACCTTAAGTATTGAATCAGGCCCTGCCGCTATCAATGGAAATACCATTACCTTAGCAGGTGTCCCTGGTATCGTCATTGTTAAGGCTAGTCAAAATGGGAACGAGGAATACAACGCTGCACTTAATACAAAACAAGCTTTCATCGTTACCGAGCCTATTATAGAAAAACAAAATCAAAGTATTACCTTTCCTATCATTCCGAACAAAAACACAACAGATCCCCCTTTTGAGGTAGAAGCAATGGCTTCTTCTAATTTACCTGTTACCTTTTCCATAGAATCTGGGCCCGCTAGTATCGAAGGAAAAATGGTCACTTTAGACGGTGCATCAGGTATCGTTATTATTAGAGCTAGTCAAGCAGGTAATAATGAATACAATCGAGCTATTTCTTTTGGTCGCTCTTTCAATGTCATAGAAAAAGTCAGACAAACACAAAACATTAATTTTTTAGTTATTCCGAATAAAAGAGCAGATGATTTGCCATTTACCGTCAATGCGACGGCATCTTCTGACTTGCCTGTTTCTTTCAGTATTCTGTCTGGGCCAGCAACCGTTATTGGCAACACGATTACACTTGATGGTACGTCAGGCACGGTTATCGTTCGGGCCAGTCAAGGTGGAAATGAAGACTATCTACCAGCCATTAATTACGACCGTTCTTTTATTGTCAGTCCTGCACCTATTGAAAAAATAAATCAACTAATTAGTTTTCAGCCTATTCCAGATAAATTAACCACAGATGCTGCCTTTACGGTCAATGCCACTACTACTTCTGGCTTGCCTGTTACTTTTAGTATTCTGTCTGGCCCTGCTACGATTTCGAATAATCAAATTACCTTAACTGGTAATACTGGTACAGTAATCGTTAGAGCGAGTCAAGTTGGAAATGCACAATATTTAGCCGCTCGAAATGTAGATAGACCTTTTAATGTGGAAGCACCAGAAGTCACACAAGCACCAATTGCGCAAATCATTACTTTTAATCCGATTGGCAATAAATTAACCACCGATGTGCCTTTTGTTGTTATAGGTTCTGCCACCTCTGGTTTGCCTATTACTTTTAATATTTTGGCAGGCCCTGCTACTATTGAAAATAATATTATTACCCTGACTGGTCAAATTGGAACGGTCATTATTAAAGCCAGTCAAGCTGGAAATGAGCAATATTTACCTGCTTCTAGTATCGATAGATTTTTTAAAGTGGAAGTACCTGCTATTGTTGAACCAATTGCACAAACGATTACTTTTAATCCAATCGACGATAAATTAACCACCGATGGACCGTTTGCAATTACGGCTTCTGCCACTTCTGGTTTGCCTGTCACTTTTAGCATTTTAGCAGGTCCTGCTACTATAGAAAATAATATCATAACATTAAATGGTCAAGTTGGAACGGTCATTATTAAAGCTAGTCAAGCTGGAAATGAGCAATATTTACCTGCTTCTAGTATCGATAGATTTTTTAAAGTCACATTACCTGTTGAGGATGCGATCAATGATTCCCCCAAAGCATACTGTGAATTAAGGAGTACTTTTCCTTGGCAAGAATGGATTGGGCAAATTGTTTTTAATAAAATAGACAATACTACTTCTAAAGATATTTATGAATTGTATGAAAACCCCACTACTACGGTTAATCAAGGGGCAACTTATTCCTTGCTCGTCAAACCAGCTTTTAGTTGGACACAATGGGATGAGTATATTAAAGTATGGATAGATTTTAATAGCGATGGAGATTTTGAAGACACAGGTGAGGAAGTACTATCAGGAATTAGTATCGGTGGCGCTCCTCAACAAACTATAGTAGGGCTTAGTGCGGATATTTTAATCCCTACAAACGCAATAGCAGGAACTACAAGAATGAGAGTAGCCATGCAACGAGCTAGCTATCCTAATAAATGTGGAACAGTAACACAAGGAGAAGTCGAAGATTATCTGCTGACAATAGAGGGAATAGCAACAACGGATGAAAAATTAAATCAAAGCATTAATTTTCCAGCTATTCCAGACCAATTAACGACTACAACTTCTATTCCTTTAAATGCTACTGCTAGCTCTAATTTACCAATCACTTATAAGATACTCGGAGGTCCCGCTAGTGTCAATAGTAATATTTTGACCTTAAATGGCACGGAAGGTACGGTAGTAATTACTGCTCAACAAGCTGGTAATGCACAATATCTCCCAGCACAGAATATGAATAGAGCCTTCAAGGTCACGCTACCTCCTGTAGTTGAAGCGGAAACAGGAGACGACAACTCTGATAATTCCCCTGCTGAATATTGTGATGCAAAAGGTAATGCTCCTTGGCAAGAATGGATTAGTCAGGTATCTTTTGGTACAATTAACCATACCTCCAGTAAAAATGGATATGGAGATTTTACCAACCAAAGTACGACCATTAATAGAGATGCGTCTTATGCTATTAGTGTTAGCCCTGGTTTTAGTTGGACTCAATGGGATGAACACATAAATGTTTGGATTGATTTTAATCAAAATGGAAGTTTTGCAGATGTTGGTGAGCAAGTTTTATCTGGTGTTAGTCGAGCAGGAACGCCTTCCTCTTTACCGCAAGCAGTTGCAGGTACAGTCAGCGTTCCACAATCTGCTAAGATTGGAAAAACACGGATGCGGGTCACGATGCAACAAGCACAATATGCAGATGCTTGTGATAATTTTGAATTTGGTGAAATAGAAGATTATAGTATTAATATAGCCGCTAGTTCTAGTAGTCGAGCTAAACAAATTTTAACTTTCTCCGCTTATGCTGTCCCTAGTCAAGCAATCAACCTAGAATGGATTTCTAATGGAGATGCACACGCTAATAGTTATCAAATAGAACGTTCTACAGATAATTTAAACTTTTATAGCATTCAAAATTTGACTTCAGAAAAAGAAACAGTTACCCCTAATTTCTATACTGCTGCCGATGAATCACCTTTAAAAGGATTGGCTTATTATCGGGTCAAACAGTTAAATGAGGATGGTTCTTTTAAATATTCAAATGCGGTTGAAATAGAAAGAGCGCATGGATTAACTGATTTTTATCTATTCCCTAATCCAGTTAAAGACATTGTTCAGCTACATCTAAAATCTTTCATCGGTAAAGCCGCCCATATTCAAATCTACAACGCTTTTGGTCAATTGGTCAAAGAAAGTAAATTGGAAAACATCCAAGCACCAACGCTTAGTTTTAGTATGGAACATGAGCAAAATGGGATATATTATTTAACGATTCAGCCGAAGGGACGGAAGGCTATTGGGCGGAAGTTTTTGTTGAAGCGGGGATATTGATTTTAATCCGTTGGGAAATCTAATCAGTGGGGTTTTAAAGAAGTAGCATCCCCAACGGATTTAGTGTCCCAACGGATTATATATTTTCACCTTGGTAGCCATCAATAATATACAAATCCGCAATTACGGATTAGTCCAATAATCTACCACAAATACTTTTTCTAAGTGAGGTTGTAAACTTGCTCCAAATGCTTGATGCTGAGGATGCGGTGTATAAACGGAATCTCTATCCTCTTCTGAAGCAAAAGTCAATAGATAGCAATGCGTAAAATCTTGGTGAAAATTTTCAGGACTGTCATTGATTCCCCATTCGAAGTCTTTTATAACTGGAATACTTGCGGGTAAAGCGTTGAAAGCCTCGTTCAATTTTTGAACATCTTCCTTGCTTGCTTCGTCTTTAAATTTGAAAAGGACAACATGCCTTAATACTTTTTCTTTACTATCTTTTTTTTCCATATCAATAGTCGCTTTTACTATTTCTTTTGTTGTTTGAGGTGCTTCTTCACACGCTGTAAATATACCTCCAATAAAAATTAGGGAGAATAGAATAACTTTCTTTAGATCAATCATTTTATGTTTAATTAGTAGCAGTTTCATGTGCTAAGGTTTTCAATAAACTAGTAGGGAGAAAAATTAGTGATATAATATATCGGCTTATTTCACCATATTAATGATCGGACAAAGGTAGCGAAGGAATTGAATGGAAGTTATAAGGGAATTAGCTATTATTTGTACAAAATTGATAATAATGAGGTATTTTCATTTAATTTATAAGACAATATAGTGCTATTAATTATTGATATTGATTGATTTTTTTTTCAATTTAGGAGCTTAAACAAAGTTTAAAACCACCTGTTTCGATATATCAGAAGTCTCACTCAGGCTTTATTTTTGCAAATAAATAAGGTGAAATAATTTGAGATTCATCTGAATCTTGCTAAAAAATGATGGTTTTGTGTCAATCTGATAAAAATCATAATTGTTGACAAGGGAATTTCGATGGATTAAATTCTGGTATAAAAGCTTAATATGAGCTGGGAGATTAGATTTTTTTATTAATGCTTTATTTAAAATAGAAAAATACTTGGCAGTTCTAGAGGATTCGCTTATTTGAGAAAAAGCAAGCGCATTTGAAGAAATGTACTTGTAATAATTCATCCTCATTTTGGTAGAGGTGCTGTTTAAATGTTGCCTAAAATAAACAAAAGACTCATTGATGTATTTAATTCGCCCCAAGTCTAAAAGGACAAGCGTAAGAATGTAATCAAAATACAAGTTCTTTATATCTGTTATTTTAGACAAGCGCTTCTTGATCGAAGGAATTTGATTGCTTCTAATTAAAATGGTATGTCCAGAAACAATATTTCGTAATGCTAATTCAATAGGCGAAGAGTAATATGTTTTTATTTTGTAGGAATCTCTTTTTGTTTCATAGTTAGTCTGACTCTGAATTTTATCGTACAAAAGATAGGAGTTTGAAAAGTTCATTAGGACATTATCATCCTCTAGCATCAAATCAGCCAATTGAATCTCTACTTTGTTTTCTGCCCAGATGTCATCTTGATCCGAAAAAAAAAGATAGTCAGATTTCACAAAGTCCAATCCATTTAGGAAATTATTGAAGTATCCTACATTTTTTTTATTTTGATGGAGTTCAATTCTTTTATCGGTTAATATCATCTTTTTAATGATCTCAACTGTTCTATCATTAGAATTGTCATCTACAATGATTAGTTTAAAGTCTGTGTGAGTTTGATCTAAAATAGATTGGATTTGTAGCTCTATAAAATCTTCACCATTGTACGTACACATTAGAATATCAACAAACATTTTTTTATTTTTTTCGGTCAATTAATCATGTCATTTTAGCTTGTTTAGCTAGCAAAGATACGATCCATTTTGTTCGATAATGGTTTTAAATTCACGAAAAAATGTAGGATGAATAGGTGGTTAAGTTTCTGTGCTGATAGTCAGCAGGTGGAATTAGTTCTTCGATTATTTGGTCAATAGTATTCACTTCTATTTTTTAAGCTTGCACATAACGGTTTGCATCTATTTCAGTCTACATGCATAATGTAGATTGAAATAGATGCTTTGTTCTTTTTTATTCTTTTACAAGTAAATTATAGTAATCAAGATAACTCATTAATAAGAATAGGATTGCGAACGTTGCACACATTACTGTTTCATAAGGTAAAGGTATTTTCTCATCCCATAAAATATAAATTACAGATATAATACCTAACACAATTCCAATAATTCCTAACAAATCATCTTCTTTTTGTTCTTGATTTAATTTCTTCAGATTTACATATTCAATATCTCCCTTTCTTACACCGTAAATAGTATATCTATCATCATTCTTCTTTTTCAATAGAGTTAGTTTATCACCTATTTTTAATTCTCTTTCAAATTCTAAATTGTTAATTGCTCTTGTAGCAAAACTAGAAGTCCAAAATTCCTGCTGGTATTGGTAGCCTTTCGTAGTTAATTTATAATAGTCCATCTTTCCATTTATGAATTCAGGTTTCTCTATCAGAATTACTTCAAAACTCTCTAATTCGTTTTGTGAAATTTGGGAATCTCTAGTAACTGAATAGATACCAATGAAAAAACATAAAACACCAATTCCCAAATATTCTAGTTTCTTGATTAGACTTTCTTTCTGATACTTTTCCTTTAATTTTGAAAGACTCATCTTTTTTTCTTCTTTTTTCTTGGTGAAAGGTAACGTCCGCTTGCAAATGAGCTGCTTTTTTTCTTTAAAAAGCATTTCCATTTTGCAGAGTGTTAATTGAAGCATTTTTTAATCCGTTTAGGATTCAAAAAAACCGACCGATAGGGATGGTTGCCCTTTTGGGCTGTTTCTTTTTAACTATCTGGCTACACGCCATATGGCGTGTAGCCAGATTAAAAATATAAAATATCACGTAAAAAAACAGAAATACTTCTTCCCTTACTTCTGCTTATACTTCACTTCCCCCCCAATAATAGTATAAACAATCTCCGTATCTAAAATCTCATCATCCCCACAAGTCAATAAATTTTTTGACAAAACAGTAACATCTGCCAACTTCCCAACCTCCAAAGAACCTTTATCTTTCTCTTCAAAAGCAGCAAAAGCATTTGACAAAGTATAAGCTTTTAAACCTTCTTCTCTAGTCATACATTGTTCTGGAAAAAATGCTTCACCCTCAGCCGTTCGCTTTCTAGTAACCGAAGCGTAATAACTGTCTATCGGATCCACATCTTCTACGGGCGCATCTGTTCCGTTCGTTACCACCGCCCCTGCATCTAATAAAGAACGCCAAGGATAAGCCCCTTCTCTAGCTCTTTTTTCGCCCAACCTTTTTATGACAAAAGGCGCATCCGACGTACAATGAATTGCTTGCATGGCTGCAATAACGCCCAAGTCTCCAAAACGAGGAATATCCGCTGGGTCAATATGCTGAGAATGCTCAATTCTCCATCGGAAATCAGATTGGTCAGGCATTGTTTTGAAAGTCTTTTCAAACAAATCTAACATTTCTCGATTCCCTCTATCTCCAATCGCATGGACACAATACTGCAATTTATGTTGAGCCGCTAATCCAGCAATGCGGGCTATCTCTTCTATGGGTGTTACATTTTGTCCATGAAAATCGGGTTTATCATCATAAGATTCCAGTAACCAAGCACCAAAAGAACCTAGTGCACCATCTAAATAGCCTTTAATCGCTCGACTCGTAAAAAAATGATTGCCCGCATTGACAACAGGATAGTTCTTTAGATTCTCTGCCAAATTTTCTTCTCGACTACCAATCATTGCCCAAAGGCGTAAATCCAATTCGCCAGCTTCTGCTAATTTTTTATAACGGTCAAGTTCTACGAAGGAAGCCCCTGCATCTTGAAAAGACGTAATCCCTTTTTTAATACATTCCGCCTCTGCTAATTCAATACCTTCAAACCAAATCCTAGTTTTATCTTCCTCCGATAATGTTTCTAAATATTCATCATAGGCATTGCCAATAACATTCATCGCCGTTTCCTCAAAAACTCCAATCGCCTCCCCTCTAGAATCTCGGACAATCTCTCCACCATTTGGGTTAGCTGTTTCTTTGGATACCCCCGCAATTTTCATCGCTTGTTCGTTCGCAATCAATCCATGACCACTTGCATGCCGCAACATAACTGGATTATTAGGAGAAGCCTCACTTAATTTATCGTGATAAGGATAGCCTAAAACTTGCTTGTCCAACTCGCCTTCCCATTTTTCTTGATGCCAGCCTCGCCCTGTAATCCATTCTCCTGGCTTAGCTGTTTTAGCTTTTTCTGCTACCATCGCTACTATATCATTCCAACTTTTAGAACGGATAAAATTTAAATTTTGTAAAGTTGTGCCAATACCTGAAAAATGCCCGTGTCCTTCAATAATACCGGGCATCGCAAAATTTCCTTTTAAGTCTACTACTTCTGTTGTTTCACCAACTAGTTTTTGAATGTCGGCGGTTGTGCCTAGTTGAATAATTCTATCTGCTTTAAAAGCAATGGCTTCTACGGATGGATTTTTTTCATCCACCGTCGCAATTGTTCCGTTGATTAACACCATATCTGCTATGGTTTGCTCTGCTTGCTCCGTCTTACAGGCTAAAAAACAAGTAATCAGTAGTAAAAAAAATATAGGGTTCCGTTTCATACTATTATTTATTTATAATTAAAACTTAATTTTGATAAGAGATAGACATAAATCTCTTGCGAAGTAAGGCAATATTTTAATATTTTTACAATATCAGGGTGAATAATGAGTTGGTAAGGTTATTAATTATTGATTATTAGTCTATTATAAAAGAAATCAGAAGTCAGACCTAAAAATAAATTTTTCTGTCAAAAGTCAGATTTAATTCAGATAAACCATCAATTATTAGTGTTTTATTCTTAAGCTATCTGACTTCTGACAGTTTATGAAACCCGCCCGCCTGACGGCAGTCGGGCAGGTAAACGGTCTGACTTCTAACCTCTTCTACCGATTCTTTACTGCCACCCAGTAATGAGACCTACTGAAATACCTAATATGCAAGTACCCAATATGCGCAGACTCCTTTTATATTTTGGCTTATCGTGCTTTTTTTCAACAGCAGCTTTTGCCCAAGTAACGATTAATAATGGAGATTGTAATCTAAGCATTGACATTCCTGATATGAATTGCATATTGGTCGATATTCCTATCACCAACGCCCCTGGTAATCAATTAGGGCAAAATGTTTTTCTAGCAGAAGTCCGCTTAATCCTTACGCATAGTTGGCGAAATGACCTAGAAGTTACTTTAATTGCTCCTGATGGCAACACCCGCGTAAGATTGATTAATGAACGAGGAGGTTCTAGCGACCATTTCGGTCTACCAGCAGAAAATGATTGTACCCAACCCATTATTTTAACCAATTCAGCTTGCACAACTGATTCTATCAATGGTATAGCCTCTAGTACAAAAACGGTTGGTAATTTCTTTCCCGAAGAAGCATTGACTAATTTTCATCTGCCTACGCCCATTAATCCAAATGGAACTTGGAAATTAGAAGTATGTGATGAAAAACCTGGAGATATAGGTATTATTGATTATGTAGAATTAGTATTCGTTCCTCTTGGTTGTCCTGCACCTACCAATTTAGAAGCATTTAATATCTCCGCAACCACCATTGATTTAGCTTGGCAAAATAGTGGTCAATGTAATAATGTAGTCATAGAATTTGGCCCAGCAGGATTTACCCCAGGTAATGGCACAACCGCAGGCGCACTTAATAGTCAAGTCGTTGTTTTAAATTGTGTAGAAGAATTTGACTTGACCAATCTTCAACAGTTGACCAATTATGACATCTATGTTCGACAAATTTGTAATACGTATAATTTTGCTTATAATGCTTGTAAAGTGACGACTAGAACAGATTGTATTCTACCACCTGTTACTCTATCAGAAAATTTTAATAGTCAGCTTAGTTGTAATGCAGATGGTACTTGTATAGATTGTCCAACACTTTCTGGTATTTGGACAAATGCAATTGATGACGATATAGATTGGATAGTTAATAGTAGTAGTACGGTCACCTCTGGGACAGGCCCATCCAATGATGCTGACCCCAATGGACAATATATTTATCTAGAATCTTCAGGTACTTGTAGACCTAGTAAAGAAGCTATTATTTCGACAAATTGCATTGAGATTGATGCCAGTATAGGCATTTGTCATTTATCTTTTTTTTCTCACATGTTTGGCCCAAATATCAATGCCCTTTTCTTAGAAATTACGACTGATGGTACTAACTGGATAAGTCTATGGAGTGAAACTGGCAATCAAGGAGATGAATGGATTCAGCAATACATTAATTTGAGTGCTTATGACGGCATGGTCGTGCAATTCCGTTTTAGAGGAATTTCTGCTGCTGTTAATTTCCGTGGAGATATTGGACTCGACCGTATTGAATTTTACGGTTCTCAATTAAAAGCAAGTGCTGTTTTTTATGCCGATGCAGATAATGACGGATTTGGTACGCCTAATGATTCGATTGCTGTTTGTTTTGCGGCAAGACCTGTTGGCTATGTTGATAATGCTTTAGATTGCGATGATACTAATCCCGCAATTAATCCAGAAGCAGTAGAAATTCCTTGTAATGGGATTGATGAAAATTGTAATGGTATCGCAGATGATGCCGTTATTTTTAATCCCACTTTTACTGTTAACACTATTTGTAGCGGTGAATCTACCAATATCACGGTAATACCTTCTAATGCTGGTCAAATTTATTGGTTTGAGGATGCTCAAGGAACAATTTTAATTGATTCTGGAGCTATTTTTACAACGCCTATTTTAACAACTACCACGACCTATTATTTCCAAGAAACGGCCAAATTTACTGGGCAAATTTGTGAAAGTGATATTATATCTGTACTCGTCACCGTTAATCCCATCCCGTCTATTACCAATGCCTCAGGTAATCAAAATTTATGTCAAAATACCAGTTTTGATTTAAGGAATTTAGTTATCCAAGATGCTAATAATGCAACGGATACTTTACTGTTTTTTGCCAACGATTCTTATTCTAATGCTGCCGCAATCAACAACCCTATTATTAGTATCAATGCTGATTCCATCTTTTATATTCAAGCTGTTTCTACTACAAATTGTACTGATGAATTAGCAGTTTCCTTTACGGCACAAACTGCTCCTGCTGTCAATATTATAGCAGCAGATACCTTAACCTTATGTTTTCAGGGCGCGCCTCAGCTAATCACCGCTACAGAAGGCGGTACAGGAATTGGGCCTTTTGATTTTAATTGGAGTACTGGCGCACAAGGAACAGAAGCTATTGTTTTTGCACGTGCTAAAGATACTCGACAAACGGTCAGTGTCACTATCACTTCTCAAAACAATGGTTGCTCGGCAACTGACCAGATTATCGTTCATACTTTACCTAGCATTAGTACCATTGAAGTAACAGACATTCAAGAACCTGGTTTTTGTCAAGAAAATGGAGCGATTATTATTGCACCTAGAGATGGGCAAGCTCCCTATAATTATGCTTGGAGTGGCACGACATCAGGTACTGCAACGAATATAAACACTAGCAATTATACAATTGACAATCTTGAATTAGGGGCCTATAATATTACCCTAACAGATAATTTTGGTTGTAGCAAAAACCTTCCTCAACAAGTGGTAAATGGACCTAATTTTGGTATTGATGCCATTACGGATGTGACTTGTGCTGGTTTAAGTGATGGAACTATTATCTTAAATGTTGGTGGCTTAGTCAATCCAACCTATCAATGGAGTGATGGAATCAATACTTTTTCTACTGCCCAAAATGTGGCGGGTTTAAGTGGTGGTGTTTATTCTGTGATTGTAGATGCGGATAATGTAACGCCTTGCCCAATTGACAGTATCGTGATTCAAGAACCTGCTTTATTAACCGTGTTAAATCAAACCATTAATCCGCCTAGTTGTGCAGGTTTATCGGACGCTAGTATTGCTTTAACGGTAACTGGTGGCAATCCAAATACTAATGGTGGGTATAATTTTGCTTGGGATAATGGATTGCCTAATACGGGCAGTCCACAAAATTTAAGAGCAGATACTTATAAAGTTACCATCACAGATACCAAAAACTGTAGCGTTTCCGAAGTACTTGAAATTGAACCAACTCCCGCATTAACGCTTAATTTAAACCATACTGCGCCTCAATGCACTGGTGAAGCGAGTGGAGAAATTACGACTATCGTAACAGGCGGAACAACACCTTATGCCTACAAATGGAATGACGAACTTGGCCAAACGACCCCCATCGCTTATGGTCTAGGAGCAGGTACTTATACTTTAACCGTAACCGATGCTAATAATTGCGAAATAACTCAACTCGAAACTTTAGCTAATCCACCTGCTTTGTCGGCAATGGTGGCGACTATCGGCAGTCCACTTTGTAATGAAATCAGCGATGGTACGATTGATTTATCCGTAACTGGTGGAACTGGAGCGTATCACTATTTATGGAGTACTGCCGATACAATGGCTAGTTTAACTGCGGTTAGTGCAGGCAATTATGCCGTAACGATTACTGATGATAATAACTGTAATTTTAAGTTGGATTCTATTTTAGTCACTGCGCCTGAATTAATGGATATTTCGTTTACCAACCTTGCAGCACCTCTTTGTATTGGCGTTGATAATGGTCGAATTACCGCAACTATCAATGGAGGCGTTGCCCCTTATAGTTTTGCTTGGAATAATAGCGCAACGACTGCTTCCATTAATAATTTAGGTGCCGCTGATTACTTTGTACAGGTAACTGATGCCAATGGCTGTATCTCTCTTTCTGACACCACTACGCTTACGACACCGCAATTATTATCTATTACCGATTTTTTAGTGATTGATTCTATCCAATGTAAAGGGACAGATAATGGAGCTGTTTTTTACAGAATCGATAGTGAAGCACCAGGCGCTACTAATTTTTCTTTTGAATGGTTGGATAGTACGACCATTGTCAATAATTCAAATGGATTTTGGTTAAGTAGTCAATTTACCACCTTAACTGCGGGGCAGTATGATTTGGCAATACAGGACAATATTGGTTGTAGGTTAACCACTAGTTTTGACCTTAGTGAACCTGATTTCCTACAAATTGATACCGTCTTAGTTGAACCGCCTTCTTGTTTTGGCGAAAGTGATGGTAATGCGATTGCCAGTATCCAAGGAGGAACGATGCCTTATACTTATAGTTGGACCTTGCCCAATAGTCGAATTGTCAGAACACAAGAAAATGTCTTACAAGAGGTAGATGGTGGTACTTATAAATTAGAAATTATAGATGCCAATAATTGTGTATCACCCGCCTATACTTTTGAAGTAATTGCTTCCAGTCCCATACAATTACAAGTCGTCGATGTTCAAAATGCTAGTTGTTCTAATCCAGAAGGTGGCTTTATCAACTTAACTACTGCTGGCGGTCGAGAAGGAATTAATTTTGAATGGAATAATGGGTTACTAACCGAAGACTTAACCAATTTAGATGAAGGCACTTATTCGATTACCATTACAGATGGCGCAGAATGTACCTTAAGTCGTTCCTTTGAAATTATATTAGAAGAAGACAGTTTGGACGTTGAATTAATTGCAATTGATAATCCCAATTGTAATAATACAATGGATGGCGCAATTGCAATCAAAGTAAATGGTGGTTTTGGTAACTATCAATTTTTTTGGAACAATGGCATACAATCCTTTGACGGAGATTCCACCCAATTACAAAATTTAAGTGCAGGTAGGTATGACGTCAGTGTTATTGATGCTAGTAACGAGTATTTATGTGTGGGTTATTTAGGCGACTTAACGCTAGTTGCAGAAGGAAACATTGATGTTACTTTAGATGATTTCAATAACGAATTAGCCTGTTTTGGAGAAGAACAAGGTGCCTATTTTATTACCCCAACAGGTGGGAATGCACCGTATCAGTATGCTTGGAGTAATGGCGACACGACTCAAGATGTGACCAATTTATCTGCTGGCAGCTATATCCTAACTATCACTGATGCCAATAATTGTGAATGGTCTAGTCGCGAATTATTCCCTGAAATTTTAGCGCCTACTACGCCATTTGTAGCAACCCCTAATTTTATTACGGATTCTTTATGTGTAGGAGATGATAGTGGGCAGATTGACCTTAATGTAATCGGCGGTACTTCTCCCTATAAATTTGAATGGAATAATGGCGCAAATACGGCAACTATTCAGAATTTATTACCAGGAGCATACTCTTTGACAGTGACAGATGAAAATGACTGTCAGATTCAATTTGATACCACTATTGCTATTAGAATAGAAGACTTGGACGTTTCTTTACTAACTTCTGACCTCAAATGTTTTAATGACAATTCTGGCTTTCTGGACGCTAAAGTTATTTGTGGCGTGCCGCCCTACAAATATGCTTGGAGTACCGGTGATACGACCAAAACTTTAATTAATTTGGAACAAGGTGGCTATAGCTTAACCGTAACCGATGCCAATGGCGCCATGATGGAAAGTTTTGCAACTTTACGCTCTCCTCCTTTATTAAAAGTAGATTCTACTAGATTTGATTTATTCAATTGTGAAGGGTTTATTCGATTGAATGTCTCAGGTGGGGTCTCTAATTCTTATAATTATACTTGGCGAGATGAAACGGGCACTATTGTTTCTACAGAAAACACCGCCAATGGTTTAGCCAAAGGTAGCTACTCCGTAATTGTCAAAGATGCCAATGAATGCCAAATAGAATTAATGGATTTGGTTATTGATAACGATGCCTCGATTGATAGTTTACAAACAAGTTCCACTTTTAATCGGCCATCTAATCGAGGTACTTTAAGTGTGGATTCTGTTTATGGCGGCACGCCCCCTTTTACGTATCTTTGGTTCAATGATATGGACGACATTATTGGAACAAACGCAGTTGTTACAGGCGTTGTTGTAGGGGATTATTACGTCATCGTAAAAGATAAAAATAGTTGTGAAGCACGCCAAGACCAAACCTTAGACTTTAGCGACCGCATTATAGAATTGCCAACAGTCGAAAGTTTTAATTTGTATCCCAATCCAACCAACCACGCTAGTTATTTGGATATTCAATTTCTGCAAAATGTCGATGTTTCTATTACGCTTTTAGATGGGGTTGGTAAACAAATTTTCCAACTCAAAAAAACGAATATTACGAACATTCAAGAGGAAATTGACTTGTCCAATTATTCAAGTGGCTTATTTTATTTAAAAATAATCGTAGATAATGGACCCGCTTTCGGGGAAAAGCTTTTTTTAATTAAAAATTAAAACTTGTTTTTCAAGGAGTTATAGAATATTTTTTGGTTAATTTTAAAGAAGATAGGATATTATTCTTTTTAAGAGAAAGCGGCTATTCAATACTTATTTGAATAGCCGCTTTCTCTATTATTCCTCTACTTTTCTTACTGGATTTACAGCTAAAATTTAGCGTACTTTGCAGCTTATTTCCTAATGCAGCTACAATTTTCATTTAGAAACATTATCAAATAAAGCAGCGTATTCCAAATTATTCCGGCAACTTTCGGAAGGACAATTAAAAATTCAAATTCAACTTATCATGATAAAAATATTAATCAACGACGGTATTCATCCTGATGGTCAATTGCTTTTAGAAGAAGCTGGCTATCAAGTACAAACCGATAAAATTGCGCAGGAAGACTTAGCTGCACAATTGCCAAATTTCGATGCCATCTGTGTCAGAAGTGCCACTAAAGTAAGAACCGCATTAATCGACAAATGCCCTAATTTAAAGGCTATTTGTAGAGGAGGTGTTGGCTTGGATAATATTGATGTAGCACACGCTAGGTCAAAAGGCATCAAAGTGATTAACACCCCTGCTGCTTCTTCTAAATCTGTAGCAGAGTTGGCTTTTGGCCACATGTTCAACTTGTCTAGGTTTTTACATTTATCTAATAGAGACATGCCAACCAAAGGCAATACGGAATTCAAGCAATTGAAAAAATCCTATGCCAAAGGTCAAGAATTAAGAGGCAGAAAACTAGGTATTATCGGTTTTGGTAGAATCGGTCAAGAAACGGCAAAAATTGGTTTAGGCTTAGGTATGACGGTTTTACCAGTTGATTTGATGTTGGACGATGCAACGATTGACATGGCCTTTCAAGGCAATAAAGAAATCACCGTTTCTATCAAAATTGACACGGTAGCAATGGATGAAATGTTGGCAAAAGCAGACTATATTTCCCTTCACGTTCCTTCTTTGGGCAAAGCCTTATTAGGCGCAGAAGAAATGGAAAAGATGAAAGATGGCGTTATTTTAGTCAATACGGCAAGAGGTGGTACGATTGATGAAAATGCGCTTTTAGCTGCTTTGGAAAGTGGTAAAGTAGGTGGTGCAGGCTTAGATGTTTTTGATAACGAACCTACGCCTAGGGCTGATTTAATCAATCATCCAAAGGTTTCTGTTTCTCCTCATATTGGCGCTTCTACCCTAGAAGCTCAACGCAATATTGGCTTGGAATTAGCTGAGAAATTGATGGACTTGTTTGGGGAGGTTAGCTAATTGACTTCGCTTTTTCGTTTTGACTAAAATCGGTATTCGCTTTTGTGGATACCGATTTTTTTATTTTGGTCATGTGAAAGAATATTTTATAGCTCGCTAAATCTATCTATTTTTACTAGATTTAGCGAGCTATAAAAATTAATTACCTATATCTAGTAGTTTCTACTCTAGAAGCTCAACGAAATATTGGCTTGGAATTGGCTGAGAAATTGATGGACTTGTTTGGGGAGGTTAGCTAATTAACTTCGCTTTTTGGTTTTGACTAAAATCGGTATTCGCCTTTTGTGGATACCGATTTTTTTTATGGTGTTTTTTAGATTAGAGAGTTACATTCTAAATTGTGGTCGAATAGAGTCCTGAGTTCTAACTAGACAACAAATATTTTCCTAAAAAATATGTTACTTTTGCTATGAACATATACTAGAATATATCACTTTTCTCAAATCCCAATTTATGGAAGCCGCTATAGCTTTTATTGTTACTATTCTTGCTAAAAAAGGAATTAATAAATCAATTGATAAGTCCATCAAATTCCTATCTCAAGAATCTTATCGATACCGCCTTAGAAAAATAATCCTTAATACTATTGGAGATTATGACCAGCAATACCCTACACCAGATAAGGTAATTAATGATAAAAAAAAGCACGCTTTTTTTAAATCACCAATCATATTTAAGAAACTTTTTCTCCTCCGTTTTCATAATGATTCAGAAGAATATATGAATATGATTAAGGAATTGGAAGAAGATGAAAATTTATTACCCTTTACTGAAACTGAACTCAAAAATTTCTTTCAGATATTCGATAAAAATATAGAGACTGACCCACGTCTCAAGCCTTTATTCTTTGATGAAAATCATAAAGAACAAATTGCACTAATCTATCAAAGAGTAAAAATTCAGAATAAAAAACTAGATACCATTCATGAACAAATAAGTTCAATGAATTATAAAGAGTGGTTAAATAAAAGTGAAGAAGATTTATATAATTTTAAACCTAAAACTGCACTAGAACATCTAATAAAAATAGAACAAATACTTGGCCAAGAGGATAAAATGACTTCCAAGACCGAAGCTAGAATAATATTAGACTTGTTCGACATTGATAGTCAACAAATTACGTAAAAAATGGTTGTAATAGTATGGACTATCAAAATATAAATACAGAACGGCAATTTAAAGATGCTACAGGGTATGGCAAAAGCGATTTTAAA
>Ga0208544_10000521_pt1 | contig 30247 bp, 26 predicted proteins | sample DEB08_DNA_9_FD_184526 | JGI IMG/M metagenome (GOLD analysis project Ga0208544, IMG submission 184526) | Aqueous microbial communities from the Delaware River and Bay under freshwater to marine salinity gradient to study organic matter... | ecosystem: Environmental > Aquatic > Marine > Coastal ... | reverse complement strand
AAGAAGAGATACGTAAATATTACTCTCAATGAAGTAGTCGAAGAAGAAAAAACTATCAATGCTACCAAAGAACCAATGCTCGAATCTTCAAAACAAACGGATAGTGAAATAGAAGACAAGATAGAAGAAAACAAAACAGAAAAAGCACCCAAGATGCGAGATAAGTATGTGGTAACTATTCCAAAATGAGCCCTCAAACAAGATCTCCAAGATCTCAAAGAGTTCCTGCTCATGCAAAGCTCTGGTCAAACGAATATCTATATAGATCTCAACGGACAAGAAATATTCACCAAAATAGCTATTCAAGATCTCAACATACTTGAGAAATGGGAACAAGATAAGTGGAAATAAAAATTATTTAATATCTATTGATAGACCTTTCTGTAATTGAGTTTTTAAAACTGATAAGTTCATTCTATCATCGTCAATACTCATATTAATATCCTGATTGTTACCATACACTACTCTTATATCTCCATCTTTGACCTGAATTCACATTGCATCAACTCTCGTAACATCTAAGCTAAAATATGAAATATTATCTCTTAAATCTTCTCACATTGCCTGAATAACAGTCCTTGTTGTTCATAGGTCTCATGAAACAAGTGTGATCTCAGGATTAGAAAAATAACTAAAAAAACTTGTAATAGAAGCTTGAGAGGTTGTGGCATCAATGTGGGCTAATCATATCTTCCCTGTATCTTTGTCTTGAATTGCAATGATATTACAAGGTCCGGCTCAAAATGTATACAAAGCTTGTCATTCTGTAGGCTCATTTACAATAATGCTCTCTTTTTGTAGAACAACGTGAGTATTCTCTGGTAGAAGTTCATTTGCATCATCGTACAATTCGCTAGGCTCCGTAAGATTATTGATTCAATGAATAAAAGATTCCACTTCATTTGCTGTACCAAGTTGCTCTTCAATTCAATCGAGTGATAAAAAGGGTAAGCTTCATTTCATAATTCACATATCCCTCAATCGTAATAATAACCTTGCTTCATCCGAAGGAAGATCTTTTGCATTATAAATGTTTAAATTTCGTTTTTTTGTATGAAAATTCAACGGAATTCAAATATATTCTTCATCCAAAGTAATTCTCACATAAGAGTATTTCGGAGCATGCGTCAAAAGTACCGATGTACCTTCTCAAGATATTTTATAGGTTTTATCTCAAATATCTTCAACTGTATATCAATTTATATTAGTGGAATTCCCTTGTAATATGACACTAACTTCATCATGAGTGTATCATTTTGCAACACTATCAATAACATCCACAAAAGTATCTTCAAAAAATTCTGATTCTCGAATCTCTAGGACTCAATGCATTCTCCACTTATCTGATCTTTCAGAATAAAAGTCAGCCTCAGGTCTAGATAGGCTATCTTGTTGTATTTGAACTTCAGTTCACGACATAAAATATGATTAATATTAATATAATAATTATAGCATATAAGTAATTATATAACAAAAAACTATATTTTTGAGTCCCTCTAGAGGGTATTTTTTGGTGCCTTGAAATAGAGTATGAGAAATATAAGTAGTATGAAGTAGAGAAGTTCGAAGTAGTTAGCTAATACTCAAAAATCAGCCCGAATAATAGCATATTCTTGGGTACCAAAAAATGCTACCATAAGCATATCCCACTTAAGAAAGATCCAGGCAAAATATCAGATAAATATTCAAATTACTGGGGCTAACATATATCAGACCACCGACAAGAATCAGAGTAACATAGCCAGTGGGATAGTCCAAGTAACCGCTATATTAGCGATTGGAGACAACATAGACAGCTGTCCAAAATTGAAGATCATGATGGGTAGAGTAAAGCTCAGTGCTGCCATAGTGAGAACAAAAGCCTCCCTGATACTCATGAACTCTGGCAAGAATGCAAAGACTCTTTTAAAGAAACCTTGGGTATAGACGATTCATATAACAGCGAGAAAACTCAAATGAAGTGATACATCATAATTCAAACTATAGGGTGACCAGACAACCATAAGCAATAGAGTGAAGAGTATAATAGCTAAACTCTCTCAGGCTCTTCATGATACCAAAGCATAATAACCAATCAATCACATGATAGCTGCACGTATAACCGGGGCTGTTTCTCATACTAACATACTAAATCATACTATAGCTGTGGTTATAGCTATGACTCGAAATACTACTGGTAAATACCTGAGTATATAGGTGAGGAAGACTATCAGTATCGTCATGTTAAATCATGATACTGCAATAAAATGCGTGAGTCATGAGTTATTAAAATTGGTCTTGAGTTCATCAGGCAAAGATTCTCTGGCTCCTATAAGAATACCTCACAAAAATATAGCCTCTGTTTCTGGATAGATCTTGTATATTATCTCTAGAAAATGTACTCTAAAATCATAGAGTCTTTGTTTGATCGGATGCATAGCAATAGTCTCAACACGACCAAAACTATTTAAATATGACTTAAAAAATATAGATTTTGAAGCCATATATTCTCTGTAGGCAAAGTCGCTACTACTTTTGAATGGATAGAGTTTTGAATTTCCTGAGATAACATCTCCGGGTATAAGATCAAAATTGTAGGGTATATCTACCAGCGCATATATAGTTTCTTCAAGTAGCTCTTGATCTATACTATTTACCTGAGCCAGGTACTGCTTTGAATACTGCTCTACACTATGGACTCGTTTGATTTGATAGATGATATCGTGTTTTTCTCAGCTAGTATAAGGGGCTAATAGCTTGCTTGTATTGTCTAGGTCTTGTCCATGATAGTAACCCAACAGAGTTCAGCATATGTATCACAGACTAATGAATATAATCAGAATCAGATACTTCTTACTCGACAGATACACGACTAAAAATATGACTATAATAGCCAGGAGTCACCAGAGTGCGGTGAGTAAATCTCAGTAAAGATTATACAAAAAAAGCCCCAGCAAAAAACTCGAGACCGTGAATATAAAGATATTATTTTTGGAGAGCTGCATCTTGAGGGTCTTGTTTCATGATAATATAGAGCCTACGCATACATAGGCCGATTAAAATAAAGGCGAAGAGTTGAGAAAAATGAATTCATAGTATAGCTTGAAGAGTATCAAACTTACCACTAAAGGTATCAAATATAATGACAATAGCACCAAAACAGATAAAACCAAGGTATCCTATGAGTCCTCGTTTTTCAGTAAACATATGAGAAGTGTAGAATATAGAAAATATTACAAAACTCATAATACTATATATAATAGGAAGTGGAAATACCGGTACTTTATAGGGCACAGGAGTGAAAGGGTGTGTGTATGATAGTTCTATACCAAAACTAGTTTCAAGACCATATACCTGCCCTCCAAAGAGTGCTCAGATGTATCCTACACTTGCCGCTATGATAAAAGCGAGAAATACGCCATCAACAAACTCTTCTATCTTTCGTTTATGGATTCGTACGTTTATATATAGTATTATAAAAAAACCAAAAATGGCTCAAAATATAGAAAAATTATAATCATTCATAAGAAAGAATGCAAACGGATTATCTATAAATTTCAGACTGCCCCAGTTTGATATAACATAGAAGAGTCGTGAAAAGAAAAATACAGATAGAAAGTACCAAACAATATCTTTTGCGAAAAAATTAAAATTAAAGTGAAACTTGTCACTGGTTTTTTTGAGCATGTAGAGAAACACGAAAAAGCAGAGCGAGAGAAACAAACCAAATATATATACTTCAACCGGACCTATCTGAAAAAATGGAAACAAAATATAGTATTTAGCAAATAATGGTATCTATAACCAGTATAGAAAAAACATGAAAAAACTCAATAAAATTTTACTTCTATTGAGTCTCTTGGTTATGCTCGTGATTGGTATTCTTTTGTTCGTGTGTCTACTTTGAGCTTATCACCAACCTTAATAAACAAGGGTACTTGTATAACAAGCCCTGTTGTAAGTGTAGCTGGTTTTTTTCATCCTGTAGCAGTATCTCCTTTTTCTCCTGGTGGTGTTTCTGTTACTTCGAGAACACAAGTAGGATCAAGATTTACATTAATAGGGACTCCATTGTATTCTTGTAGTGTTACCTTGTCTCCATCATTGAGAAACATTTCTGCACCATCTAGAGTAGATTTGGGTAATTCTACTTGTTCAAAAGTAGTTTGATTCATAAAGAAATAGTTTTCTCCATCACTATAGAGATAATCATAGCTGTTCATCTCAATGTCCGCTGGTGGAAATCTATCATGGTCTGAGAAAGTTTTTGGAATACTCGCTCCTGTAACCAGATTTTTCGCTTTAATATTAATAATTGACCCCCCTCGACCCATTACTTTTTGAGCATAGCTCACTACTTCAAATGGATAATCATCCATTACAAATTTTTTCCCTACCTTTAAATCACTTGCGTTGTACATGTTTTTTTTGTTAATTATTATTTAGCATACTGTACTACTCTCATCTCTCTGATAAGATGTACTTTTACTTCACCTGGGTATGAAAGTTTTTCTTGGATATCTTCGGCGATTCTCTTAGCCATGTTTTGAGCATCGAGATCTGAGATTGTCTCAGCGTCTACAAATACTCGAACTTCTCGACCGGCAGAAAGTGCGTATGCCTTTGATACTCCAGAGAAACTTGCCACGAGTGCTTCCATCTCTTGAACTCGTTTCACATAATCCTCAATAGCTTCTCGGCGTGCTCATGGTCGAACAGACGATATAGCATCGGCCACTTGTACAATCGCAGCCTCAAGACTGATTTTGAACTGTTCTCCGTGATGGTTTTCGATCATATCAGTGATTCTTGGATCGAGTTTATATTTTCGTCCGATCTTACCACCAATTTCTGGATGAGTTCCTTCGATTTCTTGATCGAGGGCTTTCCCAATATCATGTAACAGTCCACCAATTTTTACAATTTTTGGATCAGCTCCAAGGTCTTTGGCGAGTTGTTCTGCAATAAGAGCCACTTCTTTTGAATGTTTCAAAATATTTTGACCATAACTGGTTCTAAATCGAAGCTTCCCAATAATAGGAATCAATTTTTCAGGAAGTCATGTAATATTGAGTTCATCGAGTATCTTGTTCCCAAGATCTGTCAGGAGCATTTCTGCTTCCGTTTCAGTTTGAGCTACCACTTCTTCTATTCTAGCTGGTTGAATTCGACCATCTTCGATAAGTTTTTCAAGTGATTTTTTTGCAACGTATCGTTTAAAGAGATCAAATGCGGAAATAAATACACTATCTGGAGTATCATCAATAATAAGCGCTACACCAGTCGCTCGTTCAAAGGTTGTAATATTTCTACCTTCTTTCCCGATAAGTTTCCCTTTTAGGTCATCGCTTGGGATAGAAACGAGTGTTGTAGTAACTTCACTGGTTACATCACCAGCGTACTGTTGAATAGATTTCAAAATAATATCTCGTGATATTTCTTGTTTTTTGTCTTCGATTCTCTTTTTATGTTTTTTTACTACTTCTACTCACTCATCACTGTACTCTTCTTCGACTTGTTTTAAGAAGAGTTCTTTCGCTTCTTTCTTTGAGAGACTAGAGATTTCAGAGAGTTTTCCATCAAGTTCATTCTCTTTTTTCGTTAGTAGAGCTCGGACATCGTCTAGTTTTCGTTCTTTTTCAATGAGGTTGTTCTGTCTTTTATCTATTTCATCGAGTCTGTTTTCTATCTTTTCTTCTCGCTCCAAGATTCGCTCTTCTGTTCTGCTAATCTTATGCATAATATCAGAACTCTCTCTCTTGGCTAGTTTTATCATATCTTGAGACTCTTCTCGAGCGCCTCGGATAATTTTTTCTCGTTTGTGATCTGCGTGTTTGAGGATCTCATCTGATTTAGAACTGGCTTTGTTTTGTTTTCGGTTTTCCCATAGGTAAAACAAAACAACCATCAGAGCCATCCCAAAGATAGCAGCAGCAATGTTTGTTATCATTGTTTTTTGGTTATTTATAATTAAACAACAAAAAATCAGTTATTTTCATAAAAAATACCCCCCATCCCCCTTCGGGTACTTCCCCCTTGCAGGAAGAAGAAAACACAAAAACGTCTGAGTATGTATGAAATATATGAAGTTTATTTTTCTGTAATTTTTTGAAGGAGATGCTATTTTATGCCCCGCATCTCGTGAGTTTTTCTCAATTTTTGACTACAATTTAATGGCACAATATTATGTGCATAATTATAGTACCAATTTTTTGTCAAAATCAAAATAAAAAATTATACAACAGAAAAAGCTTTTTGGGAAAAATGGTCAACATAATCTTGTATACTTGGAGCTAAATCCGTAATAGTTATGTGTAAAATATTATTACTTACCCTAAATCGTAAGTTATATATAATACTAAATGAAGATATTGTTCTTCATTGAAAATTATAAAAAAAAGATATTCAACGGTTATGTAAATCTGTTTTTATTTGTTTAAAAACATCGTTGCTAGTTACATCATTGAACTGTAAATTAAAACCTAGCTCTTCAGCACAATTTCATGGTATAAATGGGACCTTAGTTCGCACTATATCTCGATTATACTCCCCACTATCTACTACCTGTATATCATTTCATAGTTCTAAAATATTGATACAAATAGATGAAAAATCAAGTCATTGAAATGTTCATCTTTGTAGTAGCACTCTTTCGTAGTCTGAAAAACCATTTTGAAGTCCATGGTATTTTTTAATTGTCGAAAAAGAAAGATCTGGATATTCTTTAATGCATACATCACCGCATAAAAATACATCGCTGTCGCTAGTACCTGTCATAGAGTCCGATCTTTTCCAAATTTGTGTTGATGTATTCTTCAAAATAAATATTAAAAATGTGTTAAAATTAATACGATTATAGGTATATTAACCGATAAGTCAATATATTTTATAGTTGATCATCTTCCGAAAAAGAGACTCCTCTGTTTTCTCGGATAGGAAGTAGCTAGATTTGTTGGAACTTCATAGTAGTGCAGCTAGGTAAGTGTACATTTCAAAAAGCATCAGATTGTAATATAAATTTGATATTACTCAAAACAAACTATACTTTTTGTACTCTATACTATTTAATAAAACTCAAATATGACGCAAATAGAATTCCCTCATAAAATTATTCTTCCTGTTGTAATAGTGATAGCACTCATTGTTACGCTATTTTCAGGACTCTATACTATCCAACCAGGTCAAGTTGGGTTTCAGAAACAATTTTGAAAGATAAGTAGTGAACTGAAATATGAATGACTTCATTTTAAAATTCCTTTTATTACGAGCGTCATAAAGACAAATACTAGAAATATTATCCTGACTACTACACAGACAGCAGCCAGTAAGGACCTACAAGATGTAACCACTGAAATTGCTGTGAATTACTCTATTAATCCAGCTAAAGCGGTAGAGCTCTATAGTACCGTGTGACGAGAATACCAGATATCTAATGATATTGTAGCTAAAGCTGTGCAAGAGTCGGTAAAACATGCTACATCTCGGTATACAGCTACTGAGTCAATTACAAAGCGATCAGAAGTACGAGAACTCATACTATCAAACCTGACTGAAAAACTTACTATACGAGGACTCAATATTAATCAGGTAGATATACTTGATTTTAGATTTTCAAAAGCATTTAACAACGCTATTGAGGCTAAGGTAACGGCAGAGCAAGAAGCACTCAAAGCAAAAGCTAATCTTGAGAAAGTTAAATTTGAATCTCAACAACAAATTGAAAGAGCCAAAGCTGAGGCTGAAAAGATCAGAATTCAGGCTGAAGCAGTGACTTCACAAGGTGGAGCTGAATATATAAAACTCCAATGGATCCAAGCCTGGGACGGAAAGCTTCCAGCAACTATGCTCGGTGATAGTTGAGATGTATTGATTAATTTGAAATAAAAAATAATCTTAACTATCAAAAAATTTCAAGATACAATATCTTAAAGTTTTTTTGTTTTATGACTTATTTCTCTTAACTAAATCTTTAATATCAGCTCCTATATCAGTCACTGTACATTTAAGTACACCATTTTCTACTCAAGTAATCATAACATTCATAGCATTTAAATCATCTTTTCTATATTTGATATCTTCTTGGTAGGAGGTCACTATTTGTTCAAATAAACTTTCATAATCACTCTGAGATATCGATAAATTATTATCTCCTAGTCCTTTATAATTACGAGCATCTTCCATTGTCATTCATATAATACCTCTTTGACGGGATGCAGTTCTGTTAATATTAAATTTATATCATAAGATTGTAAATGCCTCCTTCTTTATTTCTTCTAGTGTATCTTCTAACTTAAGAGTGCTTATTTCAATAGAATCAAATGATTCTCATTCAAAGTCTCATCACACATCAACTTTGATAGATCATTTTTCTGCAACTTTATTTTGTAGGTCATGATACTCTTCAATCATGTTTAATGGTCTAGCATAATGCTTAACAGCATCGTTACCATCAATATAAACGGCTGCATCAACTCAAGTACACACATGTTGCATTTCAGCTCACATATAAATTAATTTTAAATTACTAATATAATTATTATAACATATAAATAATTAAGTGTCAAAAAAAATCTCAAGACTTTAAGTCTTGAGATTTTTTATTTAATTTTATTATTTCTAATTATTCATCTTCTGGAATAGAGAATCCTCTGTCCTCTCGGATAGAAGTAGCAATGTTGCTAGGAACTTCATCGTAATGATGGAATTCCATTGCGTATGTTGCTCGTCCTTGTGAAGCTGATCGTAGCTCAGTAGAGTAACCGAACATTTCAGAAAGTGGTACGTAACATTGGATTATTTTAGCTAGCCCTCGATCACTCATTTCTTCAATTCGTCCTCTCTTAGAGTTGATTTGACCAATAACATCACCCATATACTCTTCTGGAGTATTTACTTCAACCTTCATGATTGGTTCTAGTAGAATAGCTTGAGCTTTTTTACAGGCAGTTTGGAATGCTTTTGAAGCAGCCATTTTAAATGATAATTCAGAAGAATCAACATCATGGAATGAACCAAAAGTAAGTGTTGCTCGAATATCAACCATTTGGTAACCAGCAAGGAAACCTCGTGAGTATGATTCTTTGAGACCTTTTTGTACACCTGGAATATATTCTTTTGGAATAACTCAACCAACAATTTTATTTACAAACTTTGTTGATGGCTTTTCAACAAGTTCATCTTTAATATCATCTTCGTCCATAACTTTGTATGGTTCGAAAGTGATAACAACATGACCATATTGTCCTCGACCACCTGTTTGTTTTGAATATTTATGTTCTACATCAGCAGCAACAGTCTTGAGAGTTTCTCGGTATGCAACTTGTGGAGTACCAACGTTACACTCAACACTAAATTCTCGCTTCATTCGATCAACAATAATATCAAGATGAAGTTCACCCATACCTGAGATAATTGTTTGAGCTGTTTCTTCGTCTGTTCGTACTCGGAAAGAAGGATCTTCTTCAGCAAGTTTACCAAGCGCAGTACCCATTTTTTCTTGATCAGCTTTTGTTTTAGGCTCAACTGAGATAGAGATAACTGGTTCTGGGAATTCGATTGATTCAACTAAGAAGTGATCAGCCATATCGCAAAGCGTATCTCCTGTTTTTGTATCTTTTAGACCAACTACAGCTCCAATATTACCTGCAGAAATTTCTTGAATCTCTTCTCGAGAATTTGCATGCATTTGTAATAATCGTCCTACTCGTTCTTTTTTACCAGAAGTAGAGTTGTAGATATATGAACCTGATTTGATAGTACCTGTATAGACTCGAACAAATGTAAGTCGACCTACGAATGGATCCGTAGCAACTTTAAATGCAATAGCAGCCAGAGATGAATCAGCTGCAACATCAATAGTTTTGAAAACTTCTTTGCTATCAACATCTTTTACTTCTATTTTACCTTCGTTTACATCCATTGGCGATGGAAGAAACTCAACTGCAGCATCGATAACCATTTGTACACCAATATTTTGAAGAGCTGATCCACAAACAACTGGATAGAGTTCATTTTTACAAACTCCAGATCGAAGACCTTGCTTAATTTCAGTAACTGATAATTCTCCTGCTTCAAAATATTTATCCATAAGTGCATCATCTTGTTCAGCCACTTTTTCCATAAGTTCAAGTCGAAGCGCTTCACATTTATCTTTAATATCAGATGGGATTTCAATTTTAGTAATATTTTCACCAGAATCTCCTTCAAAATGGTAGGCTTGCATTTCAATAATATCAACAATACCTTCAAAACTATCATCAGCACCAATAGGGTATTGAATAGCTACTACTTTATTACCAGCGAGTCGTTTTTTGATGGTATCAACTGACATGTCAAAGTCACCACCCATTTTATCCATTTTATTTACAAAACAGATTCGTGGTACTTCATATTTATCAGCTTGTTTCCAAACTGTTTCGCTTTGAGGTTCAACACCTTGAGATCCATCAAATACAGCTACACCACCATCGAGTACTCGAAGTGATCGTTCTACCTCAATGGTAAAGTCCACATGCCCTGGAGTATCAATAATATTGATTTGATGTTCTTTCCAGAAAGCTGTTGTTGCAGCAGAAGTAATAGTAATACCTCTTTCTTTCTCTTGGTCCATCCAATCCATAGTACCTTCACCATTATGAGTTTCCCCAATTTTATGAATTCTACCAGTATAGTAGAGGATTCTTTCAGTACAAGTAGTTTTACCAGCATCAATATGAGCGATAATACCTATATTTCTAACCTTCTTTAGGGGTGTAACTTTTGCCATTTGTTCTTATTAATTAAGTAAAGGGTCGTTTCCGACTTTTGACCTCGTGATTTTATCCAAAGATTACTTGAAGTCAAATTTTTATTTTTAGCTTTATGCGTAGCTATTTCAAGCCATGATTACTATATTTCTTCTACTTCTAAAGCTCAGATAGATTTGAGAGTTTCGCTGAGTATAAAATGCGCTATATTTTGCGCTTTTATATCGGTAATTTCAATGTTAATCTCTTCTAAGAAAAAAGCAAATACTTGCCGAGTGAAAATCAAAATAGCATCATCGACTCCCAGGTTTTTCTGCACTCTCTCTACCATGATAGAAGAGTGTTCGAGGGTTACAATGTCGATAATGTCTTCGATCCAGCTGTTAATTCTATTTTTAATAGCATCGTCTATATTGGCATCATCAAATACAGTTTTTTCAGTAGCAGCACTATAGTCAAAAACAATAGCTGGCTTACCTGACATCTCTCGAATAGAGTGAGATATATCAGGATAGATAAGAGACAAAATACCTAGCACTATATTACTTGGGTGCCCAGCATCCATCGCTGCAAACATAGTATCGAGAATTGGGTCATATTTTTTATCTAGGATAATTTTCACCAAAAAACTTGCCAACATCATGTCTTTTCGCTTGGCTTTTTTTTCGTCCTTAGTGGTCCGCTTAATACCAGCAGAACCTTTTTTTACAGATTCCTTAAATTTCTCAGAAACTTTCTCAGATTGTTTATCTGCAACCTGTCAGCCTCATTCGTCTCCTCAGTCCAGTTCTGGTTCATAGTCTTCTAAACCCATATTTTTTTATAAGTATTAATTGAATGCTAGTATATAGATTTTTTGGATGTGTTCAAGAAGAGTTTCATTCTCTAGTATAGCCAACCTTTACCAATTCACTGAGCTTGAAGTACTGCCACTCAAGCAGAATCGTCTATAGTGCCAGGAATTTTTTTGTTGGTATGTACCACATCTTGACCTTCAATATAACTATCAAACTTACTGCACTTTACTCCTTCTAGTTCTCCAAATTGAGTTATAAAATCATGATTATGAGAAATAACAACAGCAAATTTTCACATTTCTCTGAGTTTTCAAACAAAAGCTAATGAAAAGGCCGTAGAGTATTTTTTATCCATGGTAGAAAATATTTCATCTACATTTACTACAACAAAATCTTTATCTTTTACTTTATCAAGAAGAGTAATCCAATACAAAATATCCTGCTCTCATGAACTCATTTTTTCATCTCAAACTACTACTCTATCAAGGTAAGAAAAATTATCAATTCATCATAATTTCATTTGTTCAGCATCCACATATCAAAAATTAAGTGCCTGATTGAGGGTAGTTACAATATTATTAATATAATCTGTTTTTCCTGAGTAGTTAAATCCATTTATAAGTTCTATAGGGTGTTCTGGAGTAAGCTCTACATCATTTCGCACATACTCCATGTCTCCTGGTTGTCCATTTCACATTCACTTGATAATAAGCTGTTTCTTTTTTGTAAACTCTACTTTTGCATAGTCCAATTTTTTAATCAGCTCGGCATGCTCTAAAATTCATATACAGGCTCGTCATTCACCTATTATATGATCAAGTCCGTCAAACTCTTGACTTGAATAATACCCTCTAGCAAAATTAATATTAAGAGCTTCTGCGGAATATACTTCTACTGTATCGCTCCCTTTTTGTATCCCCTGATTATGTCCTAATAGAATTCTCTGTGATCAATATTTTGATTCATACGTTTCAAGATAATCTATTAAAGTCTCTGGACTTTCAACATTTCATAATACGAACTGAAGTATTTCCAAGTAATAGTTTTTTATTTGGCTCATGAGTGGGTGAGAAAATAACTCGAAAGATATTCGTAAATCTTGTACAATAGATTGAGAGAAGGGTATTTCATTGAATCGTTGCAAAGTTTGCTGTTCAGATTCAGAGAGTTCTCTTCGAGTAGAATAATCATGTACAAGTAATTTGTATTTTTCACCACTAAAACCCTCTCGCTCAACCTCTTTCGTTCAATAATAAAGCCTGTTTGTTATATCATATACTCATTCTACAAATGTTCCTATATTAGCAAGGCTTTCTTTAATCCTAAAAGTTTGCTCAGGTTGAGACATAATTTCAGAAATAAGACTTTGCCTTAATTGAACAAGTGGAATGTTCCCAACTCCTCTTTGTTTAAAGAGTCTTGGGAGTTTTTGGTCAAAGTCAAAATAGCTATGTCGATAACTATTCGTAAAGAAAATACCCGGTAACAAATAACTATCTTCTATTTTTTGTCTCCACTCTGGATGATCATCGTCATCAAATCAGCCCTCACCACCATCAAGCATTGAAGTTGGTTTATATTTTCATACTAATTCTGCATAAGAGCACCCTCCATTATTCAACATAATAACTTGATTTTCTGGGAATTTCTTACTGGAATATATACTCGAAGCCATCCCTTTATTTTCACTACTCATAGACTCTTTTTTGTCTAAAGAGAATTCAAGTGCTGCGTGTGAGTTTTTTTTCAAATTATTTGGTAAAGCTTGGGAATTTATTTTTCAAGTATTAAAAAATGCTTCGATAATAGTTATAATTTGTTCTGATTCATCAATTATTCGCTCTAATTCAATGATCGCTACTAGTCTTTTCCTAGCATAGTATTTTTTATTTTCTGCATTTATACCTACTCCATTATCGTAATCCGGCCCCTCTACATAATCGGTACTTTGAAATAAAAGATCATGTACTAGATTATTTGCTCCACGTATATTTCCAGACCAGCCTCGGTGACCTAGTTCTGTTTCTTCATTTTCTAACATAAATTTCAAAACCTCTCTGAAATTCTGAACAATATTCCTATAAGTATTAAGTGTATCTGAATCTCGTTCTCCTCTTTCGAGGTTATGTTCATCGTCAAAAGTATAAAAAGAGGCTTCCGTATTTTGTTTCTTGTAGTGATCTATTACTGGTTGATTATGAGTAGAGAGTCTTAAAAGTATTTTATTTCGATTTTCTAAACTACGAACGGCTTCTATAAATCGAGTCAAAATAATAGCCTCATTTTTTTCATCAGTGGTTGAACCTGTTTCATCAAGACACAGCATAACATGTCCTGATGAGTTTTGTATTTCATGAAAAATCTGATCAAGACTCTTTCACTCTCTCGTGAGTGCGCTTAAGTCTTCACCTTGTTTTGAACCACTCTGCATCCTATTCAAAGAATAAAATCTTGAATATATTCTCTTATTAGCATTTTTAGAAGAGGTAAATCAAAGAGCCTGAGCAAATATACTATCAAACATATCTCTTTCTTCTGTAAAACTCTTACCAGAACCATTTGGTGCACGAAAAAATGTCAGAAAAACATCATCCATAGAATCTGCAGGAATATTATCTTCATTGCTAGTAAAGACAGAGAATCCATCTTCATACCCAATAGGCTTATTTTCATCAAACGTAGCTGGAGAAAGATTTCTCTTTTCTATAAACTCAACGAGCTTAATGATTGGTCCGATTCTCTCAATATGCTTCCATAAAACTAAAAGAGCATCTGTGAATTGTTCTCTATACACTGCATCATCTTTAATATCTCTTAAGATAAGATCAAAGTCTCTATTAAGATTTGTTTCTGTAAACGAAGTCTCTAAAATACTTACTTCATGTAAAAAGCTATGTTCTTTGCCTCCAATCTGTTTCAGTATTAATAAAAAATCTTGATAACAAGAAAGGTAATACTTTATATAGCTAATATAGTATCATGTTTCGTCCCTATTTTCACTTGTATCTGATAGGTGGGATTGCATTTCTTCAAAGCTATTCTCTTCACAGAAAGACTCCATTGGAGAAAGCTCGGAATCCATTGGAGGAATAATAAGTTTCATAATTGCCTTATATGGTTCAGCATATCATAGGGAATTAAGTGTTTTACAGAGCTCTGTAGATTGTCAGCTCTGAAAAATATTCTTAAAAAAGTCTCTTCTTCTTTCTATAGATTCTTTATTTGTAAGTGGACTATATAGAATCTTTTCAAGAAACTCACGCTGATGAGTTTCTAATGAAGGGAGCTCTTTTATATTATTCATTCATATACGTGAATCTGAGGAGCCAAATGCACTGTTTGTATATCATATATTCAAATGCGCTACTTGTCATGCTGGAGTTGAAAAAAGTGAATCAAAAGAACCCAAAATATCTGACGCCTTACTCGCAGCTTCAATTCATTCTCATAGATCTTCTCAAGGACCATTTATATGATTTTTATGTCTCGGGGAATTTTGCACAAAAAAATGATTATAGTTATATAATAATTATAATCATTAATATATTTATGTCAATTTTACATCTCCACCCTCACACACCTCTCTACTCATCCGTTATCCTGAAAAATCTGATATACTAGACTCTCTGATTTCAAAAAATTCTCACAGATCTCTTTCTGATCAAAACCAAGCTCTATAAATAATACTATTTTATTCTTTCATTTAACGAGCTCTTGGCATTGCCCAATAAGCTTTTCATACAGCTCAAATCAGGTTTCTTCTCATCAATAGAGCGCAAGATCTGGCTCATTGAGATAGACTGACTCGTCCATGTTCTCAAAGTCGTCCTGCTTAATATAGGGTAGGTTTGCTGTTATAACTACCCCTAGCCCCTCATTACCAAGGAGTGGGAGAATTGGTTCTAATAAATTTCACTCTAGGAGTGTTATTTTCTCCTTTAGTTCATGGTTTTGTATATTAATTCACGCCACCTCTAAAGCTTTTTTTGAAATATCAACTGCGTAGCACATATCCCCCTCTCCTGTGAGGAGAGGGGCTAGGGGTGAGGTTAGTATTGAAACAGGAATACATCCTGATCAAGTTCATATATCTATATATATTAGATTTCTTCTTCCCTTTTCAAGGAAAGTCCCCGTAGGGGGATGGGTTTTCAGAGTCTCGAGCACACACTCAACCATAACCTCTGTATCATTTCGAGGTATCAAAACTCTGTTATCTACAAAAAAATCTAATCAATAAAAACTGGCTTGTTCTAAAATATACTCAAGTGGCTCTCATGAATCTAATCTAGTCTGATAACTATCATAAAGTTCTTGTTGCTGCTCAGTGAGAATACAATCTGTATTCAAAAATAACTGCTCTTTAGATAGACCAGTTATTTTTTGTAATATGGCATTTTTGAGGCTATCCTTCAAATTTTTTCTTGTTAAATATGAGTACCGTAAACCATACCAGCAGTGCTAAATAGATCACTGAGTAACCAATATTACTCAAGAAATACACCAGACTAAAATCTGAAAATGTTCCAATAACGTCTTTTATATTCATAGCTCCCAGTGGTGGAAAAATAGATTGAACTGCCACCGTAGCTTTTACTAAAAAGGCATTGTCTGTTCGTCCTACAATATCGATAATAAGTGTGAAACTATGCGAGATTAGATAGACCATCACAGAAACCAAAATAGTAATAATATGAGACATAAAACTAGAAAAGAAAAACACCAGTGCGAGTAATATCTCTAGTTTAAGAAAGGTGAATAATAGCGACCAGAGTATCAGGTTGGTTATAGCAATTCATTCAAATCATAATACTGCTAGAAACAACATTGCCTGTAGCAATACTATCAAACCAATAGTAGCTGAAAAACCAAAGAACTTCCCAAGAATAAACTCATAACGAGCAATTGGTTTAGAGAGAATCAAAAATATAGTTTTTCCTTCTATTTCTTTAAACAAGAGCTGTGAACCAACAAAAAGTACTCCTATAATACCAAATATCTCGATCATAGCGAGACCAAAATCTACCACTACTTTGTCACCCTCACCGATCGTAAGTTGGCCAAGACTGAGTGAAAACAATAGGAAAATAAAAGCAAAGAACAAGATCATATACAAAAATTTATTTCGTACGATTTCTCTAAATGTGTTGATGGCAATGTTTAACATGTAATCTAAAAGCTATAATCTAAAAAATCCTTATTCCCGTTTATAAAACTGAGTATATCCATACTCTTTTTTCATTCAAGTTTCACTTGTTTTAATTGTAGTATTTTATTATCTGAACATACTATCCCTATTTTTTTCTCATTCTTTATTATTGCCCCTGCTAAAAATCATGGAGCAGTCTCATTTGTGTATTCTATATCTTCAAAATTAATCTTCTTATCACCATAATACGCATATATTCATGGCCATGGATGGTAGGCTCGGTATCTATTAAATATCTCGTCTGCGGCCATGGCTGTAAGGTCTATTTCACCATCGCTTTTAGATATTTTAGAACAATACGTTGCCTGGGAATCATCTTGTGGAACTCAGATAATATCTCAAGTCAAAACTCATTGAAGTGTGGTCACGAGTGTCTTGGCTCCAAGCTGTTCAAATTTGGTGAACACATCGAGTGTGTTGTCTAACTTGTCTAGCTCTACTTCCTCTATTTTAAGGATATCTCACTCATCCATGCTCTCTGACATGTACATGATTGTCAATCATGTCTTGCTATCTCAATTCTTCAAAGACTCTTGAATAGGACTCGCTCAACGATAGTTTGGAAGAATACTCCCATGAATATTGATGCAAGCATGTTTTGGTGCATTCAGCACTTCTGTGGGTACAATTTTTCCATAGGCGACTACTACAATAAAATCAAGATCGAGATGATTGAGTTGCTCAAAAAAATCTGTATTGTTTCTCAGCTTTGCTGGTTGCACAATATCAATCCCTTGCTCGAGAGCGTATGAGTGAACTGGTGTTGGCGTAATAATTCGTTTTCTCCCAACTGCTTTATCTGGTTGAGATACGACGCACAAAACCTCTATCTCACTTGAAAAATTTTCATGGATATCTTTGAGAATATTTTTAGAGAAATCTCCAGTTCAGAAATAGGCTATTTTTATTGCTTTCATATTATTTAAGTTCGAGAGTATATGTGGCTCCTGCCTTGCTAAATTCAAGAATCAGGGCTGTTTTAATATTATTTCTATTGGCAAATATTCAAGTGACTGGAGCGTCAAGCTCTACGAATGAGCCAGCAGAAGCGAGTTGTTGTAACACAATAGTGTTGGTCGAGATAGTATTATTATTTTCACGTACGTATCAACTAATTTTATAATTTTTTCCCAGATCAAATAAGTAACTTTGTGCTTCACTGGCGGCTGTAATTTTTGAAGCAATTTCTTTATCGTCTTCATAGATAGAATAGTTCCAAACCAGTCCTGAATCTCATCCATCAATAGCAAAGCTTCCTGTTCCAAAAGTATTCAAAGATAGGCTCATCTTGTTTTGTGTACCGAGGTTATTGATGCTTCCTGTATAATATCTGAGTCCTGCCGCAAAATAGAGTTCGTAGTCAGATATTTCAAAACGTTTTACCTGCTTATCTAAGTCTGCAATGTCATCAGCGAGTATATCGGTTTGAATAATAAGTTCTCGATTGTCACTAAAGTCAAAAAAGTAAAACACACTCGAGCTCGTTAAAAGAGCCATGATCAAAGTCACGACTATGAGCTCGATCATAGTGAATGCTATTTTATTTTTTTTCATAGTTCTATAATTTTATTCATAAATACTACGATAATCACTATTACCAAAAACACAATTATTTTCCCTATCTTATCAAGAAATAGTGCCGTAACTCAGAATAATAGTGAGAGACTATAGACGGTATATAAAACCTGTCTTTTGGTGAGTCATATATTTAATAATCTATGATGTAGATGAGAAAAGTCTCACTTAAGAGGATTTTTTTTGTTATAGAGTCTCTTAATAATAACGTACACAGCGTCTACACTATAAATACCAAACACTACCAGTACTGTGGCTATCTTTCCTCATGCTATAATAGCGAGTGTGGCTAACATAAAACCAAGAAACATAGTTCCACTGTCTCACATAAGTATTTTTTCTCTGATATCATAGTACCAAAATGGTATGATAATCGCGACTAATATGATTGATAATTGTATGATAAAAATAGCGTTTTGAATACCTCAGCTATAGTTATCTCTTTCAAACAATATAAGCCCCAGTAGAAATAATACAAAAAAACTAATAATCCCGAGTCATGATGTGTTTCACTCTATTCCATCGGCCCAATTAAAAGCGTTAAACACAAACACATACCAAATAATAGTAAACAACAGAGGAATAATATATATTTTCATATTCACTATCTCTATAGCGTAGGTCTCTAGGTCTATAATTCAACCAAATATATTACTCACATAACCAATTTTAATACTGGTTACTCAGATAATAGCTCAGATAATAATCTGAAATAATAATCGAAGCTTAGGGCTCACATTAAATAGATCATCAAAAAAACTTACTAGAGTAATAATTCAACCAAAAATCCATATGAGCAGCAATTTATCTGAAAACTCTACAAAAGCTGCTGTGAGAATGAAAAAAGCAATGAAAAAAACCACTCACATACTATATGGAATGGGTTTTCTTTTTTTCTGGTATTTAGCCGGATTATCAAGTATACCATATTTTTGAAAAACAAAGTAAGCAGCGTTTATAAGAAAAAAACTGCTTATCATTGACACGAGAAATAGACTCAATATTTGGGTCATGCGTATTAGCTATAAATAGGAAATTTCAAGCAAAGAGCTCGTACTTTTTCACGAACTTTTTTAAGAGGCTCACTACTGTTGATGTGTGCTCTAAATTTTTGTAGTTCTGCTTTTCTCTCTTCTTTGGTTTCTTGGTAGCTAAATTGTTTTACTTCCTGCGCTACTTCATTCATCCATTCTGCTACGAGTTTCATTTCATCTTCTTTCATACCTCGCATAGTCATAATGGGTGTTCCCATTCGTATACCACTTGGGTTAAATGGTGAGCATGGTTCACTTGGAATAGTATTTTTATTGAGTGTAATTCCAGCTATATCTAGTGCTTCTTGCATAAATCCTCCTCGACCTTTTCCTACACCAGCAAGTACTAGATGGTTATCAGTACCACCTGCTGCGAGTTCAAAACCATACCCCTGTAGTTCGCTAGCTAGTGCTCGAGAGTTTTTTACAATTTGCTCATTCATAGCATGAAATTCTGGCTTAAGTGCTTCACCAAGTGCCACAGCAATAGCAAGAGTTTGATGATTATGTGGTCATCCTTGGAGTCCTGGGAATACAGATTTATCTATTTTTTTAGAAAGTTCAGGGTCTCTGTCTACTCATTTTTGTGTCGTCATGATCATAGCTCCTCGTGGTCCTTTGAGTGTTTTATGTGTTGTAGTCATGATTACATCAGCATATGGTGCTGGCGATTCATGTACTCCTGAAACAACCAGTCCTGATATATGAGATATATCAGCGAGAAGGTAGGCTCCAACTTTATCTGCTATGGCTCAAAATTCTTTAAATGGGAATTCTCGTGAATAGGCCGTAAACCCAACTACAATAATCTTTGGTTTATGCTCTATAGCCATTGCCTCAACTTCTTCTAAGTCGATATAACCATTTTCGTCTAAACCATATTGAATAGCATTGAAATATTTTGATGATGCTGATACTTTATGTCCATGCGTCAAATGCCCTCCTTGAGAAAGTGCGAGTCCTAGAATAGTATCTCCTGGTTCTAGGAGAGCATTGTATACTGCAAAGTTGGCAGGGCTTCCAGAATATGGCTGTACATTAGCATGTACGATTCCAGGGAAGGCGAGTTTTGCTCGTTCGATAGCGAGTGTTTCAACCGCATCGATCACCTCATTTCCTCCATAGTATCGAGCTTTTGCATACCCTTCACTATATTTATTCGTCAGAGGACTCCCGAGTGATTCTATAACCGAGAGTGAAGTACTACATTCACTTGGAATAAGTTCTAAAGATTCTTCTTGTCGTTTCATCTCATCCATAACGAACCCATAACAAACCGGGTCAGTTTTTTTCAAATTTGTAAAATCCATTTTTCTTTAAGTTAGCAATTATATTTTTTTATTTCTGGTCTACTCCCCTTTAAAAAAGGGGTTGGGGGAATTTAACTCCCAAACATAATCAGCTTTTTAATAAATCTATAATTCATAATTTTTTACTACAAAATATTGTATACCTCTACTATATTCATCCCACAAAAAAAAGCGAGACGAGTTCTCACTTTTGTGTTAAAAGATTTTATAAAGGTTTGAAGGTTCCTGCAACTAGCGCAAGAACCTCCATAGATGGATTGTAAGAGGATCTCGCCTCGATTTTTTTTTATTCGCCATACCCTGCGCCCTGAGGCACCTTTTCTTTCGCTTTAGGCTGACTTTCATCTTGATCGTCTGCGCTTGTGATAAAAAAAATAGGGTTTGCTGTATCTAACTTTTGCATGTTTTAGTTCTCCTAAAAATTATGCGTTCATTGTAACCACGACATAGTCACAAAAATATGAAGAGTCATGACTCCGATATTTATCGAAGAAGTATAGTATATAATAATGTGATGGCTAAATCAAGAAAAATATTAACTTTTTATTACTTTTGTTCTTCAACACTACTGATGTACTCACTCACGGTAACCCCTATGAACTCTTTTTCTTGAAATAATTTGAGTATTTTCTTGGCTTCCTCGAGTTGTCTATCATAAAACTCTCAGCCCGTCTCTGGATCTGGAAAATCTGAGTCCTGGAACGCTATCTCTATATCTGGACTGATTCCCTCTCCATCAATTTTGTTTTTCTTTGGAGTTAGCCACTCAGCTATGGTAAGCTTGAGCATAGATCCATCGTTGACAAAAAATGGTTCTTGGACCGATCATTTTCAGTATGACTGTTGTCCGACTAAAATAGCTTTATCATATTCTCTGAGCGCAGCCGCTGTAATCTCAGAAGCTGAGGCAGAATTTTCATTGATCAGTACTACTATTTTACCATCATATTTTTTTCAGCTATAGTTGCTTCTATATACTTGATTTGAGCTTGATCTTTTATAACTCGTAGAAACCAATACTTCTCCATTTGGAATAAACTCTGAAAGCATTTCAACCGCTGATTGAAGATATCATCCTCCATTATCACGAAGATCTATAATAAGACCTGAAGTCTCTGAAAATTCACTCAGTGCTGATCTAAAATCGCTACTCGTATCATCTCAAAATAAATTCACACTAATATATCCAATATCTTCTTCTAAAAGCTCAGATTCTATAGAGGGTATTTTTATTTTTTGACGTGTTATTTTTATTTCTAAAACTTCTTTTTCTCATGATCGTAGTACCGTCAGTACCACACTCGTTCCTGCTGGTCATTTTATCTTATCTACCGCGTCATAGAGACCTAGCTCAGCGAGTTCATGCTCATCTGCTCGAGTAACAATATCTCATTTTCTCAGTCATGAAGCTTTGGCTGGTGATCATTTAATAAGTCGGTCAATACTCACTCCAAAATCTACTTTTTCAACCACCGCACCAATTCATTCAAAATCTCATGATAACACGTTATTAAAAGACTCTGTTTCTTCTGAATTCAGGTAGTTTGAGTGCTTATCTCATAGTGCATCTACCATACCCACAATAGCTCCATCTACTATATCTTGTGTTGGTACTGATTCTCCCTTGAGATATTGCTTCCCAATAATATCATATACTTCCCAAAATTGGCTTAAATCGAATTGTTTGCTTGAAGTTCCCTCTATGCTATCCTCAGTAGGGTTTTTAACATAAATTTTCCCTATATATTCAGAAAAAAACAGTCATAGTAGAAAAGATGTTAAAACTATGATGGAAAATTGTGCAAAAGATGTCTTGGTCTTTATTTTTGTGTGAGTCATGTGGAAAAAGTTTTACAAGTATTTTTAACATCTCTAGTATAGTCTTGAGACAAAAAACTCAAGTCAATATAAAATTTTGTCTTGTGTTTAAAAAATGTTGAAAAGTAATTAAATATCTTAAGAGAGCCAATTAAATAGAGCTTTTCAAAAGTTATTCTATTTTATATCCTTAAATACAGCTTAAAATAGCTATTTTATTTTTTAACAAGAGGGACTAATAATAATACTATATATAAATAGTTATTAAATTATAAATACAGCTCAACTATTTTGGTCTAGATATTTGTATAATAAATAAATATGTGATAAAATAATAGAGAATATATATAAGTAAAAAATATATGGTTTCTAAAATACTAAAAAAATATCATAAAGCGAGTCAGAAAAAAGTTATGCTGAAAACAATTATCTCAGCATTAAAAATTTCTGAGGAGCAAAAGCAACTCTATCTTGGTGCACTAGAAGTGATTCAAAACAATGCCTTAGATGCACTCTACGAAGATATAACAGCTTTTGCGGACAATGTTGAGGTAAAAGAAATAGAAGACATTAGAAAGCAAAATTTTACGAATATACAATGAATGACCAGAAAAGAGGCAGAGGAGAAGAAACAAGACATCAATGCCTTCTCGTTTTTACTTCATAACTTATAGTATTATGACACCTGAAATAAACAATCCAAATCAAGAAGCTATAAAAGCTTCACCTACAGTAGATATTTTTAAAAATCTAGATTCATTATGAACAAACGCTGATTTGAATTTTAGTGAAAGTAATGAATGTATAGACGATAGTTTTATTGTTTATGAAGAAGTTTCAAGTAAAGAACCTTGGTGAGCATCTCTAGATGTTTTTAATACAAGATTGAATCTTGAAAATGTAGCTTAATTTAGAACGATTTTTTGGAAGATATGCAAAAATTTAAAATAGCAGTCAGTAAAGACCAAAAAAAGTATACTCTTGTACTTGATGCCCAAAATGAAATTGAGGCACGAGATAAAGTACATAAATGAGGATATTCTATTTTAAGTGTCGCTGCTATTTCAGACCTTGATATTACTGGACAACAATATCACTTTGAAGCCACTCTTAACGGAGAACAAAAAAGATGAAAAGTGGTTGGAGAAGATATATTTAAAATATACGTAAAACTACGACGGGACCTGGGCTATAAAGTTAGTTCTATCTATTCAACATCTGACCATAATCTATCTCAGAGTGATAAAGATAAGATATTGCGTGACCTAGAAACTTCATATTACATCCATCTAGGAAGCAAAAATGAAAAACAAAGTAAAAAACAAGAAGAGATCGTATGAGAGCTCGATGGTTTTCATATGAAAAAAGAGCTCGAGCAAACTTATAAACTTATAGAATTTGTTCTTAAAAAGCTTGAAAATATTATGAAACAATATCAGTTTTATGGTATTGATGATCTTGGCTTAGAAAAAATACGAAATACCTATAATTCAATCATTAAAATTAAAAAAACAACCAATATTTCAAAATTAAGAGAAGTAGGAGAAAAAGCTCTTATGAAAATTGGTTCTATAGAATTACGAAGTATAGAAAAAGATAAAAATGTTGATCAAAGAGATCTTTTAAAACAAACCAATGAACTCTTAAAAAAAATAGGGTCTCATCAAAAATTTATTGAACAAAACAAAGACATCAAAAAGATGATTACTCATCTTTTTGATGAAATAAAAACCTCACTCGATTCTATAAAACAAGGATTTAAGCCTGAAAAATTAGAAAAACTCGATAAATGATCATACTCATACATAAAAACAAAACTACTCAAACAAAAATATCAAACACGATGAAAGGAAAACACGCGCAACATCGCTAAAAACTTGATAGTCTTTATATTTCCATTCGGAAAAAATAAAGAGACTCGAGATAATCTACGTATAAAAAGAAAAGTTATCTATCAAAATATCTCTTTGCTTGATGCGAAACTTTCATGAAAAATTTACTCATATGTAAAAGTAATAAAGGGTTACAAGAAGCTCGTTGAATTTATATTAGGACTCTTCTTTTATCTCAAAGACTCTCTGTTTGGAGTAATATGTGTGTATTCGTTAATTCTATTGCTCTACGTAGTCACTCAGCATACGCTTGGCATTAGTTTAGTTTTAAATTTTTCTGGACTCTATTACTTTATCATAGCGATCTTTTTGTACTTTGTTATACTACTTTCTCGTTGAGTACTCTCTCTTGTGCTAAACTTTGTATTTTTATTTTTTATCATTATATTTGCAACAGTAAATTTCTAATTTTTTGTTGTTATGGCTTTTTTGCTTTTATTGGTATCTCTCAGCTTCGCGCTCATATTTTCTGTTTTTTCATCTCAGCCGAGCTCTTTGGAAAGTTTTTTATCTCTTCCAGGGGCTCATTTTTTTCCTTTACTATTCACTATCTTGTGAATCAGCTGGTTTAGTTATTTCTTTTTTATTGTTTGAAAAGATAAGCAAGAAGAAAAAACCAGCATAGACTTTGTACAAGCCCGAGACGCTCTACTTTCTTTTTTTAGAGATAAACTCTACTATATTTGATTTATATTTCTTTATGCTGCCCTGTATTTTATCATAGGCCCATCAGTAGGCTATGATTTTTGAATATTTATCTTTGTGATCAGTTTTTTGATACTTATTTTATTTTTTCTTTCTGAAAAATTTAGTCTCTTTCGAGACCTTATCAAGATAAACACCATACTTTTTTCTCTCTACTATATCATTTGTTATGTAATTATTTTTATTTCATGAAATGATTTTTTCTGACTCTTTGACTTACTGAATCAAATATTCATTCTCGCATTTTTTGTACTTAATATTTATAACGATAAGACTCTTCTCAAAAACAAAGTAAACGACACTGCGCTTATTGGATATGGTTTTAGTTATCTATTATTATTTCTTGTTTTTTATATGTCTAAGTGAGGTCTCTCACCTTGGTTATGATTTACCTATCTATGAACTATTTTAAGCTTTATACTTAAAAACTTTATCACAGATTTTTCATTTTTTAAGTGAAATGCTCCAGTCCTTAAAACACTCTCTATTATATTTGGCTATATGTGACTGCTTTGTGCCATCATATATTTTATATTACATGGCTTTAATGTATTTGCTTTTATAGCAGCACTGTATTTGATTATAGATAATATCGTTATCCATAATTATTTTCAAAACTATATTAGTTTATTGCTTTCACTTTGAGCTATTTTATTTTTCTATGGTTACTTTTATTTTAGTGTTCTTATGGTATACGAAATTGATGGATATATATTTTTATTCTATGGCTACCTACTCTATTTTTGAGCTATCACTCTTGGCTACATCCAAAGATTTAACTATGAACCAGATTACTATTTTATCTATTGATTTTTTTACCTCGCCAGCTTGGTTTCAATGGTCTATTTTTTATTCTCATTCCGATTTGAATTATTCGACTTTTGAGTTATGCTCCTGTTACAATCCATAATCACTTTTATGGTATATTATCAGTTTAATAGACTCAAAACCCATGACAGCTAACATTATCTATTTAAAAGACTACGCCGTACCAAATTTTCTTGTAGAATCACTCGATCTTAACTTCGACCTCTACGAACACGAGACTATTGTAACCAGTAGCGCTCTCTACTATAAAAATCCAGAATCAGACCAAGATAATACACTGCTGCTTGATGGAGAAGAACATGAAATAGTTTCTGTTATGATAGATGGAAAAGATTTTTCTGACTATAGTACAGATGATCATTCACTTACCCTAAACAATCTTCCAGATAGCTGTGAAGTTCAGATCGTGACTAAAATTCACCCAGAGTTAAATACTCAGCTCGAAGGACTCTATAAATCAGGGGATAAATTTACTACACAATGTGAATCACAAGGGTTTAGAAAGATTACCTATTACATGGATAGACCAGACGTAATGACGGTGTTTAGTACTCGAATTACCGCGGATAAAAACCATTACCCAATACTACTCTCAAACGGAAACAAGATAGACTCAGGTGACCTAGACGATGATAGACACTTTGTATCTTGGGAAGACCCTTTCAAAAAACCAGCCTATCTTTTTGCTTTAGTAGCTGGAGATCTCGATCATATTGAGGATAGTTTTACCACCATGTCAGGACGAGATATAATACTTCAAATATTTACTGAATCTAAAAACATAACAAAGGTTCCATTTGCCATGGATTCACTCAAACGATCGATGAAATGGGATGAAGAACGGTTTGGTCGAGAATATGATCTCGATTTATTTATGATCGTAGCCGTGGATGATTTCAATCATGGAGCCATGGAAAACAAAGGACTCAATATATTTAACAGTGAAGCTATTTTTGCTACTCCAGAGACAAACACAGATGCAGAACATATCTATGTAGAGCGAGTTGTAGCACACGAATATTTTCATAACTGGACCGGAAACAGAGTTACTTGTCGAGATTGGTTCCAACTTTCACTCAAAGAAGGATTAACTGTTTTTCGAGATTCAGAATTTACCGCAGATATGCATTCTAGAAGCGTGAAGAGAGTAGAAGATGTTCGACTCCTCCGAGACTATCAATTTAAAGAGGACGCAAGCCCAATGGCGCATCCTATTAGACCAGAGAGTTTTGAAGAAATTCGAAATTTTTACACTATGACGGTGTATGAAAAATGAGCTGAGGTAATTAAAATGTATCAAACTATCTTATGAGTAGAGGGCTTTAGAAAAGGAATGGATCTCTATTTCGATAGACATGATGGACAGGCCGTTACCACAGAAGACTTTCTCGCTGCCATGGCTGACGCCAATGATCACGATTTTTCACAATTTTCTCTTTGGTATTCTCAAGCAGGAACACCAGAAGTATGAGTAAAAAGTAGCTATGATAGTGAGGCAAAAACATACACTCTAGCATTTACTCAAAGCTGTCCTCCAACCCCAGAAACAAAAAATAAAAAACCATTTATTATTCCTATACAATACGGACTACTCGACCAAGATGGACAAGAAATAGAGCATGGAATGATTACACTCGATGAATTTAGTAATACTCATGTGCTAGAATGAATAGAGAGTGAACCAATTCCATCACTATTGCGAGATTTTTCAGCACCCGTGAACCTAAAATACAACTATTCCCACAGTGACTATGCATTTTTGATGCAACACGACACAGATGAATTCAATAGATTTGAAGCAGCACAACGATTTGCACTCGAACTACTCATTGAAAGAGTTCACAAAGTTTCAACAAGTATTTCACAAGATTTCATCGATGCCTTTCGAGTACTTCTTACAGATAGCGATCTGGACAATTCACTTCGAGCGGAGGCAATTATTATTCCATCAGAAACGATGATAACAGAAACTATAGCTGAAAATATAGATCCTGTTGCTATACACAATGCACGAGAAGCCATTTCTGCACAGCTTGCTGAGAAATTTGAAACTGAATTTAGAAGTATATATGATAATCTCAATACAGATAAGGCATATAAGCTTGAGGCAAAAGATATTTGAGATAGAAAACTAAAAAATATAGCACTTAAATATCTTAGTCTTCTGGGTGATATGAGTCTTGCAAATATTCAATATAACTCAGCTACAAACATGACTGATGTTATGTGAGCACTGTCATGTCTTGTGTCTCGTGAAAATACCCATAAACAAGCTGCACTGGATCATTTTTATGACAAATGGAACAGTGATACCAATGTCATTAATAAGTGGTTTAAGCTCCAATCTATGTCAGCCAGTGATGATACTTTGGCTACTCTACAAGCGCTTGAAAAACACCCTCTATTCGACATAACCAATCCAAATAAAATCAGGTCGGTATTTACCTGCTTTGCTATGTGAAATAATAAACATTTCCATGCAGCTGATGGCTCATGATATAGTCTAATCGCGGACAAAGTAATCGCGCTCAACACTATTAATTCTCAAGTAGGATCACGACTCTCAAAAGCCATGATTAACTGGAAGCAACTCGAACCCAAGAGATGAGCGCTCCTCAAAGCTCAACTAGAAAGAATCCTAGTCACGCCGGACCTCTCTAACGATATTGCTGAAGTAGTTCGAAAATCGCTCGAGACCTAATATCTTTTTAAATATATACCCATGTCTAGCAATATATGTTCTCAGTTTATGAAAGGGTTTTTTGATAGAATGAGCGATGTTATTCGCTACTCTTGAACCAAGGTTCTCAACAAAGAAAACCTAGCAGAACACACCTATTATGTTAGTATTATAGCTGATGGTATCGCGGAAGACTTAGAGAAAAAATTTAGCCTAGAGATAGACCGATATAAAGTCCTTAAATATGCCTTGTATCATGACATAGAAGAGATATTTACCGGAGATATAGTATCTCCAGTAAAATATAAATCAGAAACCCTTCGCAAACAATTTGAAGAAGTAGGAAACATGATATTAGAAGAACAGCTGAAAAGTCATTTTGCTTGAAACACTCACATTAGTGAGATGATCTTATCGACACATGGTGCCTATGAAACTGGAAAAAAAGAGATCCTCGAAAACAAGATAGTAAAACTCGCTGACATACTGCAGGCGATTTGATATACTATGAGTGAGAAAAATTTATGAAATACGCATCTGGTTCATATTACTCAAAACCTCATTGAAATATTAGAGGCTAGATATGGATCTGACCAGTATTTTACCGATTACGTAATAGAGGTGAAAACGTATCTCCATCAACATAGCTACCTATAGATGATAGTACAATTTTTAAAAGATATTTTAGCACCCAAGCGATGTTATTGATGTAACATTCAATGACATTTTTTGTGTCCAAAATGTGAACTATCTCTTCTACGATATCGCTCATCATGCTACTATTGTAAAGAAAAAACTCATTATTTTTCTACACATAGACAGTGTCAACAATCTATATGATTAAAACAAGTGATGCTCTATGCTCACTATAGTGATAGTGTTGTTTCAAAGTTGATTAAAAATGGAAAATTTTATAACAAAAAAGATGTCTGGGAAGAGATTTCAAAATATTATGCTCAAATACTGGTCCAAAATATATGAGACGATTTAAATAAATATATTTTAGTGCCTGTACCAATGCATTTTTGGAAAAAAAGTTTTCGATGATATAATCAATGCGAGCTATTAGTGAAACATATCTCTCAAAAAACATGAATACAAGCTGAATACAAGCTGCTGAAGAAAACAAAAAAAACTCAACAACAGAGCCATCTTACAAAAAAACAACGATTCCAAAATCTGAAATGAAGTTTTCGAGTGAATAAAAAATTAATAGACCAACATAAAAACAAGACTATCATACTTATAGATGACGTTATCTCTACTGGAGCAACGCTTAATACTGCTTCTCAGTTGTTGAGAGAGTCTGGGATAGAAAATATTGTTTGATGTGTATTTGCATCAGATTAATGACTATATTTATAGCTCGCTTTAGGAAAAACTTGCATAAAATTTATTCTGATTAAACTGGAGAGTTGTAATATATAACTCTCCTTTTTTATGTCCAAATTTCTTGAAGTCTACGGTGCTAACACACATAATTTAAAAAATGTGGATGTAAAAATTCCTAAGAACAAGATTACTGTTATCACAGGACTCTCTGGTTCTGGTAAATCATCACTCGCCTTTAATACTATTTATTCAGTTGGACAACAGAAATATCTTGAGAGTTTATCATCGTATGCTCGAATGTTTGTGGGTGGTATGAAAGAAGAAGCCGATGTGTGAGAAATCA